>Ga0105047_10003516_pt1 | contig 27576 bp, 27 predicted proteins | sample MAT04_FD_78384 | JGI IMG/M metagenome (GOLD analysis project Ga0105047, IMG submission 78384) | Freshwater microbial communities from Lake Fryxell liftoff mats and glacier meltwater in Antarctica - MAT-04 (megahit assembly) | ecosystem: Environmental > Aquatic > Freshwater > Ice > Liftoff... | reverse complement strand
AGCTTCCAAGCTTGCCGCGCAGAGCAAGTTACGTGTCAGGGTGCTCGACGAGATCGCGCTCGAGAAGGTGGGCTTTGGAGGTTTACTGGCGGTGGGTATGGGATCTGCGCGACCCCCGCGACTGGTATTCCTTGAACACAAGGGCATGCCAGGAGCTTCTCGTGTCATCTTGATCGGCAAAGGAATCACGTTCGATTCTGGTGGATTGTCCCTCAAACCGGCCGAGGGTATGCCCTTGATGAAGACCGACATGAGCGGTGCTGCCACTGTGTTATCAGTGATGGGCGCACTGGCTGATCTCGGAATCACGGCCAACGTTGTGGCAATGCTCGCGCTTGCGGAGAACATGCCAAGTGGCAGCGCTTACCGGCCCGGTGACGTCGTCACGCACTTCGGTGGACGGACGTCCGAGGTTGTCAATACCGATGCGGAAGGCCGCATGGTCCTTGCTGACTGCCTGGCTTACGCCAGTGCGCGACTAAATGCCGACATCATCATCGACATTGCGACATTGACTGGTGCTGCTTCGGTGGGCCTGAGCCGGAAGTTCGGTGCACTGTATGCGGCCGATGACGATCTGGCTAATCAGCTGGTCGAGGCTGGTGAGGTAACCAATGACCGCTTGTGGCGGATGCCGTTGGTGGAGGAGTACCGCTCATCCTTGGATTCATCCATCGCTGATGTCACGCATGTGACCGGCCCGGGCGTGGGTGGAGGATCCATAACTGCGGCGCTGTTCCTGCGGGAGTTCGTCGGCCAAGCCAATTGGGCGCATCTCGATATCGCTGGGCCAGCGCGCGCTGAAGCCTCGGCAAATGAGATCACCAAGGGCGCGACAGGATTTGGTGTGCGCCTGTTGCTCAGATGGTTGGCAGACACCCCTAGCGCGGTTGTCTAACGAATGCGGACAAGGCACACGAGTATCTGAGCCGCACTCAATAGGCGCAACAACTCGGCTGGCTGCGCCTGCTACTTCCTGACAGCGATCAGTAGGCCGTCGGAGATCGGGATCAGTGCGCTGACCAGTGACTCGTCGTCCTTGATTGCTTGAGCGAGCTCTCTCTGTGCCACAACTGACGGCTCGCGGCGAGCGGGATCGGCGACTGCGCCGTCGGGGCCCAGAGCTGCACCGAACACAACCACTCCGCCCGAGCGCAGCAGTCGCAAGGCCTGTTCGAGGTAAGACTGGGGGTCACTCCCCGAGTTGTTGATCACGACAAGGTCGTAGGCTTGATCGGCTAGGCGAGGCAGGACCTCAGATGGCTCTCCGTTGATCAGACGTGCGCGACTGGCGCTGACGCCTGCTGCTGCGAAGGCTTCCTTGGCCGCCGACTGGTGATTGGCATCGGCATCGATAGTCGTGAGCACACCGTCATCGGCTAGTCCTTCGAGGATGCGAAGACCGGTGACTCCGACGCCTGTGCCAACCTCGACAGCTGCCTGCGCACTAACTGCAGCAGTCAGTACGGCGAGGGTCGCCGCCGCTGTGGCACTCGGGGTCTTGTCCCCGAGTTGCGCACCCTTCTCACGAGCAGCCGCGATGTCAACTGATTCGGCCTGCCAGTTGTCTGCGTAGGTCAGCAAGTTGGCGCTGATAGCGCACCTCCGTGAGAATCATGGGAGCCAAAGTGGCCAGGCGATGGATCGGCCTGGTCACGGCTCCGCTGGGGGATTTCTAGGGGTTTTGTCGGGTTGAGCGTATCCCTGCAGGGGCTCGCCCATGTTGGGAACCCAACATTCGGAGTCGGCAATTGCCCATGCATCCCCACGCCGCCGCCGGTACGGTTCGGTGGGTAGCACACGAGTTGGGAGCGGAATCGAAAATGTCGGACCAGGATTCTTCAGGCGAAATCAAAGCCCAGAACCATGCGGGGTCGCCAACGCAGGCACCCACAAATCAGCCCGATGCCACTGGTGCCGGTGCCCTCACGCCTGAGGATGTCTCGGCACAGGTGCCCCAACCCGCGGCTGATTCTCAGCAGGCTGCCCCTGAAGGCCACTCCTACCCGCCGCCGGATCCATACGCTGTCACCCCGGTCGGCACGCAAGGTCAGTACACCCCACCCCAGTACACCGAACCGATTCCGCAGGCTGGCGCGAATACTGGCGCTGGCGGCCAGGACTGGTGGAGCGCGGGTGCAACGGGCCCTGGGACAACTGCAGTCCTCGCCCCGAATCAGTCCGGCGGTGGCAGCGGTGGCGGTGCGAAGAAGGCTATAGCCGCCGGGGTCATTGCTGGAATCTTGGCTGGTGGCATCGCCGGTTTGGGTGCCTACGTGCTCGCGGACCGCTTAGGAATCTCGTCTACTGCCAGCGGCACTCAGATCAACCCCAGCGATGCTTCGGCGCTCTCGCCACGGGCCAACAACTCGATAGCCGCGATCGCCAAGAACATGGTCCCTACTGTCGCCTCGATCAAAGTGACGGCAGGCAGTGGCGGTGACACAGGGTCGGGCTTCGTGATTCGACCCGATGGCTACATCTTGACCAACAACCACGTGGTCTCCGCGGCTGCTGACGGAAATGGCAGCGTTACAGTGCAACTCCAAGATGGGGACCCGCTCGACGCCAAGATCGTTGGTCGCAGTGTCGCCTATGACCTCGCGGTGCTCAAGATTGCCAGGACAGGACTTCGGGCCGTCACCCTTGGCAACTCTTCCTCTGTTGTGGTCGGTGACGCCGCGATAGCGATCGGCTCCCCATTGGGTCTTAGGGGCACGGTGACGAGTGGAATTATCAGTGCTGTGAGGCGTCCGGTGACTGCTGGTGGGCAGGGCCAAGAAGCCTCCTTCATCAGTGCCTTGCAAACCGATGCCGCGATCAACCCGGGCAACTCCGGTGGTCCACTGGTCAATAGTGAGGGTCAAGTGATCGGTGTCAATTCCGCGATCGCGACGCTGGGAAGTAGTAATACCGGTCAGACAGGTTCGATCGGCCTAGGGTTCGCCATCCCAGTCAACAACGCCAAGCGCATCTCAGATGAGATCATTTCCGGCGGGAAGTCCACGATTCCCGTCATCGGCATCACGGTCGTCACAGACAAGCCCGGACCTGGGGCTGAGGTTCGGTCTGTGGTTGCCGACGGGCCTGCTGCAAAGGCGGGCCTCGTCGCCGGGGACACGATCACTGAAATCGATGGTGAAAGGGTCGACGGGCCCACTGAGATGCTGTCTCAGATTCGTGCCTTTGGACCTGGGCAGCAAGTGACCTTGAAGGTCAAGTCCAAGAACGGTGATACCAAGGACGTGACGCTCACGCTGGGGTCCAAGGTTGGGTGACGTTCACGAGGCGGGCTCGGTAGCCGTGCAAAGCCAGAGTGACGTCGAAGTGATTGCCACGCCAGCTTTGCCTTATGTATCGCGCAGACTCGGTCGTCGGGAGTGCGTTCCCTTGTCCTTGGTTGTAGGTGACTTGGAAGGATGTGGGAATGGTCTCAAAGGAAAACCCAGCTGAAGCGACCCCGTGCTCAAGGCAGCTCAGGCGGGATCGGTGATCCAGCACTGGCAGGCTCCCACGCTAGGTCGCGTCGGGGTCGATTCTGGATGAAATCGGCGGGGCGGCGGGCTTAGGGGTTGCTGTTGCGTCGCCCGTGGAGGCGTCGCCCAAAGTCCCGTCCGAAGTACCGGTGGCATTGTTAGGGCCAGCGGCGGCTGCATCCGGTTTAGGCGCCGAGACGGCACGGTTCTGCGGCGTTGGTGGTGTGTTGAGCGGCTCCATTACCGAGGCCATGATCCGCTTGGGGTGAAGGTCCGTCGCGCTCTTCAGGTCGTTCTTGATTCCTTCGACATCGATGCCGGTAGCGCCCAAGTCACTTTGGGCCGACTGCGCCATCTCCCGAAGCTTTCGTACGAGGCGGCCAGCATCGGCAGCAGCCTTCGGCAGCTTCTCAGGCCCGAAAATCAGCAGAGCAACAACTGCCAACAGCAGCATCTCGCCCCAACCAACATCCAGCACTTGCCCATTGTGACTCACGACGGCCTATTGCGCACCGCCCGTGTCGGTAGATTCGCTATGCCGGTTTGAAGTGACCGACGATCGGGAGCTACTTGCGCCCAGCGGGAGTGAGCCCCAGACTCATGCCGGCAAGCCCGCGGGGCTTGGCTGCCAGGATGTTTGCAGCATCGTTGATGGCTTGCGCGGCAAGCGCTTGAGGGTCAGAGACGATCAGTGGCACGCCAGCATCGCCACCCTCACGCAGGCGCACATCGAACGGCACACGCGCGAGCAACGGCACCTCAGTGCCTAGTTCACGCGTGAGGGATTCGGCGACCAGGGACCCGCCACCGGTGCCGAACAGATCCAGTGGTTCACCGCAATGAGGGCACGGGAAACCGGACATGTTCTCGACCACGCCGATCACGCGCTGATGCGTCTGTTGGGCCAACATGCCTGCGCGGATCGAAACCTCAGCGGCGGCAGGCTGCGGTGTTGTCACGACAAGTAGCTCGGCGCGCGGGAGAAGTTGTCCCACCGACATGGCCACATCGCCGGTGCCCGGCGGCAAGTCCAGAAGCAGGATGTCCAAATCGCCCCAGTACACGTCGGTGAGGAATTGATCGAGCGCACGGTGCAACATGGGTCCGCGGAAAGCGACGGCTTGCGTGATGCCGCCCGGTTTGAACGGCAGCATCGAAATAACTCGCACACCAAAGGACTCCGGAGGCAACAACATCCCATCGACGATGGTGGGCGCCTCGATAACGCCGAGCATGCGAGGAATCGAGTGACCGTAGATATCAGCGTCGACAAGGCCGACAGACAGGCCCTTCTGCGCGAACGCAACGGCAAGGTTGGCAGTCAGCGACGACTTGCCGACGCCGCCCTTGCCAGAGGCAACGGCAATGATCTTGGTGGTATCGCCGGGCCGGTTGAAAGGGTTGTCCTTGGTCGGGCCCTGCAGGAGTTCCTTGAGTCCCGCGCGCTGTTCATCGCTCATCACGTCAAGTTCGATGCTCACGCCAGTCACGCCAGCGACCTTGCTGACGGCATCTGTCACGCGAGTATTGATCTCCTCGCGCATCGGGCAACCGCTCACGGTCAGGAAGATCTCGATCGCGACGTGACCGTCGTCGGTGATCTCAACTGACTTGATCATCCCGAGTTCGGGCAGTGGTCGACGGATTTCGGGATCTTGGACGGTGGCTAGCGCGGCATCGATCTGCTCGCGGGAGACTGCTGACATACCCCTGATGCTACGAGTCGAGCGTTAGAGGCGACGGGTGCGGTCAGGCTTCGGCTGTGTCGGATTCAGACTCGGCGGCATCTCGAAGATCGGTTACGGCCTCTGTGATGTCGCGCAATTCCGACCTGAGGAAGTCACGGGTAGCCAGTTCACCGAGGGCGATTCGGAGCGCGGCGACCTCGCGGGCGAGGTACTCGACATCGGCAACGATGCGCTCGTCGCGCGTTCTATCCTCGTTGTTCTGCACGCGGTCACGGTCGGCTTGCCGGTTGGCTGCCAACAAGATTAGGGGTGCGGCGTAGGAGGCCTGCAGGCTCAACAGCAGCGTCAGTCCGATGAACTGCCACTCGTCAAACCGAAGTGACTGCGGCCCGAGCGTATTCCACAACAGCCAGGCAAGAATGAACGCCGACATATAGCCGATGAAGCGCCAAGAGCCCAAGAAGCGCGCGATCCGCTCGGAGAGCTTTCCGACGGTATCGGGGTCGGGGACGATCTTGAATGAGCGTCGGCCAGCAAGTGGTTGGTCCAAGCGGTCGCGGGAACCGGTCTTGTTGTGCTTAGAGGCCATGATGAGCCCCCTCGGCGGTGCCGGGATCGGTTTCGTGTTCCCGCCAGTTGTCAGGAAGCATGTGGTCGACAACATCATCGACCGTGACAGCGCCGAGCAAGTGATCGTCGGTGTCAACAACCGGCAAACCAACGAGGTTGTAGCGGGCGAAACGTCGCACGACCTCGTCCAGACTCGCTTCTGGGCCGACGGCCTCAACGTCGCGGTCTACCAGAGACGACACGAGCGTGCCGGGAATTTCACGCAGCAACCGTTGGAAATGCACCACCCCTAGGAACTTGCCGCTTGGCGTCTCCAGCGGTGGACGGGTGACGTAGACCTGCGCGGCCAACGATGGCGGTAGTTCAGCGTTAGCAATGCGTGCAAGGCCTTCGGCAACAGTTGCGTCCGGTGCCAGGATGATCGGCTCGGTGGTCATGATGCCGCCGGCGGAGCGCTCGTCGTAGGTGAGCAGACGGCGCAGATCTTCGGCGTCGTCGGGTTCAAGGAGTCCGAGGAGTTCTTCCGCGCGCTCGGGGGTGAGGTCGCTCAGCAGGTCAGCGGCATCGCCAGGGTCCATCTCTTCGAGGATGTCGGCGGCGCGCTCGTCGTCGAGCATTGCCAAGATCGCAACCTGGTCTGCGTCGGGCAACTCCTCCAGGACATCGGCGAGAAGGTCGTCCTCCATGCCCTGGGCTACCTCAAGCTGGCGTTTGAAGGGCAGTTCGTGTAGGACAGAGGCGATATCGGCAGGTCGCATGTCGTCAAGAGAATCCAGCAAAGCATCGACGGGTTGGCCATGTTGGTCAGTGGCTAGGCCGTCGATTTCTGTCCAGTCGACGGTGAGGGTCTCGCCGCGGCGACGCAGTTTGTTGCTCTGCTTGCGGACAAACAGCTTTGAGATGATCCAGTCACGCTGGCGATCCTGATCCATAGCAAGGTCGAGCACTGTGACTTGCTCGCCGGTGTAGCGCAGCTTGACTTTGCGGTCGAACAGCTCGGCGACCACTAGGGTCTCGTTGTTGCGTGGCTCGAATCGACGCAAGTTGACCAACCCACTGGCGATCACCTGGCCGCCGTCCATGCCGGTGATCCGAGTCATTGGTAAGAAGATCCGTCGATGCGGCGGGACTTCCAGGACCAGTCCGTGAACGCGGGGAGCGGTGGCGTCTGCCCGCAACGTCACAACGACGTCGCGAACCTTGCCGAGTTGGTCGCCATTGGGGTCGAATACGGCAACGCCAGCGAGGCGAGCGACAAAAGCTCGAGTCGGGGAGGTAGCCATACCTGGCAGATTAGTCGCCGCACCTAGCTTCGGGCGCGACATACCCCTTGACTTGCACTGTGGTCTACGGCTCGACGCGCTGGCTGGCCTATCGTTGAAGAGGCGCACAGACCGCCAGACCTGGAGCCCACGAAGATCATGAAAAGGCCGCATCCGACCCGACCGCTGAGCCGTGAGCTCTTCGGTTCCATCGTCGGGGTGGCGATCCTGGCAGTTTCGCTGTTCACTGTGCCACTGGCATACATGATTCTGGCAAATACCTACTCCAATGCTGTACAGCAATTGTCAATCGAATCAGCACGGGTACTTGCCCTAACAGGTGATAGCAAGATCAAGTCGGGGGAGGCGCTGCCGGCGGCCCTGAATCCAGATGTACGCCTGGGGTTGTATGGCCCGCAGGGCCAACGCATCAGCGGAAGCGGCGAGCAGATCGACACCGATGCACGTGTCACCCAGGCCGCCAATGGCGCCGAGATTGTGAGGGAGAACGGTGAGGTCGCGCTCTACCAGGCCTTCGCTGCAGAGGACCGGGCTCCCGTCGTTGTTCGAGCGTCTTACCCGATGTCGGCGATCGGCTTCGACGTCGCGCGTCAGTGGTTCCTGCTCTTCCTGCTGGGGGTGTTGGTTGTCGTCGTCGCCGGGCTGGTCGCCCGAAGGCGATCCCGGGCCCTATCCAAGCCCTTCGAACAACTGGCGCAGACAGCTTCGGACCTAGGCCGCGGAGTTTTCGTGTTGGAGCCGCCGAGGACTGGTATCGAAGAGGCTGACGAAGTCTCCGACGTGCTTGCCGGCGCTGCGGCGCGCCTCGGTTCGCAACTAGAGCGGCAACAGCGATTTGCCCAAGATGCCTCGCACCAACTGCGAACTCCGCTGGCCGCGGCTCAACTTGACCTAGAAGTGGCACTGGCAATGCCCGATGGCGACCTGCATACGGCTGTCGATGCCTGTTTAGGGCAGCTTGGTCAATTGGACAAGACGGTTACCGAATTGCTCGCTCTCGCCGCGCCCGAACGTTCCACGCAGAGTTGCGATGCGGCCCTGATCGCGACAGCGGTTATCAGGAGATGGGCTCCGATTGCGCAGCGGGCGGGTCGTTCCCTTCGACTCGTTCCCAGTGATCAGGATGCCGTTGTGGCAGTGAGCGAAGGTGCAGTCGATCAGGTCCTCGAGATTCTGATCGACAATGCTCTCAAGCACGGACAAGGCGACATCGTTGTCACCATGCGGGAGTTGGCTGGTTGGGTAGCAATCGATGTTGCTGATGACGGCGCGATCCATTCCGGGGTAGTCGAGCACATCTTCACGCGGGGGTACTCCAACAATGCCGATGGGACCGGTCGCGGGATCGGGCTGTCCCTGGCCAAGAGTTTGCTAGGTGCTGAAGGTGCTCGCATCAACCTGACCTGCACAGCGGATCCCGTGAGGTTCACAATTGTGTTGCCCGGCACGGTGTTGCCCAGTACAGGGCTGGGCGATACAGCGCTGGCCGGTGAGATGACGGCTTCGCGTGAGGGCAAGTCGGGAATCGAGGATGACCAGAGTGGATAGTCACCGCTTGCTCGTCGTAGAGGACGACGATGCCATTGCCAACTCCTTGACTGCAGCATTGCGAACGATTGGCAACGTCGTGCAACGTGCGGCAACCGGGCTTGACGCAATTGCGCAGGCGACCCCATTCCACCCGGAACTGGTTTTGCTGGACTTGGGGTTACCGGATCGCGACGGTGTGGATGTGTGTCGGGACCTGCGCAGGATGCTCCCCGATGTGGTCATTGTCGTTCTGACCGCGAGGCTGGACGAGTCTGATGTGCTGGTTTCCTTGGATGCCGGTGCTGATGACTACCTGACGAAGCCGTTTCGCCTAGCCGAATTGATGGCCCGAATTCAGGCGCACTTGCGCCGCTCGAGTCCTCGGGTTCGCCCCGCGCTGTCTAGCGGCAACGTCGTGGTCGACACCTCTGCGCGCAAGGTTCTGGTTGACGGTGGCGAGGTTGAATTGCGGCCCCGCGAATTTGACCTGCTCCTTGAGCTCATCTCCCAGCCTGGTGTCGCCGTGACCCGTGATGAGTTGATGGAGCGGGTCTGGGAAACCAATTGGTTCGGATCCACGAAGACCCTCGATATGCACATCTCCTCGCTTCGTCGCCGACTGGAGTCCGCGGGCGTCGATCCTGAAGCGATCGGGACGTTGCGTGGCCACGGCTACCGCTGGGATCTTGGCGAGAGCGCCGATCCGATCAGTAGATCGACCGAAACATGCTGAATCGACCAATAGTTTTCGGTCGATTCAGCATGTTTCGGTCGAATCGCGGAATCGAAGAACACAGCAATCCGGACCAGGTTGAGGTACTCGGACAGCCTCGGTAGATACTGGGGAGTAACTTGAGGCCACCGATCGAGGGGTTGTTATGGGAAAGCTCGCGCAAACCGCAGGACTCACCGAAGATCAACGGGAAATCCTTGCCGCAGTACACGACTTCTGTGAAAAGGAAATCATTCCCAACGCCCAGCGGCTAGAGCACGCTGACGAGTACCCGACCGACATCGTCGAGGGCATGAAAGAGATGGGCATCTTCGGGTTGATGATCCCGGAGGAGTACGGCGGTCTCGGTGAGTCACTGCTGACCTACGCCCTGTGTGTCGAAGAGATTGCCCGCGCCTGGATGAGTGTCAGCGGCATCGTCAACACCCACTTCATCGTCGCCTACATGATCATGCAGCACGGTACTGAAGAGCAGAAGCAGTACTACCTGCCCAAGATGGCCACCGGCGACACGCGTGGATCGTTCTCGATGTCCGAGCCCAACTGTGGTTCGGATGTCTCCGCAATCACCAGCAAGGCTGTTCGCGAGGGTGACGAGTTTGTTCTCAACGGCCAGAAGATGTGGCTCACCAACGGTGGGTCGTCGACAGTCACCGCCGTGCTCGTGCGTACCGACGGTGAGGCTGAAGAGGGTGGCAGCGTCTACAAGAAGATGTCGACCTTCTTGATCGAGAAGCCCGCCGGATTTGGCGAGGTTCTGCCAGGACTCACCATCCCCGGCAAGATCGACAAAATGGGCTACAAGGGTGTCGACACCACCGAGCTCATCATGGAGGATTTCCGCCTACCGGCTGATCAACTTCTCGGCGGCGAGCCCGGCAAGGGTTTCTATCAGATGATGGACGGCGTCGAGGTCGGTCGCGTGAACGTCGCGGCGCGGGCCTGCGGCGTGGCGATTCGTGCCTTCGAACTCGGCGTCGACTACTCCCAGCAGCGCGTGACGTTCGGCAAGAAGATCGCCGAGCACCAGGCTGTCGCGTTCCGTCTCGCGGACATGGCAGTCAAGGTCGAGGCTGCACACCAGATGATGATTCGCGCGGCTCGTACCAAGGACTCAGGTGAGCGCAACGACCTTGAGGCTGGCATGGCCAAGTACCTGGCCAGCGAGTACTGCAAGGAGGTCGTCGAGGACTCCTTCCGGATCCACGGCGGCTACGGCTACTCGAAGGAATACGAGATCGAGCGTCTCTACCGCGAGGCTCCCATGCTGATGATCGGCGAGGGCACAGCCGACATCCAGCGCATGATCATCGCCCGCCGCCTGCTAGAGGACTACAAACTCCGAAGCTAGCCCGCCCCCAAGCCTTCCGCGAGTGCGGGATTGTGGCTACGAAATGGCCCAGAACTGGCCATTTCAGCAACCACAATCCCGCACTCGCGAGTCAGTTGGGCGCGTTCCAGACGAATGGTGCTTGGTGGATGTATAGGTTCTGTTCGGCGACGTCTGCCACGAATGAGGCCAGGTCCGCGCGACGGATTGTTGACCGACCTGGGCGATGGGCGTCGTGCTGATACTTGCCGGTGGCGTCGCCGTTTAGCAGGCGCGGCGGGCGCACTAGGGTCCAGTCGAGATCCGAGGCAGCGAACACGCCGTACTCGTCGATCTTGTCGTTCGCGAGCTTCCCGCCGACTTTCTGGATCAACGTCGAGATGGCCCGGTCGCGCAGGCCCTTGACGTCTGCGGGGACGTCGACGCCGGCGCCGCTGATGCCAACGAATCGCCACACGCCGTGCCGAGGCATCACGTCGACTAGCGCGCGGGCCGTGCGCGTGTGCAGGTCCGACTCCTTGGCGCTCGGGCCGAGGGCTGACACCACTGCGCCGATTTCGGTGTCGGCACCGGCGTCAGCGAGCAATTCCCCGAGAGCGACGACATCAGTGCTGGTCCCCGTCACCACTTTGACCTGCTCTGCGACCGCACCAAGTTTGGCTGGATCTCGGACTAGAACGGTCAGGCTGTGGCCGTCGTCGAGCAGGCGCCGGACCAGCGGCTGTCCCGTGCGTCCGGTTGCGCCGATAATTGCGATCTTCATAGGGTTTCTCCAATTGGATGGTCGTGGGCACGTTCGGCGAAGCGCCTGAGTAGGCGGGCGAAGTGGTCGAGATCCTCTTGATTCCAGTCGCCTAGCAGGCCGCGTAGGTAGTCGATGCGGAATCCAGATGCTGTCTCGTGCAGGCGCTTACCGGTGCCGGTGAGCTCAACGGATATCCGGCGGCCGTCATGGTTGGAACGCACCCGCCGCACTGCCCCGCTGCGCTCGGCGCGTTCGACTAGACGGCTCGCCGTGGAATGCGCGACGTCGAGCCCGGCAGCGATGTCAGCCACACTGACTTCACGGTCCAACACCGCGATCTCGCGGCAGACCAGCACTGTCGATAGGTCAACCTGGCCGACGGTCGGGTCATGGAAGTTGCCCGAGTGTGCCCACAGCCGACGCAACCCAATCAGTGCGTCGTCGATGTCCTCAACCGCGCTCATTGCCAGGTCGTCGCGTGCTCGCGCGCCCAAACGTCAAAAGAGACGGGCTCTCTGCCCGTTACCGCGCGAACGTCATCAGTCAACCCGCCCGCCTTGCCGAGTCGGGCGATGGTGTAGATAGCGCTGGTGACCAGCACCATCGCCCAGGGCATGTCCAGGTACCGGCGCGCGTGGCGCGCGTATCGCAGTACGCCGGGCTTGCCGTAGGTGATTTTGCGGCCGAGGACGTTGCTGAGGGTCTGGGCCACCGTGGCATAGGTCAGGGCTTCCGGTCCGGTCGGAGTCCACGCGACGTTCCGGTGCGCGTCCGGGTCCAGCAAGGCTGCAACTGCCACCGCCGCGACGTCGGAAGCTGCCACGAATGATGTGCGACCTCCGCCAGCAGGAACCATGATTTCGCTGCGATCGGCGATGTCGCTACGGTGGGTTGTGCTGAGGTTCTCCATGAAGAACGACGGGCGAACGAACGTCCAGTCCAGGCCGCTATCGCGCAGCCAAGCCTCGATCTTCGCGTGGGGGACGACCTTGTTGTGCTCGGCACCCTGCAGAGACAGCAGCACGATATGGCGAACTCCTGATGATCGCGCAGCTTCCAACGAGGGGATCATGTCGCGGGCGATATTGCTCAGCTGTGGCGGTCGCATCAGGAACATGCGCTCCACGCCGTCGAAAGCCGACCACGTCGAAGGGTCGGTGAAGTCCAGCGATACCGCAGTTACCGAGGACCCGAAGCGCTCAGCGACGGCCGAAGCGTCCAGGTCTGCCGCTACCACAGAAACGTCGGCTCCAAGCAGGCCGCTGACAACCTCCCGACCGACGTTCCCAAGAGCTCCAGTCACAAGCACAGTACGAGTCATATATGTATGATACACCTATTTTGTCTGAGGGACGAGTGCGGGATTGTGGCTACGAATTGGCCCGGGAACGGCCGTTTCTGCAACCACAATCCCGCACTCGCGAGTCAGTTGGGCGGGGGACTTCGGCGGTTAAGGTTAAGAGGGGGAGCCGACGATGAGGCCTGCCATCGGTAGGCACGGTATCGATGCTGGAGGCGGACGCGGCGTAAAGGTGGCTGTGCTGGTCAGACTTACCCCGATCCAGCCGATCGTGACGCCGAACCGTACCCGTCCCCCCCGGTGCCACTTGTCGGGCGTCGGGGCCTAGTCCTCGGGGCCGATCAGCCGATGACGCGCGGATAGCAGATCGATCGCCGGTTCGCCGGCAACAAACTGCTCGATGTGGTTCATCACCTCGGCGCAATGGGCAGGGGTGTCGGCCACTGTCGCAATCCCGATCAGCGTGCGCCGATGAAGATCCTGGTATCCGGCCTCAGCTACGGCGACGGGCCAACGTCGTTGGATCGAGGACACCAGCGGTCGCACGATTGAGCGCTTCTGCTTCAGGGAGTGAACGTCGCCGAGCAGAATATCGAGTTCAAGGATTCCGGTGAACATCATGGTCGCCGAGTGGATGTCGGACTGAATGTCATCATGAGAGTCGTCATTAGCGGCAGACGCGAGCCATCGTCAATTGACCACCAACCTGGGGGTGCCTGAGAATTCTATGGGGTTGCTCGAGGCGTCCAGATGTCGGTGTGGTTCAGCACTCGCGGTCGGCACATCGGCCATTTGTGGCGCGATGCCGACCGCAACCAGTATTCGCGACTACTAGGCGATGTCGCCGAGGGTGGGTTCGCGCGGGTTGACGGTCAGACCGTGCGAACAGTGCGAGGGTCGTCGGAGGCTCGCCTGCGGGGGTGGGCTCGCCGGTTGAAGCGACGCCAGTACGTCTGCTGCACCCACAGCGTCGCCCAACCAGCCAGCGCCATCCCGGTGATGTTGAGGCCCAACTGCAGCGCACTACCCGCCACCTCGCTCCACACTCCGAACGCAAGAGCGAGAGCCATATTTCCAGCTGCAGGGATCGTCGTCACGGAGATGAAGACGCCGGCCAGGCCCGTAGTCTTGCCGGAGGTGAGCGACAGGACGCCAGCGACTCCGGCAATCACCGCCACCACGATTGACCAACGGTCGGGCGTATAGATGAACGCGGTGAGTGGTCGCGGTTGCGTCAGGTCGCTAACCTCGACCCAGCCGACTGCGCGCCCGGTCAGAGTGACAAGCATCGTCACGCCGATCGCGACGCCGAAGCCGATCACCAAGCTGCGGGTGGCTTGGCGCAACAAGGCCGGGCGCCGCCGCAACAGTCCGATACCCAAAGCCGCGATGGCGCCGAACTCCGGGCCGAGCACCATCGCGCCGATCACTAAGATCTGCGAGTCGACGATGATCGCGATACTGGCGATTAGTGTCGCCATGATCATGAAAGCCTGGAAGGTAAACGTCAGCTCGGAGTCGTCGTAGGCGCGCTGCACAACTTCGGCCCAGACGACGGCATCGGGACTCGCCCCGGGTGCCTCTTCGATGGCCTCAAATCCCGACTTCGAGACCCAAGTCGCTGCTGGGTCCAAGTGGATCGAGCCCTCAACTTGAACGCCGGTGTCAAGAAGTTGATGGAGCAGGACATTCGCTGATTCGCGTGGAACATCGGCTGAGATTTCATCGCCCAAGGGTCGCAATGCAGTCCCGCGAGTCACGGTCAGGCTGGTGACCGACGGGTCATCGACAAGCACAGCGACTACGGCATCGGTCAGCGACGATGGCGAGCAGATTGCAAGCTTGAGCACGTCCCCATGGTGGACCACAGATGTCGGGAACTCTGGGAGTGACGCAGTTACACCGGTGGTGTTAGAAGTGAGTCAGCCATTAGTGTGGGCTCGGTGGTACCCAGCAATGCGAGATGCTGAATCGGTGCCTAGGTTCGCTGACGCTGTCGTTCCAATTCTGACCGGCAGAAAGATGACGTGTCAGCGTTTGCATGGGCGTTGACTCCGCTGGCACATCGCCCCGACCCGACCGAGCTCTAGGCGGGTTCAGTCCGGATAGCGGTGCCATACGCGCGTACTTCCTGTAGGCCGCTGTCCTGGCCGATGCCGTTGGAGTCGAACCGCACGCCGATGACCGCGGTCGCTCCCAACACCTTCGCAAAGGCAATCATTCGATCAACCGATTCCTGTCGGCCGTCGTCGTAGTTCTCGGTCATCTTCGGAACTTCGCCGCGCTGAAGGGACTTGAAGCCGCTGGTGAAGCCACGGCCAAAGCCCATGCTTCGAACGGTCAGTCCCCAACACAGTCCCAATTCTTCAACGATCTTCTGCCCGTGTGGAGCCGTGAAAGTGGTGGAGCAGGGCAGCCCCGTCGGCTTGTACCCACCGAGGTCTGCGGGAATGTTCTGATCATCTGCCATTGAGATCTCCTGCTTTTGAAGTGGAGGTGCACTCGTCAGCGTATTGATCCGCTGTTCAAGTAGCACGTTCATGGGCTCCGATGTCCGGCTGGCAGGCTAGTCAACTGCAGCCGACCGGGTTCGTGCAGACATGTCGATCAGGTTCTCGCGACGATACAGTCGCAGCGCGCCGGGGAACGCGCGAGTCTTATTTTGCGGGGTGCGGGGTGCGGGTGCGGGGCGCGGGGTGAATATCTGGCCGATTTGCCGAAAGCCCCCGCGGAATCTGTGGTATTTCGTCAGTACGTCAGCAGTACACCCGAACTTGGACTGCCGTCTTCGCTAGCATCAGCAGCAATCGTGCTGATGGCGATCAGTGGACTCATAAAATGACCTCAACAAAGTAGGAAAGCGGCAATTTCGCGCGAAACACCCGACGCCGTCGGCGAACGCGCCAGGTACGGCCGATGTGCCGACGGCATTGGGTCTGTCGACGATCATGACCATTATCCCCCTTTTCGGTGTGCGGTAAACCCATCGCTTCTGTCCACAGTGCACTGCGTGCCGTTTGAGCCGACGCAGAGCCATGTGCGCCATATGTGGCCGATACGCCCACGGGAGCGAACGCGCCAGCTAACCCGCGCCTAGTCCGGGTACCCGGCCCCCGGTTCGCAGGTGCGGGATCAGTGACCTTCATAGTCCGACAGCTTCAGCTTGCGGATAAGTCGCCGGTACTGCGACAACGTCCCTGGCCACAACGTGCTTACCCGACCCTTGCTGTCCTGGTACCAACTCGAGCACCCGCCGCTGACCCACACACTGGTCTTCAGGCGTTCTTCGACGTCGTCGGTGTAGGCGTCGGCGACCTCCGGTTTCACGTCGAGAACCGCCGAGGGGAACTTCACGAGGTGTGAGGCCATCTGCGCGGCATACCCAGCCTGAGCCTCGATCAGTATCACCATCGAGTTATTCGCCAGACCAGTATTGGGTCCGGTCATGATCAGCATGTTAGGGAAATCGGTCACGGTCGAGCCGAGGTAGGCGCTCGGCCGGGTCATGCCCCAGGTCTGTGCGATGGTCTTGCCGGTAGCGCCGGTGACTTTGAACAAGATCGGTTGGCGCGTCACGAGAAACCCAGTGGCGAGGATCAAAGTGTCGACTGGGTGGTGGGTATCGACTGGGTCTGCCGCCGCGGGCGCGTAGTGGGCCACTGGCCCGCCAGGTTCAGAACCTGAAGTAGTGACGCCGCTATCGGTGATCTCGTGAATCGGGTCGGTGACGAGGTCGACATGGCGCAGTTGCAGGGTCGGGTACCAGTCATCGGACATCAGGATGCGCTTACAGCCGATCCGAAAGTCTGGTGTCAGGTGCTCGCGCAGCCCTTGGTCGGCGACCTGAGTTTCGAGGTGTCGCACAGCAGTGTGCTCCATCGCATCCAGGCCCGAACCCACCGACAGGAATGCCTGCGACATCGTCTCTTTCATAGTGAATTGGACCGTGCGAGCGGCACTCTGGAGTCGAGGGGCGCTGCGGTAGGCCCGCTGGGTGACAGGGTGAATCGGATGGTCCGAGCGTGGCAAGACCCAGGCAGGCGTGCGCTGGAACACGCTCACCGAGGCGGCGCTCTTCGCTAATTCGGGAACCAACTGGATCGCTGAAGCGCCGGTGCCGATGACTCCGATCCTTCGGTTGGTCGGGTCGAATTCGGCGGCCCAACGAGCTGAATGCATCGTGGTACCAGCGAAGCTGGGGAGACCGTCGATCTTGGGGATCAGTGGTTCGCTCTGCGCTCCGGTTGCCAGCACGAGCATCCGGGCGAGCACGGTCTTCTCGCACGGCTCGCCGCCTCCCGAATCCGTGGCCACCCGAAGGGACCACCGGCGCCGACTTTGATCCCAGGCAGCGGCAATCAAGGTCGTACTCAGCACGAGCCGGTCGGCGAGCTCAAGATCCTCGCTGCAGTTGGTCAGGTAGTCCAAAATCTCGCCTTGAGCGGCGTAGTGATCTGACCAGTCTGGCTTGGGGGCGAATGAGTATGAATACAGCAACGAGGGGATGTCGCAGCGGCAACCGGGGTAGGAGTTGTCACGCCACACGCCCCCGACCGAGTCGCCGCGCTCGAGAATGAGGAAGTCATCGATACCGGTTCGCGTGAGTTCCGCAGCTACAGCGATGCCCGAAAACCCAGCGCCGATGATCGCGACCTGAACCTCGGTCGTATCCACAGCGGTCATAGTGGCAAGGTCGCCAGCAGACTGGCCTGACCGTTGAGGGCTCACATCTATAGATTCTGACTCCCGACCCAACGGCTCAAGCCTGAGGGTCGCAAGATTCGTGCGATGCGGCGGCACTCGTTGGCGACGTAGCAGTTAGCGTATGGGTATGGCTGCTCCCAAAACACAGGCTCTACCCGACCCACGAACCCAACCAGTGCTTGCCTCATTCGATGACTACCTCGATGCACAGAAGGCCGTCGACACTTTGTCGGATAGCAAGTTCGCGGTGCAGGCGGTGTCCATCGTCGGAGTCGACTTGAAGATGGTCGAGCAGGTCCTTGGTCGTATGTCCTGGGGTCGTGCCGCTGGTGGTGGCTTGCTCACAGGGGCATGGTTCGGGCTCTTGCTCGGCCTGTTTGTGTCAATCTTCGCCAAGACCGAGGAGCTCAGTACAGGCACGATTATTTTCCTCGGGCTGCTGTACGGAGCGGGATTCGGAATCATCTTCGGTCTGGTGTCGTATGCGCTGACAGGTGGCAAGCGCGACTTCGTCTCGCGCAGCCAGATCCAGGCGACCCGCTACGACGTTCACTGCGACGGTGCCACCATCGGTGAGGCGCGCAAGATCCTTGGGCTCAGCACGATCTGGCCGCCGCCGCTGGCGGAAGACCCAGCGACTGCCAATACCAGCACAGACACCACCGATACCGGTGCCGCAGCCGCGTCACCAACCTCGGCGCCCAATGGCCCAACGGCCACCAGTACTGGTGGCCCTAATGATGTGCCCCCGACGGCGTAGTCACGCCCAGGAGTCTCACTACTGCTGCGCACTTTCTCAACGCACGCACAGCTAGCACGCACAGCTAACGATGTCGGCGGCCTACAGCCGAAGCTCAGCCCAGACGGTCTTGACCCCGGAGGTTACGATGACTCCCCAGTCGCTTGCGAGTGCTTCTATCAGCAGTAGGCCACGGCCACCCGGCTCGTCGTCGGCCGAAACACGCGGCGTAGGTAGCTCGTCAGTAACGCAGTCGGAGACTTCGATCCGGATCGAGTCTTCGGAAGTCTTGAGAACTACCTCAAGTGGGCCTTTTCCGTAGCGGACAGCGTTGGTGATCATTTCACTGGCAATCAATGCGAAGTCATCAGCGCGACCGTCGAGGCCCCATGCCTGCAGCTGTCGGACGAGCGCGTGGCGCGCTGTGCCGACTGCGTCGAGGCCGAGACCGATAGGTGAACGAAGTTCCATGCCCCCGGTATACCCACCGTCGCCGATGCCTAACCCTGCGTCTGCGGATTCACCCAGTCGCCGCGAATCGCGGCGGGAGGCATCCAAGAAGAACGCGTGCAGCGCCCCAGCGCACCAACTCGGGTGCTCGGCTGCGGGGGAATGAGCCGTAACGGGCCAGATGAACCGACGAGCGCCAAGCCGCCGGGCCATGTCGTCTTGTTCAGTCGTGGTCCAGCGAGTGTCATGCTCGCCGTAAGCAACCATGATGGGCAACGGGTTGGTTGGTAGTAGAGCTGCGAGCTGATCGACCGTGTCTGGCTCGTCAGTCAGAATCTGAGCCTTGGCGGCGAGCGCCACCGCATTGTTGTTGATGAACCGTGCGTGGAGGAACTCGTGAATGGCCGGCGGCGGTGGCTCGACGCCGTTGGCAGCCTCAGCCGCTTGCATAAGCTCCCAAACGGTTTCCAGCGTCGTCATCGGCAAGGCCGCGATGAGGGGGGCCATCAACTCGCGGATGTCTTGGGGGAGCCTTCCTGGACCGCTTGCCATCAGCGTGAGGGAGGCGAACAGGTCGCTCGGCTGCTCCGGAGCTGCACTGTCACCGGTCCTGCTGGTGTTGTTGTCCGAGGTGAGGACTTGGCGAATCGCCTCGCGGGTGACGAGGCCGCCGAACGAGTGGCCAACGAGGTGCACAGAAGTTGCGTGGGCGGTTCGCAATTGGTCGGCAATGGAGACTGCGTCGCTGGCGAAGTCGGTGAGCGAGTACGCAGCAGGATCTTCAGGGCCTAGCGATTGGAACTGTCCCCGCTGGTCGTAGCTGATCGCGTTCCATCCGCGAGCAGCCAGCATCGGCAGGAGTTCGAGGAAGTCCTCTTTGCTGCCGGTGAAGCCTGGGACGAGCAACACAGTCCCGAGAGGTGCCCCGTGCGCGGGCGCCGAAAGGCCAGTGATAGGCCCAAACCCACCGACCAAAGCAATTGGCTCGACGCCACGCGGGAGGGCGACGAACGGAACTTGGCTCACGAGAGGCAGAATAGGCCTGAACAGGCCCTCTTACTGACTCGGATGAATTTGTGACACGCACGATAGCTGTAGCCAATCAAAAAGGTGGCGTCGCTAAGACGACGACAGTCGCCTCTCTCGGTGCTGCGTGGGCTGAGATGGGGCGAAAGGTATTGCTGGTTGACCTTGACCCGCAGTCCTGTCTGACCTTCTCGCTCGGCCTCGATCCAGAGGCCCTCGAATTCTCAGTGCATGACGTGCTGCTTGGCCGCGTTGATGCTCGATTGGCTGTTGTTCCGACCGATGACGGTCCCGATTTGCTTCCCTCGACCATCGACCTCGCCGGCACTGAGGCGCACCTGCTGACCAAGACGGGCCGCGAGTACGCACTCAAGTCAGCGCTCGAGGATCTCGTTGACGACTACGACGTGATTGTTCTGGACTGCTCACCCTCGCTCGGGGTGCTCACGATCAACGCGCTCACGGCCGCCGATGAGGTTCTGATCCCGATGCAGTGCGAGACGCTGTCGCATCGCGGAGTGCGCCAATTGCTCGACACCGTTGCCGATGTGCAACGCCTGTGTAACCGCAGCCTCGCGATCCGCGGGGTGCTCCCGACTATGTATGACTCGCGCACAAATCTGGCGAAGGCGGTTCTTGCCGACGTGCGCGAGCGCTACCAACTGCCGGTCCTGGATCCGCCCATCGCCAAGTCGGTGAGGTTCGCCGAGGCTCCAGCCGCTGGACGCTCAATTCTGTCGACGGCTGGATCTTCACGCGGAGCTGCCGCCTATCGCGAGATCGCGGCAAAACTCATGAAGGACTCGGCATGACAACCAAGTCGCGCCTTCACGGTGGGGATCGCCCCACCGTGACCAAGACTGCAGATGCGCCGCCTGAGGTAATCGTTGACGGAATCGTTAAGCCCAAAGCCGGCAAGCCCAAAGTTGCGAAACCCAAAGCTGCCAAACCCAAAGCACAAGGTGCCACCGGGCCGAGCTTTGATCGCATCAAACCTCCGCCGTCGGCTACGCCGCCCAAGGGTCCTGTCGTCGACGCCCGGGAAGATGACGTGCAAGGCAAGCGCGCGCTGTTTAGCGGTGCCGCGCAGCCACCTTCGTGGGGGTCAGTCGCGCTGGAATGTCCGGAGTGTTCTCGGCGTTCGGTGGTTTCCTTTGTTCGTCTAGCGAAGATGTTTACCGCTGGGATCTACCTGCCGATCCCCGGATCAACGCAGCGCGCCTGGCTTAAGTGCCCGGCTTGCAAGAAGCACGCAACGCTCACGATCACCCGCAGTTAGCTCACCAGAAAACGGCTAGTCACGACGAAGCCCGCCGGATTAACTCGGCGGGCTTCGTCGCAACTAAAAGGTTAAAACTTCGCTACTGATCAGTTGACTTGTTGGCTCCGCGGGTGCGATTGCGTTGGCGCCTCGGACGACTTCCCGTCGAGCCTTCACCTGAAGGCTTCGACTCCTCGGTCGATCCGCTTGATCCGGCTCCCTGGGCATCGCCGGAACCTGACCCGCCACGCGTGCGATTACGGTTGCGCCCCCCGTTTTGGCTACCTGATTTCTGGTTTCCGGACTTCTGACCTCCGCCGGAGTCTGAGCGACCCCCGCTGGAACGGTCACGACCACCAGAGCGTTCACCGCCGCGGCCGGAGCCGGAGCGTCCACCGTCGTTCTTCGATTGCGTCGGGCGCTTGCCGGTCTCGCCGATGTCTTCGACCTCTTCGGCACCTAGGCCAGCACGCGTGCGGTCTGCGCGGGGCAGCCGACCTGTCACATTCTTGGGGATGCCCAAGCCGGTGTAGACGTGGTCTGAGGTCGAGTAGGTCTCGGGCGGCTCTGTGAAAGGCAGGCCCAGAGCCTTGTTAATCAGCAGCCACTTGGGAACGTCATCCCAGTCCACCAGCGTGATCGCGACACCGGATGCACCAGCGCGCCCGGTGCGACCGACGCGGTGGAGGTAGGTCTTCTCGTCGTCGGGGCACGCATAGTTGATGACGTGGGTGACCCCGTCTACGTCGATACCGCGAGCGGCGACATCGGTGGCAACCAGCACATCGATCTTGCCGTTGCGAAACGCCCGTAGGGCTTGTTCGCGTGCGCCCTGCCCGAGGTCGCCGTGGACCGAACCGACAGCGAAACCGCGCTCGGCAAGGTCGTCAGCAACCTTCTGGGCCGTGCGCTTGGTGCGGCTGAAGATGATGACTAGCCCACGGCCCTCAGCCTGCAGAACCCGAGAGATGATCTCGGTCTTGTCCATCGCGTGCGCCCGCCAGACGTGCTGCTCGATGGCGTCGACAGTCGAGGCGTTGTCGTCGTTGGGGTCGCTCGCCCGGATGTGCGTGGGTGCAGTCATGTAGCGGCGCGCGAGGTTGACGATCTGCCCGGGCATGGTCGCCGAGAAAAGCATCGTCTGACGACTTGCCGGCAACATCGCGACTATCGACTCGACGTCGGGAAGAAATCCCATGTCGAGCATCTCGTCAGCTTCGTCGAGAACGAGCATCTGCACGCGCGACAAGATCAGCTTGTGCTGGCGCGCCAGGTCAAGCAAACGACCTGGCGTTCCGACGACAACCTCGATGCCCTTGGTCAACGCATCGACCTGTGGTTCGTACGAGCGACCGCCGTAGATGGCCAGCACGCGGATGCCGCGCTCGGACCCGGCAAGCTCAAGGTCCTTGGCGACCTGCACACACAACTCTCGGGTCGGGACGACGACGAGGGCTTGCGGTACAGCGCCCTTGGCATCGGCGGCATCTTCAAAGTCGCCAGGTGCCTTGATCTGCTGCAAGAGCGGAACACCGAAGCCCAGCGTCTTGCCGGTTCCGGTCTTGGCTTGACCGATGAGGTCATTGCCTTCTAGGGCCAGTGGAATACACATGGCTTGGATGGGGAATGGGGAAGTGATTCCGGCCTTATCGAGCGCCTCGCAAATTGCAGGCATGACTCCGAGTTCGGCAAATGTGGACGACGTCAGCGTTAGCTCCGGTTTTCGCGGGCCTCGCGACGACGCGATAGCCCTCATTGGTCGATCAATAACAAGCCCACTGTACGCCGCGCCAAGATTCGGTAGTGTGCCCAGCATGTCCCACGATGTTCCAAGCCCCGCCGAAGACGAGTCCGTTGCCGAGCTGGACTACACCGATCCGCTCTATCGAGAAGCGGTCGTGGACCTGCTCGGAGCGCTCGCCTACGGTGAGATGCAGGCCTTCTTCCGACTAGCAGCTGACGCCTCGATGGCGCCGGATAACTATCACCGGTCAGAGATTGCTGAGATGGCAGTCGCTGAGTTCGGCCACTTCCGGTTGCTGCGTGATCGGTTGATTCAGCTAGGTCATGACCCTGAAGAGGCGATGACGCCCTTCGTTGAAGCGATCGACGGCTTCCATGCCTCGACTGCCCCGGCTGACTGGCTAGAAGGCTTGGTCAAGGCCTACGTCGGCGATGGCGTGGCTTCGGACTTCTATCGCGATGTGGCGCAGTACTTGGACCCCGAGACCCGCGAACTCGTGGTGACAGTCTGCTCGGACCTTGGGCACTCGAAGTTTTGTATCGAGTCGATTCGGCAAGCAATAAAAGCCGACCCGGTGGTCGCTGGCAGACTCGCTTTGTGGGGGCGCCGACTCGTGGGTGAAGCGATCGCACAATCCCAGCGAGTCGCTGCCCAGCGAGAGCCGTTGGTTGCATTGGTTCTCGGCGGCGCGGGTCCCGATCTCGGCGCGATCACCCGGATGTTTGCCGACATGACAGATCGTCACTCCGAAAGAATGCGTTCCCTAGGCCTAGCCCCGTAGCCGCCTAACGCGTCCCGCTCCGCCCTGCCGCGTCGCTTACGACTTTGCCACCGTACGGGCGGCTATTTCCGCCGAAAACGGCCGAAATAGCCGCCCGTACGGTGGCAAAGTGGGTCAGGGGTGGGGCGGCGGAAGGGTCCAGCGGTGGGCTGTGTAAGCCAGCGGTGGGCTGTGTAAGCCAGCGGTGTTACTCCCCGCCGAAGCCGACCCGACGAGCGGACGGTTCACCGAGCTCGATGTAGGCGATCTTGTCGGTGGGGATCAGAACCTGTCGGCCCTTGACGTCGGTGACGATGAATGGCTGACCCGACTCCTGCGCTGCTGTCAGTTGCTCGACCAAGGCTGCACTATCGACGTCGACGTCGAGCACAATCTCGCGCGGGGTGTGTAGAACGCCGATCTTGATCTCCACAGAAGACCTCCTGGCTGAAGCCGTGTCAGCGGACTTGTCGCTGACTGCGCGCTTGGCGGGGCGAGGGGCCGAAGTGGCCGCTCGCGGTTTGCGGGTGGGGGTTGCTTTTTGTGTTGTCATCACTAGCCACCTTATGAGGTTCGGTGAACCTTTCCGGACTCAGCACCCTACGAGGTTTTCCAACACCAGAGCGGCTACTGCGATTCCCCTGCGCGTGGGAATCCAGAAATTCCTCGCCATCCCATGCGCGACACCAGCCAAGCCGCCTTGTCGCGGGGGATTCGACCGTCTCCGCGCAGCCAACGTCGCGCGCTGGTTTGGGCCAATCCGATCAGCCCGAAGGCCAGCATTGTGGCCTCGTTCTCGTCGATACCGGTGTCTTGAGAGATCACGCCGACAAGTAATTCGGCGCATTCGTCGTCGGTGCGCTGGACCCGATCGCGCACCTTCTTCTCATTGAAGAGGTCAGATTCAAAGAGAAGGCGGAAGGCTTCGGCTGAGTCGTCCACGAAGGCGAAGTAGGCCTCGACTGCTGCGGTAACCCGCTGGCGGTTGTCGGTAGTGCTCTCAAGCGCGCCGCGGACCTTATCGATGAGTTCGGCAGAACCGGTGTCGAGTAGGGCGACGTAGAGGTCGAGCTTGCTGGGGAAGTGCTGGTAGAGGACAGGCTTGGAAACCCCAGCGCGGTCAGCTATATCGTCCATCGCTGCGGCGTGATAGCCCTGACTGGCGAATACCTCCATCGCAGCGCTGAGCAACTGGGCCCTGCGCTTTGGGCGAGGCAGGCGAACTGCTCGCGTGGAGTCTTCCCGAATCGTCACAAGAGTGAATACTACCGGCCAGTAACTTAGCTATCTAGCCCTGAGCCTCGTACCGTGTGTCCAGTGACGAATTCAGTGAGCAACAAACCCCCCGTACCGGCACTGAATGATTACGTTGCGCCATGGCCAGGTGAGCTTGTCGAGGTGGGTACTCGGCAGGTCTTCGTGCGACATGCCCCGCCAACTGGTGCGAACCCGCAACCGGCGGTATTCATTCACGGTCTCGGCGGATCGTCGACCAACTGGACCGAGTTGATGTCGTTACTCGATGACGCGGTCGATGGGATCGCGCCGGACTTGGCCGGACATGGTCAGTCCCCGCCTGCACCGGATGGGGACTACAAGCTTGCAACGCACGCCAGAATTGTTGCTGAGGTTGTTAGGCAACGATTCGGTGATCAGAAAGTGCACATCTTCGGTAACTCTCTAGGTGGTGCCACAGCAGTACAGCTCGCCGCTGGCTACCCCGAGCTCGTTCGCACTCTGACGTTGATTTCTCCAGCGCTTCCTGACTATGTGCCTCGCATGACCAACATCCACATGCCAGTGATTGCGGTGCCTGGAGTCGGGGAGAAGCTGACTGAGAAGTTCGCCCAACGCGAGACGGATTTTCGGGTGCATGCCTCGTTGGACCTGTGCTACGCCGATACGCGACGGATTCCACCGCAGCGCCTAGCCGATGCGATCGAGGAGGCCAAGATTCGCGATGCCCAGCCGTATGCCAACGACGCGCTACTGGCATCCCTGCGCGGTCTGATTGGCACGTACTTGGACAAATCAGCGACGCGGCCCTGGAAATTGGCCGAGAAGATCACCGCACCTACTCTGTTGATCTATGGACGCAAGGACAAGTTGGTCAACCCGAAGGCAGCCCATCGCGCGACCAAGGCATTCCCTAACGCTGCGGTCATGGTGATCCCGGACTCCGGTCATGTGTCGCAGATGGAGCACCCCGAGCTAGTGGCCGCCGCATGGCGTCAACTCGTTGCCGCGCCACAGAAATCGTCGCGATCGAGCACCCGTTGAGCGCGACTGATTGGCGAGCCGATCGAACTTTGGCTACGTTGCGGTCATGACTCGGGCAGGTTCAAATCAGCGCGTTGTGATCGTCGGAGCCGACCCGGGTGGGATGGCCGCGGTTAGTCAGATTCGAAAGCATGACCCAGCGGCGCAAATAGTGGCTTTCGAAAAGGGGCACTGGACTAGCTACTCGGCGTGTGGAATTCCCTATTTCATTGGTGGAGACACCCGCCAGCAAACCCTGAGCGAACTCATAACTATGACCCCAGACCAGCACCGAGCTAGGGGTTTGGATCTCCGAATGGGTCATGAGGTTGTCGAGATTGATGTGGCAGCCGGCATCGTGAAGGCTCTTGAAAATGCGACCGGAACGCTGAGTGAGGAACCGTTCGATCAGCTCCTCCTCGGTACCGGCGGACGGGCAATTCGCCCCAACATCCCGGGAATCGATCTGCCACATGTTCTTGTGGCACACACGCTCGACGATGCTCAAGCGCTGCATTCAATCGCTGATGCCCGCATGGGCGATGACTCGTGGAACGTCGTGGTTATTGGGGCTGGTTATATCGGCTTAGAGATGGCCGAGGCATTCGTCACTCGAGGGCATCGACCGGTTCTCGTTGATCTGCAGGACTACCCGCTGCCCGGATTGGTGCCGGAGCTTGGAGTTCTGGTCAAGGGGTGCGTTGAACACAGCGGCGTTGAGTTCATTGGGGGGACCGAGGTCACGGCGATCACACCGGAGTCCGTGGTCTGCGGCGATCGGGAACTGCCCGCTGACCTGGTGGTCATCTCGGTGGGGACTGCCCCGTGCTCGGAATTGGCTGCTGCAGCTGGCATTGAGCTCGGTGCTGGGCGAGCGATCGCCGTGGACGAGCGGATGCAGACTTCTGCGGAGGGTGTCTTTGCCGCCGGTGACTGTGCAACGAGTCGCCACCTGATCACAGGTAAGCAGGTATTTTTCCCGCTCGGAACCAATGCGAACAAGCACGCGCGGGTCGCTGGCATCAACATCGGGGGCGGTCAAGCCCGAATGCCTGGGGTACTCGGAACCGCTGTGACGCGCTACCTCGAACTGGAGATCGCCACGACTGGGCTCTCACTTGATCAAGCGCAAGCAGCAGGAATCGATGCCTGTTCTGAGCAGATTTCCACGCTGACCAAGCCCGGGTACATGCCCGATTCGTCGACTGCACAGGTTGTGTTGGTTGCCGAGCGCGGCAGCGGGCGGGTGCTCGGGGGACAGATCGTTGGAGGCAGCGGATCTGCCAAGCGCATCGACACCATCGCGACCGCTGCCACGGCCTCCATGTCGGTGGCTCAGTTGCTAGACACCGATCTGGCCTACGCGCCACCGTTCTCGACGGTCTGGGACATGGTCGCTGTGGCGGCTCGTGAACTGCTCAAAAAGGTGTAGTTAGTCGCGGGTCTCGCCGATGATTATGTAAGCCTGGTCACGGGCAGACTTTGGCCATCGGGAACAATTGGCCCCGGCAGTGTTGTTACTTCAGTTGCCTGGGCCGCTGCGTTTCCAAACTGCGGCCCATATTCCAACGAGTTTCTTTGACCGGGAGTTCCACGTGTCTTTACCGCCGCTGGTTGAGCCAGCTGAATCGTTGACAGTTGACGAAGTCCGCCGCTACAGCCGCCACATCATCATTCCCGATGTTGGAATGGTTGGCCAAAAGCGCATGAAGAACGCGCGGGTGCTGGTGGTTGGCGCCGGTGGACTTGGTAGCCCCGCGCTGCTGTACTTGGCAGCGGCTGGAATCGGCACCCTTGGCATTGTCGAGTTCGATGAGGTCGACGAGTCCAACCTGCAGCGCCAGATCATCCACGGCCAAAGTGATATCGGCCGACCGAAGGCGGAGTCAGCACGCGACTCGATTCTGGAAATCAACCCGTTGATCAATGTGCAGGTGCACAACACCCGCCTTGATAACGACAACGTGCTTGAGATCTT
>Ga0105047_10003514_pt1 | contig 27594 bp, 19 predicted proteins | sample MAT04_FD_78384 | JGI IMG/M metagenome (GOLD analysis project Ga0105047, IMG submission 78384) | Freshwater microbial communities from Lake Fryxell liftoff mats and glacier meltwater in Antarctica - MAT-04 (megahit assembly) | ecosystem: Environmental > Aquatic > Freshwater > Ice > Liftoff... | reverse complement strand
CCAATTTGATACCCACATCACTGATTACAGATTTCCAGACCATAATCTTTATGGTAGAATTTGAAGTATCTAAAACAAACGGCCCAACAGCAGTAGCTCCATGTATTGTCTCAGTACCTGCCCAAGGATTACCTGCTTTTAAAGCCGTAAACTTCGCTACTTTGTTAGAAGTATTGATGCCCGTTTTACTTGGGTTGTCAATAAACTCTAATGGTGGATTTGTGACATTTTCGAATACATTCCATGTCCAATTTGCACCATTGCCACCAACTTCAAAGTTGATGGGATTCTTTTGACATATGGCCATCGTTGACAGCAAAAATGAAAAAAGTGTAAAAGTTAAAATTCGCATAATTTGTTAAATTTAAAAATTAAAAAAATATTATCAATTATAATGTAAGGAATATTAACCTACAAATTTCAAATTTTCATTTTTATCCCAGATACCCCAATAAGCACCCACATCCCCTTCGGGCCCTACCTTCCAAGATTCATCAAACGAAGCAAAATAAAAACTTTCGATGCTATTTTGATTACACCAGTTTTGGGTTTCAATAAAGTAGCGCATCGCGTTTTCATTATTAGCCACAGCTCCTTTTAATGAACCACCTTCGCTAGGCCAGCCTGTTTCAGTGATAATTACTCGTTTGCCATATCCAGCATTTTTTGCCGAATCAAACATACTTAGCATATGTTGAAAAGAATACTCAATGGGGCAACCTTCCCAATACGGATAACAATTGGTTAGTATAACATCACAAGCATCAGTGATTTTCGGTCGATGAGAAAACTCATAATATGCATCTACATATCCCACAGGAATATTAGGTAAAGCATCTTTCACCCTTTTGATGTAGTTTAATAATTGTTCTTCGGTCAAATCATTTCTATACATTACTTCATTGCCCACTGCTGCAATATCTACGCAACCATCTTTTGCTAAGGCAATCAACCCATCAATTTCTCTTTCATTTAACTCTAAATCGTTGCCAAGCCAAGCTCCTACAAGGGTTTTCATACCATATTTATGAGCAATTCTTGGGATATGTTCATTGCCTTCAATACAAGAAAATGAGCGCACCCATTTGGCATATGGTTCTAATATCTTGATACGCCTTTCCACTTGCTCTACAGTGATGATTGATCCTGGTTTTTGTCCATCTTCATAAATACTGAAACAAATGCCATGAATACCTTTTTCCAAAGTTTTTCGCCATAATTGGGTTAAATCTTCTTTGGAAAAATCAGCATAATCAGGGGCTATATAATTGGTTTGATAATCAGTAGAATTATTAACCTTATCTAATGAGAAGTAATGACCAGATCTGAATGACATATGTTCCTATTATTTTTTGTTTTCTAATATACATTTATAAAAAAATAAAACTTAGTTGGTGTTATTTTACAGTTCACCTCTTCGAGCAACCAATTCATCTTTTATTTCTCTGGCGCGTTTTTCATCCAAGTTGTATTGCCACATTATCAAGATGGCAATTCCAGCTGTCACTGAAGGAATGATAATATCTGCTAATCTTAAACTATTCATTGTTTCCGCAGTTTGTGAAGCTGCGCCTCCGTCAAAACCTATTAATTTGAGTACTAAACCACTCAAAACCAATGCTAATGCTTGACCCAGTTTAACCATCCACCAATATATAGCACCAAAAGTGCCTTCCTTTCTTGGCATACCATTTTCTAATTCGTCAAGATCGCACACATCGGCGGTCATGCTCATCATTAAAGTAAATAACCCACCTAATCCGAAAGCTATAAATGGGATTGGGAAAAATATTAACCAAGGAATTTCATTCGTAACATCAATACTAAACCAAGACATTCCGACTTTATCCAAAAAAGGATTTAGAAATTCAAAAATAGAACCCACACCGCTAGTGAGTGCTTTTGCAAATCCTGTTTGATTAAATTGTGCATTTAATGCAACGTCAAACCCAAACCATTTTAATAAATATCCCACCATAGATATGGCTGTTGAAATGACAAAAGCCGTGCGTTTGCCCCATTTATTTGACATCCGGGTAATGATAGGAATGACCAGAAATGCGGTTAATATTGCCGTAATAGTAGAAAACCAGGCAGGCCAGGTACCGGCTGCTGCATAACTACCGTTAAACATATAGAATACGATGATAAAAACACTAAATGCAGCTACAATTTGGAATCCGTTAAAAATTAAAAAGGTTGCGCCGCATAATTTCATAAAGGGTTTGTTTTTAGATACTTGTTTTATACCAATGAATAAGTCTTTTACATTAGAAAGAAGGGTTTTAAAGTTTATTTCTTTTCTGTTTTCCATATGGGACGCATCGATTCCCTTACAAAAGAAGGCTGGTAATACCCCTAAAATAATACAAGCTGCTCCTACATAAAATGCCAATTGATTTACACCCACAGCTTGTGATTCAAAAACTTTTGGGTCGGCAATAATTACCCAAAACCAAGGTACTATCATCCAGGCAATTTGACCCATTGTTTGTGAAAAAGCCATTATTCGAGTTCTTTCATTATAGTCTGATGTCATTTCGTACCCCAACCCTACTAAAGGGGTGGCATAAATAGTGTTACCAGTTAAAAAAATAAGTGAAAAAATTAGAAAGTACCAAAAATTATAAGTTTGTGAGTCTTCAGGATTTAATTGCCAAAGCATTATATAAAAAATACCACTCAATATTGCTCCTGCAAAAATATATGGTCTTCTCCGGCCCCATTTTGATTTGGTATTATCTGAAATAAAACCCATAATCGGGTCTGTTAAAGCGTCATATAATCTTGGCAATCCACCCAACAGACCTGCCAAAAATGGATCCATACCAAAAGCTGTTAATAAGAAAAAACTAAAAACGCCTAAAGCACCAGGTAATAAATTGAGCACCAAATGGCCAGAGCCAAATGATATTTTTTGAATAAAAGGCACTTTGCCTCTTGGAGTTACGGAAAGGTCTGCCATATTTTTATGCTTTAAGGATTGAAAAATTTATCATTGAGATTTATTTTAGTATTATTGTTTGTAATGCGTATGCATCTATCGAAATCTTTTTTTGTTCGCTATTGTGCTTCAATTCAATAGAAAAAACCTTTTCAGTGGGATTAAAAACCGCGACTGCAATACTTCCATCCGGATTTTGCACAGCGGTGGCTATCACTTCTTCATGGTCTATTTTACAGCCGATTTTTACAGCCCCAGGCCGCATAAATTTGCTGAAATGTGACATCACATAATACAAGGGAGTGAAATATACTTCATCTTTTTCCGGATTTACAATTACCGGAGCCACACACCAATTTTTGAACCAATTGGGTCCACCTTGAATATCTAAAACCATATTCCAATCTACCCAACCATCCACGTAATTATTCAAACAACCAATAATATCAGCTGCATAACGATTGACGGGAGCATATTTTGGATGTAAATGTTTGTCCTTTTCACTCGCCCAATCCCATCCCCAATCGGTGGCTTCCTTTTTCCAATACCAAGTATCATCATTCCAATGCGGAATTTCGGAATCTACACAAGCTTCGGTTTGTATTAAATGTTTTTCGGGTGATTTCTCATGGGCATATTGTAAGGCTTCAGGGAAATAATCGTAGGTACTTTCATACCAATGTATAGCGGTTCCTGCAAAATATTTTGATGACTTTTCATCGCGATACATTTCATCAACCCATTCTTTGAGTCCCGCTCTGTTTTGGTCGTAGCCTAAAATTTTTACGTCTTTCCAACCTGTTTTTTCCAAAGTTGGACCTAAATAATTTTGCACAAAATCGGTCATTTCTTTAGGTGTAAAATGAGTACTTTCCCAGTTGTTTCCGTTCCCATGCGGTTCATTAATAACCGTAACTCCCCAGATATCTATACCTTCTTTTTTATATGCAGAGAGATATTTTGAAAAATAAAGTGCAAAAGCATCATTAAATTCTGGCAATAATTTTCCACCAACCCAGTTTTTGTTGTCTTTCATCCAAGGTGGTGCAGTCCACGGTGATGCAATGATGTTAAAACCAGCTTTTGAAATAGTTTTGGCATCGACGATCATCGGAATTAAATCACTTTTATCGTCCTCGATGGTGAAATTTTTAAGCTCAACATCATTTTCAACTTTGGCATACGTATAATTACTCAATGAAAAATCACAAGAAGCTATATGGGTACGTGTTAGCGAATAATTTGATCCATTTTCACTGAAATAAGCTTCTAATATTTTTTTTCTATTTTCTTTGCTCATTTTATTCAGTAAATGGGCCGAAGATTCCGTGAAAGACCCTCCAAAACCGGTTATGGTTTGATATTTTTCGTCAGGTTTCAATTCTATTTTTATAATGCTGTCACCCTGATAAAATTCACTGATTTTGGTGAGCTGATGACCTGCTGCTGATGTTTCGTACACTTCCATTTCCAGTGGTTTTTTTGAAGTACAACTGCTTATAATCATACAAAACAAAGACAACATTAGGTAATTATTGATATGTGGCTTCATGTTTTGAAATTATTTATGTGTATTTACTTCATGTATAGAAGGTGGCGTCTTTACGTACTTCATCAAGGATTGTATATCACCATTATAAGTCTTGGTAATAGGCTTGCCGTCGCGTGTCAACCCTTTAAACTTGCCATCATTAACCATATCCCACAACACGTATTTGGCTTCCGATTGTAAATTGATAAGCCCGAAATGATTCTCTGAACCTTTCGGATTTGCGGCATCTTTCCATTGCTCATCAAAGGCTTCAAAATAAAAACATGATATGCCAGACTTATCTGACCAATCTCTTATTCCCTTGTAAAATATAGCTGATTTATATTCATCTGCAGCATGTGACCCTTCATCACCATAATGTTCATTTGAATGGGTTGCCCAGCCTGTTTCACCTATATGTATGGGTTTATGTATACCTAAGCTTGTCATATAATTCTGCACGCTTTTGAATTGGTCAATGGCATATTTTTTGGCTCGTAGCATAGAAGCTTCTACTTTTTGCTTTTGTGTTAAGTGGTCTTCATCTTCATTTACACCCCAAAAAATAGGATTGTAGTGTGTATCGTGCATAGGGTAGGTGTGAATCGAAACATAATCAACTGCATTATAAAGTTTGTTTAGTGCTTCTACATGATAGACGGTGTCTCCTCCGCCCCAAGACGCAAAATTATCTGATGAAGTGATCCATAAATCTTTTGGTAATTTATTTTCCTTTTTAAGATTTTGCAAATGATTAACCCATTTCAAAATAATGTTTGGTGTTACAAAATAACTGGTCGCCCATTTTACCATCGCTTCGTTGCCCACTGCCATTATCTTTACAATATCAGAATATTGATTGGCCAATCGCACCGCTTCTTCGATTTCCACAGCGTTGCGTTCACTTTCTTGATCATGGATGGGTGTATGTTCTGTAAAGGCATTTTTACAATCAATCCATGCTCCAAGCATCACATACATTTCAAAATCAGTCTTTTCTTTTTTCATTTCTGAAATCGCCATCAATAGATTCTTAACTTCATCGTAATGAACATTATAGGTACGAATAAATTTGATATTCATCGCTGCTAAAATGGTCATATCTTCTTTAAGTTGTGCCAAAGTAGGTTGGATTTCTCTGGTATTAGTACGATATCCACCATAACATATTGCTTGATAATCAGGATTTCCTAAAAGCTTTTCGGCTGTCATATCAGATTTTTTTGTCAATACATTTTTTGAGTTGCATGAAGCAAGTATCAATAATACAAATATGTAAATTGGTTTAGTCATTATCGCAAAATACTTTCTCGCAAGGTTAATTCAATGCAAACAATTTCTCCAGTTCTTTGAAATACTTTTTGACTATTTTCTTCTGATAGTATAGCGCTTTCAGAATTTTCAATGCTACTATCATTAAAATGTATTTTCAGATGGGTGGATGTTCCCATTTTATAAATCACAGGCACTTGACAAATACTGAATGCTAAAGAATTTGCTTCTAAACTAATGATTTTTTCTGAACCATCTTTCAAAATGAATGTGACATTTTGACTTTCAGTTAAAAACTCACTTTTTTGCAAAATTTCCGGCTTGAACTCTAATTTTCCAGCTTTTATTTTGATACCCAATTCGCCTATTCTTGTTAAAATATCTTCTTTTACCTGTCCAGTCATCCCAGGCTGTTGAGCACCTCTATGCATAGGTGTGTGGGAATAAGGATCAGTAGGGAAAGCACCGTAAACATCTGGCGACTTATGTAACCCTATACCATTTCCTATTTCTTTAAAGTGATGTAGTAGGGCGTCAATAATGGCTTTATCTTCATTGTCATCAAATGCTTTTGTGCAAATTTCATAAACCGCCAAATGCAATTTAGACACCATGTGCCAATATATAGAACCTAAACCTTCGAATGCATAAAATGTACCTGAACGTCCTGTAAAAGCTTTGTGATTAAATACTTCTTCAAATAAAACGAATAAGGCTTTTTCTTCTTTTTCAACTAAATCGCTGTATGTAGCATTTTCTTTAAGCAAATCTAAAGCATTTTTTAAATCACGGGCATTATTGAAATTACCATTGAAGTGAAAATTGCCATTAATATCCTGATTAACAATGGTTTGATTTTGATTTTTACTTAAAAGATTCAATAGCTCAAAAGATGAAATCTTGTCTTTTAAAATAGTATTTTTTTCCAGGAATTTGGGTAATTCTTTGTTTGGGTATAAAATGTAACTATTTTGATCAGGACGATACAAAGTACTATTTCTCAGCGCTTCTAAAATTTGGACAGCTTGCCTTCCTTTTACAAAACCAGAGCTTAAAACAGCCACCTGACCTTCGAGCATTTCTGGTAAATAGTCAATTAATACTTTATCATTATCAATAGAAATCAAGTTGTAGGCATGAAATAATTTATCAGGTCTTTCATTGGTTGTAATGGTATGTTCTATAAAATCTAAACACACTTTCGTGAAAGTCTTTAAACCAGACATTGAGTGGGTTCTTTTTTTACCCCAAAAACCACTGAAATAGATTTGCTGCCGATATTCTGATGCTGCATTCCCCAAAATGTCCATGATGTTTTTACGATCTCTATCGTTGATTGGTCCTTCTAATAAATTAGAATATTGCAATAAATTTTCCCTTACTGAATGATAAAATTCCACCATCTCATTAGAAATTTTGATGGTTTCTTGGTCTGATTTTTCTAATATTTCTTGAAAAAACAATAAAAATCTTCTCAAATAATACAAAGTTACCATAGAGACACCATTACCCACAAGCGCATTGTTGGCGTCGTTCCATTCTGGTCGTTGTGTATTCATCCAAATACCAGCTTCAGGAATAAAATTTGACATCTTGGATAGTACCGTAGCCAATATTTTTTCGATTAAATTTACATGATATATTTCGTTTGTATTATCTCTTATTAAAGCTCCGTCAGATCCAACTTCTGTCTTTCTTATGTTTATCTTTTCTTCCCATTCATAATTGTAAGTAATGGTGTCCTTTGGATTATTAACAATATCTTTATACGGCTTGATGATGTAAGGTACAGCGGCATATACAAAACATTCATTATCAAAGTAATCGTTGAGTTTACCTGGTTGGTATTTCTCGATAAACTCCAAAAACTTTAATAAATAGATGATTTGATGATCACCCCAATACCCAATGTAAGACCAAGGATTATCAGGTTCAATACTTTCCCAATCAAATCCGTCTTTGGTTACTCGATATGGATTGTACCCATCAAAAGTCGATGCATTTAGGAATTTATGTATCATTCCTTCCATAAAATATGGATATGCATAAGCCAATGCTTCCCAATTCTGAAAAATATCACGCCAGTTACCTTGGTAATCTAATATTTTTGAACCGTCAATTTCACTTCTTGTATTGATAGAGAATTTATTCCAGGGACGACTAGGATCTCCATGTCTTCTGCTAAATTTTAATGGTAAATATTCTATAGAAAGCCTCTCTAAATCCGCATCTTCAATGGTTTTTAAAGAAGATTTTAAATCGATATAAGTAAAGTTTTCAGCCAAATCTTGAATAAAATTTGTATGCTTTTCAAACAAATATCGATTAGATTTCTCTAAATATGCGACAAAATCCTTTTTATCGATTTGGTAATTTTCGTCAAAAACGCCGCCACGCATAATATTGAATAGTACGTTGGCAAAATGTCTGGTGTCTTTTCTTTTATCCGCTGTAAATTGGAAACCATCTGAAGTAGCATTGAGTGCCATTAAGTTTTTAGTACCTAAATTTACATCTTCTATCAGTTCATTTTCAATAAATTTGGTATGGATGATATCGTTTGAAATAGCAATAACTTGTGCCTGATTTTGATTTACATTGGCGACGATTTTCCAACTTTCTGTTTGATGTCTATTCAATTGAATGGTGGAAACCACAAAATAGGCTCCTTTTTCGCCCTTAACGTCTGTTTCCTGAGTAATTTTTTGTTTTTTTCTAAACACATTTAACTGCTTGGAAGAAACTAGATAGGTTGGATTTTTAACGCCTATGGACCAGACTATATTGCATTTTAGCGCTTCGCTGGGTTCAGCTTTGTCCACTATGATGGCACTAAGCGCAAAGATACCTAAACCCGAAGTAGCTTCCAATTCACTTCTTTTGTACGCATCAACAAGGTTACTTGTACTGTTTTGCAAATCACTGCCTACACCGAATGGAACAATATTCTGAATGCCATCTAAAAAATGTATCTCTAAATCAGTGTCCGAAGTATTGATCAAAGTTGATTTTCTCACAAAACCGAATCGGTTGCTCGAGCTCCATTGATATCTGAACACCAAGCCTACATCATGCAACACTTCTTCAAAAATTACTATGTTTCCATACAGATTCTTGTACAAATTTCGTGTAATCTGATACTTATCGTTGAACCTGTCTGAAAATGGTTCCCATAAAATAGTTTCACTATCTTTTTTGATCTGAAAAATAGACTTACTCCCACTGATATCATAAGATTCTGTGATTTTGTCGTCCGTATAATAAGGAAAAAGGGAGAATTCAGCATTTTTGCGACCAGCAGTTATACCACCATTGCTGGAAATAAACATCCAATGATTGCCATCACTCACTACACTCATGAAGAATGGTCGCATAAAATCTATATTGGAAATCTTATTGAAAACTTCTTGATCAAAATCGACCATTTCCAATTTTACTTGAGTATTAGCTTGGGTATATTCTACATTCATGATCAAACAATTAAAACATATTTACCTTATTTCAGCCTCAGATTAAACTAATGCCTGTCCATTAAATATTAACTACGATATTATGAGTAAACTATGATTTACTCATTTATTATTACTATTTGTAGACTTTTACATAATCGATTACCATCTGCTGTGGAAAAGGGGTGTCCTGATTTGGTGACCCTAGAAAATTTCCACCGACTGCTATATTAAATATCAAAAAGAAGGGATGATCATACACCCACTGACCTTTTTTTTCTACTTCACTTTTGTCTATTCTTCTGTATAAATAATTATCTATATAAAAATCTATTTTGGACTCATCCCATACTACAGCAAATACATGAAATTTATCATCATATCTGCTATTTGTAAGTGTATTTTTACCAGTGATAGAATTAGCGCCAGAATATCCAGGGCCATGAAGAGCACACTCTGCTACGCTTGGTGATTGACCGCGAAGCTCCATTACGTCAATTTCACCACATTGTGGCCAATTCACTTGTTGTATATTACTGCCCAACATCCAAAATGCAGGCCATAAACCCTGTCCGTATGGTGTTTTTAAACGAGCTTCAAACTTACCATATTGTTGATCAAATATACCTTGAGTTTTAAACCTGGCGGAGGTATATTGTGCTCCTTGGAAATTCTCTCTGATGGCAGTAATGATTAAGTTTCCTTGACCATCCATAGAAACGTTGGCAGGTCTATCTGTATAATATTGCAACTCCTGATTTCCCCAGCCATTTTGACCTCTACCTATATCATAAGTCCATTTGCTCTTATCTAATTGTTCACCTTTTGCACCATTAAAGTCATCCGACCACGCCAACTGCCAATCAGGTTGATCTATTTTTTGTTCGGTGTCACTACTACAGGATATAAGCAACATTAAAAAACATATACTGAAAAGACCTTTACTTAAAGGTTTTGATTCTATAATAAAATGCATCTTGTTTATGTTTTAAAGTTATAATTTATAAAAGTATATATTGTCTACGTATATGCTTGACCCATCACCGCCTTCTAAAATAATTTGTGCTAGGTTTGCTCTACTAAGTAGGGTTGTCATGCTTGAAAAAGGAATATCTATTGAAACCCAACTTCCAGAAACTAATTTAGGGGCTTTAAAAGTTGTGGAATTTCTAGTGTCGTCGCCGCCTCCGAAAATACCATTGGCTCCAAAATCCACAACTATAACTCGGAGTTCCCTTGCAGCTGCTACTGGCCCAGGAATATAAACATCTAGATGTATATGAGTCATCGATGCTGCGTTTACAGTTGGGGAACTAAATTCAATACCGACAAAGTTGAATATGTTATAATTTAGTAAGTTATTACCTTGTACACTAAAGTCGTTTGAGACCGTTGTTTGCCAAGGTGCCCAATAACCATTATAATAGTTTACAGGAACATTTGAGTATGTATCACTGAATATAGAAATTACCTTTTGAGGAGGAAGAGTTGGAATAGGAGCCGGTGAGAAATTACCTAAAGATTTTATAGTGATAGAACCAGTAGTTTCGATACTCCCTAAGCTTGCTGTTATTACACTAGTTCCTGAACCAACAGTAGTTATAATACCGTTTTCGGCTACTGTGGCTACTGCCGGGTCAGATGATTTAAAGTTAAAATAATAGGGTGACGCATTGACCTGGAGATTAACTGCGTTGGGCATATTAACTACAAATTTTAAGCCTTCTATATCAGTATTTACTCCAATAAATGAAGTTTCGGTAACGTTATTGCCAAAAGCTATGGTGCCTTTTGGGTGTGCAATGGTACCTAATTTTTCAAATTTAATTTCGTCTATCCACAAAATGTACCCACTTCCACCAGTTCCTTGCGTGCCCGCTGCATATCTAAACACACCGCGTTCTTGTATAAGTTTTGAAGCATCCGGTATGGGTATGATAACTTTAGACCAGCTGGTTCCGACGGATACATTAGGTCGAGTTGTTATATATTTATTCGGATAAAAATCTTCACCAAAACCGAATTCACCTATTGTTACTCCTTGAGATGCTTTTACCCAAAAGGTAAGGGCATTGTACTCTGTTAAATTGCGTCCAGGTCCGTCAATTCTGAAAATACCTCCAGCATAAGTACCGTTAAAGTCGTCACTGTTTGGCACATCAATTCTGATGGATGCATTGCTATTGTAACCTTCTCTTCTATCCACTGAAAATGAAGTAAATTTAGATCCTGAATAAGGGAAATAAAAATCACTTCCCAAGCCTATGAAATCATCTGTAAATACACTTGGATTGCTTGAAAATTCAGGTGCTGAAAGACCTTCCACATCTCTTTCACAGGCATACATAAACAAGACAAGTACTAAAGTACCAAAGGAGATTGACTTAAAATTATTTTTATTTTGCATGACTAAATTATTTAGAAATATTAATATGAATATATGTTCTTATTTCCCATTCTCTTCCATCAGGAAATCCAATGGCAGTCGGGTTAGGCACTAAGGCACCAAATGCATCAATAATTTGTGTTGGATTGTATCGTGGTGAATACTGATCCAGCCTTCTGTAAGTGGTCATGATACCTATACGAGTACCGGGCAGCGCAAACCAGTCTGGCTTACCGGTTGTAGTAGAGATATCAAGCATCCATTGCATAGGAAAAGTAAGGTTAAAATCTCTATGATAATCAAATGGTCCCCAATCATTGAACTTGAGGAAGCTATGGAATCTCATTTTTTTGTACAGTGACCTGATATCTGCGCCATATCTTCTGATCAATCTTACATCACTTCCATTTGCCTGAGCATCACCGGCATAGACATTGGCTATGATACCAAAGTTTTTGTTGACTTTAGACACAATTCTTGTATGCACCTCCCAAAGATCTTGGGCTGGCGGCGCGCCCGGAAAAGCAAACGTTGTCCTACCATCCGGAAAGATACCAATAGCCGCATCCATGGTGGTGGGCAAATGTCTATACACTATGCCAGCACTTAAAGCAAATTTTGAGTCTTCTGTTCGATCGTTATCCCAATCATACATCCATGTACCAGGCGTAGGGTCGTAGGTCAACAATAATTCTCCTGCTACTGTTTCTCTATTTGCTCTGACTACAAATGGATCAGAAATGATGTTTCTTGGCCTGGCAGGAGCAGCTAAACCTGCAGCCATAGGACCTTCTATAGGTTTCTGGTAAAGGAAATTTGGCGCTATTTCAAAATTTCCTATTCTGTAAGCAAATCCACTTAAGAAGTTATATTGATTACCACTACCACTATCTTTGAGCCTCCATCCTGTAAATGTCTGTGTTAGATCCGCTCCTCCCTGAGCTACCAGGCCTTGTACAGCAGATTGAGCATACCAGTTGAATTTTCCACTTTGAAGGGTCAATTTAATTTTTCCACCCCAGTTATCATTGGTATTGATTTTATCCTGATACACATTTGATACACCTGCTTCTTCTCGTACCAATTGAAACGCTCTGCCATTTAATGGTTGCCCAGCCCAAATACCCCCGATATCTACTCCAAATTTACCAAATTTTCTTGCAGCATGAAGTGTAAGTCTACGAGTTTTAGGTTGCGGTATCGCAAATGAACTTTCTGTCAGGCCCAATTGCTCAAGATCTTCGTGAAAAACTCCAGTCATTTTAAATTTTGCCACTTCTTTGCTATATTTCAATAATACAGCAGGATTGGCTCCCCACCACAACTGTGGACCAAAAGCTGCCTTCAATCCAGATAGTTTTTTCTTTCCTTCCACTTCAAATCCAAAAGGAGCTATTCCGTTGTATATATCTATGTTGGGGCCATAATTGGCTTCAGGGTATAACCCGAAAAAATCGCCTTCATAACCCCAATGGTAATGCCCTGTCCTATAGAAACCGTTTAAATTGAAAAGCTTATGATCCCAAGCGTAGGATGCGCTATACACCTGAAAACGATTATTGTCCTGTACAGTTACAGCACCATTATTAGCGGTAATTAAGACGGGTCTACCTCTATTTTCATAAAAAATCTGATCGATCGGATTTTGAGCTACATTTCCCAATACGTTAAATTCCACATTGGCTCTCATATTCGGGGTAGGCTGTGCTTCTACGCCTACATAAAATGATTGCATATGGTCAAATCCCTGCTGATTTGGAAATAGATTGTTTCCAGGAGTAGGATCCTTTGGTGTGGTGATCAGACTGCCTCCTGTGTTATAAGTATTAAATTCAGCCCCGAATCTACTCAAACTGATTTTACTGGATTTAGTACTGTTTAGTGCGGCATTATCTCCACGTGCTTTTAGTTCAGCGTCGGCCAGATTAATGGATGCAAAATGATTTTTAGCATCAACTGCACTTATGTTTGTCTGGTATGGGAAGAATTTATGTGCTTCCTTTAAAGCGTAATAAGCGGCTCGAGGATATAATTTGTATAAACCTTGTCCATTGGTTGGCCCTTTAGCACAAATTCCAAACCATTCTTCGTTCATATTATTTTCACCTTGGGTATAATCTGAGAAATAACCACCATTGGACCATGAAGCGTTACTATCATGGAGATCCAGATTTTTGGTTTGCCCAAACTTCCACCACCCATCACTAAATTGAAAGGTGTATCCACCTATTGAATTTCCTGCTTTGCCCAATCCAGCTGCATTTTCGTAGATTTCCTGCCAATTGCCAAGTGCAAACATCGCTTGTGACCGCTGATCTTCATCTCCGGCAATTACGTTAAAGGCATCAGCACCAAATTCTGTAAAGAGTACAGGTTTACCATATTCTTTCTTTACTCTTTCGAAAAGATCACCAAATGAAATTCCTCTGTAAACATTGGTTCCAAAAATATCCACATCTTTACATTCCTTGGCTATTATATCCAAAAAAAGTAGGTCACCATTGCATAAGGCTACAGGATGGTTTTGATCAGTTTTCTTTATAATTTTGGCACCTTCGTTGATAAGTTTATACATGGGTAATGCCTTTTGTGTCGATTTTCGGTCCTGCATGGGGATGTCTTCCGTTTCAGCACCTTCCCAAAAAAGGCCATAGTTATTTTCGTTACCTAATAAATAAAGTAGAAGTCCAGGCGTATCTTTATAATCTTCTGCTACTTTTTTAACTTCGGCTAGCAATAACTTTTTCACTCGTGGATCAGAATAATCAGTGTTGGCATACCACACTCCTTCAATATTGAGACCGTAACGTCCGAATGCATGATTGAGCATCGTGTAAATTCCATATTTTTCATAAATGTAGCTAATCCACTTTTTAGGAATTCCAGTATATACCCTGATAGAGTTTACTCCCATATTTGAAAGCAGTGCCATTTCATCATCGAGGGCTGCCTTAATTATTGGATCGGCTTGATCCCAAAGGCTGTAGGAGTAATTGGTTCCTATCGGGAAGTAATCCCAATTCATTCCATTGATCATTGTACTCTTATCATTCACTTTGAGTACTGTACCAGCATCGGTGGTGACAAGGCTCACTTTATTAGTTTGAGCAATGGATTTGTTAACGAATATAAAAATTATTAATACAAACCAAAATAATTTATTCTTCATCATGTGACTTTAAAAGATTATTAAATGTAGGTCAAATTTATAATCAATACTTGAATATCATATAAAATAGACTACATCAATACTACGTCAAATTAATATATGTGCATAAAAATGATGTACTAAGTAGATAATTTCAAAAATATTGGGTTAATATTGCTAAAACATTTATTTACCATTCATTAACATTTACATTAAACACAAAATAAATTCAAAGTGGTAAATTTTTAAGTAATACAAAATAAAATCGTTATAGCTCATTTATAAATATGATTTATGTTGGATAAAATAAAGTTACTCTTCCATGTAAATGTGTTTAAAAAGATATTCTTGTTCTCACATTGTTTACTTTTGGCATCATTTATATTTTCTACACAGGATATTTTATGCCAAAGGATAAATTTCGGCATACCTGAAATACATAACTTTGATAGATTTGCGTACAAAGGCGGTACTCAAACCTGGGATATTATTAGCGATAAAAAAAATAGAATCTTAACAGCAAATAATGAAGGACTACTTATGTTTGATGGGCACAAATGGGAAAAATATAGCTTACCAAATAAGACAATACTTAGGTCTATTGCTTATGATAGCATTACACAAAAGATATATGCCGGAGGACAAGATGAATTGGGTTACTTTCTACCTGACAGACAAGGGATTTTAAAATACTACGACTTAAAACAAACTATACCCACGGCATTCAATAATTTAGAAGATATTTGGAATCTCAAGTTTTTGGATAACACGCTGTATTTCAGGTCACAAAATAGAATTTATGCTTACGACGGCAACCAATGGAAAATATTTACGACAAAAGAAAGTACCCTTTTAGCTCTTGTAGAAAATAAAATTGTATATAATGATTTGAACAAAGGTTTATTTAAGATTATCAATGGAAACGCTATTTTCATTGAAGGTAGTGAAATTCTGAAAAATAAAACACTCACCAGTATAATATCTTTAAAGACTCATTGGTATATTTTAACTGAAAAGGATGGAATGATTAAATTTCATAATAATACTTGGGAATCTTTTAATACTTTTGAAAATATTCTTTTTAAGACCAAAAGAATTCACTCGGCTTGCAAAATAAATGATACCCTCATGGCTGTAGGTACTTATCTTGATGGTATCATTATTTTAGACCATAATGGGATAGTCAAATCAACCATCACAAAAGAAAAAGGACTGCAAAATAACACCATCGGAAGTCTACATTTTTCGCTAAATCATCAATTATGGGCCGGAACCTATAATGGTATTGATATGATAGATATGGGTAGCCCTTACACCAACATCTATCCTGATGGTACATTACAAGGGTCGGTTTATGCGACCATAGAATTTAATCAAAAACTCTATTGTGGAACGGATAATGGACTATATTCCAAAGACTTAAACCAAATATCAAAAAATTCCAATAACCAAGATTTTCAATTGGTAAAAAATACTGAAGGACAGGTTTGGGGCTTAGATATTGTTTTAGGCGATTTGATAATGAGTCACAATGATGGTGCTTTTTTGATCAAAGGAAATGGTGCTAAGAAAATAAGCAAATATAATGGGTCATGGAAGTTTATGGAATTTGGGGATAAATCTCATTGTATCGGTGGTACCTACACAGGATTGTATGCATTTAAAAAACAGGGCGAAAATTGGTTAGAAGTAGGCAAAATATCTGGTTTTGATGAATCATGCAGGTTAATGGTAAAAGACGCTAAATATTTATGGGTATCGCACCCTTATAGAGGACTGTTTAAAATGGATATCAACATCGAAAAACTGACTGTAAATATTGAAACTTTTGGAAAAATAAATGGGTTGCCAGGAAATTTAAGAAATATTGTATATAATTTAGAAAACCAAATTATTGTTTCAACAGAGTTTGGTTTGTTTAAATTTAATGCATCGCAAAATAGATTTAGTGCTTTCAGTCTACCTTGCATGGATGACGATATACAACCAAATTATAAAGTTTTAATTGAACATGGTAACAAGTTATGGCTAGCCACAGATAAACAATTTGGATATATACAATATGATGAACAACTATTCGAAAGTAAAAATTATGACTTCGAAATGATAGAGTTCAAAGGCGGTTTAGTCCCTGGCTTTGAAAAAATATTTCTCCTAGATAATTATGAAGCATTATTGCTTACTACTAAGGGCTTAAAATACTATACGCATTTTAGTAGTCAGGATAAATTTCTGAAAGCCTATATTTCAAAAGTTTATGATTTGAACCAACAAAAATTAATCACAGAAGGATTTGAAGTAGAAGACTCTCAAATGAATAGTACCACAACATTTGACCACAAAAGCAATGCATTTGTATTTGATTTTGCATCTTCTGCCTGCTCAGAAGACATAAAATACAGATACTTACTACATCCTATGCAAAAAGAATGGTCAACTTGGGAACGTAAAAGTCAAAAAGAATTTAACAATCTTTCATCTGATAAATATCAGCTACAAATACAAGCTGCTGATGTCCATGGCAATGTTTCGGCTAGTTATACTTATTCCTTTGAGATTTATCCTCCATGGTATGAATCTAAAACTGCAATGGCGCTATATCTGTTGACTGCCGTTTTTATTCTGTTATATAGCCGTCGACGAATAGTGAAAAAATACGAACAAATCACGAGCAACTTAGAAGAACAAAAAAATGAAAGCGATGAGCTGGTGTTTCAACTTCAAAAAGAAAAACTGGAGGCCGATATTCATTTTAAAAATAAAGAACTGGGACTTTCTACCATGCATCTCGTGCAGAAAAATGAAACTATCGCAAAACTGAAAACTGAACTTAGTAAAATAGTAAAAAAAATCAATGATCCGGAAATCAAAAGAGAGGTCAAAAATATGGTTTCCATCTTATCTGACGACGAAAGATTGGAAGATGATTGGGGATCGTTTGCACAAAATTTTGACTCTGTACATAATGCTTTTTTATCAAGGTTAAAGGAGAAATATCCCAATCTTAGTTCAAGTGACTTAAAACTTTGTGCTTACCTGAAGCTCAATCTGACGACCAAAGATATTGCACCCTTGTTGAATATTTCTGTTCGAGGGGTAGAAATTAGTCGGTACCGCCTCAGAAAAAAACTAGACCTATTCAGTGATATCAATCTAAATGATTTTATGATGGACTTTTAAATTCAATTGATATTGATTTGATTTTTTTTATCTAAACGTGTATGTGTTGATTAATTATTATCAAATTGTCCTGAACTGTCGTACTTTTGTCCTGTTATAGCTTATATTCATCTATAATGCTAAATATTTCTGAACTACTTATAAAATAAAATCATTTATTGTCATGATTCAAAAAGCTGAAATGTTTAAAAAAATAAAATCATTATTTGTGGTTGAAGAATCTGTTGTCAATACTTCAACCAATGAAGTAAGCGGTACGGATGTTTCCAAAAATAGCAATACATCGTCATCTGTTTCTCAAAAATCTGACATACAGCCAGTTTCAGCAGCTTTTGATGGTAAACCGGATGCGAAATTCACTGATCTTTTACTCAGGTCAATAGAGTCCAATAATATGGAAGGATTTGATTATCTGGAGTATAAAAACTCACTTAAATCTATAGAAAGCGTTATTCCTGATGAAGTCATGCGGTATAAATCTGCTTTTGAAATGGCTAAGACTATGGGTCTTTCAAAAGAGAAATTAGTTCAAAGTGCCTCACATTATCTTAATATTCTGATTTCAGAAGACAAAAAATTTAAAGATGCCCTTGAGAATCAGAAAGCAAAACAAATACAGGGTAGGGCAGACCAACTGGCTGTTATTGAGAAAAGTGTAGTGGAAAAACAACAGACGATTGAGAAGCTTAATAAGGATATTGAAGCATCTAAGGGTCAGCTGGAGGCAGTGAGAAAAGAAATTAATGACGCTGTTGTCAAAATTGATGTAACCAATCAACAATTTGTGGCATCATATAATTTAGTTTATGGTCAAATTTATGAGGATATTGAAAAAATCAAAACAAATATCTAAATTTTACAAAGTCTGAATTGTATACTTAAATAAAAACTCATTTTAAAAGAAATATTCAGCAATGAATTTATATATTTGGGGGTTAATTTGAAAAATAAATGACAGAACAAAAAACAAAATCATTTTGGTCTAGACCTGAGGGTGTTACAGGAGCTTTATTTTTGGCTGCCTTGATCTTTGGTGTAGGGTATTTTACCATCACAAGTTTGGCAGCACTCATAGCTTTTGCTTCTTCGACCATGGGTGCGTTGATTTCGTTGTTGGTTTTAGGCACCATCGTATTTATGGCACTGGATGGGAAGACTAGAGCACTGGTAAGTTATATGTACAAAAGTGCCATGAGGTGGATCACAGGACTTTTTGTGCAGATAGATCCTATAGGTATTTTAAAGTCATATGTAGAAGACTTAAAATCAAATTTGACCAAAATGAATCGTCAAATCGCTCAGTTGAGAGGTCAGATGCATAAATTGCAGGAAATTATACTTAATAATAAGAAAGAAATAGATACGAATCTGAATATGGCAAGTCAAGCCGCTCAGGTAAACAAGCAAGCGCAGATGTTGCTGAAAAGCAGAAAAGCGGGAAGGCTTCAGGAATCCAATATGAAGCTTGAAGATCTGTACAAAAAAATGGAAGTACTTTATAGAGTTCTCTCTAAAATGTACGAAAATTCTGAAATTCTTGTTGAAGATGTACAGGATCAGGTAATGGTAAAAGATCAGGAACGCAAAGCTATACTTGCAAGTAATTCTGCCATGAAGTCGGCGATGTCAGTAATCAAAGGGGATCCTGATAAAAAAGCGATGTTTGATGCTGCCTTGGAGTCCATTGCTGATGATGTAAGTCAGAAAGTGGGGGAAATGGAAAGATTTATGGAAGTTTCTCAGGGTTTTATGCAGTCTATTGATCTTCAGAATGGAGTATTTGAAGAAGAAGGACTTAAGATGTTGGAAAAATGGGAGAACGAAAGTGTGTCCTTGTTGTTGGGAGGAGAAAAAGAGTCCCTTATATTAAAATCAAATGATGAAAGTGAAGTACTCGACTTGAACGCACCGATCAAACACCCTGAAAAAATAGGACGTACCAATCAATATGATAATCTATTTGAATAATTTTTAAACTAAATTCATAATGGCAACCAGACTTACAGGTTTTTCAAAACTAGTTATTACACTTCTTATCCTTACGGCAATTTTTTTTGGAGGCAGATATTTGCTTAACTCCACAAAATTAGGTCAGGATTTGAAAAAGCAGGCAGCACAGGCCTCAACAGATAAAGGAAGTACCGATGAAAAAGGGTCTACTTCATCAGGACCAAGAGATCCCAATACCCTTAGGGTTCAGTTAGTGACTTGGGGAGGTTATGCACCGGGATTATATTTTAATGAAGGGCCAAATGCTAATGAAAAATCCAGATTTTTTAAAGATTATGGATTTAAGGTGGAGTTTAAAGTTGAAAATGATTTATTAAATGCAATGAATGCTTGGATGGCTGGAGAGTACGATGTTTTGGTACAAACTGCAGATGCTTTTCCATTATATACTGCCCCCAATGATATAAATGCTTTTCAGCCTAAAGCTTTTATGCAGGTAGATTGGTCAAGAGGAGGTGACGCTGTGATTGTGAAAAGAGGTATTAATACAGCAAATGATCTCAAAGGCAAAAGAATAGCAGTAGCGGTACCATCACCAGCTCAAACTTTATTAAACAGTACCCTTGAGGCTGCTGGCCTGAAATATAGTGACGTAACTGTTGTGAAAACTTCTGATAATCTAAAGGCTGCAGAATTATTTAGAAGTCAGGATATTGATGCAGCAGTTGTCTGGAGTCCGGATGACCTGAAGGCTACTACTGATGTAGCGGGATCAAAAATACTTTTAACTACGGTACAACAATCACATATTATTGCAGATATCATGTTTGCCAGTCAGAAAACCATCGATGAAAAGAAAAATATGATTCATGGCTTTTATGAAGGTTGGATGAAGGGTGTGGCAGAGTTAAATTCCAGTACAGCCAATCATGACAAAGCAGGAAAATATCTTGGTGAAATGAACGGGCTCACTCAGGAAGATGGATTAGGTATGATGAGCACAGTGTATTGGACTGGTCAGGGCGATAATATCAACTTCTTTGGGCTTAATTCAGCTTATAGGGGTCAAAAAGGACAGGATTTATATGAGAAAATGTCCAAAAAGTTTGTAGAAACCGGTGATTCTCCAAAAATAGCTCCAAATTGGAGATCAGTCATCTATACTGGTGCTGTTACCGCAGCACAGGCAAATCTGTCAGGATCAGCATATGAAGCTGAAAAATCAAAAGTATTCTCGCCTGCTACGAAAGCTGAGATTTCTGCCCCTGCGATTGCTTCCAAGCCAATAAGTATAAATTTTGCCTCAGGTAAATTCACCTTAGACGAAAAAGATAAGACCATTATTGATCTTCAGTTTGCTGACGTTGCCAAAACTTTTGCCAATATCAAAGTAAGAGTGGAAGGTAATACAGACAATGTGGGTAGTAAGGCAACAAATAAAGCATTGTCAGAAAAAAGAGCCAAGTCAGTTGCAGACTACTTAAAGTCCCAATACGGAATGGATGCCAACAGATTTATTATTGTAGGAAATGGCCCCGATAAGCCAGTACCCGGATGTGAAGGCAATGCTAATGAAGATTGTAAAGCAAAAAATAGAAGAACAGAGTTCCAACTCATAGGAGGATAAGTTATTCTTATGTAATATTGACAGGAATAAAAAAGGGATTGAAATATTTTCACTCCCTTTTTTAATTAATATAAAAAATTTTTAGAGTTCAAAAACAAAGGATATCTTAGTTTCACTATATTTGTCCCAATTAAATTAATAGTAATGTCATCTTCATGGTTGTTCAGATTACGGGGTGAATTAACATCAGGTCAGAAAGTAATGCTTGCTATTGCAGGTTTCATATTTTTTATTATTTTCTGGGCACTGCTTACGAGTGGAGATACACCGGTAATACCAAGAGCAATCTTTCCTAACCCATGGAGAGTAGTAAGTGCAATGGGAGACCTATATGTTGAAAACGAGCTGTTTATGAATATCTGTAAGTCTATCGGGCTTAATCTTGGTGGTTATATAAAAGCAATCTTATATGCCATTCCCGTTGGTTTTGCCATTGGCCTTGTTCCTATGTTGAGAGGAGCTTTCCAGAAAATGGTAGATGCTGTACGTTTTTTACCATTAACGGCACTTACCGGCTTATTCATTATCTGGTTTGGTATATATTCAGAGCAAAAGATTAATTTTTTAGCCTTTGGTATTTTTATTTATCTGCTACCAATTGTGATACAGCGCATTGATGAAGTCGATGATGTGTATTTAAAAACTGTACACACATTGGGAGCAAGTTATTGGCAAACTATCAGGACTGTTTATCTACCATCTGTGGTATCCCGTATTTCAGATGATATAAGAATATTGACTGCTATTTCATGGACTTATATAATTGTAGCGGAGACGTCAGCCGATCAGGGAGGTATTGGTTCACTAATATATCGTACAGGTCAGCGACTCGGAAGAGTAGATAAAACAGTGGCATGTCTGATTATAATCATGGTCATCGGCATATTTCAGGATAAAATATTTGCTTATTTGGACAGGAAGTTTTTCCCTTACAAATATCAAATAAAGGACAGCAATGGAGGTATAAATTCTTTAAAAACACTTTCATTGTTTGATGCAATCTGGGATTATGCGATTATTTTGTTAACCTGGATTTTTATCGGAATTTATTTGCTGTTTCTTTTTAATGAGTGGTCTCCGTTTATTGGTGATGTCAAACCCTTGACCTATCTCTTCGGAGATGCATTATGGACGATTCACGTTGTGTTTGGTTTGATACTAACGTATCAGATGTCTACCCTTTATAATAAATTCATAATCAAATCATGAGCACATACACGTTTGAAGACTTGGCCAGTCTGAATAATATTATAGAACTCAGAAATATTGGACAATCTTATGATGGCGGTAATAACTGGATAATAAAAGATCTTAACTTCATTGTCGAAGATAAACCCGGACAAGGACAGTTTGTGATACTGCTTGGAATGTCCGGTTGCGGTAAATCTACCATACTCCGTTATATTTCAGCGTTGCAAAAGCCTACAGAAGGACAAGTGCTGGTCAAAGGGAAGCCAGTTGATGAGAAAACGCACATCAGTATGGTTTTTCAACAATATTCATCTTTGCCATGGATGACAGTTTTGGACAATGTGGGGCTTGCTTTAGCATATCAGGGGGTCAGTAAAAAAGACAGAGATGAAAAAGCCATGGAGCTGATTAAATTGGTTGGCCTTGAAGGGCACGAAAAGAAATATGCCATGTATCCGACACTTTCAGGCGGACAGCTACAGCGTGTAGCAATAGCTAGAAGCATGTTGGCAAATCCTGACATACTTTTGATGGATGAACCTTTTGGGGCTTTGGATATCAAAACGAGGATTCAGATGCAGGAGTTGTTGTTGCAACTTTGGGAAAAGTTTCATTCCACAGTGGTCTTTGTTACCCACGATATCTCTGAAGCAGTATATTTAGGAGATGATATTTATATTATGAAATATGCTCCTTCCAGGATTGTTGAGCATATTCATATTGATCTTCCATTGCATAGGACAAGGGAAACCAAACGCGATCCTCATTTTACGCAGCTAGTACATCATGTTGAAGATGTAATGATGAAGGTGAGTAGTGATAAATGATTTTTAACTTTTAAAGAATTATAATAAAATGAAGATAGTAAAAGGAGGTAAAAAAGAGTCAGATAATTTTGATAACCATAATTATAAAGAAGCTTTCCTAAGTATCTTAAGACAATTTCAAAAAAAAACTGAACCAATGACAGAAAATTTCCACGTTGCTGTGATAGCTTGGAATATTGGTAATATAAAAATACAAGGAGTTCCGGGATTTGAATTTTTGATGGAATCTACCAAAACGTCCTCTGGTCTCACAAAGAAGGAGTGGAAATTGATGAAAGAAATGCTTGAGTATAGGATAGGACACTTCAGTGATATGCCTTTATTTATTAAAGATATTCATCATGCAGATAATGAAGAAAATTTATATTTGGAAATTATTGATATGCAAGAGTTTATAAAAAACGGACCACAAGACCTTCAGGATGATGATAATGATGATGATTTTGAGGATGACTTTGACGAAGAAGATATGGAACCTGAGATTCTATTACACCAGGAAGGAATAATCAACAGAGATGTTATCATTGTTACCCCAACCGATGAATATGCAAAATTAACAGGGGCTGATAAAAAGGAATCGATTTACCTTATACCTGAGTTTTTTGATTTTGAAATGGAATATAAATCATGGCTTAGAAAAAATTTTAAGCCTATTTTTGAATTGGAACTTAGTAATATGGATGAGGATAAGTGGCCCAAAAAGCTAACCATCACCTTATTTGAAAAATATTTTACAGTCAAACGTATAGAACTAGGTTATGATCTTTTATCAGAACCAATATTTAAAGCGTAGGAAAATTTTAGTTTCGCTTACTTCGTTTGTTCTGTTTGTAGTCCATAAATAAAAATTCCCCTAGGCCTTCCAAAGAGGAGTAAAAAGCTTTGCCGTTATTTGCTTTTGTAAACTGATCTACAAAATTGACCAGATAAGGATCCCTAGCTATCATAAATGTGGTAATAGGGATGTTTATCTTTCTGCAATTGACGGCCAATGCCAGCGTCCTGTTCAGGATTTTTCTGTCAAGCCCAAAACTATTCTTGTAATATTGATTTCCTTTTTTGATACAAGTCGGTTTACCATCTGTAATCATCATGATCTGTTTATTCGGATTTTTCCGTTTTCGCAGTATATCCATGGCCAGTTCTAAACCTGCTACAGTATTGGTGTGGTATGGCCCGACCTGAAGGTAAGGGAGATCTTTTATTTCGATACTCCAGGCATCATCTCCAAAAACAATAATATCGAGGGTATCTTTTGGATATCTGGTGATGATCAATTCCGAAAGAGCCATAGCTACTTTTTTAGCCGGAGTAATCCTGTCTTCACCATACAATATCATGGAGTGTGATATATCTATCATCAAAACCGTACTCGTCTGACTTTTAAAATAGGTTTCATGGATTTGCAGATCTTTTTCTGTAAGTTTAAAATCATCCAATCCATGATTAATTTGTGCATTTTTGAGCGTTTCAGAAATCGAAATATTATCAAGTTTATCACCAAATTCAAAAGGACGCAATTCAGAAGTAAATTCATCTCCTTGTCCGGTCATTTTTGAGGTGTGATTGCCTTGTTTAGATTTTTTAAGTTGATCAAAGATATCATCCAATGCCTGCCTTCTCAAAGCAATTTCCATTTTTGATGTAGGATTATATCCTAATTTTCCATTGCGATTTTGTTGATTGATTAGTCCTTTATCTATTAGATCTTTGATGAAATCAGCAATACCATAATTTTTATCTGTAAGTTTATAGTGTTTATCCAGTTCTGTCAACCAGGAAATGGCTTCTGCCACATCACCGGATGTATGGACCAATAGGTCTTTAAAAATTTTAAAGAGACGTTCGAAGGGATCTGTTTCTCCTTCAGAAAAATAATCGCTGAATTTCCAACCAATCATATAAATAATGAATAATATGAGTGCTTAACGCAAAATGAGCAGGAAAGTTGTTAAACCAAGATGATCAAACTAAATATATCAAACCGAAATATAGAAGAAAGTTTTGATTAAATTTCTTCAGATTTTTCATGGATTTTCCAGGTGTGATCGGCCAGTAATTCCACTTTAGCGAGGAAAGTATAGGGGATGCTTCTGCCCCATTCGAGTGGGGCAACCATGGAAATTGTCCAGGTTTGATCTTTTTTCTGATATAAATAATAAACATATCCCGGCACTGGTTTAAATCCGCAATCAGCTTTGTAAATTTTTTCTGAAATAGAAATTCTATCGTGAATAGCTTGTGCTTGTTTGATGAGAGTTTCTACTTGTTCTTTGATCTGGTATAATTGCTGTTCAGTCTGTTGATACATTGCCTTCATGGCTACTCCTTTTGTTTTTCCTTTATCCAGCGGTCTGATAATGGCACTACCTACATGATGCGCATAAGGAAGGAGATGAGGTGTTTCACTGACTTTGTCAGGATGGATGGGATTGATAATATTTTTTACAGGATCCATTAAGTATTAAATATTCATTGTAAGCTAAATACAAAAATGATTTTAAAAGGTTGCTGATTACTTAATTTATATCGCTATTTTATAAATTCGAGCTTTATGTTCCATTCAATTTTACAAAAAATAAAAAAGGTGACCAACTACTACATTGGTCACCTTTTAATTCTTTATAAATTTATAAAATTTATTAAAACATAATAAACTTAGATCTTGCTCCACATTGAGCTTTTGCAAAATATCCAATTCCCCAATTTAGTTCAAATACAACACCTGCAAAAGCAACATTTGATTTTTTATATCCATCTGCATAAACAGATGCATCTCTTAATGGTGCGTTAACATTTGCACCTGCTCCTTCGTCACTAACAAAATCAGTAAATCCATATTCAAATCTTAAACCAAGAATACCACTGAATCTGCCATCATTTCCCATAAGGTTAGCTCCGAAACCAATTACTCCAGCAATATTATTTTTGTTATAACTTGATGATCTGTCAGTTACGCTACCTTCAATATTGTCTTCCACTTTATTAATAAAAGAGATCTTAGGTCCAATTTCGAAATAACCCAGATTTTTTGCATTTCTGAAAAGAGCATATACATCCCATGATTGCCAATTTATGGTTGGAATAGTGGTAGAGCCGGTTTTTTCAAATTCCTGTTTTGCTGTATTCCTCATCACATCAATAGAAAGGCCATTGTACCCAAAATTAATACCAAGTTTTCCTCCAAATGAATATCCTGTAGAAATATTATAGTCATATTTATCATTGTCAGAAGCTGCAATAGCAGAATTATAAAATCCTGACGCACCATACTGTGCTTTTAGTCCGATATCAAACCAAACGATTTGTTTTTGACCAAACATCTGTAATGTGGCAAATAAAGCCGCAATCGTGAAAAAATGTCTCATTTTAAAAAGTAATTATTGAAATTTGATAAAAAGTGATTACAAGCTCAAAGATAGAGTTAATTTTAATATGTGTAATTATTTTATAAGCAAAATCATGTGAACGATAAAAATTGGGGTGAGTTCCTTTTTTCATATCGTCGAAATAGTTTTATTTAGAGAAATAAAAAAAAGCTAATTATGGCCTTAAATCATACTTCATCTATGGTTGGTTTTGCAAAAAAAAAATAGGTAGCTTCCATAAAATGAACCACTTTGATTTATTGATTTTAAAATTGTATACCTAACTATAAGGATATGAAATACATAATATTGAATCATTCATTATTCATATATTTGGCTACTTACCAAGGAAACTGGTATTTACAAGATATATTCCAAACAATGTGATGAGACAACCCAGAAAAATAAAAAAGCTCAGCGGTTCGCCAAGAACTACCCACCCAGTGATCAAAGCCACCAAAGGATTTATATAGGCGTAAATGGATGTTTGCTCTGTAGGAAGATGCTGTAAAGCATACAGATAGCAACTAAATCCTATTATCGAACCAAAAATAACAAGATATAATATAGCAAACCAGGAAATTGCTGGTATCTCAGTAAGTTGCATAAAACCAGAGTCAAATGAAGATATGGATACTAAAATTATTCCTGCCAAAACCATCTGAAAACCTAATCCGAAATATGGATTAAAAACTTTTGCATGCTTTTTTGTATAAAGTGT
>Ga0105047_10003513_pt1 | contig 27599 bp, 25 predicted proteins | sample MAT04_FD_78384 | JGI IMG/M metagenome (GOLD analysis project Ga0105047, IMG submission 78384) | Freshwater microbial communities from Lake Fryxell liftoff mats and glacier meltwater in Antarctica - MAT-04 (megahit assembly) | ecosystem: Environmental > Aquatic > Freshwater > Ice > Liftoff... | reverse complement strand
GCAGGATGCGCTCTACACCGTGACCGAAATTTACCCTGAGCATGTGGTGCTGGACGGCAACCACCCGCTGGCGGGCATCGCCTTGCGGCTGAGACTGACGGTGCGCGCGGTGCGTGAAGCCACCGAGGAAGAAATCGGCTGCGGCACGGCAGGCACCGGGTTTTTCAGGATTACGCCAATGGTGAATCTGGCGCCCGGCAGCGACGCGCTGCACTGAACCTGCACTTCTTCAGCGGGTCAAGCCTCGCCGGTTGACCCGTAACCGCCCTCACCGCGCCCGCTCAAGGGGAACTCATTCACCAGATGAAAGCGTGCCTGCATGACCGGCACCACCACCAGCTGGGCGATGCGTTCCATCGGCGCGATGGTGAAAGCCGTGTCGCTGCGGTTCCAGGCGCTGACCATCAGCTGGCCCTGGTAATCACTGTCAATCAGCCCAACCAGATTGCCCAGGACGATGCCATGTTTGTGGCCCAAACCTGAGCGCGGCAGGATGATGGCCGCATAACCCGGGTTTTTGAGATAGATGGCAACGCCGGTGGGTACCAGCTGGCAGGCATTGGCTTGCAGCGTCAACGGCTCGTTCAAACAGGCGCGCAAATCCAGTCCGGCGCTGCCTGGCGTGGCATAGGCGGGCAACTGATCCGCCATACGCAGGTCGATGATTTTGATGTCAATATCAAGCATTATTAGTCTCTAGCCCTTAGTCTGTCTGCGATGTCAGCTATTAATTTACGAGCTAACGCCAACTTGCTGTCACGCGACAACTCCACCGTACCGCGCTCGTCTACCAAGATCAAAGCGTTGTCGTCCTGGCCAAAGGTAGCTGGGCCGATGTTGCCCACCAGCAAAGGCACACCTTTGCGCAGGCGCTTGGCCTGGGCGTTGGCCAGCAGGTCGTGGCTCTCGGCGGCAAAGCCGACGCAAAACAGCGCACCGCTTTGCGCGCGCGGCGACTGCGCCAGCGTGGCCAGGATGTCGGTGTTTTCCACAAAACTCAATGTGGGCGTGGCGTTTGAGCCGTCTTTCTTTAATTTTTGTTCTGAAGCGTGCGCTGGCCGCCAGTCGGCAACCGCGGCGGTAGCTATAAAAATACTAGCTACTGGCGCTTTATCCATAACGGCTTCAAGCATATTTGATGCTGAACGCACGTCCACACGCTGCACGCCCCTGGGTGTTGGCAAGCTCACTGGCCCCGCCACCAGCGTGACCTGCGCACCGGTCTCGCGCGCCGCGCGGGCGATGGCGAAACCCATCTTGCCGCTGGACAAATTGGTGATGCCACGCACCGGGTCGATGGCCTCATAGGTCGGCCCGGCGGTCACCAGCACATGCTGGCCTTTCAACACCTGGGGCTGAAAGAGCGCAATCAGCTCGTCCACCAGCTCTTGGGGCTCCAGCATCCGACCGTCACCAGTTTCGCCACAGGCCTGCTCGCCTACGCCAACACCCAAAACATGGGCGCTATCAGTAGCCACTTGGCTCAGGTTGCGCTGGGTGGCGGGGTGCGCCCACATTTCCCGGTTCATGGCGGGCGCGAGCAGCAACGGCAATATGTCCAAAGGCCGGGCCAGACACATCAGGCTCAGCAGATCATCCGCTTGGCCGTGCGCCAGTTTGGCGATGAAATCAGCGCTGCAAGGGGCAATCAGGCAAGCATCGGCTTCGCGGCTCAAATTGATGTGCGCCATGTTGTTGGCCTCACGCGCATCCCATTGCGAAGTCGCCACCGGCCGCTGGCTGAGCGCCTGCATGGTCACTGGGGTGATGAATTGCTCGGCAGCGGCAGTCATCACCACCTGCACCGTGGCACCGGCCTTGATCAGCAGCCGGCATAGCTCGGCAGACTTGTAGCAGGCAATGCCGCCGGTGAGGCCCAAAACAATGTGTTTTCCAGCAAGGTCTTTCATGCGCCGCAATGTAACAGAGGCGTATCCAGGCGCCGCGTCAAAAGCAAAGCGCTGTAAGAACTGGCTTCTATAATCCTTATTTACCAGCTCCTTGAGCGTGCAGCTCAGCTCGACATGACCAAATTTGTCTTCGTCACCGGCGGCGTGGTGTCTTCCCTGGGCAAGGGAATTGCATCTGCCTCACTCGCCGCCATCCTTGAATCGCGTGGCCTCAAAGTCACCCTGATTAAATTGGATCCGTATCTGAATGTCGACCCTGGCACCATGTCACCGTTCCAGCATGGCGAGGTTTTTGTCACCAATGACGGTGCTGAGACCGACCTTGACTTGGGCCACTATGAGCGTTTCATCGAAACGCGCATGAAAAAAGCCAACAATTTCACGACTGGCCAAATTTACAAAAGCGTGCTGGAAAAAGAGCGTCGTGGCGACTACCTCGGCAAAACCGTACAGGTGATTCCGCACGTGACCAACGAAATCCAGGATTTCATCAAGCGCGGTGCCGACTTCGGCACACCGGATGCGGTGGACGTGGCCATTGTGGAAATCGGTGGCACCGTGGGCGACATCGAATCGCTGCCGTTTTTGGAAGCCGTGCGCCAGTTGAGCCTGCGCCTGGGACCGAATCAGGCGGCGTTTGTGCACCTGACTTATGTGCCATGGATTGCCGCTGCCGGTGAGCTCAAAACCAAGCCGACACAGCACACGGTGCAAAAACTGCGCGAGATCGGTATCCAGCCAGACGCCCTACTGTGCCGCGCTGACCGCTATATTCCCGACGAAGAGCGCGAAAAAATTTCGCTCTTTACCAACGTAGCGCAGTGGGGTGTGATCTCCATGCCCGACGTCGACACTATATACAAAGTGCCGCGCGTGCTGCATGAGCAAGGGCTGGACGGCCTGATCTGCGACAAGTTGCGGCTGAACACACCACCCGCTAACCTCAAGCGCTGGGACGATCTGGTGTATGAGACAGCGCATCCGAAAGGCGACGTGGCGATCGCCATGGTGGGCAAGTACGTGGAGCTGAGCGACAGCTACAAATCGCTCAACGAGGCGCTGCGTCATGCAGGCATGAAAAACCATGTGCAAGTCAACATCACCTACATCGATTCTGAAAACCTGAGCCTCGGTAACGTGGCACAACTGGCCAAGTTTGACGCGATTCTGGTGCCGGGCGGCTTTGGCGTGCGCGGCGTTGAAGGCAAAATCTGCGCGGCGCGTTTTGCCCGTGAAAACAATATTCCTTACCTGGGCATCTGCCTGGGTATGCAGGTGGCCACCATCGAATTTGCGCGCCATGTGGCCGGCTTGAAAGATGCCAACAGCACCGAGTTCGCGCCCAACTGCCCCAACCCGGTCATCGCGTTGATCACCGAATGGAAAGACGCCGATGGCAGCATCAAAACACGCACCGAAGACTCCGACCTGGGCGGCACCATGCGCCTGGGCGCGCAAAGCTCTGATGTGGTCAAGGGCACGCTGGCGCACAAAATTTATGGCGATGTGGTCACCGAGCGGCATCGCCACCGGTTTGAGGCCAATGTGAATTACCTTGACGCGCTGCGCAAAGCGGGCCTGGTGATATCGGCGCTGACCCAGCGGGAGCAACTGACTGAAATTGTGGAACTGCCTCAAACTGTGCACCCCTGGTTCATCGGTGTGCAGTTCCACCCCGAGTTCAAGTCGACTCCCTGGGCCGGTCACCCGCTGTTCAATGCGTTCATTCGTGCCGCATTGGACCAGCACGTCGCAACCACACCTGAGAAAGCGTTGGCCTGATGAAACTCTGTGGCTTTGAGATTGGCCTGGATCGGCCATTTTTCCTGATCGCCGGGCCGTGCGTGATAGAGTCCGAACAGTTGCAAATGGACACCGCCGGCACCTTGAAGGAAATCACCGCCAGCCTGGGTATCCCGTTTATTTTCAAGAGCAGCTTTGACAAGGCCAACCGCTCCAGCGGCAACACCTTTCGTGGCCCTGGCATCGACAAGGGCCTGGAGATTCTGGCCAAGGTCAAGCGTGAATTGGGTTTGCCGGTGCTCACCGACATCCACTCTGAAGACCAGATTGCCCAGGTGTCGTCGGTGGTTGATGTGTTGCAAACGCCCGCATTTTTGTGCCGCCAGACGGATTTCATTCGGACCGTGGCCCAAAGTGGCAAGCCGGTGAATATTAAAAAAGGGCAGTTTTTGGCACCAGGTGACATGAAAAATGTCATTGACAAAGCGCGTGCTGCGGCGCGTGAGGTGGGCCTGCCCGAAGACAACTTTATGGCCTGCGAACGTGGCGTGAGTTTTGGCTACAACAACCTGATCAGTGACATGCGCTCCCTTGCCATCATGCGCGACACCGGTGCGCCGGTGGTATTTGATGCCACGCATTCGGTTCAACTCCCGGGTGGCCAAGGCACCAGCAGTGGCGGTCAACGCGAGATGGTGCCCGTGCTGGCGCGCGCTGCTGTCGCTGTCGGTGTCGCGGGGTTATTTATGGAAACCCATCCGAATCCGGCGCAAGCGATGAGTGATGGGCCCAACGCAGTTCCGCTCAAGCACATGAAGGCCCTGCTCGAAACTCTGCTGGCGCTGGACCAAGTCACCAAGAAAAATGGTTTTCTTGAAAATAACTTTGTTGCGTGATTCAATCGGCGTTATGCGTCATACTGTTTTCCCCGTGTTCAACTACTGAAAGAAGCCAATGAGTGCAATCGTAGATATCGTAGGACGTGAAATTCTTGACTCCCGTGGTAACCCCACGGTCGAGTGCGATGTGTTGCTGGAGAGCGGCACCATGGGCCGTGCCGCCGTGCCGTCGGGTGCATCCACCGGTAGCCGTGAAGCCATTGAACTGCGCGACGGCGACAAAACCCGTTACCTGGGCAAAGGGGTTTTAAAAGCCGTTGAACACATCAATACCGAGATCTCGGAAGCCGTGCTCGGTTTGGATGCGTCGGAACAAGCCTTCCTGGACAAGACCCTGATTGATCTGGACGGTACCGAGAACAAATCCCGCCTGGGCGCCAACGCCATGCTGGCAGTCTCTATGGCGGTAGCCCGTGCTGCAGCAGAAGAATCTGGCCTGCCGCTGTACCGCTACTTTGGCGGCATGGGTGGCATGCAGATGCCGGTGCCGATGATGAACGTGATCAACGGTGGCGAGCACGCCAACAACAACCTGGATCTACAAGAGTTCATGATCATCCCGGTGGGCGCACCATCTTTCCGTGAAGCCTTGCGGTATGGCGCGGAAGTGTTCCATGCGCTTAAAAAGATCCTGCATGACAAGGGCATCAGCACCGCCGTGGGTGACGAAGGTGGCTTTGCCCCCAAGGTGGAAGGTGGCCATGAAGCCGCGATCCAGCTGATTTTGCAAGCAATCGACAAGGCTGGTTTTGTAGCGGGTGAACACATCGCCTTAGGTCTGGACTGTGCTGCCAGCGAGTTTTACAAAGACGGCAAGTACCATCTCGAAGGTGAAGGCTTGGTCTTGAGCGCCGAGGAGTGGACCGACATGCTGGCCACCTGGGTCGATAAATACCCGATCATCAGCATTGAAGACGGCATGGCAGAAGGCGACTGGGACGGCTGGAAAGTCTTGACCGACCGATTGGGTAAAAACGTGCAGATCGTCGGCGACGACCTGTTTGTGACCAACACCAAGATCTTCAAGGAAGGCATCGACAAAGGCATTGCCAATTCCATCCTGATCAAGATCAACCAGATTGGCACGCTGACCGAAACCTTTGCCGCCATCGAGATGGCCAAACGCGCCGGGTACACCGCCGTGATCAGCCACCGTTCAGGTGAGACCGAAGACTCAACCATTGCCGACATCGCTGTGGGCATGAATGCGGGACAGATCAAAACCGGTTCATTGAGCCGCTCAGACCGCATGGCCAAGTACAACCAGCTGCTGCGTATCGAAGAAGACTTGGGTGATGTCGCCAGCTATCCTGGCCGTGACGCCTTTTACAACCTTCGCTAAGTCGGCCTGTGGGCAGGCGTCTTGTTCCAGCCATTCTCATCACGCTGCTCGTGGTCTTGCACGCGCAGCTGTGGTTTGGGCGCGGTAGCCTGCCCAGCATTGCACTGCTGCGCTCGGATCTTGCTGAGCAAAAGCAGCGAAATGATCAAGCAGTACAAGCCAATGACCAGCTTGAAGCTGAAGTTCGCGACCTGAAAGAGGGTCTGGAGATGGTTGAGGAACATGCCCGCATGGAATTGGGCATGGTTAAAACGAACGAAATTTACGTTCAAATTTCTCGCTGATCCATCCACTTCGGAGCCAATTGACGTTGGTCTGTTGATTCATGTTTCTGGAGACTTGACTGGTCTGTAACCCACGCATCGCTCTACAATGAAGGCGTCTGTCGTGTTTGCTGGGCTGTAAATTTCTTGAACCAATGCTCATTGAGCCAGGGCTTGGAACATTGTGGTGTCAGCGTGATCATCTCGCGTTAGATGAACCCAAGATAACACTGACCTCGCCCACCTGAACCCAGGTTCAGGATGCCGGTCTGGTGACACGGCAGACACCCATCCCACCCTGTCATGCCATTTGAACCCTCCCTGATATTGTTGTTGTGCCTGCTGGGCTTGGCCACCGGCTTCCTGGCAGGTTTGTTGGGCATTGGTGGCGGCATGATCATGGTGCCGTTTATCACCGCCATTTTATCCAGTCGCGGTGTGGGTGCCGAGTTATCGATCAAGATGGCCATCGCCACATCCATGGCCACCATTGTTTTCACGTCCATCTCAAGCGTGAGGGCGCATCAAAAACGCGGCGCGATTCGCTGGGATCTTGTCAAGAGTCTGGCGCCCGGCATCGTCCTGGGCGCTGCCATCGCCAGCGTGGGTGTTTTTTCCATCCTTAAAGGCTCTGCGTTGGCGCTGTTTTTTGCTTTTTTTGTCAGCTTCTCTGCTACCCAGATGTTTCTTGACAAAAAACCAGCGCCCAGCCGGTCAGTGCCTGGCCCAGCTGGCCTGGTGGGTGCCGGTTCTGTGATCGGTTTTTTGTCCGGGTTGGTAGGTGCGGGTGGTGGCTTTATCAGTGTGCCGTTCATGACCTGGTGCAATGTCGCCATACACAACGCCGTAGCGACCTCTGCCGCCCTCGGCTTCCCCATCGCGCTGGCCAACGCTGCCGGCTACGTCTTAGGCGGCAGAGGCTTGGCAGACTTGCCGCCCTATTCGATGGGCTACATCTGGTTGCCAGCGCTGGTGGTGATCGCAAGCTGCAGCGTTTTGACAGCACCGCTGGGCGCTGCTGCAGCGCATAGGCTGCCAGTCAAGAAACTCAAGCGGGTATTTGCCAGCATTCTTTACCTGTTGGCAGCCTATATGTTGTACCGAGGCGTGGTGAGCTTTTGAGCTATTCCTCTCGGAGCACAACTGTATGATGTGAGATGTAGATATCACATGACATAGCGTTTTAGTCCAGCCGTCGCACGCCAGCTCATCTATGAATATCCAGCAACGAACTTTCCCGAATTGGCTCTATAACGCGCTGCCATTTGCCTACTTGGCAATCGGTCTGTTGGCTGGGTTGGTGCTCGCCAACGCCATAGGCGTGCTCGTCGGCGTCGGGGGAACATCGGCTGCCATCGTGATTTGGTTCAGCCGCTGGCGCTATCGCCAGGCCTTTGCGCATGCCGAAGAACTCATGAACGTTCCTACTGTATTCAGCAAGGACGATTTGCCCAACGGTGGTCTGGTGCAAATGTCCTGGAACAAAACCATGGAGTGCGGCCGCCCCTTACTGGACGGGCAACACCGACGTCTGTTTGGCCTGGCCAACGAAGCCATCGACGGTCTGCTTAAACATCAGACTGTCAAGAATGAAGAAGCCCTGCTCAATCAACTGATCAAGCACATGATCGCACACTTTGCCTCCGAAGAAGCCGTGCTTGCCCAAGCCCTCGACCCAGACCTTGACAACCACCGCGAACTTCACAAGGGCATGTTGAAACGTACCCGAGCGTTGCTCACGCAACTCCATAACGGCGAGGCAATATCAAGGGATCTGGTGACTTTTTTGGCCCAGGATGTGATCACCGGGCACATCCTCAAAGAAGATATCTCCTTGGTGTCGACGATGCGCTGACAAAGAGCCGCTGGCGCCTTGTTGTTTCTGCCACACCGTGGAGACGGGCAAAGCGTTCTACCTCTTCAGGTTCAGCACCATGGCTGCCACGACCGGTGAGCTTTGCTGTTAACCACAAGCTCATCCAGCGCTTGATGCCTTGAAATCACCCGCCCCAACCAGGTCTGGAGCACCGACATCACCTACATCCGCCTGGCCAAGAAATTTGTCTACCTGGTGGCCGTGATGGACTGGTACCGCCGCAAGGTGCTGAGCTGGCGCATCAGTAACAGCATGGATGCCAGCCTCTGCGTGGACTGCTTGGAAGAAGCGCTGCACAACTTTGGCAAGCCCGAGATACCGCCAACTCAGGCATCATTCCAACCTTACACTCACCGCAACTTTTCCCGCATGACTTTTCAAGCTGTTGCCGCCCCACCCCGCTGGCTGGCCTACCTGTTTCTGGCACTCAGCATGGCACTGGTGGGCAGCTATGTGGCCTTGAGCAAGCCACTGGTGGCGGTGCTACCGGTATTTTTGCTCGGTTGGCTGCGTTTTGGCATTGGTGCAATGGCCATGCCGCACTGGCTGATCAAGCCCGCCAGCGAGCCCGTGATGGGCCGCAGCACGCGCTTGCTGATCTTTTTGGAGTCGTTTCTGGGTAACTTCATGTTCACCATTTGCATGTTGTTTGGCGTGAGCATGACGACAGCCGTATCGGCCGGTGTGATTTTGGCGGGCATCCCGGCGATGGTGGCGCTGCTGAGTTGGGTGTTTCTGGGTGAGCGCATTACCCGCCGGGTGGCGCTGGCGATTGCCCTGGCGGCACTCGGCATTGGTCTTTTTTCACTCTCGAAATCAGAGCTGCTTGCGCATAGCGGAATAGGGCTAGAGGCTGATTCTTCTTATAAAACCTCTTGGCTGGGCAATCTATTGATCTTTGGCGCGGTGGTGTGCGAAGCCTCCTACGCGGTGATCGGTAAGAAGCTCACCGGCAGCGTGTCACCCAAACGCATCACCGCGCTGATCAACCTGTGGGGCTTTGCGCTGATGACACCGCTGGGGCTTTACGCGGCATGGTCGTTTGACTTTGCCGGCGTGCCCGCGCCGATGTGGTTGCTGCTGGTTTTTTACGCGCTGGCGGCCAGCGTCTGGACGGTGTGGCTGTGGATGACTGGGCTGAAAACCGTGCCCGCTGCGCAAGCCGGTGTGTTCACCGTGATGCTGCCGATTTCTGCTGCGGCGGTGGGCGTGCTGGTGCTGGGGGAAAGCTTGACCGGGTTTCAGGTGCTGGCGTTTGCGTTGTGTCTGGCAGGCGTGGTGCTGGCCACTTTGCCGTCGCGCGCAGGCGGCCCAAACCCCTGAGCCGCCCGCGCAGCCTCAGGAGCGTGCGGATTCAGCCGAAGAAGAGCTGGTTCAGCCCATGCGCTGGGCACTCACCACCATGCCATCTTCATCCGCATACAGCCAGTCCCCCGGATTCACCCAGACGCCCTGAATCTGCACTGCCAGGTCTTTGAGGCCCTGGTTTTGCTTCTCGGTGGGCAGCGGCATGGCGGCCAGGGCGCGAATGCCCACGTCCAGCGGGGCCAACTCGGCCACGTCACGCACGCAGCCGTCAATCACCACGCCCGCCCAGCCGTTGCGCGCGGCAGCTGCGCCCAGATTGCCGCCCAGCAGCGCCCGGCGCAGCGAGCCCGCGCCATCCACCACCAGCACTTTGCCGACGCGACCCTCTGGCGTGTCGATGAAACCGCAGCTGTCCACAGCCGCCTTCACCAGCGAGTTATCTTCAAAACACTTCACGGTGACCACCGGCCCAGCAAAGGCGCGGCGCGCGCCAAAGTCACGAAACACCGGAGGCAACACCCGAAACAGCTCGGGGGAAGCGCCTTTATGGGCGTCACACAAGTCACAGGTTGCTAGGCAAACAGTCATGGTGGGCCTCCTCTGAAAATTGAAAATTGTAGTGAGCGCTTGCCGTTTTCGCGCCTCGGGCGGCAAGAACGCTCCCAGTGAGGCACTTTGGCAACACCACTCCTGCGAATAACGCCGATAAGCGTGCGAATTTATCGTTTTTCTCCTTGGAAAAGGGGTTTTTCTCCAGTAGCATCCTGCACACCCAGCAGACGCGCTGTTTTTGCTGGTGATTGATCAACCACTGATAGGACAAAACACCATGGCAACTGCAAAAAAAGCGCCAGCAAAGAAAGCTGCACCAGCCTCAACAGCCACAGCCGCCACCAAGGCGGCGGTCAAAACCGCAGCCCCTGCGAAAAAGGCCCCAGCCAAAGCCGTGAAAGCCGTTGCAGCCCCTGCCAAGAAAGCCGCCTCGCCCGCCAAAAAGGCTGCAGCCAAGACCGCTACCGCTCCCAAAGCCGCTGCCAAAAAAACACCCGCCAAAAAAGCTACCACCAAGCGCGCTGTTAACGCCGCCTTCATGAAGGCGCTGACGCCCAGCAGCGCGCTGGCTGCCATCGTGGGCGGCAAGCCGATCCCACGCACTGAAGTGGTCAAGCAGATGTGGGTATACATCAAGAAGCACAAGCTGCAAGACGAAGTCAACAAGCGCTTGGTCAATGCGGATGCCAAGCTGAAGGAAGTGTTTGGCAAGGCGCAGGTCACCATGTTCGAGATGGCTGGCCTGATTGGCAAGCACCTGAAGTAATCCGGGCGCATGTGCCTTTGGGAAGCCGACGCAAGTCGGCTTTTTCTTTGTGGCATCATGCTGGATTAATCAAAAATTAATAGTCGTCGATGCTACGTTTTTTGCTTACCCGCTTCAGCCTGATCATTCCGACCTTCATCGGCATGACCCTGGTGGCGTTTTTTCTGATCCGGATGGTGCCCGGCGACCCCATCGAAACCCTGGCCGGCGAGCGCGGTATTGACGCCGCTCGCCACGCCGAGTTGCTCAAGGCCTACGGGCTGGACCGCCCGGTGATGGTGCAGTACGGCATCTATATCGGCCGGGTGCTGCAAGGTGATCTGGGTACGTCCCTGATCACCCACGCGCCGGTGTTGGACGAGTTTCTGGCGCTGTTTCCCGCCACTATTGAACTGGCTTTGAGCGCCATGCTGTTTGCGCTGATCATCGGTATTCCGGCGGGTATTTTGGCTGCGGTCAAGCGCAACACCATCCTGGATCACGGGGTGATGGGGGTGTCGCTCACCGGGTATTCAATGCCGATTTTCTGGTGGGGCCTGCTGCTGATCCTGCTGTTTTCGGTGCAACTGGACCTGACGCCGGTGTCCGGGCGCATCTCTGTGCAGTATTTCATTGAGCCGGTGACTGGCTTTTTACTGATCGACACCTGGCTGGCTGGCGACCGCGACGCTTTCTGGTCGGCCGTCACGCATCTTATTTTGCCGATGATTGTGCTGGGCACCAACCCGCTGGCAGTGATCGCCCGCATGACCCGCTCGGCCATGCTGGAGGTGCTGGGCGAAGACTACATCCGCACTGCGCGCGCCAAAGGCCTGTCCAACTTGCGTGTGGTGGGCCTGCATGCCCTGCGCAACGCGCTGATTCCGGTAATCACCGTGATTGGCTTGCAGGTGGGGGTGCTGTTTACCGGCGCGATCCTAACCGAAACAATTTTTTCGTGGCCGGGCGTGGGCAAGTGGATGATCGAAGCCATTGGCCGGCGTGACTACCCGGTGTTGCAGGGCGGCATCTTGCTGCTGGGCGGCATGGTGATGCTGGTCAACCTGCTGGTGGACGAGACCTACGGCATCATCAACCCGCGCATTCGGCACTGACACAGACCTCTTCACATGACAGCGCTTACCGACACCTCTGTGCCCACGCAGCAGCACCCGCTACGCGAGTTCTGGGACTATTTTTCAACCAACAAAGGGGCCGTAGGTGGCCTGGTGATTGTTCTGCTAGTGCTGCTGATAGCGGCTTTTGCACCTTGGATTGCCCCCTACGCTCCCGACGCCACCGACTCCAGCGTGTTTTTGGTTCCCCCGGCGTGGCAAGCAGGCGGCTCATCGGCGCACCTGCTGGGCACCGACGCCATTGGCCGTGACATCCTGTCGCGCCTGATCTTCGGTGCGCGGCTGTCGCTGGCCATTGGCCTGGCAGTGGTGACACTGTCCGTCGTGTTGGGCACCGTGCTGGGCCTGACGGCGGGCTACTTCCGGGGTATTTTTGAAGTGGCGGTGATGCGCCTGATGGACATCATCCTGACCTTGCCCAGCCTGCTGTTGGCGATTGTGATTGTGGCCATTCTGGGGCCTGGGCTGATGAACGCCATGCTGGCGGTGGCGGTGGTGGTGTTGCCGCATTACGTGCGTATCACCCGCGCCGCCGTCATCACCGAGATGTCACGCGACTATGTCACCGCCGCGCGCATGAACGGCGCTGGTCACTTGCGGCTGATGTTCAGCGAGGTGCTACCCAACTGCACCGCACCGCTGATTGTGCAGGCCTCACTGGGTATTTCAGCCGCCATTCTGGACGCTGCGGCGCTGGGCTTTTTGGGCCTGGGCGCGCAGCCGCCATCGCCCGAGTGGGGCACCATGCTGGCCGATGCGCGCGAGTTTGTGCTGCGCGCCTGGTGGGTGGTGACCTTCCCCGGCCTGGCGATTTTGATCACCGTGCTGGCCTTCAACCTGTTGGGTGATGGTTTGCGCGACGCGTTTGACCCCAAACTCAAACGCTGAAGAGAGTTTTAGCGATGGCACTATTGGAAATAGACAACCTGTCGGTGCGGTTTCCGTCCAAGACGGCAGTGATGCACGCGGTCGACGGCGTGAGCCTGTCGCTGGAAGCGGGCGACGTGCTTGGCATTGTGGGTGAATCTGGCTCGGGGAAAAGCGTGACGATGATGGCGCTCATGGGCCTGGTCGCTTACCCCGGGCAGATCACCGCCGACCGGCTCTTATTTGACGGCCACAACCTGCTGAAAATGTCCGAACGCGAGCGCCGCAATGTCACCGGCAAAGACATGGCGATGATCTTCCAGGACCCCACCACAAGCCTGAACCCATGTTTTACCGTGGGTTTCCAGATGGCAGAAACACTGCGCCTACATATGGGCATGGACAAAAAAGCGGCACGCAGGCGCTCCATTGAACTGCTGGAGCAGGTCGGCATTCCGGCACCAGAGAGCCGGCTGGGCATCTACCCGCACCAGCTCTCAGGCGGCATGAGCCAGCGCGTGATGATAGCCATGGCGATTGCCTGCAACCCAAAACTTTTGATAGCAGACGAGCCAACCACCGCGCTGGACGTGACCATTCAGGCGCAGATTCTTGACCTGCTGCGCACGCTACAGAAAGACCGCCAAATGGCGCTGGTGCTGATCACCCACAACATGGGCGTGGTGTCAGAGATGGCGCAGCGCGTGGCGGTGATGTACGCCGGGCAAATCATGGAAGAGCGCAGCGCGCAGCACATGTTTGAAGCTCCGCAACACCCGTACACCGACGCCCTGCTGGCCGCCATGCCCGAGCGCAGCGACGGCTCCACGCGTCTGGCCACCATCCCCGGCATGGTGCCAGGCCTGTATGACCGGCCCAATGGCTGCCTGTTTGCACCGCGCTGTGGCTATGCCAACCAGCGCTGCCAAGACGAGCGACCTGCCCTGCGCGACTGGCAAAGCGGCATGGTGCGCTGCCATACCCCGTTGGCGACTGCACCCGTGCTGCAAGGGGCTGCCGCATGAAGCAAGCTGCCTCCGAAAAAGCTACGCCAAACGCCTCTGCCGAGCCGGTGGTGGTTGCCCACGACCTGAAGCAGGTCTACCAGATCAGCCACGGTGTTTTTCGCGCCGCCGACAATTTGCAAGCCGTCAGCGGCATCTCGTTCACCGTACAAGCTGGCAAAACGCTGGCGGTGGTGGGCGAATCCGGCTGCGGCAAATCCACTCTCGCGCGCATGGTGTCGCTGATCGAAATACCCACCGCCGGGCAGCTCAAACTCGGCTCGGTTGAGGTCACCACGGCCAGCGCAGCAGAGCGCCAGGCGCTGCGGCGCACGGTGCAACTGGTGTTCCAGAACCCCTATGGCTCGCTCAACCCGCGCAAGAAGATCGGCGCCATCCTGGAAGCCCCGCTGGAGATCAACACCCCGCTGGATGCCAAGCAGCGTGCCGAGCAGGCGCGCGCCATGCTGGCGCTGGTGGGCCTTCGCCCGGAGCACTATGACCGCTACCCACATATGTTCTCGGGCGGACAGCGCCAGCGTATTGCCATTGCGCGCGCGCTGATGCTCAAGCCCGCGCTGATCGTGGCCGACGAGCCAGTTTCAGCGCTGGACGTGTCGATTCAGGCGCAGGTGCTGAACCTGCTGGCTGACTTGCAGCGCGAACTGGGTCTGGCTTACCTGTTCATCTCGCATGACTTGGGCGTGGTGCGGCATATTGCCGACGATTTGCTGGTGATGTATTTGGGCCACGCCATGGAGCAAGGCGACAAAGCCACGCTTTTTGCCCAGCCGCTGCACCCCTACACCCAGGCACTTTTGGCATCCACACCGGGTATTACCGGCACTGAAGTTTCCAAACAACGTATCGTGCTGAAAGGCGAGCTGCCTTCTCCCTTGAACCCGCCCAGCGGCTGCGTGTTTTCCACCCGCTGCCCGCATGTGGTACCGCAATGCCAGGCAGAGCGGCCTGTTTTGAGAACGCTGGCGGGCAGGCAAGTGGCCTGCCATCTGGCGGAACAATTGTCCCAACCCGCTGCAGCGCAGCATTAACCTGTCAGGAGTCCAAAAGATGATGATGTCCAAATTTACGTTGAAACGCACTGCCCTGTGCGTGCTGGCGCTACCGGCTTTGCTGGCGCTGTCGCCGGTATCGGCCAAAACGCTGGTGTATTGCTCGGAAGGTAGCCCGGAGAACTTTTACCCCGGCATCAACACCACCGGCACGTCTTTTGATGCGGGGGTTCAGATCTACAACACGCCCGTCGCTTTTGAGCGCGGCGGCACCCAGGTGATTCCAGCGCTTGCAGAAAAATGGACGATCTCACCTGATGGCAAGGTCTATACCTTCTTCCTGCGCAAGGGTGTGAAATGGCATTCAAACAAAAACTTTACGCCGACCCGTGACTTCAACGCTGACGACTTCATCTTCTCGATCGACCGTCAGTGGAAAAAGGACGACCCGTATTTCAAGGTCACCAGTACGAACCACTCCTACTTTGATGACATGGGCATGCCCAAACTGCTGAAGTCAGTCGACAAGGTCGATGATTACACTGTCAAGATTGAGCTGAATGCGCCAGAGGCACCCTTCCTGGCCAACATGGCCATGCCACACAACGGTGTGCAGTCCAAGGAATACGCCATTGCCATGCTGAAAGCTGGCACACCAGAAAAAATCGACCAAGAACCTTTAGGCACCGGCCCCTTCTACCTGGTGCAATACCAGAAGGATGCCATCATCCGCTACAAAGCCTTCCCGCAATACTGGGCTGGCAAGGCCAAGATTGATGACCTGGTGTTCTCCATCACCCCCGATGCATCGGTGCGTTGGGCCAAGGTGCAAAAGGGCGAATGCCATGTCATGCCCTACCCCAACCCGGCGGATGTACCCGCCATGCGCAAGGACGCTAACGTCACGGTGTTGGAGCAACCCGGCCTGAACATCGGTTACCTGGCCTACAACACCACCAAAAAACCGTTTGACGACGTGCGCGTGCGCAAAGCGGTGAACATGGCCATCGACAAAAAAGCCATCGTGGACGCGGTGTATCTGGGTACCGGCGTGCCCGCCATCAACCCGATTCCGCCAACCATGTGGTCGTACAACAAGTCCATCAAGGACGATGCCTTCAACCCCACTGAGGCCAAAAAACTGCTAGCCGCCGCTGGCTTGGCCAACGGTTTCACCACGGATCTGTGGGCCATGCCGGTACAGCGCCCGTACAACCCCAATGCCAAACGCATTGCCGAGCTGATGCAGGCTGACCTGGCCAAGGTCGGCATCAAGGCCGAGATCAAGAGCTTTGAGTGGGGCGAGTACCGCAAGCGCATGCAGGCTGGCGAACACCAGATGGGTATGCTTGGCTGGACCGGTGACAACGGGGATCCGGACAACTTCCTCAACACCCTGCTGGGCTGCACATCGGCCAAGTCCAACGGCTCTAACGTGGCTAAGTTCTGCGACCAGTCGTTTGAAGACCTGATCCAGAAGGCCAAGGTCACCTCCAACCAGGCTGAGCGCGCCAAGCTTTACGAAAAAGCCCAGGTGATCTTCAAGGAACAAGCGCCCTGGTTCACCATCGCCCACGCGGTAGCTCTGAAACCGGTGCGCAAGGAAGTCATCGGCTTCAAGATCAGCCCGTTTGGCACGCACGAGTTCTACGGTGTAGACATGACCAAATAGGCACCAGACTTCGCCTCAAGCCGATGACCTCGGCTTGTTAAAAAGCCAAAGTCAAGCCTAACCCATCTTTGTCGTTGGGCACTACAAACCTGAGTAAATTCAACAACTTAGGAAATATTTTCGGTGCGTATTGCACGACATTCGTGTCATGCCGCACTGAGTCTCAAAGCATCGCTGCTGCGTTGCATCGCTCTATCACTGTGCGCTGCGTGCCACCCGCTTTGGACGTGTGGCCTTGCGCTGCTTGCGCAGCATGTGTACAAAGTGATACGCCAGCACGTTGATGAACTAGTGCCCCTCCACCCAGCGCTCCACCTGGTGAAACACCGGGCGCAGAACCAAGTCCGTCTTGAGTGCGCGAAACACCGACTCCAGATCGGTCCGGGTGGCATCGTCCAGATCAACCAGGCTCGTGCGCAGGCAGTACACCCTCGCCAAGCTTGGCCTCAATGCCGCACTGGCGCATGACGCACAGTGCGGCATTCTCCACATCGACGCTGCGCGGGCGAAGCAGCTCAACGCAGTCCAGATCAACGTGCTGGAATCGGCCTGGGACAAAGTCGAATCGATCAAAGAGACCTGGTTGTGCAGTCATTCATCGATGCGCTGGGCCATAGAGAACAGTTGTCACTATGTTCTCGACTGGAACTTCAACGAAGATCGCTCTCGCATTGGCAAGGGGAACGGTCCGGAAAACGTGACCCGCTTGCGCCGCTTTGCTGTGGACGTGATCAAAAGCTTCATCAAGGGCAAGATCAGCGTTGTCGAGAAAATGCGCCAATCGCACCGAAGTACTCGGCTGGTCTTTGACTATTTGCGTATGACGAAGAACTCAACTCGTGTTTCTGCCCTTGCCTCAGACTTGAACAAATTCACCCTGCCCAGGCCCTTGTCTGCCTTTCCCGGGTAAACGCCCCCTTTTGATAGGTCTAAAATCGTCTCTCAACGGCCCAACCTGCGTTGGGCCGCTTTGTTTTCTCCTGGAGATCACCGCATGACTGCCACCCACACCTTCGTCGAAGCCGCTTCGCCCCACGTGATGAACACTTACGGACGACTGCCCATTGCCCTGTCGCACGGCCAGGGCTGCCGCGTCTGGGATGTCAATGGCAAGTGCTACCTGGACGCGCTGGGCGGCATCGCGGTCAACACCCTAGGTCACAACCATCCGAAGCTGGTGCCAGCGCTGCAGGATCAGATCGGCAAGATCATCCATAGCTGCAATTATTACCACGTGCCCAACCAGGAAGTGCTGGCGAAAAAGCTGGTGGAGCTGTCAGGTATGACCAATGTCTTTTTCTGCTCGACCGGACTGGAGGCCAACGAAGCCGCCCTGAAACTGGCGCGCAAGTTCGGCCATGACAAGGGCATCGAGCGGCCAGAAATCGTGGTCTATGAAAAAGCCTTTCATGGCCGCAGCATTGCCACGCTCAGTGCCACCGGCAACCCCAAGATCCAGGCCGGGTTTGGGCCGCTGGTGGAGGGCTTCATTCGTGTGCCGATCAACGACATCACCGCACTCAAGACGGCAACGCAAGGCAATCCGAACGTGGTGGCGGTGTTTTTTGAAGCCATTCAGGGTGAAGGCGGCATCAACCCGATGCAACTGGATTACCTGCGCGAATTGCGCACCTTGTGTAACGAGCGTGACTGGTTGATGATGATCGACGAGGTGCAATGCGGCATGGGCCGCACCGGAAAATGGTTTGCCCACCAGTGGGCTGGTATCGTGCCCGACGTGATGCCGCTGGCCAAGGGTCTGGGCTCGGGCGTGCCGGTGGGCGCAGTGGTGGCAGGCCCGAAAGCCGCCAACATCTTCCAGCCCGGCAACCACGGCACTACCTTTGGTGGCAACCCGCTGGCCATGCGCGCGGGGGTGGAAACAATTCGTATCATGGAAGAAGACGGGCTGCTGACCAATGCCGCCACGGTGGGCGCACATCTGAAAGCCGGCCTGGAAGCTGCACTCGCGGCCGAACTGGCCGCCGGCGGCGTCAAGGAAATCCGCGGCATGGGCCTGATGTTGGGCATTGACCTGGCCAAACCTTGCGGCGCGCTGACACAGCAGGCCGCCGATCACGGCCTGCTGATCAGCGTCACGGCAGACAGCGTGATCCGGCTGGTGCCACCGCTGATCCTCTCCACGGCGGAAGCTGATGAGGTGGTGCAGATACTGGCTCCGTTGATCCAGAACCTGCTCCAGGCCAATTGACCCGACCACAACCCGATTTCCAGCGAGATTTTGACCATGCAGCACTATTTGCAATTCACCGATTTCAGCGCCAGCGACTACGCCTACCTTTTCGAGCGGGCAGCATTGATCAAGAAGAAGTTCAAGGCCTATGAAAAACACCAACCGCTGATCGACCGCACGCTGGTGATGATTTTCGAGAAGGCCTCCACCCGCACGCGTATCAGTTTTCAGGCCGGCATGTACCAGCTGGGTGGCAGCGTGGTGCACCTGACCACCGCCGACAGCCAGTTGGGCCGCGCCGAGCCGATCGAGGACAGTGCCCGCGTGATCAGCCGCATGGTCGACCTGGTGATGATTCGCACCTTTGAGCAGACCAAGCTCGAATGCTTCGCGCAACATTCCCGCGTGCCGGTGATCAACGGCCTGACCAACGAATTTCACCCGTGTCAGATTCTGGCTGACATCTTCACCTTCATTGAGCATCGTGGCCCGATACAGGGCAAAACGGTGGCTTGGGTGGGCGATGGCAACAACATGGCCAACACCTGGTTGCAAGCCGCCAAGCTGCTCGATTTCAAGGTCAATGTCAGCACCCCGAGTGGTTATGAGGTAGATGAAAAAGTAGCCGTTAGCCCAGAAGGGATAAGCGCCAAGCACTATCAAAGCTATAGTGACCCATTGGCCGCCTGTCAAGGTGCTGACCTGGTCACCACCGATGTCTGGACGAGCATGGGGTTTGAGGCCGAAAACGAGGTGCGCAAGAAAGCGTTTGCGGCGTGGCGTGTGAACGCCGCCATGATGAAAGTGGCCCATCCGGACGCGCTGTTCATGCACTGCCTGCCAGCCCACCGCGGCGAAGAAGTCGATGCCGACATCATTGACGGCTCGCAAAGTGTGGTTTGGGAAGAAGCCGAAAACCGCCTGCACGTGCAAAAGGCGCTGATGGAATTCCTGCTGCTGGGCCGCCAGGCCTGACCGCCCGCCCCAAGGTGCACCCATGCCGGACAACAAAGACAAAGAATTCTGGAAAACGGTGCTCACGCTGGCGCTGGGTGCACTCGCGCTGATTATTTTCTTTGGTGTGGGGCTCTACTTCACTGCCAAGTACAACGACTATGCGCCGCCAAGTGCGTCGCCTGCACCCGACTGGGGCATTTCCAAGGACTCGCCGATTCCTAGCAGGCGCTAAGCCACCCAAAGACTGGCCTGCCGGCGTGGGTCAGGGTTTGCGGTGAAAGGTAATGGGCTGTTCCTGAGTCGGCAGAGCCGAAGGTGTCTCAACTGATGCCGCTGCACCCGGGCATTTGCCGCAGCTGCCGCAGGATGTGCTGCAAGTGGGTGAGCGGCCCAGCGCACTGTGCAAACGCCCCAGACGCTGGCGCACCGCAGAGGGCAGCAGGTACCAGATGCTGTAGAGCGCCGCCACCGTCACCAGAAATCCAACAATCCAGCTTTGTGCCATGGCTCAGCCCCCGGTCCAGGCCAGCGTCAGCCGGTAAGTGGCCCAGCTGGCCGCATAGGCCAGCGCAAAAAGATAGGCCGTCATCAGCAGCGGGTAGCGCCACGAATTGGTTTCGCGCCGCACCGCGACCAGGGTTGACACGCACTGCGGCGCAAAGATGAACCACACCAGCAAGGACAAGGCCGTGGCCAGCGACCAGCTTTGGGCGATCACCGGGGCCAGCTGGCTGGCCACATCTTCACCAGAGCCAGACAGCGCATACACCGTGCCCAGCGCGCCCACTGCAACCTCACGCGCCGCCATGCCAGGCACCAGTGCCACGGCTATCTGCCAGTTAAACCCGATCGGCGCCACCACCCCCTCAAGCCAGTGGCCCAAAATTCCGGCGTAGCTATGGTTGATGGCGGCATCGGTTGCCCCAGTGGGCGGTGCCGGGTAGGTGGCCAGAAACCACAGCAATATGGTGAGCGAGAGAATGATGCCGCCTACGCGTTTGACAAAAATCGAAGCGCGCTCGTAGAGCCCATGCGCCAGGCTGCGCAAATTGGGCATGCGGTAAGACGGCAGCTCCATCACCAGCGGCGTGGGCCGCGCCCGCGTGCGCCACAGCATGGCCACCGCAGCCACCGCCATCGCCGACAAAATGCCACTCACGTACAAGGCAAACATCACCAAGCCCTGTAGATTGAAGATGCCCCAAACCGTCTGACTGGGAATAAAGGCGCCAATCAGCAAGGCGTAAACCGGTAGCCGGGCCGAGCAGGTCATCAGTGGCGCGATCATGATCGTCACCAGCCTGTCGCGCCAATGCGTGATGGTTCGGGTGGCCATGATGCCCGGCACCGCGCAGGCAAAACTTGACAGCAGCGGAATGAAAGACCGACCCGACAGACCCACTGTGCCCATCACCCGGTCGAGCAAAAAAGCTGCGCGCGGCAGGTAGCCGGAGTCTTCCAGCACCAGAATGAAGAAAAACAGAATCAGAATCTGCGGCAAAAAGACCAGCACGCCGCCCGCCCCGGCCAGCACGCCATCCACCAGCAGGCTGCTCAGCGGGCCCTCACTCAAATGGCTGCGCACAAAGTTTGACAAGCCTTCCACCACCGATTTGATGACATCCATCGGCCACACCGCCCAGCTAAACACCGCCTGAAACATCAAAAACAGCGTGACCGCCAGCACCAGCATGCCCCACAGCGGGTGCAACACCACCACGTCAATGGCATCGTCGGCATGCAGGCTCTCGGCAGGCTCCTGCACGGCCAGCTTGACCACCCGGCGCACCTCCTGCTGGGTGGCCATGACCTCGTCCACCTGCGGGGCGTGCCAAGTCGTGGTGGCTTTCAGGCGTTTTCTGGATTTGCCCAGATCCACCTTGGCTAGGTAAGTCAGCAGCTCCTGAGCACCGTCGTGGCGGATGCCCACTGTCTCGATCACCGGCATGGCCAACTCGTGCGCCAGAATGGCCCGGTCCACCACAATACCGCTGTGCCGTGCCGCGTCGCACATGTTCAGCGCCAGCACCAGGGGCAGGTTCAGCGCGCGCGCCTCCAGCACTAAGCGCAGATTGAGGCGCAGGTTAGTGGCATCCACCACACACACCACCAAGTCCGGCAGCGGCTCGTTGGAGCGCTGCCCGGTCACGATGTCGCAGGTGATTTGTTCATCAGCGCTCAGCGCGTTCAGGCTATAGGCACCGGGAAGGTCGAGCACCACCACCTGGCGGCCAGACGCGGTTTCCAGCATGCCCTCTTTGCGCTCCACCGTGACACCAGCGTAGTTGGCCACCTTCTGGCGGCTACCGGTGAGCAGGTTAAACAGGGCGGTCTTGCCGCAATTGGGGTTACCCAACAGCGCCACGCGCAGCGGCTTCTCGCTCAAATGGTCAGTCATGACTAGCCCTGCGCCTCAAACGGGTTGAACTTGCACAAGCGCTGCCTCATGGCTGCGCAGGGCAAATGTGGTGTGGCCGACCCGTACCGCCAGCGGGTCGTGGCCAGGGTAGCCGTGGGCAATCACGCGCACCTGCTCACCGGGCAAAAAACCAATTTCAAGCAGCCGCAAGGCAATACCGCGCTCCTCCTCATCATGGGTAGGGTTCATGCCTAACACCACGGCGCGTGCCTGGCGCGCCAACTGGTGCAAGCCGATCGGCTGGCTGACCGTTTGATGGGACTGAGTGGGTTGTGTCATAACACTCCAAATGAGAATTGTTCTTATTATATGGACATTCAGCTTGAGCTGAACGCGGCTGGCGTATATCGGCTGCGTGTCCTAGTCACCCAAGTCCAGACAAATATATGTTAAAAAGTCCTCTAGCCCTTATGAAACATGCGCAAGTAGCTACTATTTAAATAGCTATCTTGGGGCCTGAGTAGAGCCAAGGTTGGTCCAGCAAACTTTTACCGAGCAGGCGCATGGCCAGGTCGCGGCCCAGGCGCAGAGGGCCGGTCAAATGGTAAATCTCGCCGTTTTTAATGGCGCGCCGCTGCACTTGGGCGTTGCGCTGCCAGCGCTGGTTGGCATAGGCTTTGACCAGCGCGGGTGCCTGCGCCAGCGCCGCATCCCCCGCCCCCGTTGAAAACAAGCCACCAGCGGCCAGCACTTGCGCCAGCGTGGCGGCGTCTTCAATGGCCATGGCCGCGCCTTGCGCCAGATAGGGCACCATCGGGTGCGCGGCATCGCCCAGCAACGCCACGCGGCCCAAATGGTGTTCATGCGCGCCGCGCATGGGTGGGCGAATGCTCAGCGGCCACAGGCGCCACACACCAATGGCGTGAATCAGGTCATGCAGGGGTGGGCAACTGCCCTGGGTGACCCGCTGCAAATCTGTCGCATTGGCGCTGTGGTCCCAGTCAGACATGTCACCCTGAACCTGACCGTGCACGATACACACCACGTTCATCCAGGAGCCCCCACGCACCGGGTACTGCACCAAGTGCATCTTCGGGCCAAACCAGGCGGTGACCTGCTGGGTTTGCAGCGCATTGGGCAAGGTGCTTTGCTCGACCATGGTGCGGTAGGCCAGATGCCCGGTAGGCAGTGGCTTGCCGTCGTGCAAGAGCTGTTGGCGCAAGGCGCTCCAGGCGCCGTCGGCGGCGATCAGCACATCGGCTTGCGGGTGTTGCCCGTCGGTCAGATGGGCGGTTACCTTGGACTCGGTCTGCGACACCTGGGTGACAGCGTTGCCAAGGTTCAGCGCCACGTCGCCGCGCTGGCGCAGCGCGTTGACCAGCAAACGATGTAAATCCGCACGGTGAATGGTAGCGTAAGGCGCTCCGTAGGCGCGCTCCATGGCGGCGCCCAGCGGCAGCTCACCCAGCACCGCGCCAGACACCGCACTACGAAACTGCACCCGCTGCGGAAATGCCACCAGTTGGTTCAACTCGTCTTTCAGATCCCAGCCGTACAGCATGCGCATGGCATTGGGGCCTAACTGAATGCCCGCACCCACCTCGGAAAACACCGCAGCGCGCTCATACAACTGCACGTTGGCACCCGCGCGGGCACACGCCAGCGCTGCCGACAAACCACCTATTCCACCCCCCGCAATGACAACATCAGCCATGGGACTTCTTTCAACGACGCACAAAATAGGGCGCAATTGTCGGCATACCAGGATTCTGGTTCCTGACAAAGGACGAAATATTTTGTGTTTAGGCTGGCTTACACACCTGCGATGGATGAAATAAGACAACGCTCGGTCATTGTTCGGCTTCTGTATGTGAGCCGTGCGGTCGGCCCACAAACCACGGCGGTGACGGACTCGATCCTGTCCGTGGCTTTGAACGCCAACCGCAAACGCGGCATCACCGGTGCCCTGTGCCAAGGCCAAGGTCTGTGCCTGCAGGTGCTCGAAGGCGAGCGCAGTGTGATCAGCCGGCTTTACAACCACATCGCCCACGACCGCCGCCATCAGGATGTGGAACTGCTGGTGCTGGAAGAAATCACCCAGCGGCGCTATGCGGACTGGGCCATGGCGCATGTAACCCTGTCTGAAGACGACCCGATGATCCAGCTCAAACACCCGGAATTTGACCCCTACTCGGCGCCAGGCACGGTCGTGATGAAGATGGTGAACGAGCTGTTTTCTACTGGCAACCGCATTCGCAAAACATCGACCTGAGCCGCCCACGCGTTGACCCCGGCCGCTTTTACTTCAGCACATCAAACAGGTTATTGAAGTCGTCAGTCCAGACGCCCAGTTTCGCCAGAGGTTGAATCTTGCCGGTTGCCAGGCGGATGGCATCCTGTTGCAGTACCGCCGGATTGCGTGCCACCAGAATCCAGTCGGTGTTGCGCAGCGCCGGGTTGTCCGTGTCGTCATGAATGAACGCCACCTGCAGGCCTTTGGCGGCAGCAATTTTTTGCACCACCGGCGCCAGATTGATGAACTTGTTGGTGATGTGGAAACCAATGATGCCATCGGGCAACATGTGGCGCAGGTACACCTCCATGGCTTCCAGGGTGATCAGATGCACCGGAATCGAGTCGCCTGAAAAGGCATCCACCGCCAACACATCAAAACCCTGCGGCGGCTCCTTGGCCAGCGACAGCCTGGCGTCCCCGAGCACCGTTTCCATTCGAGCTGGGCTGTCGGCCATGAAGCTGAACTCGGTTTTGGCCAGCTCAATGACCTGCGGATTGAGCTCATACATCCGGTAGCTGTCGCCCGGCCGGCCATAGACTGCCAGCGTGCCGGCCCCCAGACCGATCACGCCCACCTTCTTGTTGACTGGCTGCGTATTGGCAATCGCCAGGCCAATGCCCGAGGTGGCACCGTAGTAAGCGGTGGGCTCACGTTTGCGGTCGGACGCCAGGAACTGCTCGCCGTGTTTGATGGCTCCGTGGTAGAGCTGGCGCACGTTGTCGCGCGGGTCCTCACGCTGGCTGTCCAGGGTGATCAGCGAGCCGTAAAAGTTGCGACCGACAAAACGGCTGCCCAACACATCGTCCTGGATTTGCAGGTAGAGGAAATAGGCGCAGACCACCGCCAAGACGCCCGAAGCGACTTTCAGCCCGACCGGCTTGAGCAGCCCCAGCGCCAACAACGCAGTGATGACAAAACCCAAGCCCAGTTCGTAATACGCGGGCAACACCCGGGGCGCCACCAGGCCAACCAGCGTGCCGCCGACCGCACCACCCAGCGACACCATCAGATAAAACCGTGTGAGGTGTCGCGGGCCAGGCCGCAGACGCGCCAGCTCCCCATGCAGGAACATGCAAAACGCAAACAGACCCATCACATAAGCCGGGATGGCCACCCAGATGTACCGACCGACGCTGCCGTCCTGCAGACCGTAGGAACACAGGCCCATCAGTACGGCAACCAGCGGCAGGAAAATTCGCCGACGGTACCAGCGATCACTCTCGAAACACAACACAAACGTCAGCAGGTACAGGGTGAGTGGCAGCAGCCACAAAAACGGGATCGAGGCCACGTTCTGGGTGATGTGGTTGGTGATGGCCAGCAACAGCCAGGAACCCATGGCCGATGCGCCCAGCCACGTCAGGTAGTCAGACCAGCGCGGGTCCCAATCGGCCTCGGGGCTATGTACCTTGGCGTGAGCGGCAGCACCCAGGCTGTGGCCGTGTTGCAAAAAGTAAAAACCCGAACCGGCACACAGGATCGCAAACAGCGCATAAGCCACCGACCAGCCATAGGCCTGGCCAACAATTGCCGCATGCCGCTCGATCAGAAACGGGTAACAGATCAGCGCCAGCATCGACGCCAGGTTGGAGAGCGAAAAGTAGCGGTAAACATGGGCGCTGACTCTGGTTTTGGATACCCAGGACTGGACCAGCGGGCCGGTAGTGGACAGCAGGAAGTACGGTAGGCCGATGGTGCCGACCAGCAGGCGGATGATCAGCAGCGAGGGGTCTTCGTCGCCTTTGGGTTGCCAGCTCGGGTCGGCAATGATCGGCAGAAAGCCCAGGCTGATGGCCAGCAACGCCACATGCAGCAACACCTGCTGTTTGGGCTGTAAGCGCCTGGAGACCCAGTCAGAGTAGGCATAACCCGCCAACAACACCATCTGAAAAAAAACCATACAAATCGCCCAGACCGCAGCCGAGCCGCCAAACCAAGGCAGGATTTGTTTGGCAATGATGGGCTGGATCAAAAACAGCGCAAAGGCACTGGTAAAGATCGTGCCGGCAAAAATCAATTTGGAGGTGACTGGTGACATGGCTGAATCGGTGACCGGGTGAGGTTGGCCGCCAGACAACCCGGATGGTTCACTGGCTTGAAACCGGCTAAAAAAAGGCGACGGTGCCGAATCGGCCGCACCGACCACATCACGACGACGCCATCCCAAAACTGTCCTCAGAGTTTAGGGCACAACCATTTAGCCGATCCCTTTGCCCACCCAGCACTCAGCCGAGCTGAGCCCAGGCTTTGTCCAGCCGCTTCACGCTCACCGGCTGGGGCGTGCGCAGCTCCTGGGCGAAAAAGCTCACCCGCAGTTCTTCGAGCAGCCAGCGGAATTCCTGCAGGCGATCATCAACCACGCCTTTGCGCTCGGCCACCAGCCGCCAGTAGCGCTGCTCCAGCGGTTGCAACTCTTTCAGACGGGCGCTGTCGCGGGCCGGGTCGGCGCGGTATTTTTCCAGCCGGGCGGTGATGGCTTTCAAGTAGCGGGCAAAGTGCTGCAGGCTGGGCCAAGGTGTGAGACTCAGAAACTTTTTCGGCATCAAACGTGATAGCTGCTGGCCCGCATCAGCCGTGGCTTCCGGGACATTTTTGCTGTCCTTGATCTTGCGGGCAGCGACGGCGTATTCGCTCAAAATCGCAGCAGCCAGGCGCGCGACTTCGGTGCAAATCAGGGTCAGGCGCCCTCGCCCCTCGTCCACCCGTTTCTTGAAGGCAAATTCGTCGGTCGGAAGCGGGTCGAGCAAAAAAGCGCGGTCCAGCGCCACTTGAATGATCTGTTCGCGCAGTTCTTCCAGCGTGCCGCCGGTGCCCGAACCATCCGGGTTTTTGCCGACCTGTATGTAGGTCACGGCCATTTTTTGCAGGTCGGGCACGTTCTTTTCAAGGTACTTGAGTGCGTCCTTGATCTGCAGCGCAAACAGGCGGCGCAGGCCAGCGCGGTGTTTGGCAGCGGCCACCTCGGGCTCGTCAAACACCTCGATGGTGACCGCATCACCCACGTCCAGCAAGGCAGGGTAACCAATCAGGGTCTGGCCGCCCTTCTGGATTTCCAGTAGCTCGGGCAGCTCACCAAAAGTCCAAAGCGTGTGTTTGATACCTGCCGGGCTGGCTTTGGGCGTAGGCTCAGATGCTACTTTTTTAGTAGCTCCCTGCGCTTTATTCATAAGGGCTGGAGGCTGATTTCGCTGTGTATCTGCTGCGGGTGCCGCCGTCTTGGCCATCTTCAGCCCGGCCAGCGCTTGAAACGCACCACGTGCCTGCGCGCCCAGCTCGGCCTTCAAAGCCCCAAGATTGCGCCCCTGGCCTAACTGGCGGCCATGCTCGTCCACCACGCGAAAGTTCATGAAAAAGTGCGGCGGCAGCATGTCAACCTTGATGTCGGCGCGCACCACATCCACCGTGGTGGCCAGGCGCACCAGTTTCAGCACCGCCTCGATCAGCGAGCCATGGCCAAACAGCG
>Ga0105047_10003512_pt1 | contig 27600 bp, 29 predicted proteins | sample MAT04_FD_78384 | JGI IMG/M metagenome (GOLD analysis project Ga0105047, IMG submission 78384) | Freshwater microbial communities from Lake Fryxell liftoff mats and glacier meltwater in Antarctica - MAT-04 (megahit assembly) | ecosystem: Environmental > Aquatic > Freshwater > Ice > Liftoff... | reverse complement strand
GGTGGGCAGGTGGTCTGCGGCGACCTGGACGAGCCCCTGCCCACCGCACTGCGGGGTGCGGTGCGCGTGCTCGTCGCCAACGTGCCCTACGTGCCGACGGCCGCGATCGCCCAGATGCCCCCGGAGGCCCGCGACCACGAGCCGCGACGGGCGCTCGACGGAGGGGCGGACGGCCTGGAGGTGCTCCGTCGAGTGGCCGAAGCGGCGCCGCGCTGGCTCGCTCCCGGTGGGCATCTGATCGGCGAGACCAGCGACCGGCAGCAGGCCGCGGCGGTGGCGGCCTTCGAGGCGGCCGGCCTGACGGCACGCGCGGTCCGCTCCGCCGACCTCGACGCGACTGTCGTCGTGGGACGGTGGGCCAGCGACTGAACGTGCCGCCCGACGGAGCGAGGGAGCGAGCGCGCGACGGGGTGCAGGATGCCTCGACGAGGGAGGTGCACAGTGGTCGATGCGCAGGCGGTCGCGCTGGGGCGTGGCGACGTCGGCCCGGACCGTAGGCAGCGGGCCGAGGTCGCCGCCACGGGCCTCGTCGGCCTCGTCGCCCTCGTCCTTGCCCTGACGGGCATCGGCGAGATCCCGCGTCTGCTCACCGGCCGACCACCTACTCGTGGCACCCTGGGCCCATGGTGAACGTCATCGACCGCGACACCCGGATGTGCATCTCGCTGGCGGCCCGGCCGGGCAACCACGGCAACCGGTTCCACAACTTCCTCTACGCCGAGCTGGGCCTGAACTACGTCTACAAGTCGTTCACGTCCAGCGACATCGGCGCGACGATCGGCGGGATCCGGTCGATGGGGATCCGCGGGGCGGGCGTGTCGATGCCGTACAAGGAGTCCTGCATGGAGTTCCTCGACGTCATCGACCCGTCGGCAGCCGCGATCGACTCGGTCAACACCATCGTCAACGACGACGGGGTCCTCACCGGCTACAACACCGACTACCTCGCGATCCGCACGATGCTGGACGAGCACGGCGTGCCGCGCACCGAGGACTTCGCCCTGCTCGGCCACGGCGGGATGGGCAAGGCCGTGCTCGCGGCGCTGCGTGACGCGGGGTTCACCCGCGGCGTCGTCGTCGCACCGCGGGACCTCGAGCGCGGCCGGGGGCTGGCCGAGCGGTACGGGTTCACCGCCGTGGCCGACCTGGGCGACGCGCGCCCGCAGCTGCTCGCCAACGCCACCCCGGTGGGGATGGCCGGCGGGCCGGAGGCCGACGACCTGCCGTTCCCCGAGTCGCTCATCCGCACCGCGACCACGGTGCTCGACGTCGTCTACCTGCCGCCGGACACCCCGATGGTCCGGCTCGCCCGGTCCCTGGGCACGCACGTCCTGGCCGGGGACGAGGTGATGGCGTTGCAGGCGCTCGAGCAGTTCGTCCGCTACACCGGTGTGCGCCCGACGGCCGAGCAGGTCATGCGGGCCGAGGAGTTCGCCTCGGCATAGGCGCGGCGACTGTGGAAGCATCGTCGTCATGGCTTTCGACACCCCGCTGGACGTCCGCTCGCTGGTGATCTACCAGGTCTTCCCCCGCGTGTACGGCCCGACGGGACGCCTGGCCGACGTCACGGCCGACGTCGAGCGCATCGCGGCGCTGGGCGTGGACGTGCTCTTCCTCACCCCGATCCACCCCATCGGCGAGGTGGGTCGCAAGGGCTCGCTGGGCAGCCCGTACGCGATCCGCGACTACCGGACCGTGCACCCGGACCTGGGCACGGACGCGGAGTTCGACGCGCTCGTCGCCGCGGCCCACGCCGCTGGCCTGCGCGTCATGATCGACGTGGTGGTCAACCACACCTCGCCGGACAGCGTGCTCGTCGCCGAGCACCCCGAGTTCTTCCACCAGGACGCGCAGGGCCGGCCGTACACCACGGTCCCGGCCTGGCACGACGTCATCGACCTGCACCACCCGCACCCCGAGCTGACGCGCTACCTCATCGACTCCCTCGCACTGTGGGTCCGGCGCGGCGTCGACGGCTTCCGGTGCGACGTCGCCTCGCTGGTCCCGACGGACTTCTGGGTCCAGGCCCGCGCCGAGCTGGCGCAGATCCGGCCCGGCCTGCTGTGGCTGGCCGAGACGGTGCACCCCTCGATGGTCGAGGCGCGGCGGGCGGGCGGGCTGGCCACGGCGGGCGACGGCGAGATGTACGGCGCCTTCGACATCGAGTACCAGTACGACCTGTGGTCGGTCTGGCAGGCCGTGGTGGTCGGCGACCTGCCCGTTGGCCGGTTCCTGGAGATGCTGCGCTGGCAGGACGCGACGCTGCCCGGCAACCACGCCAAGCTGCGCTTCGTCGAGAACCACGACCAGTACCGGATCATGCACTTCGCCCCGAGCCGCGACCAGGCGCTGGCCTGGACGGCGATCATGGCAGCCGCCCGCGGCCCGTTGATGATCTACGCCGGGCAGGAGTCCGCGGCGCGGCGCTGGCCGTCGCTCTTCGAGCCCGACCCGGTCGACTGGGGCACCTACGAGCTCAGCGGGTTCCTCACCGCGCTCGCCGGCCTCAAGAAGCACCCGGCCGTGCGCACCGGTGAACCGTGGGTCCTCGCGGACGAGCCGTGCATCCAGCTCGCCTGGGGCCTGCTCGCCGACGAGCGGATCACGCCGGTCGCCGACGGCCCGTCGCTCTACGTCGTCGCCAACGTCTCCGCGGTGAGCGGCCCCGTCCCGGTCCAGCTGCCCGACGGCGAGTACCGCGACCTGCTGGGCGGCGGCGCCGTGACCGTGGTCGGCGGGATCGTCCCGGCCCCGGCCTCGGCCGTCGTCCTGGAGGTCAGCGACCCGTACGTCGCCCGCCGCTGGCAGACCCCCCTGCTCGACGTGTTCCTGCACGTCGAGGTGCTGGGCGACCGGTGACCGGCCGACGCGGCGTCGCGCCGGCCGTCGAGGGGTCCGGGGCCGACGACGCCGCACCACGGCCCCGGCTGGAGTTGACCGTGCGCCCGCGCACGATCCCGATGAGCTCCTCGACGAGGTCACCCTGCCGGTCGGTGGGCCAGACCAGGGCCACGCCCGACGTCGGCGCGTCGGTCATCGGCAGGTAGGTGAGGTCCTTGCGGTGGTGGAGCCGGGCGAGGGACTGCGGCACGACGAGCAGCCCGACCCCGGCCGCCACGAGCTCGACCGCCTCGGCCGTGGTGCCGGGCGGGTCGCCGACGGCCGGTCGGCCCGGCGGATCGGCCCAGCCCAGGACGTCGTCGAGCGGGACGAGCAGCACCTCGTCGGTGAGCTCGTCCGCCGCCACCTCGTCCAGCGCGGTGAGCAGGTGGTCGCGCGGCACGACGACGACCGTCGACTCGGTGAACAGCGGGATGGCGCTGAGGTCGTCGCCGGCGCCCGCGGCGGGCCAGCGGAGCAGTCCGGCCTCCGCCCGGCCGTCGCGCAGGGCCGCGAGCTGCTCGCCCGCCGCGACGCGGACGAGCTCCAGCCGCACGTCCGGCAACCGCTCGCTCCACGTGCGCAGCCAACCGGTGGGCGTGACGCCGGGGACCAGCGCGAGGCGGAACACCACGTCCTGCACGGCCACCGCCCCTCGCTCCCCGATCGGCCCTGGCGGCCGCGGTCAGGTCAGGCTACCGACGCCGGACCGTATCCTGGCCCCGTGACCGAGACCGCGCCGCGCCGCCGCAAGCCCCAGACGATGAAGCCGGCGACCGCCGCCGCCAAGCTGGACGTGTACCTGCCCGCCACCCCGGCGGAGTTCCAGCAGGGCGTCATCAGCCGCGAGGAGCTCGCCGCGCTCCAGGCCGACCCGCCCGCGTGGCTGACCGAGCTGCGCCGCGACGGCCCGCACCCGCGGTCCGTCGTCGCCGCCCGGCTGCGCGTCTCGACGAGCGGTCTGGCCCGCGCCGGCCTGACCGGTCCCGTCACCACGGCTGAGATCGAAGCCCTCCAAGCCGACCCGCCGGCGTGGCTGCTGCACGAGCGCCGCACGTTGGTCGAGGTGCGCCGCGAGGGCAAGCGCCTCGCCGAGCGCGATGAGCAGCGCGCCAACGGCTGACCCCGCGGGGCCGTGCGGCCGGCCAGGATGATGGCGCGGCACCGACTCCGCGCGTCCCTCGCGGCCCGGCCGCCAGGGAGAGGCACGACGTGCCCGGCGGGCGGCTCCGGGAGGTCCACGCGGACGACCTCGACGGGTCCTGCGGTGCTGGGAGCAGCGAGCCGGGCCCGTGGCGCTGCGTCCGGCTCAGACGAGCGGCCAGACGCAGCGCGTGGGGTCCGGCTCCGTGTCCGGACCGCGGTACAGGGCGGTCGGCGACCCCGACGGGACCAGCCCGCGCTGCCCGAGCCATCCGGCGGCGGCCGGGAACGCGCGGCCGAAGTACTCGGTGAGCGCATCGACCGGCACCACCTCGTGCAGCCCGACACGTGCGCCCGCGCCAGATCCACCAGCTCGACGGCGATCGTCCCGCCTCCCTGCTCGGTCCCACCGGCGCCCGGCCCGAGGTTCAGGCGCCGAACCAGTCCCGCACGCGGTCGACGATCGCGTGGTCGAAGAGGTCGTCGTCGTGCCGCGCCTTGAGCCACTGCCCGAAGCTGCCGCCCGCAGCGACGTCGACCTCGCGGCGGCACGCCGCGGTGTCGGTGACCGCCCGGTAGAGCATCTCCTCGGCCTGCGAGGCAGACGACCAGAAGAACGGGTAGCCCTCCGGCAGGATCGCCCGTGCCCACGGCAGGTCGGGGAAGACGCCGACCGCCCCGGCGACGAGCGCCTCGATGTACTCCAGGCCGTAGGACTCCTCGGTCGCGGTCGCGAGGAACGCCGTCGTGCGTGCCAGAGCCTCCCAGTAGCCCTCCCGGGTGGCCGTCAGGGGCCCGACCCACGCCCAGTCCCTGCGGGAGAGGCGCATGGCCTTCTCGGAGATGAGGTGCGACTCGTGCAGCCGCGCCTCGACCTTGATCGGGGTCCGCTTGACGATCCGCTCGACGACGTCGAGGAACACCTGCGGCTGCTTGCGCTCCGACAGGTAGATCGCCGGGTAGAGGACGACCGGCACCTGCGGCTCCTGGCGAGGCTGCACGTGCTCGAGCCGGATGCCGAGGTTGACCCAGGCGATCTGGGCCTTGTCGGCGATCGGCTTGGTGGTCAGCGAGGAGACGATCTCGCGCACCTCGCTGGCCGTGCGCTCGGAGTTGGCGAACGTCGGGAAAAGCGCGCAGGACAGCGCCATCGCTGCCCGCTCCACCGGGTGGTCGTACTGCGAGGTGTTCCACCACACGAAGTTCATCAGGCGGGGCTCGTCGCAGCCGGCCCGCAGGGTCTGCCAGACGGTCGTGGAGTCCAGCACGTCCATGCAGATGACCACGGTGTCCGAGCCGTCGAGGAACTCCAGCGGGATGACGTCGAAGCCCTCGCAGTGCCGCGGCCCCGGGCCGATGAGCTGGGAGCCGGGGAACACCCGCAGCAGCCGGCGGACCAACGTCGCCCCGGCGTCGTGGCCCGAGACGCGCCCGTCAGCATCCACCTGTGCCGCCTGGTACCGCACCGCGATCTTCATCGCACGTCACCTGCTCCCGCGTCGACCAGATCCGACGCCGCACCGGCGTCGGCCACCGCAGCACCGGACCCGTCCCCCGGCTCGCCCGGCTCGCCGAGCACCTCGTCGTCCTCGAGGGAGGCGGTGATCCGCATCCCGTAGAAGGACCGGTAGACGAAGAACGTCATGATGAGGAAGAACAGGCCAGCCAGCACGAGGACCAGGCTGTGCCGGCCCTGGCCGTTGAGGCTCACCGCGAGCTCGACGGCCAGCAGGCCGAAGAGGGTGGTGAACTTGATGACCGGGTTGAGCGCCACCGAGGAGGTGTCCTTGTACGGGTCACCGACGGTGTCGCCGACGATCGTCGCCTCGTGCAGCGCGGTGCCCTTGGCGTGCAGGTCGATCTCGACGATCTTCTTCGCGTTGTCCCACGCGCCACCGGCGTTGGCCATGAAGTTGGCCTGGTAGAGCCCGAAGACGGCGATCGAGATGAGGTAGCCGATGAAGAAGTACGGCTCGACGAAGGCGAACGCCAGGGTGGCGAAGAACACGCCGAGGAACATGTTGAGCATGCCCTGCTGGGCGTACTGGGTGCAGATCTCCACGACCCGCCGCGAGTCCGCCTCCGAGGCCTTCGTCACCCCGTCGAGCCGGATGTTGTTCTTGATGAACTCCACCGCGCGGTAGGCCCCGGTCGTCACGGCCTGGATCGAGGCGCCGGTGAACCAGTAGATGACGGCCCCGCCGGTGACCAGCCCGAGCAGGAAGGGCGGGTGCAGCAGGGACAGGTTCTCCAGCCCGGTCTCCAGCCCCTCGGTGAGGCTCATGATGATCGAGAAGATCATCGTCGTCGCCCCGACGACGGCCGTGCCGATGAGGACCGGCTTGGCCGTGGCCTTGAAGGTGTTCCCGGCCCCGTCGTTCTCCTCGAGCATCGTCTTGGCCTTCTCCCACTGGGCCTCGACGCCGAACTCGCGGCGCAGGGTCGACTCGATCCCGTCGACGTCCTCGATGAGGGACAGCTCATAGACGCTCTGGGCATTGTCGGTCACCGGGCCGTAGGAGTCGACGGCGATGGTCACCGGCCCCATCCCGAGGAAGCCGAAGGCCAGCAGGCCGAAGGAGAACACGGCAGGCGCGATCATGATCGCGTCCAGGCCCTGCTCGCTGAGCAGGAAGGCGCCGCCCATGAGTCCGACGATCGCGATCCCCAGCCAGTACGCCGCGAAGTTGCCCGAGACGAGACCGGACAGGATGTTGAGCGACGCCCCGCCCTGGCGCGAGCTCTTGACGATCTCCTGGACGTGCCTGGAGTTGGTCGAGGTGAAAGCCTTGACCAGCTCGGGGATGAGCGCCCCGGCCAGCGTGCCGAACGAGATGATCGTGGCGAGCTTCCACCACAGGCCGTCCGCCAGACCGTCGGCCAGGACGAACCAGGTCGTGACGTAGGTCGCGACGATGCTGACCGCCGAGGTGATCCAGACCAGCGAGCTCAGCGGGGTCTCGAAGTTCATCCGGTCGACGGTGCCGTAGCGCGCCTTGGCCCAGGCGTCGTTGGCGAGGTAGGACACGCCCGAGGCGATGACCATGACCGCGCGCACGACGAACAGCCAGACGAGCAGGTTGGCCTGCATGAGCGGGTCGCCGACCCCGAGCAGGATGAAGGTGATGAGCGCGACGCCCGTGACGCCGTAGGTCTCGAACCCGTCGGCGCTGGGGCCGACGGAGTCGCCCGCGTTGTCGCCCGTGCAGTCGGCGATGACGCCGGGGTTGCGCGCGTCGTCTTCCTTGATCTTGAAGGCGATCTTCATGAGGTCCGAGCCGATGTCGGCGATCTTGGTGAAGATGCCGCCGGCGATGCGCAGCGCCGCGGCACCGAGCGACTCACCGATCGCAAACCCGATGAAGCACGCCCCGGCGATCTCGGCCGGGATGAAGAGCAGGATGATGAGCATCATCAGCAGCTCGAGGCTGATGAGCACCATGCCGATGGACATGCCGGACTTCAGCGGGATGCGGTGCATCGGCAGCGGCCGGCCACCGAGCGCGGCAAAGGCCGTGCGCGAGTTGGCGAAGGTGTTGACCCGGATGCCGAACCACGCGACCGAGTACGAGCCGCCCATGCCGATGAGGCTGAACGCGATAACCACGGCGACGCGGCCCCACTCGAAGCCGACGAGCACCTTGTAGTAGACGACGATGACCGTCGCGATGAACAGCCACAGCACGAGCAGGAACCGGCCCTGCTGGATGAGGTAGGCCTTGCAGGTGGAGTAGATGAGCTCGGAGACCTCACGCATCGACTCGTGCACCGGCAGCCGACGCAGCTGGAGGTAGGCCATCAGGCCGAACCCCAGGCCCAGCGCGCAGACCACCAGGCCCAGCAGGAGCAGCATGCGCCCCGAGCCCCCGCCGAGCACGGTGACCGTCGACAGGTCGGGCAGCGCGAGGCTGGCCTCGCCGCCGTGCACCGTCGAGGATCCCTCGGCCGCGCCGTCGGCGGCGCACCCGGTCAGCGCGAGGGCAAGGGCACCGAGGCCGGCCGAGCCCAGGACGGTGCGGGCGCGGCGACGACTCCGTCCCGGCGGCTGGGGCCCACCGGCCGCTCCCCGTGGGGTGCTGCTGGTGCCGTCGGCGCCATGCGTTGCATGAGCGCTCTCGGAGCGCTCCTCGGTCGAGTCGTTGCTCACGGTTTCCCCAGGGTCGGGATCGACGTCACTGTCCCTAGGCACGCTAGGCGCACCACGGGACCCCGACCCGTGACCTTCGGCTCAGACGCCGTCCGGTCAGCCCGTCTCCGGCGGTCCGTCGCTCAGCTCGTGACGTCCGCCGAGGTGAACCTGCTCCAGGCCAGGGCACCGAACACCGCGACCCAGGCAGCCTGGACTGCCATCCCCTGGGCGAGGACGCCGCCGTCCACCTGCACCCGGAGGAACTCGGCGAAGTCCAACCAGTGGTGGGTGAGCAGCGCAGGGTGGATGACCGCCAGCTGCGGCAACGTGTCGAGCACCGCGGAGACGATGGCGACGACGACCGTCCCGGCCATCGCCCCGACCGGGACCTCGGTGAGGGTCGAGAAGAACAGCCCGACGGCGATGAGCCCGGTGAGGGACAACGCGACGTAGGCGGTGACCCCGGCCATCCTCGCCAGACCGTCGGCCAGCGGGACGGTGGTGCCCGACAGGAGCGTGACGTCGGACAGGCCGAAGTACGCGGCGCCCGTGAGCAGGGCGACCACGGCGATCGCCAGCACCGCGGCCAGGACGAGCGCCAGGGTGGCCAGGGCCTTGGCCCAGAGCAGCCGGGTCCGGCCGACCGGCACCGCGAGGAGGTAGCGCAGCGAACCCGCCTGGGCCTCCCCGGCGATGGCGTCGCCCGAGGCGATGCCGACGGTGAGCGGAAGCAGGAACGGCAGGCACATGATGAGCGCGGCAACGACGAGGAACAGGCCGTTGCCGGTCACCCGGCCGACGAAGCCGGGGCCCTGGCCGCCGAGGGCCGTGTCCTGGGCGATCGACAGCACGGTACCGAGCAGCAGCGGCACCGAGGCCAGGCCGACGAGCAGCGCCTGGTTGCGGCGTCGGCCGAAGGTGAGCCGGATCTCGCCACGCAGGAGGCGCCACGAGGCACCGGGCAGCCGGGCGGTGCCGGCGGCGGTCTGCGGAGCGCCGAGCTCAGCGAGCGACATCGAAGCCCTCCCCGGTCAGGGTGACGAAGAGCTGCTCGAGGCTGGGCCGGCGCACCTCGAGGGCGACGAGGTCGACCCCGGCACCGACGAGGGCCGCGGCAACCCTTTGCGGCGCGGTCCGGTCCAGCAGCGCGCTGAGCACCGGGCCCTCGGCCGTCACGTCGGCCAGGCCCAGCGCGACGAGCACCTGGGCGCCGTCGCTGACGTGCCCGTGCGTCGTGGTCACCACGACGCGGGCGGTGCCCTCGTCGAGGAGCGCCGCACGCTCGCCCTGGAGCAGCAGCCGCCCGCGGCCCATGATGCCCAGGTGGGTGCACACCTGCTCGATCTCGGCGAGCAGGTGCGAGGAGACGAGCACCGTGGTCCCGGCGTCGGCCAGCCCACGCACCAGATGGCGCACCTCGCGCGTGCCCTGGGGGTCGAGGCCGTTGGTCGGCTCGTCCAGGACGAGCAGGTCACGCGGTCGCAGCAGGGCGGCTGCGAGCCCGAGCCGCTGCTTCATGCCCAGCGAGTACTGCCGGTAGGGCTTGGCCGCCGCAGCGGCCAGCCCGACCCGCTCGAGCGCCTCGCCGATCCGGTGCCGGGCGGTGCGGGGGTCGGCGCTGGCGTCGGCGCCGTCCAGCCGCACGAGGTTCGCCTGACCCGACAGGTACGGCTGGAAGGCCGGCCCCTCGACCAGCACACCCACCCGCGGCAGCACCGAACGCGCCGCACCGGGCATCGGCTGGTCGAGCAGCCAGGCCTGGCCAGCGGTGGGCGCCACCAGGCCGAGCAGCATCCGGATCGTCGTCGTCTTGCCCGAGCCGTTGGGGCCGAGGAAGCCGTAGACGGCGCCGCGCGGCACGGCCAGATCGATCCCGTCGACCGCCACCTGGCCGGAGCGGAACCGCTTGGTCAGCCCCGCCGTCCGCACCGCGAGGGGGGCTTCGGTGTCGTCCGTGAGCGCCGCGGCGGGCAGGCCGAGGAGGCCTGCCTGCCGGACGGTCGTGCTCGTCGGTGCCCCGCTCACGCCAGGTCGCGCAGCGTCTGGGCCGGAACCGCCCCGACCAGCACGCGACCGTCGTCGGTGATCAGCACGCTGAGCAGCGCCGAGGAGAGCAGGCGCCCGCCGTCGACCTCTCTGGTCAGCTGCTGGTAGAGCGCCGAGGCGTCCAGGTCCATCCCCATCGAGCCGTCCTGCTCGCTCGGCATGAACTCGTCGACCAGTTCCTGGCCGCTCTGCGAGCCGATCAGCCGGTCCGAGCCGGCCATCCCGGCCAGGGCGGCCGGGTCCCCGGCGAGCAGCGCCGCGACGTCGAGGTCGGCCAGCTCGACAACCGTCGACCAGCCCGTCCCGGTGATCGTCACGCCCGGCGGCAGCAGGCCGGCGGCGGCCAGGTCCTGGGGCCCCTCGACGCCCTCGAGGTCCTCCGGGGCGATCGACGGCTCGGCCACCGGCTCGGCGGGCAGCGGGACGACCACCTCACGGACCGTGGCGCCCGACGGCGCAGAGAAGCTCAGCACGGCGTCGTCCGGCGCGACGAAGGCGATGTCCGTGAACCCGATCTCGATCGCCGGCGCCTGGGCGTCCTGGGTGCTCCAGGTCTGCACCCGCAGCGGGACGGAGGTCTCGGCGTCGACGGCGATGATGACGCGCGCCACGAGCGAGCCGGCGGTGCGCGGGCTGACGACGAGCTGGTAGGCCGGTCGCCCGGCCACCGTGGTCTCGGCGTCCAGCGAGACCGTGGAGAGCTCCTCGGCCTTCGCCAGCGCCATCCGCGCTGCCTCCTGCGGCGTGGGCAGGGTCGCGGCCCGCTCGGCCAGCGCACGCTCGGTCGCCTCGTCGGACAGCGTCTCGAGCCTGGCCTGGTCGGCCGCGCTCAGCGCGTAGTGCGTCACCGCGTCGTCGCTGGAGGAGTACGTCCACAGCTGGGCGGCGTCGGCCACGACGGAGTACTCGGACGTGGCGCCGAGCAACGAGACCCGGGAGCGCTCGGCGCCGTCGGTCCAGACCCGCAGCGTCGAGCTGCCGCCGAGCAGCGCGATCGGGTCGGCCCCGGTGGCCTCGCTCAACGGGATCTCGGGCAGGCCCAGCCGGGCGGTGTAGACGACGGACCCGGCCAGCGGCACCGGCTCGGCGGCGATCACCTGGGCGAGCAGCTCCTCTGCGGTGAGGTCAGGCAGGTCGGCGTCCCCGGCGCTGGCCAGCAGGGGCGGCGCGAGGAAGGCGGTGGCGACGGCCGCGGCGACGACGGCCGGGACGGTCCAGGGGTGGCGGAGCAAGGACGAGGGCAGGGCACGGGTCTGCGACATGGGACAACTGTGCGCCCGCGCCGCTGAGAGGACGCTGAGAACCACGAGCGCCGGGACGGGGTCCTCGAGGGCCCGTGGCCGGTCGGGGTGGGATGCTGCCCGGGTGCGGGTGCTGGTGGTCGACGACGAGCGATCGCTCGTGCGCGCCCTGCAGCGCGGGCTGAGCGCCGAGGGCTTCGCCGTCGACGTCGCGCACGACGGCGACACGGCCGTCGAGCTCGCCACCGACCGCGACTACGACGCGATCGTGCTCGACGTCATGCTGCCCCGCCGCAACGGGTACGACGTCGTGACGGCCCTGCGCGCGGCGGAGGTCTGGACGCCCGTGCTCATGCTCAGCGCCAAGGACGGCGAGCACGACGTCGCCGACGGCCTGGACGTCGGCGCCGACGACTACCTCACCAAGCCGTTCAGCTTCGTCGTGCTCGTCGCGCGGCTGCGCGCGCTGGTCCGCCGGCCGGGCCGGGAGCGTCCGGCGCTGCTGAGCTCCGGCGACGTCGGCCTCGATCCTGCTACCCGGGAGGTGACGCTCGCCGGCCGGCCGGTGGCGTTGACGGTCCGCGAGACGGCGCTGCTGGAGTACCTCCTGCGGCACGCCGACCGCGTGGTCGGCAAGGTCGAGCTGCGCGACCACGTCTGGGACGGGGACGGCGAGGACCTCAACGTCGTCGAGGTCTACGTCGGCTACCTGCGCCGCAAGCTGGGCCGGGCCGCCGTGACGACGGTGCGGGGCGCCGGCTACCGGATGGCGGGATGAGCGCGCACCCCGGCGTCGAGGCCCGGCCCGGGGCGCGCCCGCCCGGTGCCGGCGCCCCCGCGGCGCGGCGGCGGTGGACGCTGCGGCTGCGGCTGACGCTGCTGACCTCCGGCCTGCTGGCGGTGGCGCTCGTCGTCGGCGCCGTCGCCCTGACGACCGTGCTCTCGCGCAGCAGGCTGGGGGCGCTCGACGCGCTGCTCGTCGAGCGGGTCGGGACCGTCGCGGCGCTCGTCGCCACCGATCAGGTCCCGCCGGCGCTGCCGGCTGCCCAGCCGGGCGAGGTAGTCCAGCTGCTCGACGCCGACGGCCTGGTGGTCGCCACCTCGCCGAACGCCAGCCGCACGCTGCCGGTGCTGCCCCTGGCCGAGCTGGCGGGACTGCGCGACACGCCGGGCCCCGGGCCGACGCTGCGGACCACCGAGGCCTCGGCCTATGGCAGCCCGGCCCGGGTGGCGGTGCTGCAGACCACCCACCGCGGGCGGCCCGTGAGCGTCGTCGCGACGCTGCCGCTCGGCGAGGTCCAGGGGCTGCTCGGGGCGCTGCGGGTGGCGCTGGTCGTCGTCGTGCCGCTGCTCACGGCGCTGCTGGCCCTGGCGATCTGGGTGACCCTGGGCCGCGCGCTGCACCCGGTGGACCAGCTGCGCCGAGCCGCGGCCCAGGTCGCCGGGACGGGCGGCGGCGGGACCCTTCCCGTACCGCGCGCCGACGACGAGTTGCGCGCCCTCGCGCTGACGCTCAACGAGATGCTCGACCGGCTCGAGGTCGGCGCTGCCAGGCAGCGGTCCTTCGTCGCCGACGCGGCGCACGAGCTGCGCTCGCCGCTGGCGGCGCTGCGCACCTCGGTCGAGGTCGCGGTGGCCCACCCGGAGGCCTACCGCGACCCCGACGCCGCCGCAGAGCTCGCGGCGGACCTGGCCTGCGACGTGCTGCGGCTGCAGGACCTGGTCGACGACCTGCTGCTGCTGGCCCGGATGGGCGCCGCACCGGTGCCGAGCGTGGAGGTCGATCTGCTCACCGTCGTCGACCGCGCCGTGGCCGACTCCCGCGCTCGTGCCGGGACCGCCCGGCCGGTCCGGGTCGAGGTGAGCGGGCAGGGACGTGCGCACGGGGACGCCGCCGCCCTCGCCCGGGTGGTGCGAAACCTGCTCGACAACGCCGTCCGGCACGCGGGTTCGCGCGTGCAGGTGCACGTCGCCGACGGGTGCGTCGCCGTGGACGACGACGGCACCGGGGTCCCGGTCACCGACCGCGAGCGCGTCTTCGAGCGGTTCGTGCGGCTGGACGAGGCCCGTGAGCGGGAGGCGGGGGGCAGCGGGCTGGGCCTGGCCATCGCGCGCGAGATCGCCCGCGAGCACGGGGGCGACGTCGTGCTGGGCACCTCACCGCTGGGGGGCCTGGTCGCGACGCTCAGGCTGGTGCCGCCGCCGGACGCCGCCCGGCAGCCACGACGAGCCTGAGCCACCACAGCGTCGCGACCGTCCCGGTGAGCAGCGCGACGACGCCGTTGGTCTCGACCCCGCCCGTCGCCGGCCACCCGACGGCCGCCACCGCCGCCGCGACGAGGGGAGCGAGGACGAAGAGCGCGTGCCGTGCGACCGGCGCCGGCCTGCCGAGCCGCACCGACCCCGGTGTCCCGAGCCGTCGCATCGCCAGAAGTGTCAGCCCGAGGACCACGGGCAGCGCGAGCCGTTGGAGGCTCGGGGCGGCGATCGTCTGGGCCAACCACACGAGGGTGAGCAGCACGGGCGCCACCAGTGCGACACCGCGCGGTGGGCAGGGCACGGTGCCGACGGGTGCCGGCCCGCCCGGCACGGTGCCGCGGCGCGACGTCGGGCCGAGCCGTTCGAGCACCACCTGCCCGAGGGGGACCACGAGGCCGATGCCCGCGAGGTAGCCGACCAGGACGGCCGCACCGGGCAGGTCGTCGCGCTCGGCCGGCCACCACAGGCCGAAGGCTCCGGCCGCCAGGCCGAGCCCCGCGAGCGCCGCGACCTGTCTGCCGACGGGCCAGCTCGGCCCGGCGCTCGAGACGCCGAAGACCGCGACCCCGGTGACGAGCGCGTGCCACGCGAGCGGGGTCCACACGATCTGGAACGGGAACGCCTCGTACATCGTCCCGACCACGACGCCCTCGACGAGGAACCCCAGCATCGCCCCGCCGAGCAGCAGCGCCCGCACGCCGCCGATCCCGCTCCAGCGCACCGCGCTGAGCACCGCAGCGCTGCACACCGCGTACATGATCCAGGTGAGCAGCCACTCCGCGACGTCGAGGTCGGCGGGCGGGGCTGTCCAGAAGAGGTTCTCCGAGCCCCAGACGACGACCAGCCCCGTAGCCAGCGCCGCGACGACGTACCGCACCGACTCCACTCGTCCCTACCTTCAGGCCGGCTGCTCGGTGTAGCGCAGCATACCGAGCCGGTGGCTGCACTCGTCGCCGAGCAGCATCCCGGCGATCGTGCCACCGCGACGCAGGTCGGCCAGCGCCCCCACGACGCGCTCGCGCAGCGCCGTGGGGTCGATGGTGTTGACGTTGATCTTGGTCCCGCCCTCGAACCCGGCCAGCGTCGAGACCCGCCACTTCAGGACGATCCGCCACGGCATGGCCTCGGGCGCATCCGGCGGGCGGTGGTGCCACTCCTCGTTCGACGGCACCCGGGCGCCAGTGGCCGCGTGCAGCGCGTGCAGCAGGTCGGAGACCGCGCGCACCTCGGCGGCGGTGTGCTCCCACGGCAGCTGGCGGGGGCTCGTCGAGTAGACCTCCAGCGAGGGGTACCGGTGACCCACCCCCGCGACCGCGACCGCATGGTCGTTCTCCGCGACCACCAGCCGGTGCGCGGCCGCATGGTCGAGGACCGCGGTGGTGAACACGTCCGGCTCGACCCGCAGCCGGGCCAGCTCGCGGTCGATCTGCGGCCCGTGCTCGTCGATCGCGACGAGCTGCTTGTGCAAGTGGTCGAAGGACGCCCCCGCCGGGCTCAGCCAGTTCTGGAAGACTGCCACGTACCGGGCGTGCGGCTGGCCCGCGTAGAGGTCGCGCAGGGTCTCGACGGTGAAGGCCGTGTAGTCGTGGTGCTCGTCGGGCGTCATCGTGCCCGAGCCCGCGAGCTCATCGTCGTACCGGGCGCCGTCGACGAGGTGGCGACGCGGCACCACGACGTCGTGCGACCCGGCGAACAGGTCCACCGCCCCGCGCAGCTGCTCGTCCGGTGGCAGCGCTTCGCCGTCCGCCGGCGAGGTCCCGGCAGCCAGCGCGCGACGGTGCAGGATCGCCAGGACGTGCTCGCGCCCGCCCGGACCTTCGAGGTAGCGCTCCGCGCGGGCCAGCACCTGCGGCGACGGCTCGAAGCCGTGGTTGGTACGCCAGTAGTCCACGGAGAGGATCTCGAAGAGGTTGGGGATGCGGCGCAGCCGAGCGACGGTGGCGTCCAGAGCGTCGGCGGGGACGTCGCGGAGCACGACGGAGCCTGAGGCCGGACCGTCGACGAGGCGCGACTTCTCCGGCGGGGTCTCGCGGTACCGGCCGGCGCAGAACGCGCAGATCCGGTCCACCTTGGCAGGGTCGACCGCACGCAGAACCTCCGCGGGCAGGCCCAGCGGGCGGTTGGCGCGGCCGGGCACGGTCCACACCACGGTGCCGGTCAACGGGGAGACCTGCTTGACGGTGCCGTCGGCCAGCCGGACGAGCGGTTCGCCGCTCCAGGGGTGAGTGGTCATGGCACCTCGTCGTCGTGGCCGTCCCCACACCCTAGCCAGGCGCGGCCCGGCCTCCGCGACCCCGAATTGCGTGCGCAGCGTGTCGGTACCAGCGGGTAACGTCAGCCCCCGTGCCCACTGCCGCCCACTCCTCCCCCGTCATCTCGGCCGTCGGCCTGACCAAGCGCTACGGCGAGCTCGCCGCCGTCGACGGCATCGACATCGAGGTCCCGCCCGGGGAGGCGTTCGGGCTGCTCGGACCCAACGGCGCCGGCAAGTCCACGACGATGCGGATGGTCGGCGCCGTCTCGACCCGCACGTCCGGCGACCTGCGGGTGCTGGGGCTCGACCCGGACACCCACGGTCCGGAGATCCGCTCCCAGCTCGGCGTCGTGCCGCAGGAGGACAACCTCGACCCCGAGCTGCGCGTACGGGACAACCTCATCGTCTACGGCCGCTACTTCGGCATCCCGAGGGCGACCTGCGCCCGACGGGCCGACGAGCTGCTCGCCTTCGCCCAGCTCGAGGACAAGGCCCGGTCCAAGGTCGACGACCTGTCCGGCGGGATGAAGCGCCGGCTGACGATCGCGCGAGCCCTGGTCAACGAGCCTCGCGTGCTCATGCTCGACGAGCCGACGACGGGTCTGGACCCGCAGGCCCGGCACGTGCTGTGGGACCGGCTGTTCCGGCTCAAGGAGCGCGGCACGACGCTCATCCTCACGACGCACTACATGGACGAGGCCGAGCAGCTGTGCGACCGGCTCGTCGTGGTCGACCACGGCCGGATCATGGCCGAGGGCAGCCCGGCGGCCCTCATCCGGGAGCACTCTGCGCGCGAGGTGGTCGAGGTGCGCTTCGGCTCGGACCGCAACGCCTCGGCCGCCGCGCAGCTGGCCGGCCTCGGCGACCGGATCGAGGTGCTGCCGGACCGCGTGCTCCTCTACGCCGAGGACGGTGAGGCCGTGCTCGAGCAGGTCTCCCGGCGCGGGCTGCACCCCACGACGAGCCTGGTCCGCCGCGCGAGCCTGGAGGACGTGTTCCTCCGCCTGACCGGACGGAGCCTGATCGAGTGAGCGGCGTGACCACCGAGGTACCACTGCCGCCGGACGCGGCGACCGCGCAGGCGCTGTCCGCGGCCGTGCTGCCGCGCCGGTTCGGCTCCTGGTACGTGGCCGAGCACCAGCTCCGGGCGATGCGCTCCTACGGCTGGACGATCGTCATGTCCGGGATCGGCACGCCCCTGATGTACCTGCTGGGCATCGGGCTGGGGCTCGCCTCGTTCCTGGACGTCCCGGTCGGCTTCGGGCCGGACGGCCCGGTGCGCTACGTCGTCTTCGTCGCCCCGGCGCTGCTGGTCAGCGCGACGGTCACGGTGGCGACCGAGGAGTTCACCTACACCGTCATGTCAGGGTTCAAGTGGCGTCGGGTGTTCTGGGGGATGAACGCCTCGCCGGTCGCTCCGGGGCAGATCGCCACCGGCCTCGTCCTCGCCACCGGTGCCCGGATGGTCTTCGTCGCGACCGCGTACGCCGCCCTCGTCCTCGCGTTCGGCGCCGTCGGGCGACCCGTCGCGGCCCTGGTGCTGGCGCTGCTCGGCGTGCTCGCCGGGCTCGCCTTCGGGATGCCGCTGCTCGCGTTCGCCGCGTCGCTCAAGGACGACAGGGGCCAGTTCGCCGCCGTGCAACGGTTCGTCTTCACCCCGATGTTCCTGTTCTCCGGCACCTTCTACCCGCTGGACACCCTGCCGGTCTGGCTGCACTGGATCGGCTGGATCTCCCCGCTGTGGCACGCCACCGAGCTCGGCCGGCTGGTCTCCTACGGCTCGCCGATGAGCACGGCGACGGCGCTGACCCACCTGGCGGTGCTGCTCGCGCTGGCGGGCGGCGGCTGGGTCGTGGCCCGCCGGATCTTCGTCGGGAGGCTGCGCGGATGAGCGAGCAGCCCACGAACACGGGGGTCGATGCCGTTCCCGGTCGGGGCGGGGTGCGCGTCCTGTACGCCGGCAACGCCCGCTCGGTCCTGTCCCGTGGCCTGCTGGCCACCCGGACGAGCACCTGGGTGGTCGTCGTCTCCGGGTTCTTCGAGCCGGTCTTCTACCTGCTGGCGATGGGCGTCGGGCTCGGGACCTTCATCGGCGACGTCACGACGCCGTCGGGCGCGGTGGTGCCGTACGCCGCGTACATCGCCCCCGCACTGCTGGCGGTCTCGGCGATGAACGGGGCGGTCTACGACTCGACGTGGAACGTCTTCTTCAAGATGCACTTCGGCAAGCTGTACCAGTCGATGCTCGCCACCTCGCTGGGCCCGCTGGACGTCGCGCTCGGCGAGATCCTCAACGCGCTGCTCCGCGGCCTGCTGTACGCCGCCGGCTTCCTCACCGTCATGCAGCTCCTGGGGCTCAACCTGGCGTGGACGGCGGTGCTCTCGCTGCCCGCCGTCCTGCTCATCGCGTTCGGCTTCGCCAGCCTCGGGATGGCGATCACCAGCTACATGTCGACCTTCCAGCAGATGGACTGGATCAACTTCGTCATGCTGCCGATGTTTTTGTTCTCGGCGACGTTCTTCCCGCTGACGGTCTACCCCGAGCCGGTCCAGTGGTTCATCATGGCGCTGCCGCTGTGGCACGGGGTGGAGATGGTCCGTGGGCTGACGACGGGCGAGGTCGGCCCGATGATGCTCGTGCACGTCGGCTACTACCTGGTGATGATCGCCGGCGGTCTGGTGTTCACCGCTCGACGGCTGCGGGCGCTGTTCCTGGACTGACGCCCGCTGCGGCGCCCGGCTCGTCGTCCTGGCGTACGACGACGGCGGCGTCGTCCCCGGCTGGCGGTGAGATGCTGGGACCTCCCACCTGCGTCCGAGAGGCCCCACCGTGACCGAGCCCACCACCGTCGTCGTCTGCGTGCCGGTCACCGCCGACCGTCAGGTCGACCACTCCTGGGGCAAGGCCCCCCGCGTCGCCCTGGTGAGCGTCGAGGGGGGGCGGGTCACCAGGTGGGACGAGCACGCCGTCGGCTGGGACGTGCTGCACGACGAGGGAGCCCCGGGATCCCACCACGCCCGGGTCGTGCGATTCCTGCGGGAGCACGACGTGCGGGCCGTCGCGGCCTCGCACATGGGCCCGCCGATGCAGAACACGCTGACCAAGCTGGGGATCATCCTCGCGCTGGACGCCGCCGGTGACGCCGAGGTTGCGGCGGTGGCGGTCGCCGCACGGGTCTGATCTGCCCACCTCGCCACCCCGCCCGTGCTGGGCCAGGATGTGACCATGGCCGCTGCGCGGGGCGACACCCGCGAGCTCGCGATCTCGTCCCACGGCCTGACCAAGCGCTTCCGGACCGGTCAGGTCGCCGTCGACCATGTCGACCTGGCGGTGCCGCAGGGCGCGGTCTACGGCTTCCTCGGACCCAACGGCTCGGGCAAGACGACGACGATCCGGCTGCTGCTGGGGCTGCTGCGGCCCACCGCGGGCAGCCATGCGCTGCTCGGCACGCCGATGCCGCTGGGGTACGGCGCCGTCCTGCCGCGGGTCGGCGCGCTCGTCGAGGGCCCGGCCTTCCACCCTTACCTGTCCGGCACGGACAACCTGCGCCGCCTCGACGCGGGCGACCGAACGGTCGACGGTCGCACCGCACCGCGGCGGATCGCCGCGGCGCTGGACCGGGTGGGCCTGGGGGCCGCGGCGGGCAAGACCTACCGGCACTACTCGCTGGGCATGCGTCAGCGCCTGGGGATCGCCGGCGCGCTGCTGCGCCCGCGCGACCTCATGGTGCTCGACGAGCCGACCAACGGGCTGGACCCGCAGGGCACCCGCGAGGTGCGCGGGCTGCTCGTCGAGCTCGCCGAGGCCGGCACGACGGTGGTGCTCTCGACCCACCTGCTCTCCGAGGTGGAGCAGGTCTGCACGCACGTCGGCGTCATGCACCGCGGGCGCCTGGTCGCCCAGGACGAGCTGCCCGCCCTGCGCGCCCGGACCGCCCCGCGCCTCGTCGTGCGGACGACCGACCAGGTGGGCGCGGCGCTCGTGCTCACCCGCCTGGGCCTGCTCGCGGTCGCGAGCGACGGCGAGGAGGTCTCGGCCGGCCTCGAGCTCGTCGAGCCCGAGGCCGTCGTCCGCGCCCTTGTGCACGCCGACGTGCCCGTGCGCGGGGTCGAGCTGCGGGCGGTGGGCCTCGAAGAGCTCTTCGTGCACCTCACCGGGGCGGGCTTCGATGTCAACGGGTGAGGCCACCCAGCGGGCCGACGTCGTGGGTACGCCCGTCGGCGCCCGCCAGCGCGGCACCCTGGCCCGCCTGGTCCGCTCCGAGCTCTGGCTCATCTACGGCCGGCGGCGCAACTGGGTCGGGGCCGTCGTGCTGGCCAGCGTGCCGATCATCATCGCGATCTCGGTCAAGGTCACCGGGAGCCAGGACGCGGACAGCTTCGTCTTCGGCCGGATCACCGAGAACGGCCTGTTCGTCGCGCTGGCGGCGCTGACCGTCGAGCTGCCGTTCTTTCTTCCCATCGCGGTGGCGATGATCTCCGGCGACGCGGTGGCCGGGGAGGCCAACCTCGGCACGCTGCGCTACCTGCTCGTCACTCCCGTCGACCGCACGCGACTGCTGGTGGTCAAGCTCGTCGGGATCGGGGTGTTCACCGCCTCGGCGGTTCTGCTCGTCGCCGGCGTGGGGGCGCTGGCCGGCCTGGCGTTGTTCGGCGGCGGGCCGCTGGTGACCCTGTCGGGCTCCGAACTGCCCTTCGTCGCCGGACTGGGTCGACTGGCGCTGGTCTGCGGTTACCTCATCGTCTGCCTCCTCGCACTCGGCGGGATCGGGCTGCTGGCCTCGACCCTCACCGAGCAGCCGATCGCCGCGACGGTCGCGGTGCTGGGGATCACGCTGGTCAGCCAGATCCTCGACGCGCTGCCGGCCTTGTCGGCGATCCACCTGTACCTGCCGACCCACCACTGGATGGCCTTCGGGGACCTGCTGCGCGACCCGGTCGACGTCGGCGGGCTCGGGCCGGGGATCGCGTCGGCGGCCGCCTGGGGCGCGGTGACGACCTCGCTGGCGTGGGCGCGCTTCACGTCGGCCGACGTCAGCTCCTGAGTCGCGGGCGGCGAAGGCTGACCCGCACAGGCGAGCGGTGGACGAGCCACGGCGAGCGGCGAGCCACGGGCGAGCCACGAACCGGCCACGGGAGGACTACGGTCCGACCATGACCCCCGTCGCCCCGCGCGGCAGTCCGCAGATGCCGTTGGGCACGGCCGCCACGGTGCTCGTCCCGGTCATCCTCGTCTCGGTCGCGGTGGCCTACGGCGGCTGGAGCGGCTGGGTGCCGATGATCGGGATGCTGGCCCTGCTCGGCACGCTCGCCATCGTCTCGCCCCGCGGCACGGTCTGGGGCGGGATGTCGCGCGGGTTCGACGAGCTCACCGGGGCGACATCGGGCTGGCTCGGGCGGACCGGCACATGGTGGGGGCTGGGGATGCTCGTCGTCGCCGGGTTCCTCGCGACGTCCGGGATGGCGACGGTCTAGCGCGCCGTCGGGGGCGCGGCGTCGCGAGCTCGGCGGGCGATCCGCTCGACCAGCTCGGCCTGGACGACGGAGTCCGGGTCGCGCAGCGTCGTCGCGCCGAGAGCTCCGGTGGCCGCCACCAGCGATGCGTAGAGCGGCGGACAGGTGGGGCAGGACTCCAGGTGCGCCTCGACCCGGCGTGCGACGACGCCGTCGAGCGCGCCGTCGAGGTAGTCGCTGACCTGGCTGCGCGCGTCCCAGCACCGCATCGGCACCCCTCGTCGTGCGACGTCCCGCTCGGCCGCACTGGCCAGGGCGGTGACGAGCATCATCCGCCCGCGACGCAGTCGCTGCTTGGCCGCGGGCAGGCCGATCTCGGTCAGCTCGGCCACCTGCGCGACCGTCAGGCCCTCGGCGTCGTGCAGCACGACCGCGGCCCGGTAGATGACCGGAAGCCGGATGAGGGCGTCCTCGAGCTCGGCACGGGTCTCGGCGCGGGCGACGACGACGGCGGCGTCGACGGTGTAGCTGTCCTGCTGCCACCGCGCCTCGACCAGCTGGGCGATCTCGTCGGACGGCACCTCGCGGTCCCGCCGGGAGTGGTCCACCGCGAGGTGATAGGCGATCCGGTGGACCCAGGTCGCGAGCCCGGACTCACCGCGGAAGGTCTCGGCTCGCTCCAGTGCGCGAGCAAGGGTCTCCTGGGTGAGGTCCTCGGCCTGCTGCGGGTCGCGGGTCAGGGTACGAGCGAACCGCAGCAGGCCAGGGATGAGCGCCGGCAGGGCGTCCGGAAGGGAGGTGGGCACGCTGCCGACGCTAGCCGTCACGGGCGAGGCGCGGGCACCTTGCAGGTGCTCATCCCGAAGACCCGGTACAGCGGGCAGAAGCCGATGGCCGCGGTGACGACCAGCACGGCGGCGAGCACGAGCAGGACGATGCCCAGCACGGTGCCCGGGCCGGCGACGATCGCCGCGATGACGGCGGCGGCGCCCGCGACGAGGCGGACGATCCGGTCGGTGGTGCTCTCGTTGGTGATCATGGTGTCCTCCGACGTCCGGGGTGCCGAATGCCGACACCCCTCATGGACGCACGAGGTGCCGAAAGGGATACCACGGCGCCAGACTGGCCCCGTGGAGTCGTGCCGCGTCGTCGTCGAGGGCGTCGTCCAGGGCGTGGGGTTCCGCTGGGCATGCACCGCCGAGGCGCGGCGGCTGGGTGTGCGCGGGTGGGTTCGCAACCGGACCGACGGCGCGCTGGAGGTAGCGGCCGAGGGCGAGGCCGACGCTGTCGCCGCGCTGGTCGACTGGCTGCACGACGGCCCGAGGTACGCCCATGTCGACTTGGTCACGGTGCACCCCGCGCCGGTGCGGGGTTGGAGCGGGTTCGAGGCCGAGCCGTAGGGCTCAGCAGCGCTCGAAGACGTAGCCCGGATCGTGCGGGGTGCTCAGTGCACGATCACGCAGCACGGTGGACGCGGGGGTCGCCGGGTCGGCGCAGACCTCCGCGAAGGTGCCGCGCAGGTCGTCGTCGTACTCGATGTCGATGACGACGTCGTAGACGTCGGTGTAGGCGGTGCACTCGTCCCAGCGGTGGCACTCCTCGGCGACGGCGAAGTCGAACCCGACCTCCTCGCGGCCGCGGACGGCCAGCTCCGGGGCGTTCTTCTGGGCGATGGCCAGGCCGAGCCGGTGAGCCCGGGCCGCATAGCGAGCGGCGAGGTCGAGCGCGCCGTCTGCGGTCAGCCGTCCGTCCGAGCGCATCGCGGCGTCGAGGTTGTCGATCTCCACGGCGTCGAAGCCGCTCGCGGCGCACCGGTCGATCGCCGCGCCGACGACGGCGGCAACGGCCTCACGTCGAGCGCCGGTGGAGGTGTCGAGGAGCAGCTCGTCGGGCCAGCCCGGATCGGGGACGGGGGCGCCGTCGTCGTCGCGCAGCAGGAGGTCGGGGTGGTCCTCGAGCCACCCTGCCGTCTCGCCGGGCTGGGTCTGGAAGCCGTTGACATAGCAGATCGAGTACCGGCCTGGCGCGGACGGCTCGGTGGAGTCCCTGGCCACGCCGCCGACGCCGACCGGCGGCTGGTAGGCGCCGCCGAGCTGGTAGTCGACGACGAGGCCGGGCTCGGGCAGCGAGACGGACACGCGCTCGACGGAGGTCCGCCCGATGCAGGCAGTCGTCAGGACGAGCGCGAGTGCGAGTGCGAGTGCGAGTGCGCCGAGCGATCCACGACGCGTCGGTTCGCGGCCGGCGGGCACGCAGGGCTCAGCGGGCGTCGAGCGGGTCGAACGCAGCGAGCGCGTCAAGCGCTGCGACCACCCGCAGGACCACCTCGGCCGATCGCTCCGCCGCGTCGTCGACGTGGGTGAGGAAGTCGTCGCCTGCGGCCGGTCCGCACAGGTCGGAGATCCCGCGCACCGAGACGAACGGGACGCCGTGCACGTGGGCCGCCTGGGCCAGGGCAGTGGACTCCATGTCGGTGGACAGCGCCTGCGGGAACGCCGCCCGGACAGCCCCGACGGACGACCCGTCGATGAACGCGTCGCCGGAGAGCATCGTGCCCCGGTGCACGCGCAGCTCGGGGTGCTCGGCTGCGGCGACGAGGTCCGGGTGGCCCTCGTAGACCGGCGGCATCCCCGGCACCTGGCCGAGCGCGTAGCCGAACGCGCGGGCGTCCGCCCCGGTGTAGAGGTACCGCGCGCCGACGACGACGTCGCCCACCCGCACCTGCGGTCCGACACCGCCCGCGCTTCCCCCGCTGATCACGGCCCGCGGTGCGGCGAGGTGGATCGCCAGCGCCGTCGCGGTCGCGGCGTTGACCAGGCCGATCCCGGACTGGACGAGCAGCACCTGACGGCCGCCGAAGGTCAGCGTGCGCTGGACGGCGTGCGCCACCCGGACGACGTCGCCCACCCGGTCGGCGCGGTCGAGGAAGGGCGCCGACTCGTCGGCCATGGCGGTGACGACGACGACGTCGACCCGCGCGCTCCCCTGCGTCGCGGTCACGCCGTCACCGTGCTCCACTCCGCGCGCTCATCGAGGAACGTCGCCGCCGCGGCCTGTGCGCCGGCCAGGGTGTGGTTGGCCCCCCAGCCGCACTGGACCTCGTTGGCGGCCGGGACCTCCGTGGCCTGCAGGATGTCGCCGAGGGTCGCGGCGACGAGGTCATGGACCTCCGCGTCGGGCCACTCGCCCTGGAGGATGAGGTAGAAGCCGGTCTGGCAGCCCATCGGCGAGAAGTCGACGACCTTGGCGGAGTGGTTGCGCGAGTGCTCGGCGAACAAGTGCTCGAGCGAGTGCACCACGGGCATCTCCAGGTGCGCGACGTTCGGCTGGGTGAAGCGCACGTCGTACTTGCTCAGGACGTCGCCCGCGGGCAGCACCTTGTGGTCGGCGAGGCGGATGTACGGCGCGACGACGGTGCGATGGTCGAGGTTGAACGACTCGACGTTCATCCGGGGCGTCTCGGTCACGGGTGGTCCTTCCGGGTGCCGGCCGGGGGTCGGTACAGCGTGGCCGGGCTGAGTCCATTGTCGGCCATCGCCTCGTGCTCCGCGTACCGCGCAGACGTCCGCAGCCGCTTGGTCATCAGATGAGGTCGCAGCCGATGAGCAGCACGGCGCCCTCGGGGCGCGGGAGCAGGCGAAGGGCTGGGCGCGCCGGTGGCGGATCCGACAGCGGGTGGCGGTGGCGGTGGCGGTGGCGGTCTGGAGCCTGGAGCCTGGAGCCGCGGAGCGCGGAGCGCGGGTGCGCCTCGCCGGCGGAGCATGGTGCGCTGGCGAGGCTCGAGGTCGACGTCGACGCCGTGACGCGGGTGATCGGCAGGTCGTGAGCATGGCCGAGACCCGCTAGCTCTGGAGACGCTGAAGCGCTTCCGCCCGTCGGTCGCCACTGATAGACTTAGAACAGGTGTTCGATTGGTGGAAGGGGTGAAATCGGTGGCGAAGTCCGCGGGGCAGGTGGCCAGCCAGGGGCTGTCCTGGGTCGACCGTCATCCGGAGGCGGCGATCCTTGAGGGCTCCCAGCCCGGCGAGGACCTCGTCTCCTACCTGCGCGGCCTCGATCCCGCGGACGCCGACGGTCCCACGCTGCTGGAGATCGTCGCCGGGTGGAATCGCATCGTCGCCTGGGCCGTCGCCCGGCAGGCGCTCGCGGTGACCGAGATGCTCCGCCGGGCACCGGGGTCCCAGGTCGAGTTCGTCGCCGACGAGATCGGCGCCCGCCTGGGCACCTCCCGCCGTGCCGCGCAGGACGTCGTCGACCTCGCGGCCGGCCTCGACGCGTTCCCCGCCGTGCACGCAGCTCTCGGACGCGGCGAGGTGGACCGGCGCAAGGCCGGCGTCCTGCTCGCCGAGACCGACCACCTCCCGCCCCGCACCGCCCAGGCCGTGCACGACGTCGTCCTGCCGGACGCCTCGCACCTGTCCGCACCTCAGCTGCGGCTCGCCGTGCGACGAGCCGAGGCCTGCCTCGCGCCGCAGGCCGCCGTCGGTCGCACCGAGCGCGCGCGGCGTGACCGGTGCGTCCGGATGGTGCCGGCCCCGGACGCGATGGCGTGGATCCACGCGCTGCTCCCCGCCCCCAATGCGCTGACCGTCCTCACCGCTGTCGACGCCCTGGCCGCGTTCGCCGCGCCCCAGGACGAGCGCACGGCCGACCAGCGCCGGGCCGACGCGCTGAGCGACCTGTGCCGCCAGGTGCTCGACTCCGGGACGGCGCCGGACGGGACGCCGCTGGCCGTCCGCCAGCACCGACGTCCGCACCTGCAGGTCACCGTCTCGGCTGCGACCCTCGCCGCCCACGCCCAGGGGATCGCCGGCGTCGCCGAGCTCGCCGGGTACGGTCCGGTGCCGTTCGCCTCCGTCGCGCACCTCGTCGCCGACGCGACCTGGCGGCCGATCCTCACCGACGACGAGAGCGGCGTCGTCCTCGCCGTCGGGGACCGCACCTACCGCCCGAGCGCAGGCCTGGCCGCCCTCGTGGCGGCGCGCGACACGACCTGCACCTTCCCCGGCTGCCGGATCGCCGCCGAACGCTGCGACCTCGACCACATCGACCCGTTCGACAAGGCTCGCTGCGCCGAGCAGCAGACCACTACGACCAACCTGCACCCGCTGTGCCGCCACCACCACCGACTCAAGACCGCCGGCCGGTGGCGGGTGGAGCGAGACCCCGTCACCGCGGTGACGATCTGGCACGGCCCGGGCGACCGTACCTACACCCGCGACCCGGTCCCGGCCGACCCCGCACGGTGGGACGCCCCGCGGCGGGTGGCTCGGCCGACCGCCGGCGCGGACGACGGGATGGTGCCGAGGTCCGGGCGGCTGCTGGGTGGGTTCTTGGAGGTGGGGATCCCGCTCGATCCACTGGACGACGGCGTGCCGGCGCCGTTCTGAGGCAGGGCGGAGGCACGCCCACCCACACCGGGCTGACGTCGGACGCCGCAGCCTCGCTCGACGCGAGGGTGGGACACGCCGGGACACTGCCGGCGCCAAGAAGCATCGATAGACCGCACAAGAGGCTGCCCGACGGTGCGCGGGCTGGCTCTCGGTGCGCGAGCCACCGGTCCGGGCACCTGGGCCCAGCCCGTGCTCACCGTTGTGGGCCAGCTACGGAATGCTGATCCATGCGTTTTCGGTACGCGGTCTGAATGTTGGTTCAGCTGGTCGCCGACGGCAAGGGCCGCCCGCCGAGCTGGGTCCTGACCGGTGGGAACGTGGGCGACACCACCATGATGAGCGCCACGCTGGACCAGGTCCGCGTCCCGCAGGCCTGATCGAGCCGGCCACGCACCCGTCCCGACCGGATCCTGGCCGACAAGAGCTACCCCTCCAAGGCGAACCGCACAGCGCGCCGACACGACCGCCCGCAGCGACCACGCCGCGATCAACCTCGCTGCCGCCTCATCGGGATCAGACAGACTTGATCAACACACCTTCGGGGAGCTGGTCCTCGAGGAGGACTCTCCACAGCGTGAAGATCGTCCCTGCGGAGGTCCTGCCGCCGAAGCGGCGTCCGTAGCGTCCTTCTCGTCCCACCACGAGGAGTACCGATGATCCACCAGAGCGCCTCCAGGTGGCACGGCACCCCGGCGGGCGTCGACGACGCGTCGTGCACCACCCGCACCGGTCAGGTGACCGGGTTCCTGAGCCCCGACGGCGAAGGCACGTCCACCACCGTGCGCATGATCGTCGGGCTCG
>Ga0105047_10003509_pt1 | contig 27605 bp, 15 predicted proteins | sample MAT04_FD_78384 | JGI IMG/M metagenome (GOLD analysis project Ga0105047, IMG submission 78384) | Freshwater microbial communities from Lake Fryxell liftoff mats and glacier meltwater in Antarctica - MAT-04 (megahit assembly) | ecosystem: Environmental > Aquatic > Freshwater > Ice > Liftoff... | reverse complement strand
TGTCTCCGGCGACGACGCATCGCGGAAAGGGGCGTAATGTCTGTGGGGGAAGTGTGTTCGGGTGATTCTTCGGGCGTTGTCGGCGGGGTAGCCCAGACGTGGCTTTGAACATCTGGGTGACGCAGTAACAAGAGGTTCTGGCTCATTCAGGGTTCGCTCTGTGAGCCTCGTGTTGCTCTGCAACCCACACCCTCAGAGCAGCGTCTGGGCCACCCCGTCAGGTGCGACGCCGCACGAGTGATGACCCGATGAAAAGAACGCGGGGGAGTTGCGGGCCAGCGGCTCCCCCGCGTCTTGTCACCCACTGGGCGATGAGATCAGGCTACCCCCATTGAGGCGGGATTTCCAGTGAAATCCGCCCGGTTTGTGGCGGTTGAGTGCGAGACGGCGGGGTGGCCCAGACGTGGCTTTGAACGTCTGGGCGACGGAGGAGCAAGAGGTCTTGCTGACTCCAGGTCCATTCTGCGAGCCTCGTGTTGCTCTGCCACCCGGTCCCTCAGAGCAGGGTCTGGGCCACCCCGTCAGACCGACACCGGAGGCTTCCTCCGCATCCTGGGGTTGCCGCTGCGAGTGCCGGGACGGGTGAGGCCACGCGGGTATTGAAGCATCCCGGGAGGGCGAAGCTCCCGCTGAGCCGCTACTGCCGGACAAGGCCGTCCCCGGTAGCGGCTCAGCGGGAGCTTCGCCCTCCCATCACCGCTCACTCGGCGCTGAAGCCGCTACAGTGCCCCTTCTTTGTCCCGGCAGGGACACTCGAAAAAAGACCACCGTTTCAACGGTGGGACCCAGGGCTCTTGAACCCCGCACTCCCGCCAGACGTCTCGCGGTCGTAGGGGATGGCGAGAGGTTCTGCCGTCCCTGCCGTGGACGAGTTCGCGGAGGGCGAGCGACCATCCACCGCTGAAGCGGTGGGCCATTCTCAACCGTCCCTGCCGCGGCGCAAAGCAGCTGGGCCATTGACGATTATCGAGCAATTATAAAGTGCGTCTCGCACACGCCCTTGGAGCCCCAAAGCGGCTGACCGGGGTCACCTCGCCGCTTACCAGAGTGATCTCTGTCTGGCGCAAGCGGCTCAGCGGGCGATTCGACCTCCCTCTCGGGGCTCTCTCGACAAGTTGAAGACGACTCGTCAAACGACCCTCTTAAAGAAGGCTTACTTCCCCGGCACTTCGGGCTTCAGCAGGGGGAAGAAGATGACATCGCGGATGCTGCGGCTGTTGGTGAGGAGCATGATCAGGCGGTCGATGCCGATGCCCAAGCCACCGGCGGGGGGCATGCCGCAGCGGAGGGCTTGGATGAACTCCATGTCCATCTTGGCCATCGAGTCTTCCTCGGACAGGCCAGCCAGCTGGGTGCGGAACAGCTCTTCTTGCAGCTTCGAGTCGTTCAATTCCGTGTACGCGTTCGCGACCTCCATCCGCTGGATGTAGAGTTCGAACCGTTCAGCGATGGCGGGGTTGTCCTGCTTGCGTTTGGTCAGCGGGCAGATGGCAGCGGGGTAGTCGATGACGAAGACCGGCCCGACGAGGGAGTCCTCGACGAACATCTCGAAGAGCTCGCTGACGATGACGTCGGGGTGGACGTTGGCGGTCTCGATCCCCTTCGTCTTGGCGATTTCGATGATCGCCGGGTGATCGGTGATGTCGACGCCGACATGCTCTTTGAACAGGTCGGAGTAAGTCGCCCGCTTCCAGGGCGGGGTGAAGTCGATCTCGGTGTCGCCCCACGGGAGGACGAGGCGTTCCCCAGTGGGGCAGACATTCTTGTCGGCCTGGTCGGGCGGGGTTTCGCCCTTGGCACTGGCGCGGGCGGCCTTGTCCGCGAGAACCACGCGGACGCAATTGGTGATGATCTCCTCCGAGAGGTCCATCATCGACCGATAGTCGCCGTACGCTTGGTACAGCTCGATCATCGTGAATTCGGGGTTATGCGTCGAATCAATCCCCTCGTTGCGGAAGACGCGGCCCATGTCGTAGACGCGCTCGATCCCGCCGACCATCAGCCGCTTCAAGTGCAGCTCAAGCGCGATCCGCAGGTAGAGCGGAATGTCGAGTGCATTGTGGTGTGTAGTAAACGGGCGGGCGGCCGCTCCACCGGCGATGGCATGCAGGACGGGGGTCTCGGTCTCGTAGAACTTGCGGGCTTTGAGCGTCGAACGCACCGACTCGATCAGCCGGGTTCGCAACAGCATCCGCTCGAGCACCCCCTCCGAGTAGATCAAATCGAGGTGCCGATGCCGCAGCAGGGTCTCGACATCGCTGACACCGTGGAACTTCTCGGGCGGCTGGGTGAGCGACTTGCAGAGGATCTTCAGGTCTTGGATGAAGACCGTGATCTCACCGGTGCGAGTCCGCTTTACCGGGCCATCGACGCCGACGATGTCGCCGAGATCGAGCTGCTCGATGAGCAACCAGACCGGTTCCGGGCAGTCAGCCTTGCTGACCATCAGCTGGATCCGACCGGTGAGGTCCTGGATGTGGAAGAACTTGAGTTTGCCCTTGTCGTTGGCCAACATGATGCGGCCTGCAACGCGAACTTTTTCGCCGTCGACGCCGTTCTCGGGCGGGGCTTTCGCTCGCACGTCGCTGATCGCCCAGTGATCGTCAAACCGCTGACCATAGGGGTCATGACCCAGTTCGACGATCCGCTTTAACTTTTCGAGGCGGGCGGCTTCCAGACGGTCAGGTGCTGCAAGTTCGGACATGGACAATCTCAGAGATATCGCGGGGTAGGCTTCCAGCCTGTCATCTCCTGGCATTCAAGAGAGCCTGACAGGCCGGAAGCCTAACCCACGGGCGGAAAAAGAAAACCCCCGCAACCGTGCGGACAGCTGCGAGGGCTTGAGACTTCGGCGGAGTGAGCCCGCAAAGCTGGAAGGCAACCGACTCTACTCGGCGTCTTCCTCGTCAGCAGGCGGAGCCACCATTTGAGTGACACAGACCGACCGCTCAAGGGCCGATGTGCTACGATCCTGAGGCAACGAAAACGGCGAATCGTTGAACTGAGCGGAATCGAGGATGAGGTCGACCGCCTTGCGTTCCCGAATCTGAGCGTAGAGGTTTTCGATCACGCCCGACTTAATCAAGCGAGCCCGCACCCGGCGAGGGCTTTCACCCCGCTGGAATGACATGGAGGTGATTTCCTGCTCAATCTCCAGTTCCGTAACTTCCAGCTTCTCCTCTGTCGCAATCCGATCGAGGATGAAGTGCTCCTTGAGGTTGCGACGGGTCATGCTCAGCGACTGCTGGCGCAGGTCGTTCTCACGGGACATGATCTGCTGAGAAGTGAATCCGGCCTGTTGCATTTCGAGGATTTCGCGACGCAGCGCGTTGTCGACCTGCTTTTCGACCATGTCAGCGGGAAGATCCCAGTTTGCCGACTCGATAATCTTGTCGGTGATCTGCTTGCGGCAGGTCTGGCGTTGTTCGTACTTGACCTGACGCTCAAGGGTCCGGCGAACCGCGATCCGCAGAGCCTCGACCGAGGCGAAACCCATCCGGTCACAGAACTCGGCGTCGACGGGTGGAACCTTCATTCGCTTCACATCGAGAATCGTGAAGGCGACATCCAGCTCCTCTCCCCGCATTTCGACAGTGCTGGCTTCCATCGAAACCTTGATCTTGGCCTTAAGGGTGTCCCCTTCTTTGGCACCGATCATCAGCTTGTCGAAACCAGCCAGTTCGCCGTCCTGCAATTTCAGCAGCGGCATCACGCGGACCATCTGGTCGGCGATCTTGTTGTATTCCACGCCATTGCGTGAGATCACAATGTCGACGTTGACGAAATCGGCAGCTGCGACCGCTTCGTCGACAGGTTCCTGAGCCCCGTACTGCTCGACAAATCCAACTTGGTAATTGTCGATGTCTTGTTCGGAGATTTCGCGGACTGGGCGATTGATCTTCATGCCCTTATAAGTGGGCAGTTCGAAAGTCGGACGAACTTCGACTTCGAACTCGTATTCGAAGTCGGCATCTTCCGGAATCTCGACGGCGTCCATGTCGAGATTCGGCTGATTAATTGGGTCAATCTTGGAGTCTTCGGAGATCTGATCGAGACTGACCATCAGCACACGCTGCTTGACCTGGTCAGAGATTTCCTTCTTGAATCGCTTTTTGACCAGCGAAGCGGGCACTTTTCCGACCCGGAAACCGGGAATTTCAGCTTTGCCAGCATATTCCTGGACCGCTTCGGACATGACACCCGCAATCGCGTCTTTCGCCACGATCACACGGATGTGTTTTTTGCACGGACCGACATCTTTGATTTCGGTCTTCAATTCCAAGCGAGGCTTGGCAGGCAAGACATCGTCCTGCGGCTCATCGAGCACCTGTTGTTCCGCCACGTTCACCGCTCCAGTCACTCAGGCCAGCTGGAAAAAGACAAAGACCCAAAAGGACAACCGACCTGTGACCGCCAAGATACGATCACGGCCGGAAGTGTCATTTCCAATGAGAATCACCTTGTCTCCCCACATTGCTGTGAGCCGACAAAGCGAAAAAAGCGGGTGAAGGGACTTGAACCCTCGACATCCACGATGGCAACGTGGTGCTCTGCCAACTGAGCTACACCCGCAATTGGCTTCGGGTAGGGATTATGGCAGAGGCGAAATGCACGTCAAGCCTGGAACTGCTGTTGTCAGGCAGTGAATCAGGTGAAAACAGGCGGGAAGGGCAAAGATCGGCAGAAACCTCCGCCCGCACCACCGTCGCATTGTCCATTCGCTTCGCTGGCCTCCATTCGATAATCTGCTCTGGATGGACCAGTTTCTTCAGGTTCTGGCGGAAATGCCTGATCGAAGATGGATTGATCCTGTTCAAATTCGGAGGATCGCATGCTTCGGGCATCCATCGGGACGTTGGGATTCATCGTGTGTTTGGTTGTGAGCGGCCCAGCTGGGGCACTCCCGCCGGTCGACTTTAACCGCGATGTCCGGCCCATTTTGTCTTCGAATTGCTTCAAGTGTCACGGGCCGGACTCGGAACAACGGCAATCCGGGCTGCGTTTGGACACATTTCAGGGAGCAACCGCCCTCGCCGAATCGGGTGGGCCTGCGATTCAACCGGGCAAACTCGAATCCAGCGAACTCTGGAAGCGAATCACCAGCCACGATTCCGAATCGGTGATGCCCCCACCCTCGACTAAGAAATCGTTGACGGCCGCCGAGGTCGAGATTCTCAAATCGTGGATCGAGTCGGGAGCGGAGTACGCTCCGCATTGGGCGTTTGTCCGGCCTCAATGGCCCGCGCTCCCGCCCGTAAAGAATGTGAAGTGGAGCCGGAATCCGCTCGACCGTTTTGTATTGGCTCGATTGGAAGCTGCGGGACTTTTACCATCTGAACCCGCGTCAAAGGACGCTTGGCTGCGGCGGGTGTCGCTCGACCTGACCGGGTTACCACCCTCCGGGACAGATCGCATGGTCTTCAATGCCGACGATCACCCGGGAGCCGAAGAACGAGTGGTCGATCGGCTTTTAGCGTCGCCGCGTTACGGAGAACGCTGGGCTCGCCGCTGGCTCGATCTCGCGCGTTATGCCGACACGAATGGCTATGAGAAGGATCGCCAGCGGTCGGTCTGGCCCTACCGCGATTGGGTCGTCCAAGCCATCAATGCTGACATGCCGTTCGACCAGTTCAGCATCGAACAGCTTGCTGGCGATCTGTTGCCCAGCCCGACGCTGGAGCAGAAGATCGCGACCGGATTTCACCGCAATACGATGCTGAACGAAGAAGGCGGTATCGACCCGAATGAGTTCCGGTTCTACGCGGTGGTCGACCGCGTTCATGTCACCAGTACTACCTGGCTGGGGCTCACGCTCGCGTGTGCCCAATGCCATACGCATAAGTTCGACCCGGTGATGCACGAAGATTTCTATGGCACGATGGCGTTCCTCAATAATGCCGAGGAGATCAAGATCGATGTGCCGCAGCCTGACGTGGCCGCGCAGCGGAACATGTTACTGAAGCGGATTAGCGAACTCGAAGGACAACTCGCCTCGAATTTCCCGCTTCCCACACCGCCAGCTGAGGCCCCCACATTGACTCCGGAGCAGGCGACTCAGGTGCGGCAAACCCAGCTCGATGCCGGGTTCGCCACTTGGATCCAAGCCGCACGGACCGAGGCGACCGACTGGGCCTATTGGCGACCGACACGGATGTCGAGCAATCTGCCGAAGCTGACCTTACAGGAGGACAGCAGCGTCATCGTTTCGGGGGACAAGACTAAGCTCGATGTCTACACACTGGAGTTCGACGGCAACCTCGAAGGCGTGACAGCGATCCGTCTGGAAGTGCTGCCGGATGAACGCTTGCCGGCGAACGGGCCGGGGCGCGCCGACTATGAGGGGCCGGACGGGGACTTTTTCCTCAGCGAGTTCACTCTGCAAATCGATGGCCAGCCCGTGAAGTTCGCTGGGGCGACGGAAACCTACGGCCAGCTCGCAATCGTCAACGGGCCAGCGGGAGCGGTCGGCGCTCTCGACGGAGTCGGCCATTCCGGTTGGTCATGCGATGGGCATCAAGGGCAACGCGATGTCGCGGTTTTTAATCTACCCGAACCGCTGAAAGCCTCGCGGGCGGCGAAGCTCGAACTCATGTTTGATCGCCATTATTCCGACCCGCTCGGCAAGTTCCGGTTGGCGATTACTAAGCAGCCCGAAGCTGCGAAAGCGACCGCGATTTCAGATGAGTTACTCGCGTTATTAAAACGTGCCTCGGAAACTTGGACCTCCGGCGAGAAATCGCAATTATTAAACTACTATCTCAGCGTCGCCCCCGAACTCGAAGCCGCACGAAAGGTGATCGCTGACCTGCGAGCCCAATTGCCGAAGTTTCCGTCCACACTGGTCTTCCTCGAACGGCCCGCTGACAATACACGCCCCACGCATCGTTACCATCGGGGGGAGTTTCTCCAGCCGAAGGAACTGGTCGAGCCGCATACGCTCCCCTTTCTGCATGCGTTTCCCGCGGGAGTTCCGCTCGACCGGTTGAACTTCGCCCGCTGGTTGATGGCTCCCGAGAACCCGCTCACCGCGCGCGTAATCGTCAATCGCCAATGGCAAGCGTTCTTCGGACGCGGGCTGGTGCGGACTCTCGATGACTTCGGCTACCAGGGCGCGTCCCCGTCGCACCCGGAACTCCTCGATTGGCTGGCCCTCGCCACAATCCGCAACGGCTGGTCAATGAAGCAGCTGCACCGCTTGATCGCGACCAGTGCGACGTATCGACAGACCTCGATTGTCAGCGCGGCGCTCCTCGAAGCTGACCCGGAGAACCGCCTGTTGTCGCGCGGACCACGGCAACGACTGGAGGGGGAGCTGCTCCGTGACCAAGCGTTACAACTCGGCGGCCTGCTCTCCGACAAGATGTACGGCCCCAGCGTCTTTCCGCCCCAGCCCGCCTCGATCACCAGCGAGGGGAGCTACGGCGGGTTGGTGTGGACGCCCAGCCCCGGCGAGGACCGCTGGCGACGTAGCGTGTATACATTCTCGAAACGGACCGCACCCTACGCGCTGTTCATGACGTTCGACGGAGGCAGCGGGGAGGCCTGCATCCCGCGCCGTGAGGTCTCGAACTCGCCGCTGCAAGCGCTGTCGTTGATGAACGACACCGTGTTCGTCGAAGCCTCGCAGGCTCTCGGTCGCGAGTACGGCGCGTTGACCACTGACCGCGAAACTCGCATCGCCGCCCTCTTCCACCACATCACCGGTCGCAGCTGCACTGCGGATGAAGCGGATGCGTTGAGCGAGTTCCTCACCCAGCAACAAACTCGCTTCGAATCCCAATCCCTGGACCCCGCCGCCCTCACCGGTGGCGATGCGGACCCAGCCCGCGCCGCCTGGACCACACTCGCCCGAGCGCTGCTGAACCTTGATGAGGTCATGACAAAAGAGTGAGCGGACTGGCGCTAGCCACCGGCTCCCCCGAACCGGCGGAACATCAAAGAGCGAGCGGACTGGCGCTAGCCACCGGCTCCCCTTCCCTGGCGGAACATCAAAGAGCGAGCGGACTGGCGCTAGCCACCGGCTCCCCGAACCGGCTCCCCTTAACTAGCGGAACATCAAACAGCGAGCGGACTGGCGCTAGCCACCGGCTCCCCGAACCGCACGCCGAAGAAGAGCCGGTGGCTAGCGCCAGTCCGCTCACATAAGGCGTTCAACCGGGGGGCTACGCGGTGACCGGCTCACCAATCGTCCAGCGGGCTCCATCGCGGATGACGCGGCGGTAGAGGGTGTCGCGCTCGACCGGTTCGCGGCCAGCTTCGCGGATCATACGGAGGAGTTGTTCGACGGGGAGTCCCTCGGGGGTCTGGGCTCCGGCGTCGTGGTAGATCAATTCGTGCACCACAGTGCCGTCGATATCATCGGCTCCGAACCCGAGGGCGACCTGCGCGATCGCCTCGCCCAGCATGATCCAGTACGCCTTGATGTGGTCGAAGTTGTCGAGCATCAGCCGCGAAATCGCGACCATCCGCAGATCCATGTTTCCGGTCGGCTTCTGAATGTACTCCATCCCAGTGTTCTCGGGGTGAAATGCCAGCGGAATGAACGTCTGGAAGCCACCGGTGTCATCCTGCAGGGCACGCAGCTGACACAGGTGGTCGATGCGGTGCTTCGCCTGCTCGACATGGCCATAGAGCATCGTCGCGTTCGATCGCAGACCGAGCTGATGTGCGGCCCGGTGGATGTCGACCCAGCTCGTCGAATCGGCTTTGTGTTCGCAAATCTGCTCGCGCACCGATTGGTCGAAAATCTCAGCTCCGCCGCCCGGCAAGCTGCCGAGTCCCGCATCTCGCATCTGCTCCAGAACCCATGTATAGGGCTGCTTGGTCAGGTGGGCGAACCAGTTGATTTCGACAGCTGTCCACGCTTTGATGTGAATTTCGGGCCACGTCTCATGAATGACCCGAACCAGGTTGACGTACCACTCAAACTTCTTCAGGTGATGCAGCCCGCCGACGACATGAATCTCGGTGGCCCCACTCGCCTGGGCTTCCCGGACTCGGTCCCGCACCATGTCATCGGAAAAGACGTATGACTTATCCGATTTGAGGTCCGACCGAAATGCACAAAAGGTACAGCGGTAGACGCACACATTCGTGGGATTCAGGTGAATGTTCGTGTTATAGTAGGCAAAATTGCCGTTCTTCCGCTCGCGAACGACGTTCGCCAGCTGGCCGAGTGTGAGGGTGTCGACCTGTTCTTCGAGGAACATGCCGTCCTCGAAGGAGAGGCGTTCTCCGGCGTAGACCTTGTCTTCGATGGATCGCAAAGTGATGCTGGACATGCTGGCTCGGGCAAAATGTCGATGGTGGCAGGAACGGGTGTTCAACACGCTGAGTGTGGAACCGTCAAATGATACTGAAGTCAACACGGGAAATCGCGGGAGCCAGCACGTTTCGGAACATCAATGCCGGGAACTCGCCCATCGCTGAAGCATTTCGTTATAGTATGTGCGTTGTGATGAACGACTCTACCGCCCTCCAGCCTTCTGCACGAGACTGTGTCATGTCATCGCTTCCCGTTCGCAAACTGACCCCCGAGGAATACCTCGAAATCGAGCGGCAGGCGGAATTCAAAAGCGAGTTCTACCGGGGCGAGATGTTCGCCATGTCGGGGGCGGGCCGGGCCCACAACCTGATTGCCAATAACATCGGCGGTGAGGCTCGCAGCCGATTGCGAGGGCGACCGTGCGAGGTCTATGGCAGTGACATGCGAGTCCGTGTTTCGACAACAGGCCCGTACACTTACCCAGACGCGACCATCGCCTGTGACAAACCACAGTTCGTTGACGACCGTGGCGACACGCTATTGACTCCCAAAGTGCTATTTGAAGTTCTTTCAGAGACCACTGAGAAGTACGACCGAGGGGCCAAGTCCAACCAATATCGACAGATTGAATCACTCCAAGAGTATGTTCTCGTCTCGCAGTCCGAGCCTCACGTCGAGGTCTTCCAAAGATGCTTAGACGGTAAATGGCTCTTCAGCGAAGCTCGGGAGTTGTCAGCCTCAATCACAATCGAGTCCCTCGGCGTCACGCTCCCCTTGAGCGAAATCTACTTGCGGGTCGAGTTCCCGGATTCCGTTGCAGCGGCGGTTTGATCGTGTGGCGGACTCGGTTCTGAAGAGGCTCTGATTGATGAACTTTCTCATTCGACTCTCGATCACTCTCGCTCTCAGCCTGTCGCCTCTCTGTGGTCAAGACATCCCCGTCGACTTTGACCGACAGGTCGCGCCGCTGCTGGCTCGGCATTGCCTGGAGTGCCACGACGGAGCTGACCCGAAGGCGAAACTCGACCTCAGCGAGTCGGCTCTGGCGATCGCGGGTGGCGAAAGCGGCGTGGCGATTGTGGCGGGCGATCCCGCCGCGAGTCCGCTTTGGCAACGCGTGCGCGATGGGGAAATGCCACCAAAGGAGAAGCTGACCGACTCTGAGAAGACGCTGCTGGAGACTTGGATTCAGCAGGGAGCGAAATGGGGCAACGGACCGATTGACCCGTATCGATATTCCTCTGAGAAGCGGGCGGGCTATGATTGGTGGTCACTCAAGGCCATGCAGCCGGTGGAGCTTCCCGCACTCCCCAACGAGTGGGAATCACAAGCAGCCCACCCCATCGACCGTTTTGTCCTGGCGAAACTCTTGGAGCACAAGCTGACGCCTTCAGCTCCCGCAGCGCCGCAACTGTTGACGCGACGATTGGCATTCGATCTGACGGGGTTGCCGCCCTCGCCTGAGGAGGTCGCGACCTTCGCGGCCTCGCCCACGCCCCAAGCGTATGAAGCACTCCTCGCTCGATACCTCAATTCACCCCACTACGGCGAGCGGTGGGCCCGGCATTGGCTCGACCTCGCGAGGTATGGCGAAAGCCAAGGGTTCGAACGCGACGAGCTGCGGACGAATTCTTGGCCGTATCGGGATTGGGTGATTCGGTCGCTGAATGAGGATCTGCCGTACGACCAGTTCGCGCGGATGCAGATCGCGGGTGATCTGCTAAAGCCCAACGACGCTGAGGGGATCATCGCGACCGGTTTTCTGGTGGCCGCTCCCTATGACGAAGTCGGACACACCCAGCAAAGCGCCGCCATGCGAGCCGTTGTGCGACAGGACGAGATGGAAGATCTGGTGGGGACCGTCGGGCAGACGTTCCTGGGACTGACGGTGAACTGTGCCCGCTGCCATGACCACAAGTTCGACCCGATTACCCAAGTCGAGTATTACCAGCTGGCGGCCTGCCTGGATGGAGTCCGGCACGGGGAACGGAAAATCGTCACCGACTCTGTACGCGCACAGGTGGCTGGCGTGCAGGCTCGGCTCAAGATGGTCAGCGAGGAACTGACAGCCATCGAGTCTCCGATTCGTGAGCGCATTCTGAAGGACCGCGCGCGCGGGAATGCCCCACCCGCCCCCCGACCGATCGCACGCTGGGATTTCTCGTCGGACCTTCGCGACCAGATCGGAAAGTTGCCAGCAGCAGCTCGTCCGGGAGCTGAGATCAAGGACGGCCATCTGGTCCTCGATGGTCAGGCTGGGTTCGCGACTTCCGCGCCGATCCCCGTCCAACTCAAGGCCAAGACCCTCGAAGCCTGGGTCCAGCTGGCGACTCTCCAGCAAGCGGGCGGGGGAGTGATCGGCGTGCAGACGACCGATGGCCGGCGGTTCGACTCGATCGTCTTTGGGGAACGAGAACCCAACCGCTGGATGGCGGGCAGCGAGGGATTCGTCCGTACCGAAAGCTTCCAAGGCCCCGAAGAGCAAGACGCTGCGACTCGACCGGTGCATGTCGCCATCGTCTACGCCGAAGATGGCACGATCACCGCTTACCGCGATGGCCAGCCGTATGGTCAACCCTACGACTGTGGTGAGGCTGCGACGTTCGAACCGGGAACTGCCCAGGTGGTCTTCGGCCTGCGCCATGGAGCCGAAGCCGGAGGAAATCGTCTTCTGGCAGGGAGTCTCGACACTGCTCAGCTCTATGACCGGGCACTCTCCGCCGAAGAGGTCGCGGCCTCGGCGGGTCGAACGGACTTTGTCACGACCGAGGAACTCGTCGCCGCCCTCACTGACGCCGACCGGACCCAGCGAGACCGACTGCTCAATGAGCAGGCCACGCTCGGGGACCAGCACAAGCAGCTGCAAAATTCGTCGGTTTATGCATGCACGCCACAGCCACCGGGAGTGACCCATCTTCTTCTGCGGGGCAATCCTGGAACGCCCGGCGATCCAGTGACTCCCCGCGGAATCGCAGCGGTTTCGACCTCATCTCCCGATTTCGGGTTGCAACCCGACTCGCCGGATGAGCCGCGCCGCGTGGCGCTCGCCCGCTGGATCGCGTCGCGCGACAACCCGCTCTTCGCCCGCGTAATTGTGAATCGTGTCTGGCAGCATCACTTCGGTGTCGGGCTGGTCGATTCGCCCAACGATTTTGGGTTTAACGGAGCGCGGGCGACTCACCCGGAACTCATTGATTACTTGGCGAGCTGGTTGATCGAGAACGGTTGGAGCCTTAAGAAGCTGCATACTTTGATCCTGACTTCAAACACCTGGAAGCAGTCGAGCCACCGTCAGGCGGAGAACGCCGTGATCGATGCCGAGAATCGGTGGCTCTGGCGATTCTCGCCGCACCGGTTGGAAGCGGAGACGGTGCGAGATGCGATGCTGTCGGTCTCTGGTCAACTGAACCTGCAAGTCGGTGGCCCCCCGTACCAGGACTATCGCATGTCGGTTTTCAACTCGACCTTCTTCGAGATGATTGATCCCGAGACTCCGGACGCTCAACGACGGACGATCTACCGGACATGGGTCCGCTCGGGGCGCAACTCCCTGCTCGACGCCCTGGACTGTCCCGACCCGAGTACAACAGCTCCTCGACGCGCGATCACCACGACGCCGGTGCAATCGCTGTCGCTGCTGAATAATTCGTTCGTGCTACGCATGGCCGATGCGACGGCGAGACGGCTGGAGACCGACCAGACCACTGGCGTTGCTGCCCAGATTGATCACCTGTTCCAACTGGCCTATGGGCGATCCGCCAGCGCAGCCGAGCGAGCGGAACTGTCGGCATTCGTCGAACAGTATGGCCTGTCCGCTGTATGCCGTGTGGTGTTTAACAGCAATGAGTTTGTGTATGCGGAATAGACACGAGGCCATTATCGATTGAGTGAAAGTGCGATGATGTGGAAGCTCGTTGGACTCCAGAGCAGCCCTTGTGTCGTGATCGAATCAGCCCACCCCTTCACCCGATAACCCGCCGCGTCAGCCTGGGCGAGCGACAGGAGAAGGTGCTACGGCAGGTATGGGTTGAGCCAGCGGAGGGGCACTTCGTTCCAGAGAGACGGTGACTGACGAGACACATTCCACTGGCGTTCGCCCTTGCCGAAGCGGCGGTTTAATGGCGAGGCTGCGCTGCGTGACTTTAGTGGAATGGCCGGCGAGATTGCATGACGCGTCCCGCACTTCAGCCCGTCGATTCCAAAAAACCTCTGTTGGTGATTTTTTGACGCATGGGTAGAGTTCCAAACTGTCTTTTGGAGGAAACCTCCTCCACTCTCCCCACCGTCTCTTCTCGACTCTCTCTGAACAGAGAACTCCCATGCGCCGAGTCGCACAGATCTTATTCCTGTTCTGCGGTCCACTCCTGGCTTCAGGCTGTCAGAGCTTCGACCCGACGCGGTTGTGGAAGATGAACCGGGGGGAAGACTACATGAACAACGACCAGTACTTCAGTATCCCCGCTCAGAAGCTGCAATCCATCCCCCTCATCCCGCAAACCGACCGCCCCGAATAGCGGCACGCCAGACCATGCGACTCCAGGAGTCGTATGGCTGTCACGGAGGACAAACCCATGCGTCGCGATCCCCGCAAACAACCCTGGCAGACGTTCCCGTTCTGGTTCCTGATCCTCTCCGGCTTGGCGATGACCGTAGCCTGGAAGCTGGATTTGCTGCGGCCTCAGGCTGCTCAAGTCGCTACCGAGGAAGCCACTCTTGAGGACGAGCTCGGGCCAGATTGGGCCAGCGAAGACATCGCTGCCGAGCCGACTGCTGAAGTTGAAGAGCAAACCGAGCCGGTCGTCGAAGGCGAGGCCCCGCGATCCTTCCCCGAGGGATCAGAGCCCGAGGTGGCTGCCGTGGACGAGCAGAGCGAACCAGCCACGGAAGTCGCGACCAGCGAGGAGCCCGCCCTGGAGCCGGAAACCAAATTGGAGCCGTTTGCGAAAACTGGTTCTCGTCTCATCGCCGCTTCTTCAGAATCCGAAAAAACAGCTGAGCCGAAGGCGATGTCGCTTGCGGCCCTGGCCTCCAGTTCCGCGAAATCCGTCCGTCCTCAAAGCCCATTCGGCCCGGCTCGGATCGAGCTGAAAGGCAATCGTCAGCTGCAAGCAGCCAAACCAGCGGCAGAATCTGCCGAACGAACAGCAGATTTCATTCCTGATGATTCCTCCGGAAATGGAATTGTTCAAATCGCAGCCATCGAGTCGGAAGCGACTTCAGACGGTGCCGCAATCGGTCAAGCTCTCCCTGAAATCGAAGAGGCCCCCGCCAAGTCGGGTGGCCCGCCTCAGTCCGCAGACCGCGTGGATCTCTCGACCATCGATCAGTTGATCGTTGATGGTGAGGATGTCGAGGCCAACTTCCAACTGTCGAACCTCTATTGGAAGCGACCCGAGATCCGGAACCAACTGGAGGATCGCCTGCGGGCGGTTTCCTACCGCATCTATTTCGCACCCGAGCCGCACTATGTCGATGCTTACGTCGTCCGGCCCGGAGACGTGCTACAAAATATTGCTAAGGACTACAACATCTCGTGGGAATACTTAGCCAAGCTCAATCGCACAGACCCGAAGAAGATTCGTCCGGGGCAAAAGCTCAAGGTGATTCAAGGGCCGTTTGCCGCCGTCGTCGACCTGAGCGACATGGAACTGACGATTCACTCCCGGGGGCACTTTGTGCACGCATTCCCCGTGGGAATCGGCCAAGACAGCTCCTCTCCGATGGGCACGTTTAAGGTCCTCGACAAGCTGCGTGATCCGACCTACTACGGTCCGAATGGTGTGATCGAGCACGATGACCCACAGAACCCGCTCGGCGAATATTGGCTCGATCTGGGTGACAGCTACGGCATCCACGGCACGATCGACCAGTCGTCGATTGGAAAGGCCGATTCTCTAGGCTGCATCCGGATGAAAGACCGCGACATCGCAGATGTCTATGACCTGCTGACGAAGGCTTCCGAGGTCTTGATTCGCCGCTGACCCGTCAAATTGCTTCGCGAAAAAAATGACGGGCAGGCGAGATCGCCCGCCCGTTTTGCATGGTTTCCTCGAATGAGACGATATGATCCCAGCAGAATCGTCTGCCTCTACCGGGCTTGACGATCGCCCTGTCGCCAGTGAACGAAAAGATCCCTGCCCGGGATAGATCGCCCCGACATGCCCGATGTCGATTTGAAACAACTGGAACTGCTCTCCCAGGTGGATGGTCTGCTGCGGCAGGCTTGTCGCTGGACCGACATGACCTCGGCGTGGCAACCGGTGGTCCAGGGGCAATCGCTGCTCAAGCGGGTGCTGGCGCGGACCGAGTCACTGCGAATTCGGTTGGAGGCCCCACTGGTGATCGCCACATTTGGAGGGACCGGAACGGGGAAGAGCTCGCTCGTGAATGCGCTCGTGGGGGCCGATGTCACTCGAACGGGACGACAGCGGCCGACCACGCACAAGCCGATTATTATCTGCCACTCTCGGACCGATGTCACGCGGATCGGGCTGCCTTTGGAAGCGTGCGAACTCGTGCGGACTGAGTCCGAACTGGTTCGCGATCTGGTGATCGTCGATTGCCCCGACCCCGACACGAACGAGACCGAAACGCCCGGCAGCAATCTGGCGCTCTTGCATTCCTTACTGCCGTTCTGCGACGTGTTACTCTACGTCTCGACCCAGCAAAAATATCGCTCCGCCCGCGTCGGATCTGAACTCGCTCAAGCGGCCAGTGGATGTCGGGTCATCTTCATTCAGACCCACGCCGACCTCGATGAAGACATCCGTTCCGATTGGAGTCGACAGCTCGCCGCGACATACACCGCCCCGGAGATTTTCTTTGTGGACTCTCAGCTCGCCTTCCGCGAACAGCTGAGCGGACAACGCCCGTCGGGCGACATGGGGAATCTCGTCGAGCTGCTCATGCGCGAACTGGGGAGCGCGTCACGGGCTCGCATTCGTCGAGCCAACGTGGTGGACCTGCTCTCGGAATCGATCGCTCGTTGCCAGACGCTGCTTCACGCGGGGGAAGCCGAACTCGCATCGCTGGAGCGTATGCTGCTCGACCAGCGCTCTCAACTTGCTCAGCGGATGACGAAGCAACTCTGTGGCGATCTCGGAGCATCGCGAGGGCTGTGGGAGCGGCGACTGGTGGAAGCCGTGGTCGAGAACTGGGGCTTGAGCCCGTTCTCTGCAGTGCTGCGAGCCTATCATGGGTTGGGTTCAATCTTGATGTCGCTGAGCCTCACCCGTGCCCGCAGCACAGCCCAGATGGCTCTGCTCGGAGCTGTGCAGGGGATTCGCATGCTGCGCGAGATGCAGGAACGAAACTCCGCTGACGCGGGTTTGCAACGGGCGTCGACGCTGGGGCTGGACGATTCACTATTGCGTGAGACCGAACTCATCATCGAAGGACATGTCCGCCATGCGGGGTTTGAGCGGTCGCTGCTCCCCTCGACGACGCTCCCTCAACTGCGAGAGCAGGCCGCGCGGTTGGAAACGCAGTTCCTCGGCGATGCGAGCCAGAAAACAGACGAACTGATCCACCGCCTCGCCGCGCGGAACTCGCGCTGGTGGGTGCGGGGGTGGTACGAAGTGCTGTTCCTAGCCTATGTGGGGTTTGTGCTCTACCGGGTCGGGCGAAACTTCTTCCTCGATTCGTTCGCGAACGAGAAGCTGCTCCTCTCCACCGATTTCTATCTTCCAGCTGCGATCTTCTGGATGTTGTGGAGCGGTGTGCTGCTGATTTTCTTCCTGGGTCGGCTCAGACGCGGGCTACACCAGGAGATCCAGGGGCTCGCTGCCCAACTCGTCGATGTGCGGCTCTCCGGAGGACTGTTCCCGCAACTTGAACACGCCTGCCACCAAGCACGACAACAGTCCCAGGAACTCTCCCAGCTGCAAGAATCGGTCGAGCGCGTGCGGGACAGTGTGGCGACCGGGACGCATCTCGGAACCCGCCGCAGCCATTCTGAGTAAGCCGATGGAAATTGTCGGACCGCCACTGACTGTCGCAGAATTCGTGAGAATTTTGCCGAGCGAAGTGAAGGAGAATGGCGTCAGAATTCTGACGAACTCTGCGACGAGTTTGGGAGACGCTGCCTGCCGCCATTCAGCGGCTACTTGGCGGATTTCGCTTTCTCACGGCGAGCTTTGTACTCAGCGAGAATCCCCTCCGGGTCATCGTTAAAGGCTTGCTGGCATCCCGAACAGCAGACGTAGTAGGTCTTGCCAGCGTGTTCGACTTTGATGGTTCCCAAGCCGCCGGTGACGACACATTCCGGCTGTCCGCCGCCGGGCCCCGCCAGACGGGTGCCTTCGCGGGTGTAGCCGACTTCGGCGAGGCGGGTGTAGCTTTGCTGGTCGGCCTTTCGCTTCTCGAACAGGATCAGCGTTCGCAGCTCATTTAGCGGAGTGAGCGTCACCCGATAGACCTCTTGCTGGGTATCCGGTTCGGAGGCGAGGACCAACTTGGTCTCCTCGATTTTTCCGGTGAGCTCGCGGACCACTCCTTCGGGCGTGGTCCATTGCAAGTGGTATTCTTCCGCAGCTGACGCTGTGATCTTCAGAGTGGCTGCCAGTTTCCCCTTTTCCACCGTTCCGACGAGGGCCGATTCGGTTTCGGAGAACTGCCACGCCCAACTGGTGTCCTCGCGCCAAGCCCCGGTGTTCGAGCCGCGGCGCGGTTGACCCGTTCCCCGCCACCCCCCGATGAGGCTGTTCCAATGGGCGAGCGCGGTCTTTTGAGTCGCGAGGTCGAGTTCGACAGGGGCGGGGTCGTCAGCCTGAAGTGGAACGAGGTTCAGGCAGCATACGACAACGAGCAGAGCTTGAAGCGCGGGCGAGGATGCAGTTTTCATGAGTCAGCCTGCTAGGATTGAGGGCACTGGGCAGTCGCCCGTCGCTCTGAGAAAGGCGACCGCCCAGTGCGGAGCGAAAGGCGACGGTCCAACGCCACGCCTCGGTTACGGCTTCATCCCCACGGCTTGGCCATCGAGCTTCCACTCCGGTCGCAGCTCGATGCCAAGGTGGGTCAGTGCGGTTGCGACGACGTCGACTTGGTAGGTCTGAATCTGCGGGGCGTTCACCTGTGCGGAGGGCCCACTCACCACGAGAAAAGTCCGACGGATATCCGGGTTGCTGTGTCCATCGCCATGGTCAGTGCCCGCTCCGCCATGGTCCGTACAAATGAGCACCAGCCAGTCCTCTTGCGCAAATGTCGGGCGACTCTCGATGGCCTGCAACACCTGCCCGATGTGGCCATCGACACGCTCGATGGCTGCGGTGTACTGCGAGACGGTGGGGTGAAATCCGAAAGCGTGGCCGCATTCGTCGACCTGCCCTAGATAGAGAAACACCAGATCGGGATCGAGGTTCTGCAAATGTTGGCCACACGCTTCGGTAAGCTCAACATCTTTTTTCGTATAGTCGTCCGACCCATCGGCGGGCAAGTCAAGTGTCTGGTCCGAGTCACTGAGGATATGCTCAGCAATCTTTCCCCAGTCACTGAATGACGCTGTCTGGATCCCCGGCTGGGCGGCTTTCGCGCGGGTGAAGAAATGGGGGTAGTGCGGGTAGTCGGACCCGACGAACTTGTTGTCGGTAACGCCATGCTTGTTCGGCCAGACCCCAGTCAGCAGATTCGACCACCCTGGCCCGCTGACGGTATTCGCCGTGTCGGTTCGTGTGGGCGAGAGGATTTCGGTCCCCTCGAAGCAAGTTCCGTGTGCGATCAACACATTGATCTGCGGCGTCTTCGCTGTCACCATCGCATCGCGGCGGCACCCATCAATCCCAATGACGAGTACCTTCTTGCGGCGCGGAGACTGTACGTCCCCGCCATCAGATGTGGGAGCCCACACACAGGCGAAGAGCAGCACAAGCACACTGGACAGGGGGCGTCGGTTCATCCCATACATCATTCCCCGCGACCCTCCGGACTGCAACTGTGCAGGGCCAGAGTCAGTCTTCCGTCGATTCGAAATCCCGGGGTTCTGTAAAGCTGGCAGGGCGAAGCCCCGTCAACCTGTTTGAAGGCTCCCGCAGAACACTCGCTCCCTACGGCTTCGATGGCCGCAGCGTGGCATACCTGCCCAGGGCCATTAACGGGAAGTAGTGCCCATACAGGTGGTAGCGCAGGTAGAACACGCGGGGGAAGCCGGTGCCGGTGAACTCGGGTTCGTTCCAGGTGCCGTCGGGCTCCTGGGTGTCGAGCAGGAACTGGACCCCGCGCTGAACCGCATCCGAGTCGAGATCGCCGACAGCCAGCAAGCCCATCAAGGCCCAGGCTGTCTGCGAAGCCGTCGGCGTCCCGGTGCCGCGCAAGTCGGGTTCGTCGTAGCTGCGCGGGGTCTCGCCCCAGCCGCCGCAGGACTGCTGGGTCTTCCGCAGCCAGCTCGCTCCGGCTTGCAGACGCGGATCTTTCCCCGGCACCCCAATCGCCGTCAGTCCCACCAGGACTTGCCACGTGCCATAGATGTAGTTCACTCCCCAGCGACCGTACCAGCTGTGGTCGTATTGTTGGTCGTTCCAAACGAATTCGATCGCGCGCTGCAGCGTCTCGTGGTGTTGCCCGACGCCCAAGCGGCCGTACATCTCCAATGTGCGGGCGGTGATGTCAGCGGTCGGTGGATCGATCATCGCATTGTGATCGGCGAACGGGACTCGAGTGAACAGTTCGCGGTCGTTGTCGGCGTCGAAGGCCGCCCAGCCCCCATCGCGGCACTGCATGGCGGAGATCCAGCGGACCGCGCGTTCGATCGCTTTAAGCATCGGCCCCATGCGGTCGACATCAGCGGTCGCGCGTGAGCCGGATGTCGTGGTCCCGAAGATGACTGTGTTCACTTTGTCGTTGTTGGGAGGTTTGCGAGGAGAGGTCTCGCCCGGCACGAACTCGGCGGTCCAGGCGGCGTGCGAGTCGCCCGGCAAGCATTTCGACAAGGCCATCGTGGTCATGATGGTGTCATCGATATCGGGATAGAACTCGTTGTTGAACTCGAAATACCAACCGGCGGGTTCGACATCCGGCCTCCGAACCGACCAGTCGCCGCGCTCGCGGACCTCCTTGGAGAGGAGCCAGTCGACCGCCATGCGCAGCGGAGCGGCATCGGCAGAGACGCCTGCTTCGCGCAGGGCGATGACACTGATGGCGGTGTCCCAGACTGGTGAGCGACATGGCTCCAAGTGCGCCGACTCTCCGTGGTGAATCGTGAGCTTCTCCAGCTCTCTCAGCGCCGTGGCCACCTCGGGCGAGTCTTCGGCATAGCCCAGGCACTTGAGCGAGATGATGCTCCAGATGATCGGCGGGAAGATCGCCCCCAACCCGTCACTCTTCGAAAACCGAGCCAGCATCCACTGGGCCGCTTTCTTCACCGCCCACGATCGCAGCGGCTTGATGTGCAACCGCTCCAGCGTCTTCCAGATGACATCAATCGCCCCGAAGACCTTGTGCCAGTTGACCCAGCTCTTCGACTTCAACCCGTCGAGTTGCTCCGAGGGCGGCATCGTGACTGGCAGATTCTCGGCACCGTTTAAGAACAGCTCGTCGATGTGCTGCTCTGGCGGCAATTGCAAGACGGGTTGGAAGGCCCAGATTAAACTCAGCGGCACGATGATCGTACGCGACCACGCCGACATCTCATAGATATTGAACGGCATCCACGACGGAATGAACATCAGCTCCGGCGGAACAGCGGGGCATTGCTGATAGGAGATGATCCCCAATAGGGCCAGATAGAATCGAGTGAAGCTGTTGACCTTTTCAGCTCCTCCCGCAGCGCGGATGGCCTCGCGGGCGCGGACCATGTATTCGGACTGCGGATCATGCCCGGTGATCTTGAGGGTCCAGTACGCCTTCACCGAGGCACTGATTTCAATGGGTCCACCGGGAAAGAGTGACCACCCGCCCGACGGCTGCTGCTCGGCGACAATTGTCCGGGCACATTTTTTCGCCAGCTCCGACTGTCCCCGCCCCAGGTACGCCAATAAGAGGATGTACTCGGACTCGAGGATGGTGTCTCCTTCGAGTTCGCCGAGCCAGTACCCCTCGATGTGTTGCTGTTCCAACAGCCAGTTACGGGCCGCAGACACTGCGTGCGAGACCGGATCGCTCTTGAACGAGTCATTCCCCAAGAGCGCCGACGGAGCCGGGATCAATGACTCCCACGCGGACGGGTAGTTGCCCCCCTCGCTTCGACCATCTCGCCGGGACGAACCTGAACTCATTCCACGACCAGTGCTGTAAAATTCTCGGGACAACCGGCCATCCAAGACCAGCTGCTCGTCAGGCGGAAAGGCGTCGGCCTCCGCGCGATGCGATGTCAAACCGGATCGTATGAGGAGGCAGGAGCGAGTCACAAGACGAGTTTCCGCCCGAAGATGCGGACGCAGTGCGAGAAGGACCCAGTGATCGTCGCTGGATTCTCCGAATCCGGTGTCTGCGCGTGGCGTTCAGATCTGGGTGACGAGAGAAGAACGAGGAGGAAAGGGGGCGTCCATTGCTGGTCGGTTCGGTGGAGGTGCGAGTTTCGAAGACACCGGACTCCGAGAGTCTGGCGACTTTTTCAGCCGCGTCTCGCACTCCTGGGGCCACGCACGGTCCGCGAGACTCGATTGTTCTCCGTGTCTCCGCGCCTCCGTGGTGACTCCCGCCTGGATGACTCATGCACACGTCTGACGCAACCCGACATCGCGATGAGTTTCGTTGAACACTTGCGAGTTCGGGCGTGTCTGCGATATAAGACGGTTTCCGGCACTCCTAGCTCAATTGGATAGAGCATCGGTCTACGAAACCGAAGGTTGGTGGTTCGAGCCCACCGGGGTGCATTCAGCAGAGGCGATGTTTTCGGCGTGGAGTCCGCTTTCGAGCGGGTTTTGTCGGGCTTTTCCTCTTGGCTGTGACTCTTTTACTTGCCGTTTCCAGTTTGGACCAAGCGTCCATCCCTCGGTGCGGCAACTGCAACTCAAAGGTGAATTGATGCCTCCCAAGCGGAAAGTGCGTTTGCGTTCAGCGGACCGTCGTGGTGGAATTGAACTGCTCCTGACTGAGCATATTCAGAACGTCGGCGACCAAGGTCAAATCGTCAAGGTCAAGCCGGGCTATGCTCGGAACTACTTGCTACCACTCGGTTTGGCGACTGTGGCCACCGAAGCCAACAAGGCAATGGTACTCCGCCATCGTCAGCGCCAAGATCAGGTTGCTGTGGCCAAGCTCAAGGCCCTGAAGCAAATCGGCGAGAAGATCCGGGACTACAGCGTCACCCTGGAAGCCAATGCGACCGACGAAGGTCACCTGTACGGGTCGATCGGGGCTCCGGAAATCAGCAAGGCCCTCAAGGCCGCCAACTACCCGGTCGAAATCGACATGGTGCGGTTGGATGGAGCACTCAAGGAGCTCGGCATGTACACCGTCAAGCTCCAGCTGCATGCGGACATCAATACCGAAGTCAAGGTCTGGGTCGTCCCGACTGCGTCTTCGATCCGCTAGTGTGCCACGGTCCTTCGCGGATTGATTGCCGCAGGGTAACGTGAGAGAATCCAAGCACCTCTCCGAATACGGAGAGGTGCTTTTTTGTTGGCATCCCCGTTGATTGGAACTCGCTTTCATGGCTTCCGGCTTTCCGAAGAAAGAGGCAATCGGAGACTTTCTGGACAAGGTTCCGCCCCAGGACCTGGAAGCGGAGCGGTGCGTCCTGGGCAGCATCTTGATGCTGAACGATGCGATCGACGAAGTGCAGTCGCAGATTACTGCCAGTTGCTTTTACGCGGATGCTCACCGCCGCATCTTCAAAGCCGTGCATGAGATGTACGAGGCCGGAGCCCGCGGAATCGACGCGGTCACACTGCGAGACGAACTCGCTCGACGAGCTGAATTAGAGGTCGTCGGAGGGGTTCCCTACATCCTCCAACTGCTGGAGACCGTCCCTCACGCGGCCCATGCTGAGTATTATGCCAAGATTGTTCGCGAGAAGTGGCTCCAGCGCTCATTGATCGAAGCCTGCACGGAGTCGTTAAAAGAAGCATACCACGGCCATTCCGATGTCGAAGAGATCCTCGCTCAAGCCGAACAACGAATCTTCAGCATCGTCGAAAACGGCGCGAACATCGACAAGATGGCCCTCGGCGACATCATGGATGATGCGTTCGAACGCATCTTCGCCCGCATCGATGCAGAGGGCACGACATCCGGACTGACGAGCGGGTTCCATGGCCTCGACGAGATCACAGGCGGGTTCCAGGAAACCGAACTGATTGTGCTCGCAGCGCGTCCCAGCATGGGCAAGACAGCCCTCGTCTGCAACTTCGCACTGGCGGGAGCTGCGACCGGCGAGGGAGTGTTGATCTTCAGCCTCGAAATGTCGAGCTTGGAACTCGCCGAGCGGTTTCTCTGTATGCAAGCCAAGGTGGACGGGCATCGGGTCCGGCAAGGCGACCTCGACGAAATCGAACAACACGCTCTGATGGAAGCCTCGAACGTCCTCAAAAAGTACCCGCTCTATATCGACGATCAAGCCGGGCGCACGATGTCCCAGATCGCATCGATCTCGCGCCGCCTCAAACGCCGATTCGATATCAAAATCATCATCATCGACTATCTCCAGCTGATCGAATCCGACGACAAGAACATGCCGCGCGAACAGCAAGTGTCGACGATCACGCGGCGCCTGAAATTCCTGGCCAAGGACTTGCGAGTGCCAGTGATCGCTCTGGCCCAGCTGAACCGCGGTGTCGAAACGCGGGAAGACAAACGCCCGCGTTTGGCCGACCTTCGCGAATCAGGAGCGATCGAGCAGGACGCCGACATCGTCATGTTCCTGCACCGCCCCGATGCCTACGACCCTGAAGATCGCCCTGGCGAAGCCGACCTCATCATGGCCAAGAATCGCCACGGCCCGATCGGGACGGTCGAGCTTGTCTGGCTCAAGAAGTCGCTCAAGTTCGGCGACAAGAGCCCGATGCAAGACCCCGTCGATTTCTGAACGTAGCAGATTCGTCAGAATTCTGTCGAGCGGGGCGAACAGAGAGGGCGGCAGAAGTCTGACGACTTCTGCTACTCCAGGATGATATCCCGAATGGTCCCGCCGCCGGGGATCATGGGGAGGACGTGCTCTTGGTACGGGCAGATCACGTCGAGCAAGAAGGGGCCGTCGTGGGCCAGCATCTCGGCGATGGCCGCGGGGAGGTCTTTCTTCAAGCGGACCTGCCTGGCCTTCACGCCAAATCCAGCTGCGATGAGGACGAAGTTCGGGTAGGTGTCTTCGTAATGTTCGCCAGCTCCTTCGCCGAGCCATTCGGGGTGGTCGATCGGGCCCAGATAAGTGTGGGCGCGCTTGCCACCCATGAAGCGGTCTTCCCACTGCACGACCATGCCCAAGTGCTGGTTGTTAAGGATCACGACCTTGACCGGCAGCTTCTCGCAAGCCAGCGTGGCGAGTTCCTGGATATTCATCAGCATGCAGCCGTCGCCATCAATGTCGATACAGATGCGGCCGGGATGGGCCGCCTGCATCCCCATCGCCGCGGGGAGGCCGAAGCCCATCGTGCCGAGGCCGGAGCTGGAGAGCCAGCGCTTCGGCTTGCGGAATTTGAAGTGCTGAGCCGACCACATCTGGTGCTGACCGACGCCGACCGCCAGGAGCGGGTCATGGTCGATCGTCTGCTTCCAGAGTTCGGTGATCGCAGCTTGCGGCAGGATGTATGTGGGATCATCCTTGAACGAGAGCGGGTACTTGTCCCGCCAGGCATTGATCTGCGTCCACCACTCGTCGATCTGAGGTTTGTCCGACTCGGCCAGAAAGGCGGCGTTGATCTGCTGCAAGAACATCTTCACATCGCCGACGACGGGGATGTGGGCTTCCTTGTTCTTGTGCATTTCCGACGGGTCGATGTCGACATGGACGATCTTCCCATGCTTGGCGAACTCTTCGAGCTTGCCAGTCACGCGGTCGTCGAAGCGCACTCCGAAAGCCAGCAGTAGGTCGGCTTCGTTGATGGCAAAGTTCGCGTAGGCTGTCCCGTGCATGCCCAGCATGTGCAGCGACTGCGGATCGTCACCGGGGAAAGCCCCAATCCCCATGACGGTAGTCGCGACCGGAATTCCGGTCAGGCGGGCGAACTTCGTGAACTCATCGGAAGCGTTGGAGTTAATGACCCCTCCGCCGATGTAGAAGATCGGCTTCTTGGAGCGGCGAATCGCAGCGAGTACGCGGTTGATCGTCTCGTGCGGAATCGGCTGCGGCTCAGGCGAGTAACCGGGGAGGTACATCTCCGGGTCCCAGTCGATGTCGCCTTCGAGCTTCGCCAGCTGGATGTTCTTGGGGATATCAATGAGGACTGGACCAGGGCGCCCCGAAAGAGCGACGTGGAACGCCTCTTTGACGATGCGGGGGATCGACCGCAAACACTCCTGGATCGAGTCGTGGCAACGCCAGTCTTTCGCACTCACCAGATAGTGATGCTTGGTGATCGGGCGGCAGATCTCGACGATCGGAGTTTCCTGGAACGCATCGGTCCCGATGACCGCTTGTGGCACTTGGCCCGTGATGCAGATCAGCGGGATGCTGTCCATCTTGGCGTCGGCGATCGCGGTGACGAGGTTCGTGGCCCCCGGTCCGCTGGTCGCCATGCAGACGCCGACTTCGTCAGTCGTCCGGGAAATCCCTTGGGCCGCAAAGCCTCCGCCCTGCTCATGGCGCGGCAGGATCGTGCGGATTTCGTTACTGAATTTCCGCAGCGCCTGATGCAACGGCATGCTGCATCCGCCCGGATAGGCGAAAATCGTTTTGACCCCCTGCCGGACCAGGCACTGGATCACAATGTCAGCCCCGCTCAGGGCAATCTTAGTCTCGGTCGTCAGTGTGGCAGCCACGGGCGAGGCCTCTCAACTGTCAAAAGGAGTGTCAGCGCCAGCCCGGCGGGCAGACATTGAATGGCGAGGAAGTGAGGAACAGTTCAACACTTCCGCTGTTAAGGACCTCCAAACTGCTCGTCAGGTTCGGAGGCCCCGGAATCGAGAATTGTATCCTCCGTCCCGCCTCAAGACGAGTCCTCCCTTGGAAAAGCGACACCTCCCCATGGGATAACGGGCCGAATCTCCCGATTGGGCGGGAGTCGAAACAGTGCCGGCACCCACGGAAGAGGCATAGGCTTCCAAGGAGCGGGCTTCAAGCGTCGTAGGATTCTTACGAACTCTGCGACAAGACTAATCCCGGTACGACTGCGTTGTCAGCGAGTACTCCAGGTTTCCGAGCTTGTACTGGTACTCCCCAAAGACAGCCACATGCTTGGCGGTCTTGGGCTGGGTCCCGGTAAATGTGCCGTCCTGGATGGTGAGCGGAACGGAGGTCCACTTCTCGTCGCGGAAGTCCTTGTCATCCGAGTCGGCTGACCAGTAATGAACAGCCGTCGGGGTCTGGTCGGATGTCATCGACAATCCGACCGAATCGGTGTTCGGAGTATATTTCCAGTCGAGGACTGGCATCGGGATGTTCCCTGCCTGATGCCGGAAAAAGACGGCCACGGTGGTCAATGCGCGGTCTCGACCATCGTCCAGCCCATGCCCGGCGTTCGGAACCTGGAGGGTGTACTTCGGCCCCTCCAGCCCGTCCCAGTACAGGTTCATCGCATCGACCACCCAGTACGGGTCATTCGTCCCCACGATCACTAGCTTCGGCAGCGTCAACTGTTTCCGATAGCTGTAAGGGTCCATCATGTGCATAAGTTGCTGTTCGCGGGGAGTCTCCGTCCCCTCGGGCTTAATGAGCCCTTTGCTGGTGTAGTCGGCAATCTGTTCGCTGTACGCGCCCCAGGTTTCCAGTTGGTACTTCATCTGCTCCGCCATATTCAGGACGTTAATCACGATCGGAGCTGTGGCGATGACCCGCTTGTCGGCGACCGGAGTCAGCCAGCTGGTCCAGCCTCGCTTGGAGGCTCCCGAGATGACGAAGCCCTTAGGTTTCACCTTGTACTTCTCCATCGAGAACTGTTCGAGGGCGTCCATCGCCTTGACGGCACTTTTGACCATGGGGAACAACAGCGGCCAGCTATCGTCGCCGGTTTCTAAGTATTTGAGCCACGTTTCGGTGATGAGGTCGTCTTCTCGGCGGTCGCCGAATAACGGTTGATTTGGCACAGCGTGCAGCGTGGCAATCCGTGCCCCGCAGCTTTCGGCCAGCGCGAGCCCCAGCCTAAGATCGTCACCTTGAGGGACTCCGCCGGTCGAACCACCGGTGACGAACAGCAGCATGTGGTCTGGATATTCCACCACCTGGGGTTCGTAGACCAGCAGCGCATGCTTCCAGACAATTCCCTGCCATTTCTGCGAGGTCAGTTCCAGACGTTGCACCGTCCCCTTCGGCGTC
>Ga0105047_10003505_pt1 | contig 27618 bp, 25 predicted proteins | sample MAT04_FD_78384 | JGI IMG/M metagenome (GOLD analysis project Ga0105047, IMG submission 78384) | Freshwater microbial communities from Lake Fryxell liftoff mats and glacier meltwater in Antarctica - MAT-04 (megahit assembly) | ecosystem: Environmental > Aquatic > Freshwater > Ice > Liftoff... | reverse complement strand
GCTGGCTGGGCGCCAAGGCCGAGTATTTGAAAGCATGAGCAGCCGCTGGTCCAGTGCCCGGTGGTCTGGCGGAGTGCGATTCAAAGTGATGTTGACCTCAGATGCGTCTACTGGGTCGAAGGCGATATCACGGTGGTTGTTGAATCAGCCGGGCGATGCGCTTGGCTACGTGTCCCCCGCCCGCTGCGCGGTCTCCTCCTTAACCTACGCAAAGCGCACACCCGACTGATTTTGCGAGCGTTTTGGTACGCTGCCAGGGGGCGAGTCAAAAGTTGCCTACGCTGGATATGGCCCGAATGGATGTGAATTGTTGACAGCAGAAATTCTGACCCAGACAGAGCTAGGCACGGTGATTGGGTTAGGCGACCGGGCTTCGGGGTGAAAGGCGCGCGCCGACAGTTGTGGGCGTTCTTATCCTGCAGTTTCGCGCGTGTTTTCACCTCGGAACCGCATGCGCATGACCCACTCGCCGTGCCGGGTTTGATGCGCTGCGCCGGGGTTGACGTCAGATCTTGATGTCTTCAGGATGTCACATCGGTTTGAATCGCACCCGAAGCTACTCGCACTCGCTGGCGGGCAGCGGGCAACGTAGCGGGTGCAACGCGTCAACGCGGCCTGGGCGCGCCCGGTGCACACAGCCCGCACAGCAGCATCGCCAGCCGCGCCAGCGCTTGCCACGGCGCGGTGGGCCAGTCGGGCTGCTTCAGGCCTTTGACAATGCCGTCCACCTGGTGCGCAGCCTGCAGCAATTCTGCCAGCGCGGCGTCATTCAGGCGCGGCAACACGCGCTCAAACAGGCGTTCTTTGTTGCCCCAGACGCGCTGTTCACGCAGGGCCATCGGCAGCGGGCTGCCCCGGTTCATGGCGTCTTTCACGCGTTTCAGGGCGCGAATGTCTTCGGCCAGCGTGTAGTGCACCAGCACCTCGGCCTCGCCCTCGGCCTGCAGGCCGTCGAGCATGCGCTGCACCCGCGCGGCCTGGCCGGCCAGCACGGCCTCAGAGAGTTTGAACACGTCGTAACGCGCCACGTTGAGCACGGCGGATTCGATCTGCTCAAAACCCAGCTCGCCCGCTGGGTGCAACAGCGCCAGCTTTTGAATCTCTTGGTGCGCGGCCAGCAGGTTGCCTTCGACCCGGTCGGCAAAAAACTGCAGCGTTCGCTGACCCTCTTCACCGGCGGCCACCCGCTGACCCTGGTTGGCCAGGCGCTGCGCAATCCACTGTGGCAAGGCGGCGCGCTCCACCGGGCTGACCTCCAGGGACATGCCACCTTCCAGCGCAGCAAACCAGGCGGTGGCCTTGGTCATTTTGTCTAGCCGGGGCAAGATCACCAATGTCAGCGTGGCATCGTTGCCGCGCGACTGGTCTACCAGTTGCTGCAACGCGGTGCTGCCTTCCTTGCCGGGTTTGCCGCTGGGGATGCGGACTTCGACGATTTGTTTGTCAGCAAACAGGCTCAATGATCCGCAGGCAGCCAGCACCTCACTCCAGTCAAAGTTGGCACCACTGACGGTGTGGGAGGTGCGCTCAGAAAAACCTTGCGCGCGGGCGGCGGCGCGAATGGCATCCAGCGCCTCCTGAATCAGCAGCGGCTCGTCGCCATGCAGGGTGTAGAGGCTTTTCAGGCCTTTTTGCAGGTGGGGGTTGAGCTGGTTCGGGCTGATTTGCATAGGGCGCTAGTTTAGTGACCCAGGTAACCCGCCCTGCCCGAGCCAGCGGTGGCTGGGTGTGATTCAAACTGAGTGCGTTTGAAGACATCAAAATCTCACGTCAACCCCGGCACGGCGATTGAGTCATGCGCATGCGGCCTCTAGGTGAAAACACACGCGAGACGGCGGGATCAGTACGCCTGCGATTGTCGGCGCGCGCCTTTCCCCCGAAGCCCGGTCGCATAACCCAATCACCGCGCCTAGCTCTGTCTGGGTCAAAAGTTCTGCTGCAAGCAATGCACATCCATTTGCGCCGTATCCAATGAAGGCAACCTTTGACTCGCCCCCTGCCAGCGTACCAAACGCTCGGAAAAAATCAGTCGGGTGATGCGCTTTGTCTAGGTCAAGGAGGAGACCGCGCAGCGGGCGGGGGACACGAAGCAAAGCGTATCGCCCGACTGATTGGCCAAACAGCATCAAATCGCCTCGGACCCCACATCTCTCCCATTGAAACGGCACATCACTTCGAATTGCACCCGCGGTGGCCTGGTCAAGCCGCACCCAATTTGAATCACGACAGCCGGTAAGTTTCTAAATGGATACTGGTCTCAGTGTTGCTGATGCCTTTGAGCAGGCGAATGCGCTCCAGTACCTTGGCCAGCGCCTGCAGGCTCTCGGCGCGTAACTCGGCGAGCAAGTCCCAGCGACCATTGGTGTCATGCAAGGTGGCCACGCCGGGCTCGCCCAGCAGCGCGGCGATCACCGCGCGGGTCTGGTTGCCCTCCACGGCGATGCTCATCCAGGCGGTGATTTGGTCGTGTTGCACATCCGGGCGCAGGCGCACGGTGTAACCAACGATCACACCATCGTCTTCGAGTTTGCGAATGCGGTTGGTCACCGTGCCGCGCGACACTTTCAATTTCAGCGCCAGCGCCGCGACCGACAGACGGGCATCTGTGCGCAAAAGCGAGAGCAGTTGTTGATCGGTTTCATCCATAGTGCTAACTCAAGCTGTCAAAACGGCAATTATGTGACTATTTTTATACAAAGTTGACGATTGTTATTGTTGCCGTGCGCAGGCAAACTCATTACCAACTATTTTCAGAAAATGACCAGCCCGAAGAGACCCAACATGAACCCCGCAAACACAGTATCAGCCAGCCGCACCAACACCCTGTTTCTCAGCCCGCAAGACGTGGCGGCCCTAATTGGCCGCCTGGGTCTGCCCGCCGCGCTGCAAGGCATGGCGGCGTATATTCGCCAGGACTTTTTGCGCTGGAAGAGTTTTGACAAAGCCCCGCGTGTCGCCAGCCACTCGGCCAACGGCGTGATCGAGCTGATGCCGATTGCTGACGCCAGCACCTACACCTTCAAATACGTCAACGGCCACCCGAAAAACACCGCACTCGGGTTGTCCACGGTGATGGCATTTGGCGTGCTGGCCGATGTGGCTACAGGCGTGCCGTTGTTGCTCAGCGAGCTGACCCTGACCACCGCGCTGCGTACCGCTGCTACATCTGCTGTAGCAGCTCGCGCTTTGGCCAGGCCCAACAGCCGGGTGATGGCCTTGATAGGCAACGGGGCGCAAAGCGAGTTCCAGGCGATGGCTTTTCACCATTTGGTCGACATTGAAGAGATTCGCCTGTTTGACATTGACCCGCAAGCTACGGCCAAGCTGATGCGCAACCTGCAAGCCAACCCGGATGCCGCTGGCCTGCGCCTGACTGCCTGCAGCAGTGTTCGCGAGGCGGTGCAAGGGGCCGACATCGTGACCACCATCACCGCCGACAAAACCAACGCAGCCATCATCACCGCCGACATGCTCGAACCCGGCATGCACATCAACGGGGTCGGTGGCGACTGCCCCGGCAAGACCGAGATTCACGCTGACGTGTTGCGCGCCGCCAAGGTGTTTGTCGAATTTGAGCCGCAAACCCGCATGGAAGGCGACTTGCAGCATCTGCCCGCTGACTTCGGTGTGACCGAGCTGTGGCAGGTGCTCGCCGGAAAAGCGTTGGGGCGTGATAACGCCGATCAGGTCACCATGTTTGACTCGGTGGGTTTCGCCATGGAAGACTTTTCTGCCTTGCGCTACCTGTATGACCACGCACTGCAGCTGGGCTTAGGCGCACCCATTGCCCTGATGGCGCAATTGAGTGACCCGAAAGACCTGTACCAGTTGATCCGCCCGGCAAGCGCCAAGCTGACCCACTCCAACGCCCGCGCGCCGATTACCGAATCTGTTTGACAGCCGCCAGACGGCGCTGAATCTGCTGGGCAATATCGCTCTGCATGTCGCGAAACAGCAAGGCTTCTTCGGTTTCCTTGGCCAGCGCGGCGGTTTCGCTGTAGCTGATGTCGCGCTGCTGCACGATCTCGGTGTCGTCAATCAGCTCGCGGCCTTGCGGCGTGTCGAGCCTGAAGCGCACCCGCAAGCGCAGCTGAAGTTCACGCACCTGGCCAGAAGCGTTCACCCCGACCACCAACTTTTCACGCTGCTCGCCGAGCACCTTGAGCACCACCTGCGCCTGCGTTTGCGGCACATCGACACCCAGCACTTGCACCGCGCCGCCAAACGAGCGGCGCAGCTCCTGCACCACGCCCCCCCCCGGGTTCGGACCGATGGCGATGCTGGTAAAGGCAAAGTTCTGGCTGCCACGCAGCTTGAAGCCGCAGCCCGCCAGCACACCGCTGGCAAGCAGGGCCAGCGCCCAACTGCGACGCGACACATCCATCGCTGGTGCCAGCCTAGGCAAGCGGCCAGACACCTCAGGCGATACCGTCACAGGGAACAAATCAAACTTCATGCGACCTCCTTAAACCACCAGATTGACCAGACGCCCAGGCACCACAATCACTTTTTTCGGCACTGCGCCTTGGCTGAACTTCTGGAACATCTCATGGGCGATGGCCGCTTGTTCAATGGCCGCTTTGTCAGCGCTGGCGCTCACCACAATCGAGCCGCGCAGCTTGCCATTTACCTGCAACATCAGTTCGATCACGTCTGTGACCAGGGCGGCCGGGTCCACCTGCGGCCACGGGGCATCCAGCAGGTCACCCAAGGCGCCAGCGTAGCCCAGCTCAGACCACAGCGTGTGCGCGATATGCGGCGTAGCCGGGTACAGGCAGCGCAGCAGAATGCCAAAACTCTCCACCAGCGCCACTTGCGCACCGGCACTGTCAGCCGCTTTGAAGTCTTCCAGCGCGTTGATCATTTTCATCGCGCCAGACACCACGGTGTTGTATTGCATGCGCTGGTAGTCGTAGTCGACCTGCTTGAGCACGGTGTGAATCTCCAGCCGCAGGGTTTTGGCTTCTTTCCCAAACTCTACGTCTTTTAGGCCTGTAGCCCTTGCTGCTATTGCGCTAGCAGCTGCCATATCCATAGCAGACAACTTGACGCCAAAGTTCCACACCCGGCGCAGGAAGCGGTAGCTGCCTTCAACGGCGGCGTCGTTCCACTCCAGCGTGGCCTCAGGCGGCGCGGTGAACATGGTGTACAGGCGCGCGGTATCGGCACCGTATTTCTCGATCAGGTCTTGCGGGTCCACGCCATTGTTTTTGGACTTGGACATGGTGCCCACGCCTTCGTAGTCAATGGCGGTGCCCACTGGCAAGGTCACGCCACCGCTGTCCACCGCCTTGACCAGCCGCGCGCCAATCACCTTGCCGGCATCGTCATGGATGTGCTCCACGTCAGCCGGCCAGAAATAGTCCTTGCCACCCTTGTCGGTGCGTCGGCTGTAGATGTGGTTCAGCACCATGCCTTGCGTCAGCAATTTGGTGAAGGGCTCATCGACCTTGACCAGCCCCAAGGCCTCGGAATCTCCGGGGCCCTTCACCCGGATATCACGCATCACCTTGGTCCAGAAGCGTGCGTACAAAAGGTGCAGGATGGCGTGTTCAATGCCTCCAATGTACTGATCCATCGGCATCCAGTAGTCGGCGCCCTCGGCCACCATCTTGTCAGCGTTGGTCGGGTCGCAGTAGCGCATGAAATACCACGAGCTATCCACAAACGTGTCCATGGTGTCGGTCTCGCGCCGCGCCGCTTTGCCACAGATCGGGCACGCGACACGCTTGTCGCTTCCAGGGCTCGCCGCGTGAAAGGCTTCGCACTTGACCAGCGGGTTGCCCGAGCCATCGGGTACCAAGTCCGTCGGAAGCACCACTGGCAGGTCTTTTTCTGGCACCGGCACCGCGCCGTGCTCGTCGCAATGGATGATCGGGATCGGCGTGCCCCAATAGCGCTGGCGCGACACGCCCCAGTCACGCAGGCGCCAGGTGATTTTTTTCTCGCCCAGGCCGCGTGCGGCTAGGTCAGCAGCTACAGCAGCCACACAGTCCTTGAACACCAGCCCGTCGTATTTGCCAGAGTTGATGGCGATGCCCGCGCCCTTTTCGGCATACCAGTCCTGCCAAACGGTCGTATCGAACACCCGGTAGCCCGGCGTACCCGGTACCCCTGCCGCAACAACCACACCCACAACCGGCTTGATCGCCAGCGAATACTTCAGCGCAAACGCAAAGTCGCGCTCGTCATGCGCGGGTACACCCATCACCGCACCGTCGCCGTAACTCATCAGCACATAGTTGCCCACCCATACCGCCACCTTCTCGCCGGTCAACGGGTGCGTCACAAACAGCCCGGTGGGCATGCCTACTTTGTCCTTCACAGCCATTTCAGCCTCAGTGGTGCCGCCTTTTTGGCATTCCTCAATGAAGCCCGCAAGCACCGGATTGAACGCCGCCGCGTGCAGCGCCAAGGGATGTTCCGGCGCCACGGCGCAAAAGGTCACACCCATGATGGTGTCGGCGCGGGTGGTAAAGACATACATCTTGCCGTCGCCGATTAGCGTGCCATTCGCGCCCTGAATATCGTGGGTAAACGCAAAGCGCACGCCCTCGCTCTTGCCAATCCAGTTTTCCTGCATCAGCTTGACGCGCTCGGGCCAGCCCGGCATCTTGTCGCCAGTGACGTTGGCCAGCAACTCTTCGGCGTATTGGGTGATGGCCAGGTAGTAGCCAGGAATTTCGCGCTTCTCCACCACCGCGCCGGTGCGCCAGCCCTTGCCGTCGATGACCTGCTCGTTGGCCAGCACCGTCATATCGACCGGGTCCCAGTTGACGACCTGGGTCTTGCGGTAAGCAATACCTTTTTCCAGCATCTTCAAAAACAGCCACTGGTTCCACTTGTAGTACTCGGGCGTACAGGTGGCCACCTCGCGGCTCCAGTCGATGGCTAGGCCCATGGCCTGCATCTGCTGCTTCATGTAGGCAATGTTCTCAAACGTCCACTTGGCAGGTGGTACGCCGTTTTTCAGCGCCGCATTCTCGGCTGGCAGACCAAAGGCGTCCCAGCCCATCGGCATCAGCACGTTGTAGCCCTGCATGCGCAGTTGGCGCGTCAGCATGTCGTTGATGGTGTAGTTGCGCACGTGGCCCATGTGCAGCTTGCCACTCGGGTAAGGCAGCATCGAGCAGGCGTAGAACTTTCTCTTGGGCTGGCCCTGGGCGTCCACGGCGTTTTCTGTCACGCGATACGCGTCGGTGGACTGCCAATGCGCCTGCGCCGCGGGCTCAACGTCGAGGTGGGTGTATTTGTCTTGCATAACGATCTGTCGTGGCGGCTTGAAGTCCGCTGTAGCGTGAAGTAACGGGGATAAAGCTGCGGGGTACCTTGTGGCGCAAACCGGGCGCGGCAGTAGGCTTGGCTCAATTTTAGGGTTTGCGCGCGTCCACCGCCGCGGGGGCTGGCGTCTGTGTGGCTCGTTGAGGCGATGCGGCCGCTGCCGGGTTATCCGCGACGAAGCCGATGCGGTTCAGGCCGGCCTTTTGCGCGGCACCCATCACCTCGACAATGCGGCCATAGGGCACCGCCGTGTCGGCGCGCAATTGCACTTCGGTGTCGGGGTTAGCCTGCTGCGCGGTGACAAACTGTCGGGCCAGCTCGTCTGGCGACACCGGGTGGTCGTTGAGAAAAGCCTGCCCGGCAGCGTCCACCACCACCATCACGGCTTTGGGCACATCACTGGCCTTGGCGGCATCGGTTTTGGGCAGATCCAGCTTGATGGAGCTGGCCAGTAAGGGCGCGGTGATGATGAAAATCACCACCAGCACCAACATCACGTCAATCAGCGGCGTCATGTTGATGTCACTCATGGGCTGCGAGCCGGAGCTGCGGTCAAGGCGGCCAAAAGACATGTGGCTCAGCCTGGCTTCAAATTTGCGCGCTGGCGCTGCCCACCAGCTCGCGCAGGTCACGGGCAAAACCTTCCAGCTCGGCCTCGATGCGTGCCACTGATCGGCCGAGCACGTTGTAGGCCAGCACCGCCGGAATAGCCACCGCCAGCCCTGCAGCCGTCATGATCAGCGACTCACCGACCGGGCCGGAAATCTTGTCGATGGTGACCTGCCCCGCCGTGGCGATGCCGATCAGCGCGTGGTAGATGCCCCAGACCGTCCCCAGCAGACCAACGAAAGGGGCGGTCGCGCCCACCGTGGCCAGCAGCACTTGGCCATGCTGCAACTTGGTCAGCGATAGATGCAGGGCATTGCGCAACACACGGGTGAGCTGGGTTTCCAGCCCACCAGCGCCTGCCAGCGTGTTGCTTGCTTCCAGTTTTGTAGCTTCTACCATAGGCAGGACAAGGGCTTCACGGTCAAATGCCTTGATTTTCTGGGTGGCATCGTCGACATTCCCGGACTGCCAAAAAACGGCAATACAACGCTCAACATCGCGACTGGCCCGGTGCAGTAACCAAGCTTTCCACAAAATCACCACCCAACTACTGACCGACATGGCCAGCAGCAGCAGGGCGACGCCCCGCGCCAGCGCATCACCTTGCAAAAAAAACTGTGCCAGATTCATTTCAGATTGAGCACGTCGGCCATGTCAAACAGACCGGCCTTGCGCCCTTGCAGGAAGCGCACCGCACGCAGGCTACCCTGCGCGTAGCTGACCCGGCTCGATGACTTGTGAGAAATCTCAATGCGCTCGCCAGTACCGGCAAACAGCACCGTGTGGTCGCCCACGATGTCACCGCCGCGAATGGTTGCAAAACCGATGCTGGACGGGTCGCGTTCGCCAGTGACGCCTTCACGGGTGTACACCGCACAGTCTTTCAGATCACGCCCCAGGGCCTGGGCGATGACTTCACCCATCTTTAGCGCGGTGCCGGAGGGTGCATCCACCTTGTGGCGGTGGTGCGCTTCGATGATTTCGATGTCGTAGCCGGTGGACAGCGCCTGGGCGGCCATTTCCAGCAACTTCAGGGTGACGTTCACACCCACACTCATGTTGGGTGCCATGACGATGGCAATGTCTTTGGCAGCAGCGGCAATCTCGGCCTTTTGCGCATCGGAAAAACCGGTGGTGCCAATGACCAGATTGACACCCAGTTGGCGGCACACCTGCAGGTGGGCCAGCGTGCCATCGGGCCGGGTGAAATCGATCAGCGCGTCGGTGTTATTCAGGCCCCTGACCAGATCTGAAGTGATGGCAATGCCACTGCTCAAGCCAATCAACGCCGCCGGGTCCAGCCCAATGGCCGGGCTGCCGGGCACATCCAGCGCACCGCTGAGTCGGCAATCGTCAGCCTGTGAAACCGCTTCAACCAGCATGTGGCCCATGCGGCCACTGGCCCCGGCCACACAAATACGGTGGAGGATGGCGTCGCTCATGCGGACCTTTAACGGGCAGGGGTTTCGAGTGGCGGGTAGCTGGTAGGCGGCATGGCCACCGGCTGGGCCGGACTGGTCGCTGCCTGCACAGGCTTGGCGGCAGCTTTCAGACTGTCAGGGGACATTTCCAGCACCGGCACCGGGCCAGACTTGCGACCCGAGTCCAGCGAGGCAACAAACTCGGCCTCGGTGGGCAGCGGGTCTGCCTCGATACGCGCCAAGGTGTCGTCCTTGAAGAAAACCGTGACCTTGCGGGCCTGGGGCTCTACCCCTTGGCGCTTGAAGGTAAAAACATAGTCCCAACGGTCAGCATGAAACACATCGGTCAGCAGCGGTGTGCCAAGAATATTCTTGACCTGCCCGCGACTCATGCCTACTTGGAGCGCCTCAACCTGTTCGCGGGAAACAAAATTGCCCTGAACAATATCAATCTTGTAGGGCGTAATCATGTTCACCAGCCGGTTGCTGGCCCCATTCACCGAGCTGCAGGCAGACAGCGCGACCATAGCGGCACCAAGCGCCATCTGGCAGACACAACGAACGATGGAATCAGACATAGAACAAGCCGCGACGATATGATGCTTGCATTGTACTGGCAGCTTTCCAAACCCAGGCGCGCCGCCCAGCAACGCAACAGGTAACCGGAAAACATGTATGAGCAAGATTGATGAACTCAAAAGCACCGGCCTGAAAGTCACCCTGCCCCGGCTGAAAATTCTGGAGATTTTCCAGAAAGGTGCACAGCGGCATATGACGGCTGAAGACGTGTTTCGGGTGCTAATGGAAGAGCGCTCCGACGTGGGTCTGGCCACCGTTTACCGGGTTCTGGCGCAGTTTGAGCAGGCCGAAATTCTGTCACGCAGCCATTTTGAGAGCGGAAAAGCCGTGTACGAGCTCAATGAAGGCCAGCACCACGACCATCTGGTGTGCCTGGATTGCGGCCGGGTTGAAGAGTTTTTTGATGCCGAGATCGAACAGCGGCAAAACGCTGTGGCCAAGGACAAGGGCTTTGCCATTGCCGACCACGCCTTGAGCCTTTACGCCCACTGCATCCGCGACAAGTGCGAGCACCGTCGCAAACAAATTTAGTGCGAGTCTTCCATCGCTTTGCGGTGGCGCTCAACAAATTCCTTATAGGTATCCACGCCGCGAATCTGCAAAATGGTGTTGCGTACCGCTGCCTCCACCAAAACGGCAATATTGCGGCCCGCCATCACCTGAATGACCACCTTGCGCACGGGCACGTCGAGCACATCCTGGGTCAGCGGCTCGAAGGGAATACGCTCGTAGTCGCGCTCCAGGGTTTCCCGGCGCACCAGGTGCACGATCAGTTGCAAACGTTTTTTGCGCCGCACCGCGGTCTCGCCAAAAATAGTGCGAATATCGAGCAAGCCGATACCGCGCACCTCCAGCAAATTCAGCAGCAATTCAGGGCAACGCCCTTCAATGGTGTCTTGATTGATGCGGTACAGGTCGACAGCATCGTCAGCCACCAGACCATTGCCACGTGAGATCAGCTCCAGACCCAGCTCGCTTTTGCCCAGACCGGATTCACCGGTGATCATCACCCCCAGGCCCAGAATGTCCATAAACACGCCGTGCATGGTGCAGCGGTCGGCGAAATGCTTTGACAAGTAGGCACGAAGCACATCAATCACAAAGGCAGATGAGCCCGCGGTGGCAAACATCGGGATCTGGGCGCGCTCGCACATGGACAGCAGGGCATCAGGTGCCGTCTGACCGTCGGCCAGCACCAGAACCGGGGGCTCCAGCGTGACGATGCGGGCAATGCGCCGCATGCTGTCCTCGGGCGTGGCATTCGCCAGGTAAGCCACTTCGCGCTCGCCCAGAATCTGCACCCGGTACGGATGAATGTAGTTGAGATAGCCCACCAGATCAGCGCCAGAGCGCGCAGCGCGCACGGCCAGCTCATCAAAGCGTCGCTCGGAGGCGCCCAAGCCGGCCACCCACTCCCAGCGCAAATTGCCTCGAAACGCCTCAAAGAGAACGTCGGCGCTAATGACAGTGGGTTTCAAGGCGCGGGCTTAATTTAACTGCACCGACTGCCAGCTGGTGATCAGCCCATGCAGGTCGGCCATCGTAGTGCTGGTCATGAGCCTGTCCCGCAAAGGCGCATCGCTGAGCATCTCGGCAATCTCGGAAAGAATTTCCAGATGTTTTTGTGTGGCAGCTTCCGGCACCAGCAGGAAGATCATCAAACCCACAGCCTGCTCATCAGGCGCCTCAAAGCCGATGGGATGCGCCAGCTGAAACACCGCCGCCATAGGCGACTTCAGGCCCTTGATGCGTCCGTGCGGGATTGCCACCCCATGGCCCAGGCCGGTCGAGCCCAGGCGCTCACGGGAAAACAGGCTATCAGTCACCAGCGCGCGACTCAAACCATGCAGATTCTCAAACAACAGGCCGGCTTCTTCAAAGGCCCTTTTCTTGCTGGAAAGGTCCACCTGGACGAGCACATGGTTGGTAGTAAGGATAGACGCAAGTCGATTCATGATGGACCCAAATTATGCATCCTGAAAAATTGGACGCAAAAAAAGCCGCACGCACCTGCGGGCGGCTTGGCAGAGTTTAATTTACATCAGGCGCTTGGCAGCATCGTGATGGTGCGATTGCAGACGATCCTTGTGGCGCACCACCTGGCGGTCCATCTTGTCCACCAACTCATCGACTGCCGCATACAGATCCGAGTGAGCGCTTTCTGCAAACAATTCAATGCCTTTGATATGAATATTGCATTCAGCTTTCTGTCGACGCTCCTTTTCTTTCTGGTTTTCCAGGGTGAGAAGAACTTTGACATCCACTACCTGGTCGAAATGGCGTTTGATACGGTCAAGTTTGTTGGTGACATACGACCGCAACGCTGGCGTGACTTCCAAGTGGTGACCACTGATTGTCAAATTCATAAAAAGCCTCCTATAACTTGGTTAAGAAAGTCACCAGCGACATGCCGGTAACCGGAAGATTGGATTGGATTGGATTGGATAGCTGATCAGACTATGCCCCTGAGCACAGCCGATTGCAAATTTTTCAATGCTGCACCGCAGCAATATCAGGACTTGACCTCTGAAGAGTTGTCCAAAACCGCCCTGCGGTGCCATAATCTAAGGCTTTTAATCAACAGGATTGGCCACCTTGGAAACCTACCCTAGTCGGTAGCTTTCGACCCCAAAACAAGCATCCGGGGTTGGAAGCCTACCCCTGCATCCCCTATCTTTGATGCCTTGTTTATTTTCGGAGTGAGCTCATGCTCAACATCTTCACGCTGGCCAACGGCCGCCTGTTCCAGGAAGAAATTGAATCACTGGAAGAGCTGTCGCGCTTTCAACCCATCTGGGTTGACCTCGAATCCCCGACGCCGGAAGAGAAACGCTGGATCAAACAGTACTTTGGCCTGTCCATTCCCGAAGACGCAATGGACGAGGACATTGAGGAGTCGGCACGCTTTTACAAAGAAGATAACGGCGAATTGCATATCAGAAGTGACTTTTTGGTCGCAGATGATGAAGAACCGCACACGGTACGGGTAGCCTTCATTCTCAACATGGAAAATGAATCCCTGAAAAGTCGGGGTGTCCTTTTCTCTATCCACGAGGAAGACGTACCGGTGTTCCGGCTGCTGCGGATGCGCGCCCGGCGTGCCCCCGGGCTGATTGAAGACGCCAAGGAAGTGCTGCTCAAGCTGTTTGACGCCGATGCCGAGTACTCCGCCGACACGCTGGAAGAAATTTACGACGAGTTGGAAAAAGTCAGCCAGAAAGTGTTGTCGGGTTCCCTGACCGATGCGCTGGCGGGTGAAGTGCTGAGCGCTATCGCCCGCCACGAAGACATGAGTGGGCGTATTCGCCGCAATGTCATGGACACGCGCCGTGCCGTCAGCTTCATGGTGCGCAGCAAGATGCTCAGCGGCGAGCAGTTTGAAGAGGCGCGGCAGATTTTGCGCGACATGGATTCGCTGGACTCGCACACTGCGTTTCTTTTCGACAAGATCAACTTCTTGATGGATGCCACGGTGGGTTTCATCAACATCAATCAGAACAAGATCATCAAGATCTTCTCAGTCGCCAGCGTGGCCTTGCTGCCACCGACCTTGATCGCCAGTCTGTACGGCATGAACTTCAAGTTCATGCCCGAGCTGGACTGGGCATTGGGCTACCCTTACGCACTGGCAGTTATGGTGGCCAGCGCCCTGGTGCCCATGTGGTACTTCAGAAGGCGTGGTTGGCTTAAGTAACAAATATGCCTCCAGCCCTTATGGAATAAGCACTAGCAGCTATTATTTTGGTAGCATTTTCATGAATTGCGAAACGATCGCCAAGGCGTAAGGGCTGGCCACCTGCTGCACAAACGCCGAGAAATCCATGTGCGCTTGCGCATCAGCACGGTCTGAAATGGTGCGCACTGCGGCAAACGGGATGCCGTAGTCAAAACAGACTTGCGCCACAGCCGCACCCTCCATTTCCACCGCCAGCGGCAAATGGCCGGCTGTTTGCAGATCGGTGCGCATACAGTCCACGTCGTTGGGGTCGCAGACAAACTGATCGCCGCTGGCAATCAGGCCACGGTGCACAGTCGGGGTTTCCAGCAGGCTTGTACGATGAAAATGGTCGCCAGCCCCCGCCAGACCAGCGCTGACAGCTTCAAATAAAATAGCAGACAAGGCAGCGTCGCAGTCCAGCGTGGCGCGCCCGTACAGCGGAATCTCGTAACGCGGAAACAGCGGACCGGAGTCTATATCGTGCTGAATGAAGGCGTCTGCCACCACCACGTCGCCTACCTTGACACCATCCCCGATGCCACCGGCCACCCCGGTGAACAACACACGCTCTGCACCAAATGCCTCAATCAGCGTGGCCGTGGTACTGGCTGCTGCCACTTTACCCACCCTGGAGAGCACCAGCACGACGTCGTGGCCCGCCCACTGGCCACACCAGAACGTGCGCCCGGCACGGACCCGTTTGGTGGGTTGTTGCAGTTGGTCCAGAAGTCCTTTTTGTTCATCCAGCAGGGCACTGACGATGGCGAGTGTTGGCAACGGAAATCCTTTATTTGTTGCGCAATTCGCGCCGCAGGATTTTACCCACCGGGGTTTTGGGCAACTCGGTACGGAACTCGACCGTCTTGGGGTGTTTGTAGCCGGTCATGTTTTCCTTGCAATAGGCACGCACCTGCGCTTCGGTGAGATTCGGGTCTTTTTTGACGATGACCAGCTTGACCGCCTCACCCGATTTGTCGTCAGGCACACCCACGCAGGCGCATTCCATCACACCCGGCATGTGCGACACCACGTCTTCGACCTCGTTGGGATACACATTGAAGCCGCTCACCAGAATCATGTCCTTCTTGCGATCGACGATTTTGAAGAACCCGCGTTCATCCATGACGCCGATGTCGCCGGATTTGAAGAAGCCGTCGGGCGTCATCACCTTGGCAGTCTCGTCCGGGCGCTGCCAGTAGCCAGCCATCACCTGCGGGCCTTTGATGCCGATTTCTCCCGGCTCGCCAGGCACCGAGTCGTTGCCCTCGTCGTCGAGCAATTTGAGCCATGTGCTGGGCACCGGCACGCCAATCGCGCCGGAATACTCGGTCACGTTGACCGGGTTGCAGGTGGCAATTGGCGAGGTTTCACTTAGCCCGTAGCCCTCACAAATGGCGCAACCGGTCTTTTCAAACCAGAGCTTGGCTACCGCGCTCTGCACGGCGGTACCGCCGCCGGCTGACACCATCAGGTTCTTCCAGTCGACTTTGCCGAAGTCCGGGTGATTGGCCAAGCCGTTAAACAGGGTGTTGACCGCCGGAAACACATGCACCTTGTGCTTGGCCAACTCGCCCAGCACAGCAGGAAAATCGCGCGGGTTGGGAATCAGGATCAGCTTGCCACCCAGGCGCAGCGTCAGCATCATGTTCACGGTGAAGGCGAAGATGTGGTACAGCGGCAGGGCACAGACCGAATTGATCTGCTCACCCTTGGGTATTTTGACCAGCGCGGGTTGGAAACAGGCATCTGCCTGCAACACATTAGCCACCAGGTTGCGGTGCAGCAGCACCGCCCCCTTAGAGACACCGGTGGTGCCGCCGGTGTACTGCAGTGCGGCAACATCGTCGGGTTTGATGCTGACTTTTTTCAGGCTACCGCTGCTGGCCTGGGCCATGGCGGCGTTGAAACGCACCGCCTCGGGCAGATTGAAGGCGGGTACCATTTTCTTGACGTTGCGCACCACATAGTTCACCAGCGAACCTTTGAGCAGGCCGAGCTGGTCGCCCATGGCACACAGCACCACGTGCTTGACCAGGGTAGCGGCCACACATTTCTCCAGCGTGGCGGCAAAGTTCTCCAGAATGACAATGGCCTTGGCGCCGGAGTCCTTGAGCTGGTGCTCCAACTCGCGCGGGGTGTACAGCGGGTTGACATTCACCAGCGTGAACCCGGCACGCAAGATGGCCGCCACCGCAATCGGGTACTGCAAGACGTTGGGCATCATCACCGCGACCCGGTCGCCACGGACCAGCCCGAGGCTTTGCAGATACGTGCCAAAGGTCTGACTCATCTCATCCACTTGGGCGTAGGTCAGCTCCTTGCCCATGAAGCTGTAAGCGCTCAGACTCGCATTTTTCTTGAAACTCTCCTGCATGAGCTCGACCAACGACGCGTAGCGGCTTTCGTCGATGTCTGCGGGAACACCTTCTGGATACGTCGACAGCCAGATCCGATCAGTCATGATTAAATCTCCGATTTTTATCAAGCTTGTGATTTTGACCGCCTCCAAGGCGCGCGCTGACTGTGTTTTCCCTTATTAGAGAAAAGCCCCCAAACCTAAACTGCAGGGCAGGCCGGTGTGGGGGCTTGGGGGTTGCCCGGGACGCGGGCTTGGGTCAGCGGGGTCGTGTCAGGCTCTGAGCGAGGTCAGCACCTCGTCGAGCATTTTCTTGGCATCGCCGAATAACATGCGGTTGTTTTCTTTGTAAAACAATGGGTTATCCACGCCCGCGTAGCCCGAGGCCATGCTGCGCTTCATGACGATGGAGGTTTTGGCCTTCCAGACCTCAAGCACTGGCATACCGGCAATCGGGCTGGTCGGGTCGTCCTGGGCGCTGGGGTTGACGATGTCATTGGCGCCGATGATCATGGTGACATCGGTGGCTGGGAAGTCGTCGTTGAGCTCATCCATCTCAAACACAATGTCGTAGGGCACCTTGGCCTCAGCCAGCAGCACATTCATGTGGCCTGGCATGCGCCCCGCCACCGGGTGAATGCCAAAGCGCACATTCACACCCTTGGCGCGCAGAAGCTTGGTGATCTCGAACACCGTGTGCTGGGCCTGCGCCACCGCCATGCCGTACCCCGGCACAATGATCACAGACTTGGATTCACGCAGCAACTCAGCCGTTTCCAGCGCCGTCACTGGGGTGACTTCGCCTGCAGGCTGCGCAGCACCGCCCGCACCCGGTTTGGGTGTGCCGGTGGTACCAAAACCGCCAGCAATCACGCTGATGAAGCTGCGGTTCATGGCGTTACACATGATGTAAGACAGAATCGCACCGCTGGAACCTACCAGCGCACCAACCACAATCAACAAGTCGTTGGAGAGCATAAAACCGGTGGCCGCTGCGGCCCAGCCGGAGTAGCTGTTGAGCATGGACACCACCACCGGCATGTCGGCGCCGCCAATGGCCATGACCATGTGCACGCCAAACAGCAACGCCACGATGGTCATCACGATCACCGGCAACATGCCGGACTGCACATCGTGCGCATGCATGAACGCGCCACCAAAATAGATCACCACCAGCAACCCCGCCAGATTGAGCCAATGCCGACCCGGCAGCAAGACCGGGTTGCCACTGACGCGCCCAGACAACTTGCCAAAGGCAATCACCGAGCCAGCAAAGGTGACCGCACCGATGAAGATACCAATGTAGATCTCCAACTCGTGAATGGACTTGGCAGCGCCTTCGTACCCGGCGCTGGCGGTGGGGTCGATAAAGGTGGCAAAACCCACCAGCATGGCCGCCAGACCGACCATGCTATGCATCAGCGCCACCAGCTCGGGCATTTGTGTCATCTGCACAGTGCGTGCAGCGTACAAACCAATGCCGCCACCAATCACCATGGCACCGATGATCCACGGCAAGCCAGCCCCAGTGACTTGCGGGCCAAACACGGTGGCCAGCACAGCCAGCGTCATGCCGACCATGCCGTAGAGGTTGCCGCGCAGCGCGGTAGTCTGGTTGGACAGACCACCCAGGCTCAAAATAAACAGAATGGTTGCGCCAATGTAGGCAACCGTGGCCAAACTGGAAGACATGGGTGTATCCTTCTTATTTGCGGAACATGGCCAGCATGCGCTGGGTCACAGCGAAGCCACCAAACATATTGATAGCGGTGAGCACAATGCCGGCCGCAGCCACCCAGGTGATCAGGCTGTTGGGCCGGTCCAGCGCATCGGCCAGCGGCGAAATCTGCACCAGCGCACCGATGGCAATGATGCTGGAAATGGCGTTGGTCACACTCATCAGCGGCGTGTGCAGGGCCGGTTTGACGTTCCACACCACCATATAGCCGACAAAACACGCCAGCACAAACACAGTGAAGTGCGACATGAACTCCTTGGGTGCGTTGGCACCAATCAGCCAGAACAGCACCGCAGCCACGCCGAACACGATGGCCAGCTTGCTGCCCGCCATCGGTTCGCTGGCGGCACCATGGCCGCCCTTCTTGGTTGCGGGTGCGGCGGCGGGTTTGGCCGCAGCCGGTGGCGCAGCAGCCACTTTGGGCGCAGGCGCTGGCCAGGTGATGCTGCCGCCCTTGGTCACTGTGAGACCGCGGATGGCATCGTCTTCCATGTTGACGTCGATGATGCCGTCTTTGGTCTTGCACAACTCCTCAGCCAAGCGAAACAGGTTGGTGGCATACAACGTGGACGACTGCATGGCCAAACGCGAGACCAGGTCGGTGTAGCCGACGATGGTCACCCCATGCTTTACCACCGACTGACCGGGCTCGGTCAGCTCGCAGTTGCCGCCCTGCTCGGCAGCCATATCCACAATCACGCTGCCGGGCTTCATGCTCCTGACCATTTCGGCGGTGATCAGCTTGGGCGCAGGCTTGCCAGGGATCAGCGCGGTGGTGATGATGATGTCGACCTCTTTGGCCTGCTTGGCGTACATGTCGCGCTGGGCTTTTTGAAAACCCTCGCTCATCACCTTGGCGTAACCGCCACCGCCGGAGCCTTCTTCCTCGTAATCAACCTTGACAAATTCACCGCCCAGCGACACCACCTGGTCGGCGACTTCAGCGCGGGTGTCGTTGGCGCGGACGATGGCGCCCAGGCTAGCGGCGGTACCAATGGCTGCCAGACCCGCCACACCAGCCCCGGCAATGAACACCTTGGCCGGCGGCACCTTGCCCGCAGCGGTGATCTGACCACTGAAAAAGCGGCCAAACGCATTGGCAGCCTCAATGACAGCACGGTAGCCAGCGACACCCGCCTGAGAGGTCAGTGCATCCATCTTCTGCGCGCGGCTCAAGGTGCGTGGCAGCGCGTCAATGGCCAGCACGGTGGCGTTTTTGGCGGTGAGCAATTGCATCAGCTCCGGGTTTTGCGCCGGCCAGATAAAACTGATCAGTGCGCCGCCTTGGCGCAGCAGACCCACCTCGCCAGTGGTTGGTGCGCGCACCTTGAAGACGATGTCGGACGTGGCCCACAGCGCCGGTGCATCCGGCACGATGCTGGCCCCAGCGGCCTGGTAGTCTGCGTCGCTGATATTGGCGGCATCGCCCGCACCGGATTCGATGGCAACAGAAAAACCCAGCTTGATCAGCTTGGCCACCACCTCAGGCACGGTCGCGACACGTTTTTCGCCTGGAAAAACTTCGCGCGGCACGCCAATGCGCTGCGCCAGTGGCACCAGATCAGGCGCACCCGGCCCTGTAAGCTGTCCCGCCGGGGCAGCAGTTGCAATTTCAACTTGCATGAATCGTCTCCTCGAATAGTTAGACATCGCAGAGCTTGAATGCCGCTCTGAAACGACCGTGCGAGCTTACAACAGATTCATGGCTTTCGCCGTCCCTAAACTGGGGCTTGCGTGGGTGGGCTTCGTCCGGCCGGATTCACCCGGAGCCGCTCGGGCTTCCGGGATAATTGCTGCATGACTGAAAGATGGAAACCCAGCGCCACCGTGGCCGCAATCATTGAACAACAAGGCAAGTTTTTACTTGTGGAAGAACACACCCCGGAAGGTTTGCGCCTGAACAACCCTGCCGGGCATCTGGATGAGGGCGAAAGCCTGCTGCACGGGTGCGCCCGCGAGGCCCTGGAAGAAACCATGCATCTGTTCACCCCGGAGTATCTGGTGGGTGTCTATATGTCACGCTTTCAGCGCCCGGCCACCGCAGGCCAAGAAGCCCAGGACGTGACCTACCTGCGCTTTGCCTTTGGCGGCACACTGGGCGCCTTGCAGGCCGGGCGCAGCCTGGACGCTGGCATCGTGCGCACCCTCTGGCTGTCGGCCGATGAGATTCGCGCCAGTGCGCCCCTGCACCGCAGCCCGCTGGTCGGGCGCTGCATGGAAGACTATTTGCTGGGCCAGCGTTTTCCGCTGGCACTGATCCATATGGACCTCAGCGTGACCGCCTTGAGCAGTGGCCGCGTGAAGCCATGAGCAGCACCACACTGCGTCAACGGGTGGTGGTGGGTTTAAGCGGTGGCGTGGACTCTGCCGTAACCGCCTGGCTGCTCAAACAACAAGGCCATGAGGTGCTGGGCATCTTCATGAAAAACTGGAATGACGACGATGACACTGGTTACTGCTCGTCCAACGAAGACTTTGTCGACGCTGCCGCAGTGGCAGACGTGATTGGCATCGAGATCGAGCACGTCAATTTCGCCGCAGAGTACAAAGACCGGGTATTTGCCGACTTCTTGCGCGAATACAGCGCAGGCCGCACCCCCAACCCGGACATTTTGTGCAACGCCGAGATCAAGTTCAAAGCCTTTTTGGACCACGCTATGCGCCTGGGAGCCGACAAAATCGCCACGGGTCACTACGCCCGGGTGCGCTTGAACGCTCACACCCAACGCCACGAGCTACTCAAAGGGCTGGACCCGGCCAAAGACCAAAGTTATTTTTTGCACCGCCTCAACCAGGCGCAGCTGCGCAACACCTGGTTTCCGGTGGGCGAGCTGCTGAAAACCGAGGTGCGCCGCATCGCCCAGGAGATTTGCCTGCCCAACGCCAAGAAAAAAGACTCCACCGGCATCTGCTTCATTGGCGAGCGGCCATTCAGGGAATTTTTGAACCGCTACATTGCCCGCGAGCCAGGCCCCATCAAGAACGACAAGGGCCAAACCATTGGGCAGCATGTGGGACTGAGCTTCTACACCCTGGGACAGCGCCAGGGATTGGGGGTTGGTGGCCTCAAGGCCAAAGGCGCGCAGCGCGGCGGTGGCGAGCATGCACCGTGGTTTGTAGCCCGCAAAGACCTAGACCACAACACGCTGTGGGTGGTGCAAGGGCATGACCACCCTTGGCTGCTATCGCACACGCTGCAGGCCGGTCAAATGAGCTGGGTCGCCACGAAAGGGCCGCTTCCCGGCGACCTGGCTGCCAAAACGCGTTACCGACAATTGGACGCGCCGTGTGCACTGCAAACGCTCGCACCAGACGGATTTACTTTGACCTTCCCGCAAGCCCAATGGGCGGTCACGCCAGGGCAATCTGCGGTGCTGTACGACGGCGATGTCTGCCTGGGAGGCGGCATCATTACCGCCTCAAGTGCACCTGAATTACTCTGATTTATATAGCTGTCAGCGCTTTATTTATAAGGGCTAAAGGCTGATTTTCCATATAAGGTTATCCTATGCGAGCGAGCAGCCCTTCCATGTCTTTCAGCATGTTTTCTACGCCTTCGGACTGCAACTGGTCAGGCGTGAAGCACTGCTGCAGCTCCTGCTCCATGAAACACATGGTCATGCGCAAATAGGTGCTGTCAAGTGCCTTGCGCACCGCAGAGAACTGCTGGCTGATTTTCAGACAGCTTTCACCCTCTTCAATCATGCGCTGCACGCCGCGAATCTGCCCCTCCGCGCGGCGCAACCGGTTGATCACGTCGTTGCGCGCTGCTTCGTTGGTCAATGCCGAGGTCATGACAGGTATCCTTTAGATCGATATCGGGTGGCTGCGGATGATACTCATGCGTTCACCCGCAACACATGGGCAACTTAACGCGAGCAGCTGGCGCCCTCTTCGGGCACACCGAGCTTTTTCAGAATCATGGCCAGCGGGCAAAAGTTGGTAAAGCCAGACTGAAACAGGTTGAGGCCAACAAATGCGGTAAAGGCCAAGGCCCACTTGCTGACAAACAGCGGGCTGCCTTCAACCCCAAAAGCCAGTGACAACATGACAAACAAACCGGCAAAAACAAAAACAAATCGCTGAACTGTCATCTCGAATCTCCTTTAAAAAATTACTTGTCCAGCCTGTTGATACCCAGCAGGCCCATGATGTATTTCTCGTAAATAGGCTCCGAGGTGCCTTTCTTGAGCTTGCGCATGAAATATTTCTCGTAGGCAATTTTGGCCAAATGCACCCACTTGCCCTTCTTGAACCAGGCTACATTGCGTGGCGGAATCTGTGGCAAGGCCACGAAAGCGGCGCCGGTATCGCCCATGTCCGCCAGACAAACGGCGTTCCAGGTGCCCTTGTCGGTGGCCGGCTTGCCAGCAAGTTCATTCGCAATGTTGTGGCAGATGGCGGTCATCATGCTTTCGATCATGTAGCCTGTCTTGGGGCAACCGGTGGGCACGGGCGTGACTTCAACGGGAGGAATCGCCACACACACTCCCGCCGAGAAGATGTTTTTGTAAGCCTTGCTGCGCTGAAACTCGTCAATGATGACCATGCCCCGCGGGTTACAGAGCTTGGGCACAGCGGCCACCGCGTCCACCCCTTTGAAGGCTGGCAGCATCATCGACATCTTGAAGCTGATTTCATGGTCTTTGAGGACATTGCCCTGGTCGTCGATCTGGGTGATGAACATCTTGCCTTCTTCCACCTTGGTGGTTTTGGCGTTGGTAACCCACTTGATGTCACGGTTGCGAAACTCCGACTCCAGCATCGACTTGCTGTCACCCACACCGCCCAGACCCAGATGCCCGATGTAAGGCTCGCTGGTCACGTAGGTCATGGGCACCTTGTTGCGAATCTTGCGCCGACGCAAATCGGTGTCGAGAACCATCGCAAACTCATAGGCCGGGCCGAAACAGCTGGCACCGGGCATAGCGCCCACCACGATTGAGCCCGGGTTTTTCACAAACTGCTCATATTCGGCAAAAAACGCCTGCGCATGGTCCACATGGCAAATCGAATGGGTAAAGCCGCCACCACCCGACGCCGCCGGACCAGCACCAGGCACCTCGTCAAACGCCAGCTTGGGGCCAGTGGCGATCAGCAGGTAATCGTAGTCCAGCACTTGACCATCAACCAGCGTGAGCTTGCTGGCATCGGCGTCAATGTGCGTCACAGCCTTCGGGACAAAGGCAATTTTCTTGCGCGTCAGGTAGGGCGCGATTGGCAGTGTCACCTCTTCGCGCTTGCGCCAACCTACCCCCACCCAGGGGTTGCTGGGAACGAACTGAAAATAATCGGTGGAATTGACCACGGTGATGCGATGCTCTTCGGGAAGCATTTCACGCATTTCATAAGCCGCCGGCATGCCGCCGATGCCCGCTCCGATGATGACGATATGAGCCATGTTGTCTCCTGGTTATAACTATTTGAAGCATTGCCTGATTACACTGCCGCGTCTGCGCGCGGCTGGTTACGGCGCCAATAGAGCGCGTAATAAAGAACCGGTATCACCACCAGCGTGAGAACCGTCGAAACCAAAATGCCAAAGATCAGCGAAATGGCCAGGCCATTGAAAATCGGGTCGTCCAGAATAAAAAACGCACCAATCATGGCCGCCAAGCCGGTCAGCGTGATGGGCTGCGCGCGCACGGCGGCAGACCGCACCACCGCCTCTTTGAAGGCCAGGCCGCTGGCCACCTGCAGGTCGATGAAGTCCACCAACAAGATGGAATTGCGCACGATGATGCCGGCTAACGCAATCATGCCGATCATCGAGGTGGCGGTGAACTGCGCATTCAACAGCGCGTGGCCCGGCATCACCCCGATGAGGGTCAGCGGAATCGGCGCCATGATCACCAGCGGTGTCAGGTAGCTTTTGAACTGTGCCACCACCAGCAGGTAGATCAGGATCAAACCCACGCCATAGGCCGTGCCCATGTCCCGAAAGGTCTCGTAGGTGATCTGCCATTCGCCGTCCCATTTGATGGCGTATTGCCGGTACGGATCGGACGGCTGGGTGATCCAGTATTCGCCCAACTCGCCGGTACCCGGGAGGGCAGCATCCTTGAGCTTGTCGCGGATGGCAAACAGGCCATACAGAGGCGAGTCCAGCTTGCCCGCCATGTCGCCAAACACATAACTCACCTGTTGCAGGTCTTTGGTGAACAGCGGTTTGTCGATAACGCCCTGCTCCACCTGCACCAGTTCGGACAAGGGCACCATCTTGCCGTTGGCGGCGCGCAGCGGCATCGCCAGAATCGCGTCCAGGCCCACCTGGTCTTCCAGTGGCAATTGCAGGCGTACCGGCACCGGGTATTTGGTGTGACCGTCATGCAGGTAGGCTGCGTCAGCACCTGTGAGGGCCATGGCGGCAGTTTGTGCCACAGCCGACACGGATATGCCCAGCGACTCAGCGCGTTGGCGGCGCACCCGCAGGTAGACACGCGGTGCGTTTTCTTCCAGCGAGGTGTCCACCCCGACGATATCGGGCGTGGCTTCAAAAGCGGTTGCAATGCGCGCAGCCAAAGCCTGACGCCCGGCTTCATCCGGGCCATACACCTCGGCAACAAGAGGCGACATCACTGGCGGGCCAGGCGGCACCTCGACCACTTTGACGCGGGCATGGTGACGCTTGCCAATTTTCTCCAGCTCCGGGCGCAGGCGTTGCGCAATCACATGGCTTTTGTCGTTACGGCGGTGTTTGTCCACCAGATTGACCTGCAAATCGCCCTGTTCGGCATCGGCACGTAGGTAATACTGGCGCACCAGACCATTGAAGGTGATCGGCGAGGCCGTGCCAGCGTAGGCTTGCAGGTTCAACACCTCAGGCTGCTGCGCCAGAAACGCACCCAACTCATGCAAGGTGGCGGCAGTTTCTTCCAGCGGGGTGCCTGCTGGCATTTCAACCACCACCTGAAACTCGCTCTTGTTGTCAAAGGGCAACATCTTCAGCACCACCAATTGCACCATGGCCAGCCCCATCGACAGCACCAACGCCACCAGAATGCCCGCCAGCAAGAGCCAGCGCTTGCGCGAGCTGTCCAGAAACGGGGTGAGCACGCGGGCAAAAAAGGCCTGCAGTTTGGCGCTTTTTCCTGACGTGGGGGGATGGCCCGCGCCATGGCCGTGAGAACGCATCAGCGTCAGCGCCAGCCATGGCGTGATGGTGAAGGCAATCGCCAGAGAGATCGCCATACCCAAGCTGGCATTGATTGGGATCGGGCTCATGTACGGCCCCATCAGGCCTCCGACAAACGCCATCGGCAACAGTGCCGCAATGACGGTGAAGGTGGCCAGAATCGTCGGGCCACCGACCTCATCCACCGCACCTGGAATGATCTGGCCCAAGGTGGCGTCCGGGTACAGCTTCTGGTGCCGGTGGATGTTTTCCACCACCACAATCGCGTCGTCTACCAGAATACCGATGGAAAAAATAAGTGCGAACAAGGACACGCGGTTCAGCGTGAAGCCCCAAGCCCAAGAGGCAAACAGCGTGGCCGCCAGCGTCAAGATCACCGCTGCGCCGACGATGACCGCCTCGCGCTTGCCCAGCGCAAAGCCCACCAGCAAAATCACCGAGCCAGTAGCAAACGCCAGCTTTTGAATCAGCTTGTTGGCTTTTTCTGCGGCCGTCTCGCCATAGTCGCGGGTCACCGTGGTTTCGATGTTGGCGGGGATCACCGTGTTTTGCAGCGCGTCAACACGCGCGCGCACCGCCTGAGAGACATCTACTGCGTTGGTGCCCGGCTTTTTGGTGACGGTCATGGTCAGCGCTGGGTAGACACCACCGGCAGCGGGCTCAGTACCGGCGTCAGCTGAATCGACGCCTGTGGCTGCGCCGGGAGTGAACCACACATAACGCTGGGGCAACTGAGCACCGGTTTCAATCTGCGCCACTTCGCGCAGGTAAATCGGTGTGCCCTTGCTGGTGCCGACGATCACCTCACCCACATCTTCTGCAGTACGCAAAAACTCACCGGTTTCAACCTGGAGCATTTGCCCGTTGACACTGGCACTGTTGATCACCGCGCCAGACGGCATGCTGACGTTAGCAGCAGCCAGAATGGACTTCAGCGACAACACGTCAACACCGCGCTCGCGCAGGCGCACCGGGTCCAGCCAGACATGCACCGCACGCGAAGGGCCGCCAATGGTCTGTACCTCGCGGGTACCGGGCACGCGCTTGATTTCGGCCTCCACCACGTGGGCAACGCGCTCCAGGTCAACCGCCGCCATGACGTCTTTGCTCCATAGTGTCACGGCCAGGACGGGCACGTCGTCAATTCCCATGGGTTTCACGATGGGGGTCAGCGTGCCCAGATCACGTGGCAACCAGTCCTGGTTGGCGTTGAGTACGTCGTACAGGCGCACCAGCGCCTCAGTGCGGGGTACGCCGACCTCGAACTGCACCGTCATCACCGCCATGCCGGGGCGCGCCACCGAAAAGGTGTGCTCAATACCGGCAATCTGGCTCAGCACCTGCTCGGCCGGGCGCGCCACCATGTTTTGCACGTCTTCGCTGCTGGCGCCGGGGAACGGGATCAGCACATTGGCCATGGTCACGTTGATCTGCGGTTCTTCCTCGCGCGGCGTGACCAGCACCGCAAACAAGCCCAACAACAGCGCGACCAGCGCCAGCAGCGGTGTCATGGCGTTGAGCTTGAAGGCGCGTGCCAGACGGCCAGAGATGCCCAATTGAGTTTCCTCTTGCATACTCATCTCACTGCGCCACAGCACCAGCCGCCTGGGGCTGCGCACCGGCCAAGCCGGCCTTGACCGGGTCCAGCGCCACCTGGTCTTTTTCCTGCAAGCCCGCCAACACCTCAAAGCCTTGCTCACCATGGTCTGCCCCCAGGCGCACCGCCTTGAGCACAAAACCGCTCGCACCAGCGACATACACCGCCGTCAGTTCGCCGCGGCGCAGCACCGCCGCTGCCGGAATCACCAGCCGCTGCTTTTCCCCAGCGGCAAAACGCACCCGAATCTGCTGGCCTGGCACCAATGTGTTAGCGGCTGATGCGGGCAACTCCAGACGCCACTCTATGGTTTGCGACACCGGGTCAGCACCCGGCATGCGGCTGGTAAGCGTCGGGCGAATCCACATTTGGGAGCCGTCAGCCGCAGGCACTAGAACCTCAATCTCGCTCTTTGGTGTGATGGCGTTGGAGCGCGATACCGGCATTTGCACCACCGCGCGCAACGGTGTGGGCGCGTACAGCGTCAGCAAAGGCGTGCCGGGCATGGCCAGATCCCCCACCTCGGCCTGGGTTTGCAGCACCCAGCCTTCAAACGGCGCGGTAACCCGGGTGAAGCCTTGCGACAATCCCGCTTGACGGGCGCCCGCGCTGGCCTGGTCACGCGCCGCCTGGGCTGACTTGAGCTGGGCATCGGCGCTGTCCATGGCGGCTGAGCTGATGAAACCTTTGGCCAGCAAATCCCGCGTGCGCTCGAAGTTGGCCTGCGAGTTACGCAACTGGGCCTGAGCCTGGGCCACCTGGGCCTGGCTGCTTTGTACGCCGGTCTGGGTTTCGCTGTCATTGATGGTGGCCAACAGTTGGCCAGCTTTGACCCGGTCACCGGGTTTCACAGCCATCGACAGCAGTCGACCCGCCGCCTGCGCCGAAATGGTGCTTTGGTGAACCGGTTGAACCACCCCGTCCATCGCAAACCCTTGTCCTACCGCCTGCCGCTGAACAGCCGCCACAGGCACCTGAACCGATGCTTGCGCCCAAGCCGCATTCACAGACCAAGCAGCCGCCAACGCCAGCCAGGTCAGGCGACGGCGAAACAGAAGCAACGGGCGGTGAGAAAAAACGTCAGACATGAGACTTCCTTCAACAATACTGTAGGGAGTATATTAGAAATTGATAAATCAGGCTGACAACCGTTACTGCGCCTCAAGTCGTGACAGGCCATCGTC
>Ga0105047_10003503_pt1 | contig 27630 bp, 21 predicted proteins | sample MAT04_FD_78384 | JGI IMG/M metagenome (GOLD analysis project Ga0105047, IMG submission 78384) | Freshwater microbial communities from Lake Fryxell liftoff mats and glacier meltwater in Antarctica - MAT-04 (megahit assembly) | ecosystem: Environmental > Aquatic > Freshwater > Ice > Liftoff... | reverse complement strand
TCGAGTGTGAATGGATCGTCTTCATCTTTTTATCGAAGGATGAAAGCCTTCGATCTTGGGTAGTTCCGTACAGTGTTGCAAAGGAACATACGAATGTCCCGGGAGCGAATCGACAAGACCCGCACTTCCGGGATTTGGCGTGGTCGAAATTAATCAAGCCGCCTCTTGCTCAGTATGAAAACAACTGGAGTCTTAAGCCATGAGCTATCGGAAAGCCGGTGTCCCCTTGCTTTGTGACAGAGGAGTGTCCCCGATGAGAGTTCTTGCCTGCTTCCTTATTCTCGCAACCCTAACCGTGCCGGCGTTCGTTGCGCGCGGCGAGGAACCAAGAACCAAGAACAAAGAACCAGGAACCGAACTCTTCCGCCCCGAAGCGGCGAAGTTTCCACCTTTAGAGAAGGCGAAAGCATACACGGGCCAACTCGCGTTCGTGGATCATGCGAACCGCCGCGGCAGCATCCGCTTGTCAGGCGGAGAGTTGTTTCACTCAACGCCCCTGAGTCCGTTTGCCATGCTCCCTTATGGCATGGCCCGCTATCACGGTGCGCCAGCGGATCTGAGGGATATCCCACTGGGTACCATGCTGCACGGTCGCTTCTATCTGCCTCCCGACCCAGCTCTCTCTCCGGTGCCTGTGGTCTCGAGTGGGAGCGTCACGAATCCTGCCGAGAATCATGCCATCTTGCTTGAGGACGAGCCCAGTTTCTGTCTCCGCGAGGGCAAAGTCTGGAAGTTGAAGGAGGTGGAGCTTCTTAAGGAAAACAATCAAGGGATGATTGTCGCCAGTCGCGAGCCGAAAGAAGGCGGAGAGGGCAAGGAAGGCGAACAGCGGATGAGCATCGATGCTGCCACCTGCTTTTGGCGCGGTCGCGAAAAGCTGGGGCTCGCGGACTTGATCGCCGAAGGCCTGTGGCCTGCCGAGGGAAAGAAGTCACTCGGTGGTCAGGTCGTCCATCTGGCAATCGGCTGGAAACCGGCAGGGACTTGGGAGCGACGTGTTGGCAATCGGCTTCATATCTCAGATATCTGGTTGGATGAGACGGCGATGCAGCGCGCCACTCAGCACCAGATCAAGGTTCATCAGGAGTTGATCCGGAGCCGCTGGATGCCCGCCTTTGTCGATGCGGTCGAATACGGAAAGTTCGGCGAGGCAACGGTGACCGCGACCTTGTTCGGCGGCATGGACCCCTCCCTTTACGCTGATTTCAAGAAGGGCATCACTGGACAGATGGCTGTGTCCGATGCGAATTTGAAGCATTTTGAGGGGTGGGTTAGCCATTCCCACATGGCCATCAGGGGCCCCATGCTGGACGTTACGAAGCAGGACAAAGAGGTCTCTCTGGGCAGCAGCGGGATCCAAATTCGTATGAAGGTGGACTTGGTCCTGGAGGGCTTTCGTCCCGGGAGGATTGTCCGTATCCGTCCCATGAACTGGCCCGATGACGGGGTGCCACGGGAGGAATACACAGGGGGCCGTAAAGAAGAACGCTTTCCGACGCCAGCCATCTTTCCCAAATACTGATGCGACTTGGTTCTTGGTTCTTAGTTCTTAGTTCAAGCGACACAGAGAATCCGAAACCAAGAACCAAGAACTAAGAACCAAGAACCAGGAACAAAAAACATGAAACCAACCCTGCTCATCGCCCTTTTGTGCATGCTCACCACCGCCGCGCCTGCCGCCGACGCGCCGTTTCGGCCCGAAGCGGGGAAGTTCCCCCCTTTGGAAAAGGCGCACTCCTACCGGGGCGAACTCGTGTTCGTGGATCATGCGAACCGCCGCGGCAGCATGCGCGTGGAAGGGGCGGGTACGTATTTCCGAAACGCCCCGCACCCCTTCGCCATGCTCCCCTACGGCATTGTGCGTTATCACGGCGCACCGGCCGATCTGAGGGACATCCCGCTCGGCACCGTGCTGCACGTCCGGGCCTTTCTCCCGCCGGACCCGAAGAACTCCTCCGTCCCGGTATTGCCCGTCAATAACCGGGAGAAAACCGCGGACTACAGTGGCGCCGGTACTGCACCTGCCGAGAACCACGTCCTCCTCCTCGAAGACGAGCCCAGTCACTGCCAGCGTGGCGGACTGGTCTGGAAACTCAAAGAACTGGACCTCAAGAACAACGAGGGGATGATCGTCGCCAGCCGCGAAGCGAAGGCAGGCGGAGACGGTAAGGCCAGCGAGGAAAAGCTGACCTTCGATGCCGCCACCCGCATCTGGCGCGGTCGCGAATGCCTCGGGATCGCCGACTTGATCGCCGAGGGCCTTTGGCCCGCCAGCGGGAAGAAACCCCTGGGTGGCCAGGCTGTCCTGCTCGGGATCACCTGGAAGCCCACGCCGGATGGTGTGTTCACCCGGTTTCACATCTCAGACATCTGGCTGGATGATACCTCGGTGCAACGTGCCGCTCAAAATCAAAGCGAGACGCACAAGGCCTTCATCCGCAGCCGCTGGATGCCCGCGTGGGTGGATGCCGTCGAGTATGGCAAGTTCGGCCGCGCCACCGTGACCGCGACCTTGTTCGGCGGCATGGACGCCGCCCTCTACGCCGATTTCAAGAAAGACAGCAAGGTGCTGATGAATGGGGCCGAGAATACCTTGAAGCATGCGGGCGGCGAATACGGACCCGCGCACATGGCATCGAAAGGCCCCATCCTCGACGTCACGAAGGCGACCGGAGACGTCCCTCTGGGCAGCAGCGGCATCCAAATCCGTTTTGAGACGGACCTCATCATCGAAGGCATCCGCCCCGCGAGAGTCGTCCGTGTCCGTCCTGCGGGCTGGCCCCAGGTGGACCTGCCACGGGAGGAATTCCTGGGCGACGGCAATAGCCTTGAAGGCCGCTTCCCGACACCGGCCATCTTCCCCAAGTATTAAACGTGAGATATCGCCCATGAACCCTGTGGCGAGAGAAAATAGGAACCTGATCCCCATGTCGAAGCCGTCATTCGCATCGTCGAAGGTGCGAAGGGCAAGATAGAGAAGACCGAGGACGGCCAAAGCCTCAAGCTCGTCGATCTCGCTGTGCCGGGTGCTGGATCGCACGACATCCGCAAGGACGATCCCTATGACGCGGCCTTCTTCGAGCACCTCGGCCACATCAGCACGTTGAGCCAACCGCATACGTCTGCAGGTTGGTGGCAACGGGTATTCGCGCGGCACATGGGCCTGCCCAAAAGCACCCTCGCCGACCGGCGCCACCATGACCAGAAAGCCAACACGCCCCCGCGCTAACTAGGTCAGCCGGTAGATTGCCAGTGTTTCTATACACACCGGTTACACAGATCGCGTTACTGTTTTTATGTGGGTCATGTGCCGATAACGCGCCGCTTTGCACCGCACCAACAGGCGCAACGTCATGCGTGGTTTGTGGATACGTTTCCGTTTGCGCAGCCGTGTTACGATTCTGCGAAACGATGCTACTTTCTGTAAGTCTTTGACCACCAACGAACGGGAATGCATGGGAATCGAACCCACCAGACCCCCTTGCGAGGGTCGCAACGGCTTTGAAGACCGCGGAGATCACCAGGTCTCATCCACTCCCAGAAACGTATTGAGTCCAGTGTTGTTAATGAAGGAAGAAAGTTTGAAACGATTGGTTCTAAACTTTCTTTCCCCACACACTGGACTCACTAGTCTGACCTGAGAATATGCTTTAGTCAACGTGCAGATGTGAATCCGTTATTTTCCCGTGAGCATGTTCCAGTACGACGGGACGTGCGTTCCGTTTTCGATCACCGTGGGCTCGGCCTTGGCCAGGGCTTTCATCAAACCTTCTGTCATCGGCAGAGCCTGGTTCTGGCGGCTTGCGGCATCCATTATGTGTGTCAGGCGCGGGGGGTGAACGCTGATTGTCTCGGCGCCGGCATGAATCGCAGATTCCATCACGGTATTGAGATTCACGCTCATGGCGACGCCGTTGCGCAGCAGTTCTTGAAGAGATTGTATAGTGAATCCCTGGCAGCGGCCGAAGGCGAGCGCTTCCAGAAAGGCGGCGCGGCTGGCGCTTACGGCGAGTTGTTCAATGGACTTGACGATCTGCCCGCTGCCTGACAGCCCGCAATAATTGGCCTGCCCGGAGCTCGTAAAGAGCCTGAATAGCGGCAGGAGTTTGTCGTAGGTCTTTCGATTGCAGCCTGCAAAGAGAGTCAACGCGGCCTTCTTTGCGTCGGTTGCGCTTCCGCTGACCGGCGCGTCGATCCATTCGATGCCGCGGTGTTTCATCAAGTCTGCGATACGGCGCGTTTCGCTGAGCGGCATGAATCCCAGGTCGATGATCACTTTTCCAGGAATGGCCTCGGCCATGTCGTTTTTCGCGAGATTTGACGTCTCGCGCCAGTCCTGCAGATTGATCAGGATAATATCGGCGGCCGCGGCAATTAAACGCGGCGTGCGCCGCGTCAGCGTGGTGTCGTCTTCAAACGCTTGCATGCGCCGGGAACTGCCGTCGAAAATCGAAAGCGCATAACGCGCCGTGTGCAGACGTTTGAGCAACGCGGCGCCCAGGTCGTCGATGCCGATCAGGCCAACATGCGGCAGTGGTTCTTTCGCCATGGTACGGTCTCCTTATGAATCAATTGCGCGCATGCCTGCCTTCAACGTTCCCAGGGCTGCTGCGGCATCGGGGAATCGTATACGCGCCGCATTCGTCGCCAGCGAATGAGAAGCAGGTCAAAAGGATCATTGATGATACAGCGCAGCACGTTGATGGTGGAACCTTCCTTATTATCCCAATGTACCGGCGCGTACCAGATGTGCTCGTTGAGGTTGTGCGCAATACAGAAAATTTCGACGTCGATCATTCCGCCGTCGATGCGGCAGCGTGAGAAAATCTTTTGGCAGACTTCGCGTCGGAAGATTTTAAAACCGCACTGGCTGTCGACCACGGCCTTCTCAAAGACGATCACATGGGCCAACATCAGCAATCCCAGCCCCAGGACACGGCGTGATTTGCTTTCATCTTCTTGAAACGTTCGCACGCCTGCGACCATGTTATACTGAGCTTCCAGTTTTGGGAAGAAAGCGCGCAGTTCGTCGATCGGGGTGGCATGGTCGGCGTCCATGAAGAGTACGTAATCGTTTTTTGCGGCCAGACAGCCTCGCCGCACCGCCGCGCCTTTTCCAAGGTTACGCGGCTGGCGCAGCAGCGAAAGTTCCTTCCACTTGGCGGCCTCGGCATCGACGATGGCGCAGGTGTTGTCGCGGCTTCCGTCGTCGACGACCAGCACTTCGTAGCGGCCGGCGAAGTGCTCATCCAGCCAGACACGGATTTCGTTGAACGTTTGAACTATGCGCTTGCGTTCATTGTACGCGGGTATGACAACCGAGAGGCTCTTGCCTTCAGCGAGGGGTTTTGCGGAATTGGATGTGCTCACAAGCGTCTCGTTCGTTCCTGGTATTCGTGATAGTAGCGCCGGGCGTCTCTGCCCGCGCGCGGATGTGTCGACGAATGCGGGCGCAGAGGCCCGCACCACTGAACGGTGCTCAGACTACCTTCATCTCCGCCGGATTGAAAACCGCTTTGGGATAGTTCATCTCGATCTTGGATAGCGTTTTGACGAGCGCGTCAGTGATGACGTAGTTGCGGTACCATTTCTTATTTGACGGAACAACATACCAAGGCGCCCAGGGAGCGCTGCATTTACTGACCGCGTCTTCGTAGGCCTCCATGTAGTCGTCCCAGAACGTGCGTTCTTTCAAATCTCCCGGTTCAAATTTCCAGTGCTTGGCTGGATCGGCTAGACGTTCTTCGAGGCGTTGTTTCTGTTCGTCCTTGCTGATATGCAGAAAAAATTTGAGGATGACCGTATTTTCTTCCGATAACGATTTTTCAAAATTATTGATGTGCTCGTAGCGCTCTTTCCAGTCTTTTTTTGGAATCAAATCGTGCACGCGCACAACCAGCACGTCCTCGTAATGAGAACGGTTGAAAATACCGAATTTGCTCTTGGCCGGCACGGCTTTGTGAATGCGCCAGAGGAAATCATGGCTCATCTCTTCGGTCGACGGGCGCTTGAAGGATGTGACCTGAGTGCCAATCGGATTCAGGCCGCGGAAGCACTGCCGAATGGCGCCATCTTTTCCGCCGGTGTCCATGGCCTGAAACACAATCAGCAATGCGCGGCGTCCATCGACATAGAATGTTTCCTGAAGTTTCAAGAGCTCTTCGGTCAGCACTGCTGTCGCTGCTTCGCATTCTTCGCGATTCTTGAACTTGCCATCATCCGACGGATCGATCGAGCTGAGCTTGAATTTCGAACCGTCTTCAATGCGATAGGACTTGTTGCTCATTTGGCCTCCCCGAATTTCGTTCAGTTGAATTGAAGCATCATTGCCGTTCTTGTGTCTTCCGACAAGTGGACAACGCCGTTGACAGCGTGTATAGTTCTGATAAGCAAGGAACAAGTTCAAAGGCTTCAAATGAAAACAATCGGTCGATACGCATTATTGATGCTTGCGCTGGGATTCGGGCTGCTGCCCGCCGGCCGGAGCGTCACCATGCTTGCCGGCGGTTGCGATGCGGTCTGTTGCCAGGCGTGCTCGGCGGGATGCTGTTCGGAGCACACTTCGCCGTTGCAAATGACGTGTCCGAATTGCAATTGCAGTTTGACGGAATTTGCCATTCAGATTGTTTACCCAGTTGAGATCAAGCAAGCCATTGATCAAATTGGACAGCACGATTGCGCGCTTTTCTTGATTGCTTCGCTGTCGCAATCCGCAAGTGTTGCCGCCAGCCGCTCGGAACAGAACCGGTTGCAACGTTCGCCCGATCTTCCGCTCTTCCTTAAGACGCACGTACTTCTCGTTTGATTTTCTTCACGATATCGGACTGACCCAAACGGGTCCGTCCAATGAATGCGTTATCACGGACGATTCGTCCGGGATCAGCCTTTCGTGGAGACTTATTATGTCCGCAAGTTCCGTCAACCTGGATGCTCTATCGCGCGGCGAACGCAGCGTCTTAATACCGCGGCCGGCGTCGCGCTGGAGAACGCGTGTCCTTTTGCCCGTGAGTGTGCTGACGCTATTCGGCGGCTTGCTGGCCTACAGCGCCCGCGATGCGTTGCTTCCTGCGCGCTCCGTGCGTGTGGTTCCAACGGTCAGCCGCGAACTGGCGGCGGGCTCCAGCGCGAGCATCGTCGCCGGCGCGCCCGGATGGATCGAGCCGGATCCGTATCCGATGTATGTTTCGAGCCTCACCGACGGCGTCGTGCGCGAAGTTCTGGTGCTTGAAAGTCAGCCTGTGAAGGCTGGCGACGTCGTGGCGCGGCTGGTGGATGACGAGGCCCGGCTGGCGCTGCAGCGCGCCGAAGCTGAGGTGCAGCATCATGACGCGGAGCGTGAAATTGCAGCGGCCATTTTGAAAGCTGCCGAGGCGCGCTGGGCCAATCCGATCGAACCTACCCGTTCGCTGCAAGTCGCGGAGAACATGCTCGCGGAGAACAAAGGCGAACTGGCGCGGCTGGCCAGCGAACTGGCCGTCGAGAGCGCGCGCACCACTGAGCTTGAAGAGCAACTCAAGCGCGAAGTCATGGCCAGTGACGCCCATGCGATCGCCGAGTGGCAGAAAGTCCAGACCGAACTCAAGCTGAAGACCCAGCGCGCCACGCAGGAAATGAGCAAAGCGCGGCGTCCCATACTGGAGGCGAAGGTCCGGCAGCAGGAAGCGGAAGTTTTAGCCGCAGGTGACAGACTGCGGCTGCGCATTGACGAGATCCGAGAGCTGGAAGAGGCGCGTGCGGGCAAAACAAAAGCTGGATTTATCTACCGCGAAGCATGCATAGACCGCGACAGCGCGGAATTGCGGCTCAAGCGCATGGAGGTGCGCGCTCCGGTTGATGGGGTGATCATGGCCTTGCTGACGCAACCCGGCGGACTTTTGATGTTGAATACAAATATGCCGAACGCTTCGCATGCGGTCAAGCTTTACAATCCAAAACTATTGCAGGTTCGCGTCGACGTGCCGCTCGCCGATGCTGCAAAAATCAGCTCCGGACAGGAAGCGGAGATCGTCGTCGATATTCTGCGTGGCCGAAAGTTCAAAGGCAAGATCACGCGCGTCTCGCACGAGGCGGATTTACAGAAGAACACGTTGCAGATGAAAGTAGCGATCACCGATCCGGCGCCGGAGCTCAAGCCTGAGATGTTGGCGCGCGTGCAGTTTCTTTCGCCCGCGTCGACTGTCCTCACCACCGCCGAACGCATCTTCGCACCGGAGAATCTGATTCTGAAAAATGGAACGCAGGCACAGGCCTGGATCGTCGACAAAGCGAAGGGCCGAGCGATGCTGCGCAATGTCACGCTGGGAGGCGCACGGATTGACAATTGGATTGAAGTCACTCAGGGCCTCCAACCCGGAGATGCGGTGATCGCAGATTCGGCCGGACTGAAAGAAGGCGAGAGAGTCAAGATAGTCGCGGATACTGGCGCCGCTCCGGACGGAGGTGCCACACATGGCTCTCATTGAATGCCGTGCGTTGACGCGTTCGTACCAGAAGGGCGGTTCAGTCATAACGCCGCTGAAGGAACTCCATCTGGATGTGGAATCCGGAACCTTTCTGGCATTGATGGGGCCTTCGGGCAGCGGCAAGACGACGCTGCTCAATCTCATCGCTGGAATCGACAGCCCCACATCTGGCTCGCTGAAGATTGACGGGCGCGAGCTGACGCAAATGTCTCGCTCCAGCCTGGCGGCGTGGCGCTCTGAATACATCGGTTACATCTTCCAGCTTTACAATCTGGTGCCGGTGCTGACGGCGTACGAGAATGTAGAGCTGCCGCTACTGTTGCATGATTATTCGCGTGCGCAGCGGCATGAGAAAGTTTCGCTGGCGCTGCAGGTCGTTGGTCTTGCCGACCGGCACGATCATTTTCCGCGCCAGCTTAGCGGCGGGCAAGAGCAGCGCGTGGCGATCGCGCGCGCGATCGTGGCCGACCCGCGCATCATTGTCGCCGACGAACCGACTGGCGATCTGGACGCCGAAGCCGCCCTGGCAACCATGGAAATGCTCAAGCGCCTCAATACGGAATTCGGCAAGACGCTGATTATGGTGACGCACGATCCGAAGACGGCCGCCTTTGCGCAGCAGACGCTGCATCTTGAAAAAGGCCAACTGGTCGAGGAGGTGGAGGCCTAACATGCTTGCATTAAAATTTTTGCCCATCGTTTTCAAGCAGGTCTACCGGCAGCGCACGCGCAGCCTGCTCACAATCTGCGGCGTCTCGACTGCAATGTTCCTGTTTGTGGCGATCGAGGCGATGCAGTCGGGAATGCGTTCGGCCACCGAGAGCAGCGCGGCGGAGACGACGCTGATCGTTTATCGCGAGAATCGGTTCTGTCCATTCACTAGTCGCTTGCCGCAGCGATACCAGGATCGCATCTCGCAGATCCCCGGCGTCAAAAGCGTTGTGCCGATGAAGATTGTGGTCAGCAACTGCCGCACAAGCCTGGACGTGGTTACTTTCCGTGGCGTGCCGCCGGAAAGTTTTGCGGCGGCGCAAGGGCTGAAGTTCAAGTTGCTTTCGGGCTCAATAGACGATTGGAAATCACGCTCCGACGCCGGCCTTCTCGGCGAGACTCTGGCCACGCGGCGCGGCCTGAAAGTGGGCGACCGTTTTGACGCCAACGGCATCACCGTTTACGTCGCCGCGATCGTGCAATCCGACGAGCCGCAGGACAAGAACGTGGCCTATGTTCACCTGGATTTTTTACAACGCGCGCCGGGCGTTAAGGAAGTCGGCTTGGTCACGCAATTCAATGTGAAGGTCGACGATCCTTCACACATGACCGAGATCGCCAAGGCGATTGATAAGGAATACCGCAACGACGAGGCGCCCACGCAGACGCGCTCAGAGACTGCGTTCGTCGCGCGCGCGGCCGGCGATCTGCTGGAATTGATAAAGTTCACGCGCTGGCTGGGCCTTGGTTGCGTCATTGCCGTGCTGGCGCTGGTGGCCAATACCGTTGTTCTGTCGGTGCAGGATCGCGTGCGCGAGCACGCTGTTTTGCAGACGCTTGGATACACGGGGGGGCTGATCGCGCGACTGATTATTTTTGAGGGACTCGTGCTGAGTTTGCTGGGAGGGTTTCTGGGCTCGGCCGGCGCATGGTTGATCCTTCACTTCGGACGATTCAGCCTGACGAATGAAGGGCTGAGCATCAATTTCGAAGCCGGCCCGCAGGTCTGGCTGATGGGAATGGGGCTCTCTGTTCTGCTCGGCGTTGTTGCGGGTCTGGTGCCTGCGTGGCAGGCCTCGCGGCGCGAGATCGTCGCGTCGTTCCGTGCGATCTGATCAGGAAGAATAAATGCGTTTATTGCCCTGGGAATATGCGGTTCGAAATCTGGCGCGCCACCCGCTGCGGCTTGCATTGAGCCTCGGGGGCAGCGCGCTGGTGGTGCTGCTTGTGCTCGCTGCCGCGGCGTTCGTGCGCGGCATGGAGAAGAGCATGCATGTCAGCAGCGATGGCAGGAATGTCATCCTTTTGGGCGCCGGCAGCGAAGAGAGTCTCGAGCGCAGTGAAATTCAAGCTGGCACCGCCACCTTCATCGGAGCGAGCGTGCGCGGGATCAAGACGACGCTGGGCGTGCCGTACATCTCGCCCGAAGTTCACATGGCCACTCTGGTGAAAGAAAGCGAGCAGATAGAAGAGACGCATCTGACGCTGCTGCGCGGCATGACGCCGCCGGCATTTCTAGTCCATCCACAAGTACAAATCGTGGAGGGGCATGCGCCGGGGCAGTATGAATTGCTGGCAGGAAAACTGGCTGCCACGAAGATGGGCTTGCCTTCGGAACGGCTCTCGGTTGGAAAAAAAATCTGGTTCGATAACCGCGAATGGACGATCAGCGGACGCTTTGAAGCGCCGGGCACAGTGATGGAAGCGGAGCTCTGGTGTAACTTGCCCGACTTGCAACTTGCCGCGAAGCGCAACAATTTATCCTGCGTGGTGTTGACGCTCGATACGGCCACGATCGGCGACATCGAAGTCTTCGCCGCGCAGCGTCTGGACCTGGAACTGGCGGCGATGTGGGAGGCTGATTACTACGGCAAGCTCCTCGAGTTTTATCGCCCTATCAAAACGATTGTCTGGATTACCGCGCTGCTGATCGCGATGGGCGGGTTGTTTGGAGGATTGAACACAATGTACGCAGCGTTCGCCGCGCGCGTGCGTGAACTGGGCGCATTGCAGGCGATCGGGTTTTCGCGCATGGCCTTGGTGATCAGTCTGATGCAGGAATCCGTGCTGGCCGCAACCGGAGGCGCGCTGATTGCGACGCTGCTTGGATTGCTTCTGCTGGATGGCATGGCCGTGCGGTTTTCCATGGGAGCCTTTGGCATGGTGCTGGATGGGCCGGTAATCGCGACCTCGCTGGGGGCTGGACTTCTGCTTGGAATTGTGGGCGCGCTTCCGCCGGCGTGGCGCTGTATGCGCATGTCCATCGCGGAATCGTTGAAAGCGAGTTAACGAAGGGTGACGGGTGACGGGTGACGAACAACGGCGCGTAGCGCGCGTGGCTGTTAAGTAACTCGTCACTCGTGTTGCAAAGCGCTGGAGTACGCGTGTGAAAAGGAATACGATATGGCCTCTTTAGATATGGCCTCTTTAAAGGAGAGTTCGATGAAACGAATTGGAATGTTTGCGTTGGTGGCTGGAGTGTTTGTGGTGTTGCTGGCGGGATGCGGCGGAGCGCAGGCGCCGACGACTCCGCGACCGGCGGCTGCCCCGGCTGGCGGCGGGCCTTTGCCGGCGGGACTTATTCTGGCGGCGGCGCCGGCTGGAGCAAAGGACGTCATCGTCCTTAAAAAAGATGCCAAAGAAAATGACGAAGTCGTCGTGCGCGGAATTATCGGCGGGCGGGAGAAGACGTTTGTCAGTGGTTTTGCAATGTTCACCATCGCCGACGCGGGGATGACGTCCTGCAACTTGCGTCCGGGCGACAAATGCCCAGCGCCGTGGGATTTCTGCTGCGAGACGGATCTTCCGAAAAAGATTGTAACCATTCAGATCCCCGGTCCCGACGGAAAGCCGCTGAAGATGAACGTGCAGGGCAGCAATGGGCTCGACCATCTGGCCGTCGTAATCGTGAAAGGCAAAGTTGAAAAGAAAGATGCGGAAGGCAACCTGATCATCAACGCCAGCGGCATCTTCATCGAAAAGCCGGCGCCTATGCTCGCAGAGAAGTAGAAAATCGGGGCGTTCTAATCGGGGCGTTCGGATAGGTGGGGCAGACATTCCTGTCTGCCCGAAGCATGAACGAGCAGACAGGAATGTCTGCTCCACCTTTTTGGTTAAAACCTTTTTGATTAGAGAGAAAAACGGAGGAGGGGAAGATGCGTATTGCTGTTTTGTTGCCGATCCTGATTTCGGGAGTGATCCTGCACGCGGGCGAATTCGACATCAAGAACGAGGCGGAATTCGCCAAGATCGTGGGCAAGGACGCCAAGGTTGCAAAGCTTGCCGGAGATATGAAATTTCTCGAAGGGCCCGTCTGGATCAGCACCGATGGCGGGTACCTGGTCTTCAGTGATATTCCGTCGGACGAATTGAAAAAATGGAACGCCAAGGACGGTCTAACCACCTTTCGAAAACCGAGCGAGCAGGCCAACGGAAACTTTCTCGATCTTGACGGACTGCTGATCACTTGCAACCACGCTTCGCGCCGCATGACGCGCACGGAGAAGGATGGCAAGATCGTCACGCTGATCGATGCCTATGACGGAAAAAAACTGAACTCGCCCAATGACCTGGTGACGAAGACCGATGGCACGATCTGGTTCACCGATCCGCCGTACGGCATTCCTAAAGGAGCGAAGCAGGAGCAGCCCAAGCAGTTCGTCTTCCGCCTTGATCTGAAGACCAAAGAGATCAAGCCCATCGCGGACGATTTCGACAGACCCAACGGGCTCTGTTTCTCGCCGGACGAAAAAAAGCTGTACGTCGCCGATTCGGGAAAGCCGCGCCACATCCGCGTCTTCGACGTCAATGCCGATGGAACCGTGGCGAATGGAAAAGTGTTCTGCGCGATCGACAAGGGCGGCCCGGACGGAATCCGCGCCGATACCGAAGGCCGCATCTACTCCAGTGCCGCCGATGGCGTTCACATCTTCGACACCAGCGGCGCGCTGATCGGAAAGATTCTGGTTCCCGAAGGTCCGGCCAATCTCTGCTTCGGTGATGCGGATAAGAAGACGTTGTACATCACCGCCAGGAAATCGCTGTATTCGATCAAGCTGCTGAGCACCGGCGCGCAGAAGCCTTAAGTGGTTTCAAAGGCCCGTTAAAGAATAGAACGCATCGCGGGTAACTTAAGGAAAGGTTGTCTTGATGGAAGAGATCAACGAAATCGCAAGTCCGGTTGTTGCAAGCTTGCCGCACCTAATCACCTATCTGGATTCGCAACTTTTGCGTGCGATCATCCATATCAATGGAGCCAAGCCGGGGCTCTGGAATGTGTCGCCGCCGTACGACGAGAAGGACAACTACCTTCCGTACCGGGACGATTTCAAATTTGAATCCTGGTCGCTGAGTCTCAACCAGGCGGACTTGATTGATCTGAGCGCGTACTCCGGCGGCGTCATCATGAACAGCCCCGTGATGATCGTGGACTGCACGGCCGACCAGAAGGAACTGGCCATCGCCGATGCGGAGCGAGCTGAGTTGCCGGGCGCGGAGGAGGGCGGGGCGGGGTATCAACATTTGAGCGGCCTGCCGAAGTTGCTCTCCAAAATTGGATGGGTGCTGATACCCGTCGATCATGAACACGAGCGCGCTCTGTTTGTGTGCAGCGGGGCGAAGGCCGAATATATCCGCATGCTGCAGCGCTGGTGCCACGCGCATGGCCGCTATTTCGCGACGCTGACTTCAAACGAGGGTGGATTGGCGATGCAGGTCGCGCCCGCGCCGGAAGAGACGCGGCGCAAGCTGGTTCACGAACAGGGCGCCGGGTTCGTGATGAAAATGGGGCTGCACGGGATCGCTCCGGAAGAGGCGCTGGGGTATCTGATCGAATTGCAGAAGACTATCCAGAAACAATCACCGCAGTAAGTATGGCTCAATTTTAAACACCTGTAAGAGTATTGTTTTTAAGCGAATTTAGCCCCTGCGCGTCACGCCGCGGGTTATTGCTATTTGTAAAGAATAAAATAGACAGCCGACGTTACAAAATGTGAGGGAAGGTTTCATGTTGTTACAACGGAAAACATTCACCGGGCTTTTTTGCGCAGCCATACTGGCGTGTGCGATCTCACATTCCAAGGAAGCCGAAGCGCCGCTTCCGCCGCAGCCACCGGTTCCGATGCTTTCGCCGGAAGAGACGTTGAAGACGTTTCAATTGCCCGAAGGCTACAAGCTCGAAGTGGTGCTCGATGAGTCCGTTATTCATGAACCGGTGATCTGCGTCTTCGACGGCAACGGGCGCATGTACATCGCCGAGATGCGCACGTACATGCAGGAGATCGATGGCAAAAATCAGCACACGCCGGCGGGCGTGGTCTCCCGGCATGAGAGCAGCAAGGGCGACGGCGTCTTCGATAAGCACACGATTTTCCAGGACAAGCTGGTCCTGCCGCGAATGGTGCTTCCGCTGGACGACCGCGTCGTGATTGGCATCACCGACACCAACGATCTGTTTACGTATTGCGACAAGAACAACGACGGCGTCTCCGATGACAAAGTTCCTTTCTTCGAGGGCGGCCCGCGCGGTGGAAACCTGGAGCATCAGCCCAGCGGACTGATCTGGTCGATGGACAACACGATCTATACGGCGGGCAATGCGTACCGCATGCGCATTGAGAACGGTAAGATTATCAAGGAGCCAACGGCGTCGAACGGCGGGCAGTGGGGCTGCGCGCAGGATCAGCATGGCAAGGTCTGGTTTTCCAACGCAGGCGGCGAACAGGCGTTCGTAAATTTTCAGACACACATTCAGTATGGGGCGATCAACGTCGCGGCAGCGAAGACCAAAGCGTTCATGGAAGTCTGGCCGCTTGTGGCCATTCCTGACGTGCAGGGCGGTGCCGGGCGTTTTCGGCCGACCGAGAAGACGCTCAATCATTTCACCGCAAGCTGCGGCCATGAAATCTTTCGCGGCGACCGGCTGCCGGCGGATATGCATGGCGACGCATTCATCGCCGAACCTGTGGGCCGCCTGATCCGGCGCGCGAAGGTGGAGCTGAAGGACGGGATCACGTATCTCTCCAATCCGTACGAGAAAGAAAAGTCGGAGTTCATTCGATCGACCGACCCCAATTTCAGGCCGGTGAACATGACCACCGGCCCCGACGGCTGCCTGTACATCGTGGACATGTACCGCGGCATCATCCAGGAAGGAAACTGGGTGCGCGAAGGTTCGTATCTGCGCAAGGTGGTTCAGCAGTACGGTCTGGATAAGAATTTTGCGCGCGGCCGCATCTACCGGCTGGTCCACAAAGATTTCAAGCCCGGGCCGCAACCGAAGATGCTCGACGAAACGCCGGCGCAGCTTGTGGCGCATCTGGAACATCCCAACGGCTGGTGGCGCGACACGGCGCAGAAGCTGCTGGTGCTGAAAGGCGATAAATCTGTGGCGCCGGCGTTGACTCAGCTTGCAAAGACGCACGCCAACTATCTGACACGCATGCATGCGCTGTGGACGCTGGATGGGCTGGGCGCTCTGACGGCCGATTTGGTGCGAGAGAAGTTGAAGGATTCGCATCCGCAGGTGCGTGCCACGACGATTCGTATCAGCGAAGGCCTGATAAAGAAGGAAGAGAAGACGCTGATTCCGGACATTCTGGCGATGAGCACCGATGCCGACCCGGTGGTGGTGCTGCAAGAGTTGATGACTGCGAAATTTCTGAATTTCCCGGATCACCAGATTGCACTGAAGGCAGCAGCGGATGGTCATGCTTCCGACGGCGTGAAAGAGATCGCCAAACAGTTGCTCAATGCCGGTAAGCCTGAGATCAAAGAGAAGTTCAGCGACGCGGACATGAAGCTGCTCAAGCGCGGCTCGGAGATTTTCAAAGAGCTCTGCTTCGGTTGCCACGGCAATGACGGACGCGGCATGCCGCTGGCCGGCGCTGCGGCGGGCGTGACGATGGCTCCTCCTTTAAGTGGATCGAAGACGTTGATGGGGCATAAAGATGCCGCGGCATATGTTCTGCTGCACGGCATGAGCGGTCCGGTCAATGGGAAGAATTACGAGGCGCAGATGGTCGCGATGAATTCCAATCCTGACGATTGGATCGCGGCAGCCGGTTCTTACGTGCGCAACAGTTTTGGAAACAGCGGCGCGATGATCCAGCCGATCGACGTGAAGCGCATTCGCGAAGCGACCAAAAGCCGGACCACTCCCTGGACGACCGAGGAGCTTTTGTCGATGTTTCCCAAACCGCTGACGAACTCGAAGGATTGGGTGTTGAGCGCCAGTCACAACGCGGGGGCGCTGAAGCTCGCCATCGATTCCAAGATGGACACGCGCTACGAAACAAAAGCGGCGCAGGTTCCCGGGATGTGGTTGAAGATTGAAATGCCGGAGCCGACTCTGGTGTGCGGAGTGAGATTGGATGCGACCAAATCAGCGAATGACTATCCGCGCGGATATAAAGTGGAACTGTCCATCGACGGCAAGGATTGGGGCAAGCCGGTGCTGGAAGGAAAGGGCGTGGGCGCCATGACGGAGATTGATTTTGCGCCGGCCAAAACCAAGTTCATCCGGATCACTCAGACGGGCTCGGCGCCGGGGCTGTTCTGGTCCATTCACGAAATGCAGATTGTCGCGCCGGGTTCAAGCAAGAGTGCCGCCGAAGTAAAGCCGGCAGCAGCGCCGGGCAAGAGTTGAATTATTCTAAAAAGGAAACGTGCATGCGGCATTTTGTACTTCTGTTGATCGTATTGATGAGCGGCGCATTCGCTGGCGAGCCTGCAAAAATGTGGAGTGGCTTCGAGCGTCTGGATTTCAATGTCGATGGCCGGACCTGCCTGCTGATTATTCCCAAGACGCCGGCGGAAGGCAAACCGTGGATCTGGCGCACTGAATTCTTCGGGCATGAGCCGCAGGGGGACATCGCTCTGCTCCAGAAGGGATTTCATGTTGCGTACATGGATCTGCAGAATATGTACGGCGCGCCCGTGGCCATGGGACACATGGAGGCGTTTCACGCGCACCTGGTTTCCAAGCACGGACTTTCAGCCAGGACGACTCTGGAAGGGTTCAGCCGCGGCGGATTGTTTGCGTTCAACTTTGCCGCGAAGAATCCGGAGAAGGTTGCGTGCATTTACGTCGACGCTCCGGTCTGCGATTTCAAAAGCTGGCCGGGTGGAAAAGGGAAGGGTAAGGGCAGCGCGGGCGATTGGAAGAATTGTTTGAAAGCGTATGGCCTGACCGAAGAGCAGGCGCTGGCGTACAAGCTCAATCCGGTCGACAACCTCGAGCCGCTCGCGAAGGCGAAGATTCCCATCCTGAGTGTGTGCGGCGATATCGACGATGTCGTTCCCGTCGCCGAAAACAGCGGACTGGTTGAGGAGCGGTATAAGAAACTGGGCGGCGAGATGACGCTGATTGTGAAACCGAATAATGGACATCATCCGCATAGCCTGAAAGATCCGGCGCAGATCGTGAATTTTGTGGTGAAGCATAACACGTTGGCGGCGAATGCGGCCAAGCCGTAAATTGTGGCGTAAGTTGACAGATGAAGCTTTTGCGATACCGTCTAATCAGGAATTAGTCCGACACATATAAACTCCGATTCGGCTCACGTAGAGCCCGCACGGAGGAAACCGGGCTGCATCTTTTTAGCGCAGGAAAAATCCAACAAACAAAATTTAGGCGCGGGAGAATTTCCGCTGACGCGTTGCGAACTCGCAGGCAGGACAAAACCGAACGAGGTTTGTCCCCTGCGAAACGTACGTGACATAACACAGCCGTGACGGCGGGTGGCGCCGCTATCACGTAAAACGCCGTGGCATTTACAAGAATTTACTCAAGCGCGAAAACAGATCGCGGGTTTGAGGCGTGGAGATTTTGTCTCTTCGTAAATCGACGCGGGCGGTTGTCGGAGGTGACGGAGCACATGATGTGCAGTTTTGGACAGGTTTAGCCGCAGCGTTTTACATAGGGGAAAGCGAATGGAAGAGTCCGGCGACGCGTGATGTGCACTATTTTATTTGAGCGCGCCGCGAAGGCATGAGCGTCGTGCTCTTGCAGTTCGATGCGATGCCGTTAGCTTTCATTCGTTATCCAAAACGCGCCATACTTGGCTTTACGCGTGGAGAATCCATGTTTCTTGCTCAACGATTTCTGATCTGCGTTGCTCTGGCAAATGCCCTGCTTTTCTCGGGCGAGCCTGCTGGCGCGCGCAAGGTTGTGCTTATTGCCGGCAAGAAAAGCCACGGGCCGGAGGGCAATGGCATTCACGATTATCCGTGGAGCGTGAAGCTGCTGAAGTGCATGCTGGATGCTTCCAATATGAAGGGCAAATTGCGCGTCGAGTTTCATCTGGATGGATGGCCGAAAGATCCGAGCACGCTCGACGATGCCGACACGATCATGGTGATCTCGGACGGGCGCGACGGGGATAAGTATGAAGAGGCGCCGCATTTAAAGAGTGACGCCCATGTGACGGCGATTGAAAAGCAGATCAAGCGCGGCTGCGGATTCATGACCTTTCATTTCTCCACGTTCGCGCCGGACAAGTACGCGACGCAGATGCTGACGTGGAGCGGCGGGTACTTCGATTGGGAGACTGACGGTGCGCGGAAATGGTACTCTGCCATTACGACATTGGAGAGCGATGTAAAGCTGGGATCGCCGGATCATCCGATTCACCGCGGCGTCAAACCGTTCAAGATGAAGGAGGAGTTTTACTACAACATTCGGTTCGATCCGGCGGACAAGGCGCTCAAGCCGCTGCTTGAGGTGCCTGCTCTGGCCGGACGCGAGCCTGACGGGAAAATTGTTGCATGGGCACGCGAGCGTGAGAATGGCGGGCGCGGGTTTGGGACGACGTGTGGACACTTTTACGAGAACTGGAAGAACGATGATTTTCGAAAGATGATGCTCAATGCCATTGTCTGGACCGCGCATGCGGAGGTTCCGGAAGGCGGCGTGCAGGCGACGTTTCTGACGCATCCGGAAATTGTGGCCGCTCTGAAAGCTGCGGAATGAGTACGACGCGTGAGACTTTTACAATGATCGCATCAACTATTTTAGAACATCGCGCCGCGCTGCTGCTTGTTCTTGTTCTGGCACGAACTGGAATGTGTGGAGATGTGCTGCCTGCAAATCCGGGGTTGGATGGCGGAAAGGGCGGGCACTGGGGCCTGAAGAACGATAAGCATTGGGGCGACAATCGCTGGAACGAGATGGACGTTGGACCGGTGATGTCCTGCACGCTTGGGCTGCCGGGTTTCCACGTGCTGAAGAGCACCGAAATAAAAATTGGCGAACAGAGCGAAGGCGCAGTCTGTTTTGATACGACGACGCTCAGCATGCGCGCAGGGTGGACGGGCAAGTTTATTAAATTTGCTCCGGCGCGTTGGGGGCTGATTCAGTTTCCACAAATTGACGGTACGGTTTTATTTTCGGTGCCCGGTTCGAAAGGGTGGGGCGCTACCGGGAAATATGGTGGATTGTATCTGCACGGCAAGCGCGTGGTGCTGACGTACAACATCGACTCAACGGGCATTCTGGAGTCGCCGTGGATTGAGCATGCCGGCGGCGTCACGGCGATCAGCCGGACGTTCAATGTGGAGAAGGCCGACGTTGCTCGAGCCTGCGCGCTCGCGGAGATGGATGGGGCGCAGATTCAGATCACTCAAGTTGAGGGGCTCACGGTTGCGCTGATTGAAAAAGGCGAGAAACTCATCGCGCTTGGAATTGCTGGCAACGCGGGCGCGGCATCGCTGGTGGCGATACCGGCGGGTGTCTCCTTGTCCATTGCGCCGCACGCGGCTGCGGTGCGCGTCAAGACGTTGGTCTGGTCTGGGCCGAAGGCGGATCTGCCGAAATTCGCGGCATTGCTGAAAGGCAGCGCGGAGGCTGAGGACTTAAAGACGTTCTGCGGTGGTGGTCCGGCGCGCTGGGGCGAACCGCTCAAGACGCAGGGCAGCGTCAGCACCGAGAAGAAAGCCTATGTCATCGACACGATCACGTTGCCGTACGAGAACCCGTACAAGGCGCTGCTTTTTCTATCGGGGCATGACTTCTTCGAGAACGGCGACGCGGCGGTCTGCTCATTGCATGGCGATGTGTGGATCGTTTCGGGGATCGATGACAAACTGAAGGCGCTCTCGTGGCGCCGCTTTGCAACGGGGCTTTATCAGCCGCTGGGATTGAAGATTGTTAAGAATAAAGTCTACGTCGTGGGCCGTGATCAGATCACGCTGCTGCACGATCTCAACACGGATGGCGAGGCGGATTTTTATCAGAATTTCAACAACGATTGTTCTGCGATTGCCGATGGGCATGACTATTCGGCGTGTCTGGAGACCGACTCTGCGGGGAATTTTTATCACGTCAATCCCAGGGGGCTGCACCGGATTTCGGCGGACGGTTCGCGTTACGAGACCCTCGCCACGGGCTGGCGCAATCCCGTCAGCATGACGATCGGTCCAGCGGATGTGATCACCGTTTCTCCGCAAGAAGGAGAGTGGACACCGGCGTCGATGATTTGTGAAGTCAAGGCTGGCGGCTACTATGGATTCGGCGGTCCGAAGAGCACGCCGGAGCGGCCGCTGGGTTACGATCCGCCGCTCTGTTACGTGCCGAGGCAGCTTGACAATTCGACCGGCGGACACGTTTGGGCGACGGGCGACCGCTTCGGGCCGCTGAGCGGGCAACTGCTCAATCTTTCCTTTGGGCAGTGCGCGATGCATCTGGTTTTGCGCGAAGTGATCGGCGGCCAGTCGCAGGGCGGAGTCGTGCCGCTGAATCTGCGATTCATGGCCGGCGTGATGCGCGGGCGCGTGCGCGCGTCGGACGGGCAACTTTATCTGACGGGCACGCAGGGCTGGGTCAGCAGTGCGCTGCGGGATGGCTGTTTTCAGCGTGTGCGTTACACGGGTGCGCGCATTTGCCTGCCGGTGGGATTGAACATTCACGCCAATGGAATTCGGATCAGCTTCAGCGAAGCGCTCTCGCGCGAGGCCGCTGACGATGCCGAAAGTTATTCCATTGAGCAGTGGAATTATAAGTACTCATCCAAATACGGATCGGCCGAGTACGCCGTCTCGCAGCCCGAAGTCATTGGCCATGAGAGCGCAGCGATCAAAAGCGCGAAGCTCGCGGCGGACGGCCGATCGGTTTTTCTCGAGGTGCCCGGCCTTCAGAGCGTGATGCAGATGCGGATTAAATATCTGCTCAAGGATGCCACTGGGGAGAATGCGCGGGGCGAGATCAATAATACGATTCACTGGCTTGGGCCGGCGTATCAGCCGTAAGCTGATTTTCAAATTGCCGGGCGTAGAAATCACCAAATCGTCTGTTACTTCAGCCCCATCTTATGCAGATTGCGGAGGCTAATCGCGATGCTCTGGAAGGGGTCGCGCTGGCAGACGTCCTGTTCGACGATGTACCATTGCACGCCGGAGTCTTTGCAGGCGGCGAGGATCGCGGGCCAGTTGAGGTTGCCTTCGCCGACCTCGGCCATCAGTTGTTCGGGATGCCACTGGCCTTCCTTGGCGCGCACTTCCATATCCTTGAGATGAACGAGCGGGATGCGGCCTTTAAGGTTGCGGATCCACTGCGCGGGGTCGCCGCCGCCGTGCGTGATCCAGTACGTGTCGAGCTCAGCGGTGACATAGGCGGGATCGCTTTCGGCGTAGATGATTTCAAGGCCGGTGCGGCCGCCGAATTTTTCGAGTTCAAAACTGTGGTTGTGGTAGCCCCATGTCAGACCACCTTCCTTCAATCGGTTGGCGACGGCGGTGGCTTCTTTGGCGAAGGTGGCGTAGCCGGGTCCGGTGCGGTAGGAGGCCGGCATCGAGCCCACGGCGGTAAACGGGCAGCCGATGATTTTGTGTTCGTCGATCATGGCCTGCGGATCGTCGCGCACTTTATCGAAGGCGGTGTGCGTGGCGCAGCAGAAGAGGCCTTCCTGATCGAGGATCGCGCGCAGCTCTCGGGGTTCGATGGGCCCAAGCGCCGAGCACTGCACGGCGCGGTAACCGATCTCGCGGACTTTCTTGAGAGTCCGGGAGATGTCGGCGGGAGTCTTGGTGAATTCGCGGAGCGTGTAGAGCTGAACGGCAATGCCGGTATCCATTATTGGGGTTATCTCCTTGCTACGATCCTTTGGCGCGCGAGTTCCAAGAACCAATTTTCCAAGAACCGAATAAACGACAATAATCGAGTTACAATGTTAAGCAGGTGTTGGCCTGGCTGGAAAAACATCCACGCTTCGGCATTGCCGATTTCACCTCGAAGAATGATCTATGCGACAAAGTCCTACAGTTCATCGCGCAGTGGAACCGTTTCGCCAAGCTGTTCAATTGGACGCGCCGCTCGTTCGACAAAGTTCTGGCGAAAGCGGAACAGCAAACGTTGGAGGCCGCCGCTTAATGGGTCAGCCTTTTCTGCGGCGCTGTACTAAGATTACAACCAAACACGCTTCAATTCAAACTTCGGGCAGACAGGAATGTCTGCCTCACCATCAAGTTCCGAAGTCCGCCCCCCTCAAGTTCAAATGGGTGCCCCACGTTCAGTTCCAAAAGCAGTTCTCCGTGCTCTCTGTCTGCTCCGTGGTGAAATACTGTTTTAAACGGCGCCGAATTTCTCGCCCGCGGGGAGATCCTTGCGCAGGCGCTCGCGCAGGAAATCAGTGATCACGCTGGTCTCGGTCATTGACATCACGTCGGCGGCAATCTTCTTGCACTCCTCGTAGGGCACCATGCGGATCAGCTTCTTGATCTCGGGAATCGTCGGTGGCGAGATCGACATTTCGGTCAGGCCCAAGCCGATCAGCGTGGTGGTGTAGAGCGGGTCTCCGGCCATTTCGCCGCACATCGCGACGGGAATGTTTGTGCTGGCGGCGCCGTCGATGGTGTTTTTGATCAGCGTCAGGACCGCCGGGTTTGCCGGGCTGTATAGATTGGCGATCAGTTCGTTGCCTCGGTCGACGGCCAGCGTGTACTGGATCAAATCGTTGGTGCCGATCGAGAAAAAATCAGCTTCTTTGGCCAGTGAGAAAGCCTGCAGCGCGGCCGACGGAACCTCGATCATGATGCCGACTTCGATTTTGTTGTCGTAGCCTTCGCCTTCGCGCTTCAGTTCAAGCTTGGTCTCTTCGATGATGCGCTTGGCCCAGCGCAGTTCCTCGATAATGGTGATCATCGGGAGCATCAGGCGGACTTTGCCCAAAGCGGAGGCGCGCAGGATGGCGCGGACCTGCGTGCGGAAGGTCTCGGGGTACTTCATCGAGACGCGGATGCTGCGCAGTCCCAGGAACGGATTGCGTTCGTGAAGCGCGTGCTGCGGAATAATTTTATCGGCGCCCAGATCGAGGGTGCGGATGACCAGTGGGCGCGTGCCGAGCTTGCTGATGCTGGTGCGGTAGGCGGCGAAATGGGTGTTCTCGTCGGGCATCACACCGCTGGTCAGGTAGAGAAATTCGGTGCGGAACAGGCCGATGCCGGCGGCGCCGTGCGTCAGCGCGCCTTCGACTTCTTCGGGCAGTTCGATGTTGGCCATGACGCGAATTTCGCGTCCGTCGGGCGTGATCGCGGGAAGGTCTTTGTCCTTCGCAAGAGACAGCTCGAAGCTCTGAAATTCGAGCTGCAGTTTGCGGTATCGCGCCAGCGTCCGTTCGTCCGGACGGAGCACGACGATGCCTCGGTTGCCATCGATGATGACCGTCTCGCCGCCGGAGATGTCTGTCGAGATGGTCTCGAGGCCAACGACGGCGGGCATTTCGAACGCGCGCGCCAGGATCGCGGTGTGGCTGGTGCGACCGCCGACGTCGATCGCGAACGCCTTGACCTTGGTGCGGTCGAGCGAGGCGGTCTGCGACGGTCCCAGGTCGTGCGCGATCACGGCGACGGGCTTGTCGAGATGGCTAAGGTCCTCGCGGCGCTCGCCGGTGAGCACTTTCAGCAGTCGCTTCTGCAGGTCGTAGATGTCCGAATCGCGGTGCGCGAAGATCTGGTCGCCGAAAGCAGCGAGGCGCTTGGCGATGTTCTTAAGGACTGTCGCCACGGCGTGTTCGGCGGAAAACTTCTCGTTGCGTATTTTTTCGATGATCTGGTTGCGCAGCGATTCATCTTTGAGAATCTGCGTCTGCACCATCAGGATCGCACCGAGACTGGTGCCAAGCTGGTCTTCGGTCTGGCGGCGGATCAGGTCGATGTCGGAGGCGACCTTCGTCGCGCCGACCTCGAAGCGCTGCACTTCATTGTCGATCTGATCGGTCTCGACGTACTGCTGCGTGATGCGAACCTCCTCCGATTCCTGGAGGAAAGCTTCGCCAATATACACACCGGGGGAGACGGGGATGCCCTTGAGAATTTCCATTATTGGATGATTAAAAGGGCAAACGCGAATTTATCAATTTCGGAATGCAGATTTTAAAAAGTAACTCGCATCTTCGCCCGACGGAGAGTGGCGGGCGCGGGACGCCAACGGTGCATAAACTGCGAAGCGAAAGGGCAATCACAGCGGCCCTCCCGCAGCCGTTTCGGCGGAAACGGAGCTGAGGTACTGCTGAAAATTCTTTTTGAATTGCGATGCCAGATCAGCGGCGCGCACGTCATACGCTTTCTTATCCGGCCAGGTGTCACGCGGCAGCAGGATTTCACTGGGGACGCCCGGACATTCCTGCGGAACGGTCAAGCCAAAGACGGGCTCGACAACGGTCTTCGTGTCGCGCAGTTTGCCGTCCAGCGCCGCGTTGAGTAGCGCGCGGGTGTGGCTAATCTTCATGCGCTTGCCGACGCCGAACGGCCCGCCGCTCCAACCCGTATTGAGCAGCCAGCAGACGCTGCCGTGATCGCGAATTTTTTCGCCCAGCAGTTTTGCGTAGAGGCCGGGCGGATGAATCATGAAGGGTGCGCCGAAACAGGTGGAGAAAGTGGCCTCCGGATCCTTGCCCATTCCAGACTCCGTGCCGGCAACCTTGGCGGAGTAACCGGTAACGAAATGGTACATGGCCTGAGCCGGCGTGAGCCGCGAGAGCGGCGGCATGATGCCGCTGGCATCGCAAGTCAGGAGCACGATATTGCGCGCGTGCCCGCCAACGGAGGGGCGCACGGCGTAGGAGATGAGCTGCAGCGGGTAGGCGGCGCGCGTGTTTTCGGTAATCGAGGCGTCGTTCAAATCGAGCCGCCGGGTGACCGGATTCAGCACCACGTTTTCAAGAATCGTTCCAAAAGATTGGGTACGTTCGAAGATCTCGGGCTCTTCCTGCGGTGACAGTTTGATGACTTTGGCGTAGCAGCCGCCTTCGAAATTGTAGACGCCGCGGTCACTCCAGCCGTGTTCGTCATCGCCAATCAGTCCACGCGAGGGATCGGCGGAGAGTGTTGTTTTGCCGGTGCCGCTGAGGCCGAAGAAGACTGAGGTTTCTCCTGCCTTGTTGATGTTGGCGGAGCAGTGCATTGAGAGTACATTCTGAAGCGGCATAAGGTAATTGAGCAGCGAGAAGACCGCCTTCTTGATTTCGCCTGCGTAAGCGGTCCCACCGATCAGTACCATTTTTCGGGTCAAATGAAGCAGAATAAAAGTGTCGGTGCGTGTGTCATCAAGATGCGGCACGGCGTGAAAATCAGGAGCGTGCAGCACGGTGATCTCTGGGACATGCGAAGAGAAATCGTGTCCATCGGGACGCACGAACATGGTCCGCGCGAAGAGAGCGTGCAGCGCGTTTTCGGTGATGACGCGGAGGGGAATCTGAAGCTGGGGGTCTGCGCCCGCGAAGGAATCCTGGACGAAGATGTCTTTATGCTGGTAGTAGGCGGTGATGCGGGCAACAAGTGTCGTGAAGGATTCTTCACTGATCGGGCGGTTTGTTTTGCCCCAACTGACGTGCGATTTGCTGGCGGCTTCTTCGACGATAAAGCGATCGCTGACGGAACGGCCCGTGTGCTTGCCGGTGTTAATCACAAGCGGGCCGCGATACGCGATCTGCCCCTCACCGCGCTTGACGGCTTCCTCATAGAGCACTGGCGTGGGCAGATTATGGCTGATCGAACGCGGAAAAGTGAGTCCTATGGATTCCAGCTCGGGAAGTGTTTTGTAGATTCCAGGTGCAGGCATATTCGTTCTAAAGACCAATGGGCTTAGAGCCGCGGAGCTGACACGAACAGTACTTTACACATAACCGAAATTAACTCAATCCTTCTCTTTGACCGGAAGGCGGCACGCGGTCAGGCCCAGCCATACGGAGATTCGCCCACGGTAGCGGGCGACCAGTCTGTAGCCGATCATTTCAAAGAGAATGAAAATGGGAAACAGGTACAGAAGAATGACCAGGATCGTCCACGGCAGAAAATGGAACGCGATGAAGTTGATCGCAAACGGTCCGCGCCAGACGCCGCCTCTGCGCGAGATGACATGCAACTGGTGATCGCACGCGGCGTAGGTAACTCCAAATTTCAGCAGGTCGGCCTCTGGGATGGATTGATACGAGATCACTTCGAAACGGCTTTTGCCTGTGTCCATCGCGCGAATGTGATCGGCGGAGTAGTGGCAGAAGCCGCAGTCGCCATCGAAGAGCACGTAGTGTTTCTGGCCAAGCTCAATCACAATCGCACTCCAAAACGCACCGCGATATCGGATCCGTCCGCCACAAAAGCAGAGCGCGGCGGACGCACGAGCGCTTCGCCAAAGGCCGGGCCGTAGAGCGGAGCGGCGTCGCAGTCGAGAATCGGTTCGCGCACGCGCCAGACGTTCCAGCGCGGATGTTCGACGGCGTATTCGCAGCATCCGCCATCGCGCTGGCGCGCATAACCCCAGTAGCGTTCGGTGATGAACTCTTCTTCAGAGCCGATTATTGCAGGCGCAGCGATTCCATCGGTCACGGCGCGGAGCGTGTTCCAGCGTCCGTTGAGGCGCCAGCCGTACTCGGCGGCACCACCCAGGCGCAGCGTCGAGCTGGTCAGTTCAAGATTGTGGCGCATGGGCATGCTGACGTAGTTTTCTCCATAGAGCACGCGGGCGACAGTAGCGATGGCCCAGCGCGGCACGATCTCCTTAATGAAGACGACGCCGCGGCGAGATTGGCCATTTGATTCGTGGCGCACATAAAATCGCAGATTTAATTTTTCAAAGTTGCAGTGCCACGGAATGGCCAGACGCAGCACGCGCGTGCGCACGAACATGAATGCCACCAGGCTGACCAGCGCCTGGCCGTTCCATAGATCAAGCATCGTGCCGCGCGGGACCAGCGGCGCCAGCGCGGCGGGATCGATGGCGTAATTGAACATCGCCAGATGCTCCCAGCGCGCCGAGAGAAAGATACCTGGCTTAGGCGGGGAGATGAGTGGCGAAGACATTTTGTGAAGCGTAGAGCGGGGGAGCCCCCATTGCAACCCGGTGTTAGAGTGACCTATTGAGTCGCGCGTTGATAAAGTGAAGCGACAGAGGAAAACGACCCGCTGTTGGGGCGTATTCCTCTGTCGCTTTCATTACGCGCGACTCAATAAGGCGATGTGATTGGGGAAG
>Ga0105047_10003501_pt1 | contig 27637 bp, 18 predicted proteins | sample MAT04_FD_78384 | JGI IMG/M metagenome (GOLD analysis project Ga0105047, IMG submission 78384) | Freshwater microbial communities from Lake Fryxell liftoff mats and glacier meltwater in Antarctica - MAT-04 (megahit assembly) | ecosystem: Environmental > Aquatic > Freshwater > Ice > Liftoff... | reverse complement strand
TTTTTCTATCGTTAAAAGAGGCGGACGGTTTTCAGTTAAATGGATGCGTATAGAGGGTTGTTTTTTGAGTCAACGGAGGAGTTTATCTCCGCCGCCCGGTGCGTGGAGGCCGTCTCCTGCGCATCAGGAGCGCCGCGTAGCGGCGAGGCCGGAACGCAACGGGCGGTGGATCGCGTCAGGGGGCCTGGCGGCGGCAGCAGGAGCGCCTCCATCAATCTCCAAATATCCTCGTGCCCTTTGATCTTTCGGAAGCCTCGCTCCACCCCGGCCCCTTCCAGCAAATAGGTGGGTCCAGCCCCGAGAATAATCGTGCCCGGTCCCGTGCCGTCGCTCCAACTCAACAAAATGGCTCCCTGCGCGGCAGTTTCGTCCACTTTATAGCCGTCGACCGCAATTCTATATGTGGTGCCGGCAACTGCGGCGAAACTCACTTTGCTGGAATTGCCCCCACCATCGGGATCGTCGTCATTTGCGCCGACCGACACCAACGTGTTTAAACTAGCCCCAATGTAAACCTCGAGGAGAGTGTCGAAATTACTGCCCAGTGTTTTAAAAATAATCGTCCCACTCGCAGTTGCCGTCCACTGATACCACACCGTCTTCAAACCACGGCTGGTCGATGCACTGATGGGGGGCTCGTTGGTTTCAAAGGTGGCGTCGTAGTTTTCCCCGGACACATTGCCAACCGCACCGACAAGCGTAAAAGGTTTGATCATAGCGCCCAACGTGTCGTGTCACCGATTCAAGTCAACTTGTTCGTCGAGAGGTTCGTGTGCCTACCTGTTTTCAAGCGACGTATTGCCCGTTGTGTGACCCCGGATTCGGCCTCAGACCCGCCTCAGACCCACAGTTTGCGATCCAGTGTGCGGTATTGAATCGCCTCGCTGATATTGTCGGCGGTGATTTCTTCCTGCCCGGAGAGGTCGGCGATGGTGCGGGCGACTTTGATGATTCGGTCGTGGGCGCGGGCGCTGAAGTTTAGACTTTCCATCGCCATTTTGAGCACGCCTTCCGCATCTTCATGGAGACGGCAGAATTTACGCAGTTGCTGCGATGACATTCGCGCGTTCACCCGAACCTTGCTGTTGAAACCGAAGCGGCTCCGCTGAACATCGCGCGCAGCGATCACCCGGTCACGAATCGCCGTCGATGATTCTCCAGGCTCTCGCTGACGCATCTCCTCATAGGGCACCGCTGGTACTTCAATATGCAGATCAATACGATCCAACAAGGGTCCGGAAATGCGTTCACGATAACGTTCGATCTGCACCGGCGAACAACGGCACGCCCTTTTCGCATCTCCATGATAGCCACAAGGACACGGATTCATTGCGCCAACTACAATCAGTTCCGCGGGAAAGGTCATTGAGCCAGCGGCCCGAGATACAGTGACGCGTCCGTCCTCCAGAGGCTGACGCATCACCTCCAACGTCGTGCGTTTAAACTCCGGAAGCTCATCGAGGAAAAGCACGCCATTGTGCGCAACACTGATTTCACCCGGCGAAGGATTCGCGCCGCCGCCGAGCAGGCCGGCGTCGGAGATCGTATGATGCGGCGAACGAAACGGGCGCGTCGCCACAAACGAATGCTCCCGGTCCAGCAGAAGCCCGCAGATACTGTGAATTTTCGTCGTCTCGATCGCCTCCTCCAAATTCATCGGCGGGATAATCGTTGCGATGCGCTTTGCCAACATGCTCTTGCCCGAGCCTGGCGGGCCGATCATGAGGATATTATGACCTCCCGCGACGGCAACTTCGATGGCGCGCTTCACATGGTGTTGTCCGCGCACATCGGAAAAATCCACGTCGTAGTTCTGATGCTTTTGAAACCAGAGACTCACGTCCTCCTGTAGAGGCTTCAGCATTTGCTCGCCGGTGAGAAACATAAACGCCTCGCGCAAATTCTTCACGCCATAGACCTCGATGCCCTCCACCATCGCCGCCTCACGTGCATTGCGCTCCGGTACCACGAGCTTTTTGCGTCCACGCCTGCGCGCCTCGATCGCGACCGATAACACGCCTTTCACCGGACGCACCGCACCTGTCAGTGCAAGCTCGCCCACAAAACAAAACTCCTCCACATGCGTGAGCTGGATTTCCTGCGCAGCAGCGATCATTCCCAGCGCAATGGGGAGATCAAAACTCGGCCCCTCTTTTTTAATATCCGCCGGGGCGAGATTGATCGTCGTGCGTCCCTGCGGCCAGTGGAAGCCACTGTTCAACACGGCTGTCGTGACGCGATCCTTGCTTTCCTTCACTGCGGTATCGGGCAGTCCAACGACCACGATCACGGATTCGCCGCGGCCACCATTGACCTCAATCTCGACCTCATAAGCATCCACACCATAAACGGCGGCTGAATAAACTTTTGCCAGCATGCAGCGAGATCAGCATGAAGCCTTTATAAAAGCAAATGACTCTACGTCATTAGCTTATCTATTATTCTTAATAAGCTAATCATACAAAACTAGACAGCGGTTACTCCATCGGTTTCGTCGTCACGCGCGTCGTCTCACTCGAACCAAAACGCTCGGGATGATACATCTCCTCCACCTTTGCAGGTGGAGCGGTGGCGGTTCCTGCAGCCCGTACGCGCGCCAGATACCGAATGATGTGATTTCCCTTCCAGATGTAATCGGCAAAAAACACCGCGCGATCCGCACGAATTTCCTGATGGCTCATCCAAGGCTGTTTTTGCAGATAATCCACGCTGGATTCTTGCGACTGGAAATTGGTATTGATCGCCTCAAATACCGCTGGCAGCGAGTCCTCGATGGCGAGATAGGTGGCGTTGCGCGCAACGGACAGCTCGAGTGTCACCGCCACGCGGTCGCCGACCCGCGGCTCTTTCAGTGTACTGAGCGTGCCGTCCTCATTCACGACCTCATAATGACGCGCGACGGTGTAACCGCGATCAATGCGCTCTGCGACAGGACTGCTCGGACGTACCTCTAGCTTCGTGGATGTATAAAGGCGGCCACCCGAATTCTCCAGATTCAGCGCGACCCTACCCTGAAGCGGAAACTCAAACTCCTGAAACGCTCCTTTTGCGGAAAGCCTGAAGCTCTGGGCCTGGCCCTCGCCATAATACAACACTCCTTTCGTCTCCTTCCTGTTCTTCTCCGTCTGCCGCACATACTCGGAGATTCCCAAAAGCGCCCAGATGTTCCCCTGCGTGGTGGACCAGTGACCATTAGTGCGCTGTTCGATCAGCACTTTTGCAATCTCCTCCGTGCCTTCGGACTTTGGCGACAAAAGCGACCACGCCATCAGCCGCACACCCTGTGCGCGGGCGATGGAGCCGAACCACGGATCTTCCTCCACCTTTTTGTCGGCAATCCGCAGCAGCGTCTCCGCCATCTGCTTCGATCCGCCGCTTTCCAAAATCGCCAGCGCGAGGAGCGCCCGGTTTTCCTGCGAAAGGTTCAGCCGCTTTTTATAATACATTTCGTGATAAGCCGGCTCCGCCTTGCCTGCCAGCGCAAGCCCATAGCACGCCATGATATAAGGCGAGAGATCGCCGGTATTCTCCAGTGTCTCCGATCCACGGAGCTGATCGCTCAGATATTTCCGCAGGCGCTCCATGTCGTATTCGGAAATCGCGATCCCCTCCCGCTGCGCACGAGCCAGTGCAGTCATCGCGTAGGCGCTTCCCCAAAACATCGGTTCCGCACCACCCGGCCAGTAAGAGAGACCGCCGATGCTGGTCTGCATTTTCAGCAGCCGGTTGATCCCTTTTGTAATCGCCTGATTGTATTCTTCATCCGTCTTGCCCATCCCCGGCAGCAGCTCGCGAAAATCCCGCATCGCCAGCCAAGGAAGCAGTGATGAGGTCGTCTGCTCCACGCAGCCGTAGGGATAAGTGAGCAGCTGATCCACCCCTTCACGTAGCTCCAAGATAAGAGAGTTCGAGACAGTTACCCGCACTTTGCCACTTCCATCGCGCAAAGCCGGATCAGCGTCCGCGAGTAGATCCGTCACTTTGGCGTCCACGCGCTGCAGCAACACCTCGCGCAAGAGCGGCGTGGTATAAGTCACCTGTATCCGGCTCTCCACGTTATCCGTGAAAGCCGCACTACCATCCTTCGGAGTGAAGGTGCCCAGCCATGTCCAGACCGCCTCCCCGATCCCTTGCAATTCCACGGGAAAATCCAGTGTTGCCGTGCCGCCCGCTGGCAGTGTGATTTTCTTCGCTGGCTCATCCGTCTTCGCAAGCACATCCAGATGTAGCTTCACTTCCGCCTCGGCGTTCTGCTTGGTCGTATTGTGCAAAACGGCACGAACGACCACTTTGTCTCCGACCCGACCAAAGCGCGGCGGCGACGGCTCCAGCATGAACGGCTTGTTGATCGTGAAAGCCGACTCCGCTTTTCCAAACTGATCTTTCGTGTTCTGCACGACGGCGAGAATGCGGTAGCGCGTGAGACCGTCTGGCACTTGAAAAGTCGTGCGCACATTACCGTCTGCATCCGTCTTCAAAGTCGGTTCCCAAAATGCCGTTCCTAGGAAATTGCGCCGAACATTCGGCTCGCCGCCCTTGCCGAATCCACCGACGAGAAAGCCTTTGTTTTCAAAAGACATCGTTTCGGGATCCTCATCAAGAAGCTGCGGAAGTGTGAGTCCGGTGCTGACGCTTAGCCGGATGATCTCCAGGAACGTCGCGAGCGGATTCGGCACCTCAAAGCCCGTGAGACTCAGCACGCCTTCGTCTGCCGCCCAAAGCGTAACCTCCGCATCGCGCACTGGCTTGCCTGTATGGTCCTGCACGTTGCAGACGACTTCCGCCTCCTCGCCTGGACGATACTCCGTCCGCACCGGCTTCACGCTCACCGTGAGTTCGGCCTCCGGGCGCTTGATCTCCAGTCGCGCATAGCCAAGACGATACTCCGGCATCTTGTATTTCTTCGGGCTGTCGTTTGAGCCGCGATACAACATCACCGAGACATACACATTCGGCGCGTCATCTTTTGTGATCGGGATTTTTACCGTCGGCGAATTTCCTTCGAGCTTGGTGATGAAATGCGACCGCACGCCTTCGCGCTCCACCGTCACGAGTGCTTTTCCTGCGATCGGCGTTTTGACCATGATGGTCGCTTCATCACCCGCATGATACTCCGGCTTGTCGGCCACCAGCTCGACTTGAAAACGGTTGCGGTAATTCCAAACCGTCTCCTCTTTTCCATACACATACACCGTGGTGCAGGTGGTGACCTTGCGCCCGGCATCATCCTTCGCCTCCGCGGTGATTAAATACATTCCCGGTTTCGCGAGCTTAAACTTTTCGCTTTGCGTCGCTGGACCGTCCGCCTCCCACATATTGGCATTCCGGCTTCTCACAACTGGCAGCGTCTGCAATGTCTCCTCAGCAACCGGGAGAATGGTCGGCTCGCTGCGATAGTTCTCCGCATCATCGGCGTCTTCCACACGATTGGTGTGCCAGTCCACATGAGACAGTTTCACCATCACCGACACCTGTTTTTCCAACGCCGTCCCGTCTTTTTTTACAGCGATGATTTGTAAAGGCAGCGTGTCGCCTTCGCGCACGACATCCTCGCCATGATTCACGCCAAGATAGAAATCCGAGCTGTGCAAGGTAAACTCCTCCCGCTGGGCGACGGTCTGCTGGTCAGTATCCGTCACCTCCACCAAAATACGCGCCCGTCTTGGCTGCGGCAGCGTGTCGTTTGGCGGAACGGTCCCGTCCAGGATCGCTGTGCCATCAGCCTCGAGCTTCTTCTCCCCCTGCTGCGAAAACGTCTTCACCCCAAACATGATATTCTCCAACTCGTAATCCATGAGCGCATTGCAAAACCGGAACGCACCAAAACCATCGGGAATAAAACGGTCGTCATACGCCCGCACCGACCACAGGAAGTTCGCCTTGGAAAGCGGCTTGCCCATGTAGTAGTTCGCGCTCATCGACACCTCGATCTTGTCGCCGACCGATTTGTCTCCGGGCATCGCGAGCTTCACCTCAAAGGAGTTTGGCTCGTATTCCTCCACGCGCCAGCTGTGACGGATTCCGCCCCAGTCGTTTTGTTCCTCGTCTTCAAAAGCCAGTTTTGCGCTGAAAAAACCCACCGCGTCGGCTGGCATCGGCAAATCAACATCCATAGCGCCATTTTCGATAATCACTCGGGCAGTGAAAACGGGCTGCGACCTGGAATCCTTCACCACTACCATAGCTTTCTTCAGCGGCTTTTGTCCCAGGCCGTGACGCACGATCGCCTTGAGGTGAACGGTCTCGCCCGGCTTGTAAACCGGGCGGTCGCTAAACATCAAACCGCGTCTCCCACCTTCCGAGCCCCCGAAATCGTAGATGTCCTGCTCGCTGCCGTTTGCGCTGATTCGAAAGCGCCCAAACTCCTGGTCGCGCCGCTCCTGCCCGAATGGAACCAAATGTTGATCGCCCTCTTGAGAAACTAGCAGCCAACCTACGTCGTTCACCTTTGTCAGTCGGGCGGTTCCATCCGCTGCGGTCTTCACTTCCTCGACGAGTTTGCCTTCGCCATCCAGACACCCGAGCTTCGCCCCACCCACCGGTTCCCCCGTCGTATGAGAGAAGACATAAAGGAAGTCGTCTTTCGCGCTTTTCCATGCGACGCCCAGATCCGTCACCTGCACGAGCGTCTGCGCGCCCACGCGCTTGTCGTTGGGAGCCTGTTTGCCGACCTGCTCGACCGTGAGCAAAACCATCCCCGATTTGCCCGCACCCAAAACATCGTCCCAACTAAACGGAAACACCTTCCGTTTATCCACAGGCGAATCGTTCGTGATTTCCTCCTCCCACACGACATCGCCCGTAAAAAGCGCATCGTCCACTTTGAGAAAATATTCGTCAGGCGGCATATCCGACACCGAATAAATGCCTTCATGATACTTGCGATAGGCGATCCAGGCAGCGGCCTTGGCCTCCGGCTTGATCAGCTTCGCCGTGATCTTGAATTTACTCACATTAATGTTTTGAACATGAAACTTCCGCGTGCCCGAACTCTGCTGCTGGGCGTTGATGTCTTGAAAATACAAGCGCGACGCCACCGGCCCGAAACTCACTTTCCTCACATAATCCTGCGGAAAAATGAGCCCAGCTGAACCAGGAAGCCCGGCGGCAAATTTCAGCGTGTAATCTTTCGCCAGCTCAAATTCGCCTTCGATCAGAACCTGACTCCCATTGCCGTCCCAGTAATCTCGATTCACTGTGACTTTAAAACCCGGCACCTCGGGTTGAATGCTGATCCATTTCGTCAGCTCCTTTTTACCTTCCTTGCTGATCTGCTTCGTGAATGTGACCTTCAGTCGTTTGCCGGTGTAGAGCAGATTTTCCGGTTTTACTTCACTCACGCCAAAAGGGATTACTTTGCCGATTTGGAACTCAAACGGCTCGGGCATCGTGTGCTTGCGGTCCGCCGACGGCATCGCTTTCTCAACGATCAGCCTCCAGCCCTCGCCCGCTGGCAAAGCGCTCACAGGGGTAACACGCAGTAAATTCGTCTGTGGCGTCATGTCTCCGACCACTACAGCTCCGTTTTCATCCACTTCCGCTTCCTCTACATCATGGACCGGTTTTTTTACTCCGGTAGCGGGCTTGCGAAATTCCGCAAACTGCTCCTCCCACGTCAGGATGCTACGGTCACTGCTTTGATAGCGCGTGATGCGATGTTCATAGCCCTTGCCCGGTATTCCCTGCTCCACCGTTGCCGCAACCTTGTTCTGTTTATTGTCTTCAAACCGCGCATGAATCCCGCCATCGCTCGCTTTAACAGCTGCGGTAAACAGTAGCAAAATCGTGGGACGCTCCGATGCATCCTCCGTGTTGTTGGAGTTATAGGAGTTACTGCCTTTGACTCCAAAGCTGGGCGTCCAGGCAGTTTCCTTGAACAACGCTTTCACCGTTTTCCCTGCCATGTTTTTCAAGCCGGAGCGCAGACTGAATTTAAATGTCGTGGACAGCGGTGGCGGCTCCGACGGCATAAAGACGCCGCTTGAGTCGGACATCCATGACCACTTGCCAGTGATGGACGGTGTGATCACCAGTGGCGACTCCACCTGTTTGCCGACGGCGTCTCCGGACACCATCGGTTCCGTAAAGCGGACTTCAAACGCGCTGGAAGGCTTGAGCTCGGGTTCGCGTAAAATGAGCTTCGCAGAATCGGCAGCAAAACTACTGGAGACGAGTGAGGTGAACAGGGTGAGAAACGAAAGGGTTTTCATAGCAGGAAGAGGAAGGTTCCGCCGACTGCGCCCCATTTTTACAGACACTGCAATCCGACATTTTTTAAAACTAACTGGGTGAGGTTGGAGTGAGCAGTAAAGGAGCTCAGGATTGAATCCTGTGCGGCCAGCGGAACTCCGATCCCGCAGTTAGAGCGATTGCCAAAAGTAACTTCCGGCTAAGCCGTAACTATTCAGAACCGGTCCACGAAAGGCACCAAAGACACGAAAAGGGTTGTCCGCCAAACGCGCGGAACACGCGAAAATAAAGGCAGAGAAGTGAGGGGTGGTGAGTCGGAATAATCTCACGAAACAATGCGTGAATCCGTATCGCTTTAAAGCCGCAGCAGCGTGCCTGCATGACCTTTCCTGTCTTCGCGTTCCGCTTTCCGGTTTTGCATAGTTACGGCTACGAGTGTTCTTCTTAAAACTACACTCTGAACTTGCCCTCTATTTCTTCGACTGACTGGTGATAAAGGAGAGGATGTCGCGTAGCTGCTCGGCGCCGATGCCTTCAAGGCCTTCGGGCATCAAGGAGCGACCGGTATTAATCCGCGTCTTGATGTCTTCCTGTTTGATCTCGATCTGTCCGGCTAGGCTCTTGAGTAACAAGGTGGACTGATTTTCACGTCCGACAATTCCGGCATAAAGCTGACCGTCTTTCATCTCAATATTCCACGTTGAGTAAGACGGTTCTACCTGACGGTTTGGATCCACGACATGGATCAACAACTCCGCCGGGCCATGTGCCCCCATGCCAGTGAGTGCAGGGCCGACATCGGTTCCAATGTCGCCCAGCTTGTGGCAGGTCGCGCAGGTTGTCTTATAAAGCTCCATGCCTTTTTCGTTATTCCCGGGCTTTTGCACTTCCGGTGTTAGCTTCGCGAGAATTTCATCCTTCGCTTTGTTTGCCGGACCCTGCAATGCATCGAGCACAGTCTTCGCCTGGTCCGCGACTACTTTATCTGGATGGGTGCGCAAACGAAACGCATTGGCGGGCGTGACCAAATTCGCATCCAGCGTCTTCGATTGTAGCGCTTTCAATAAATCACTACTCCAGTCGGCGCGTTGCAGCAGCGCATCAAACGCCGTGTTTTGCGCTTCGAGCGGCAGTTTACCAAACTCTGCAATGAGAATGGTTCCCACCGCTGGATCGTTGGATTTTCCGAGGAAGCTCACGAGACGCTTTTTGTGGGCATCGGATATTTTATCGGCAAGCAATTCCGACACTGCAGGAAGGGCGTCGCCGTTAACACTACGCAAATGGAAGACAGATTTTGCGTTCTGATAGCGCGTCTCATCATCCTTGGAGGAATCTTTGACAACGAGCAGATACCCTTCCGCAAGTTTGCCAACCTCCTGTTTCAAGCCCCCGTCCTTGTCCCATTTTGCAACCAGCGCCACTGCGCTGGAATTCGCATCCCCAGTGAGCAATTTTTTCAAGGAAGCTAATAGCTCCGGAGACATAGGCGGTGGCGTGGCCGAAGACTCGCTCAGCTTGTCGAGAATCGCCTTCTGAATACCGACATCGGTCGTTTTGTCGGCGACTGCAATCACCAGCTTGGAAAGCTGATCAGCATTCCCGCTTCTGCCTAATTTTTCTGTAAGCTGCATGATGAGGGAAAGCAGTGATGAGGGCTCCTTGCTTTCCAACGCAGCCGTCACGATTGGAAACGGGCTGCTGGATGCCGCGCCGATTGCCGCACTCTGCTGGAAGACGTCATCGAATTTCGGCCATGCTGCGAGAAGCATTTTTGCAGATAGCTCATCGAGATGCGTGACTGCCAGCGCCATCAACGCGGCGATGCGTGTCTTGGGGTCTGGATCCGACAGCAAGGCGATGATTCCGGCAGCCGGAATCAATTCGCTGTTTTGCTCCGCGATATTCGCAGCATTCCTTTTCACCGCAGAGTCTGGATCATTCACGGCTGATGCCAGCAGTGCCTTGTTGGGCGTGAGCCCCTTTGATGCCGCCCAAATCGCAGCGATGCGGGTATTGGCATCGCCTGATTTCATCAATGCTTCCAGCCCAGGAGCGGGAGTTCCTTTTTCAGCAATTAAACGCAACGCGGACATGCGGACATGTTTGCTGGGATGCTCCAGCGCCTTGGTTAGCTGCGCGGCTGTAGCCTTGGTTAGTTTTGGCACCGTCAGCTTTTTCGCCTGCTTATGATCCAACTTCCAGATGCGTCCAAAATAATGATCGCGGTCAGGACGCACCGAAGCGTTTACATTGTTGTGCACAGGGCCGCGGGTGTCGTTATGAATGACCGCCTGGTTGTAAAAGTCCGCCACATACAACGCGCCGTCGGGGCCGACACGCACTTCGATCGGACGAAACCACATGTCGTTTGAACGCACAAATTCCGTATTCTCACGTCCGGGAACCTTGAATGCCTTGTAGCTGGGGCCCTCCGCCTGCAATCGCTCGTGATGCACTATATTAATGGTCGGTTCCGTAGTAAAAAAGTCTCCGTTGTATTCAGCAGGCCAGCTACCGCCATCATAGATCGCGCATCCAGATGCTGCGGTGAAACGACCAACCTGATCGATCTGCACATAGGCCATCTCTTCAAAGGTGAGGAGCGGAAATGAATTTGGGCTATGAATGACTTCCACATCGCTCTTCGCTCCATCCACTTTGCCGCGAGCCAGCACATACTCCGGCAACACCGTGTGCATGAGGATATGTCCACAGGTTGGCTGGCTCCACATGACTCGATTGTCGTCAGTGATGGTGAGTCCCCAAGTGTTGCAGCCTTTCGAGCTGTATTGTTCAAATGCAGATCCATCAGCCTTGAATCGCACGACTCCTGCGCCGATTCGTCCGAAGCTTTTGGTCCCGTCGCCGCTTTTGACGTCGTCTGAAGCTGCGTAGCCGTGGGTTGCATAAATCCAGCCATCCCAGCCCCAGCGTGGATTATTGATCACAGCGTGGGTGTCGGTGATCCCCAGGTTGGTGTAGAGCTTTTCAATTTTGTCTGCCTTGCCGTCGCCATTCGTGTCGCGGATGAAAAGTACGTCGGGAGCCTGCGTGGCAATCACCCCGTCCTTGTGAAATACAAAGCCGGTCACCAAATCTAACCCTTCGCAAAAGACCTCTTTTTTATCCATGGTTCCGTCGCCATTGGTGTCGGTGAGAATGCTGATTTTATCCTGACCTGGACGCTCCTGTTTACCCGGTTTTGCAACGATCCCGCCGTGATCCTTCCATTCCTGGCCACGGAAATCGGGAAGCATGCCACGACGTCCGTTCGGATACTCCGGCGTCTCCGCCACCCACAGACGGCCGTCGGCGTCCCAGTCGAAGTTGATCGGCTTGTTGATCAGTGGTTCGGCGGCGACCAGCTTCATGTTAAAATCCGGATGCACTTCCAGTTTCGCAAACTCATCTGCAGGTTTGGAAGGACCGCCTTCGGGATATCGCAACGATGCCAGTTCCTCTTTTTTGCAAAACTCATCCACATTCGTCCTCCCACCTGTCCATGCGATGGCGCGCATGAGTATGGCGCGATAGAATGGCTTCTCGAATGTAGAATAGAGGTGACCCGGAATCCCCACAAATGCCCGGTAAGGTTTGGTGCCGCCCTCGGCGGTTTTTTCGTAAGTCCACATCTGCGGCTGGATGTCGTAGATGTGCGATTTTCCATCTGGACGAGGGGTTTTCCCATCCGGCACATTGGGGGTGTAGCTCGTTGCGAGCACCCGCACGTCCGGTGAAATATCCAAGTCGTAGTAAATCTCGTCATCGATCTCAAAATTCGACGCGCCCTTCGAGATCGGGTGTTCGTGATCCTGATAATACAGATTCATTTTCCCTTCCCGCCATTTGGTCTTTCCATGCACCCACGCCCCGCCGATCACACTCTTCCACCACGGCGGATCACTCGAGACCACCGCCGTATGAATCACCACCACCCCGCCGCCACGCTGGATAAACGCGGTCATGTTCTGCTTGTCTTCCTCCTTCGCATTGCCGCCTTCCTGCGCATACATCACCAACACGTCGGTATTGGCAAATTGCTCAGCCGTCGGCCAGTCCATCGCGCCATCCGTCTTGATCCCCCGCTCGCCCAGCAGCTTTTTCCAGTCGTTCAGAAAGCGTTCGTGCTCGTGTTGATTGGGTCCATGCGACTTTTTTCCGCCACGGATAAACACGCGCAACGGCGCGGCATCGAGGGAGACGGCGGTTAATACGACGGTTGCAAGGAGGGCGAGGAATCGTTTCATAAAGCTGAGAAAAGGGTTTCAGGCTATCAGGACTTTCAAGTAAACCACCAGTGCGGGTTTAGCTTAATATCAAGCTTGGATAACAGTGAGTCTGGCAGAAAGCTGACCTGGAACTTTGTATGGCATCACCACTTGAACCACATCTGACCACATCTGACCGCACGTGAGCGGATGTTGCGCGGATTGCGTGCGTATTTAAACAGAGAGCGCACCCCGAAGCTGGTTGTAATGATTCTGCTAACACTGACTTTCGGTGCGGGGTTTATAACATCGAAGGCATTACTGGGAGCAGACGTTACTAAAATGGCGATCCGTTATCCGGTGGCTGTGCTGGCAGCATGGCTGACTTTTATGTTGCTCGTGCGACTGTGGGCGGAACTAGAACGCAGGAGGTTTCAATCTCCTGATGACATTTTAGAACTGACCAAGACCGTGGGCGAAGAAACAGAAGCAAACCCTTGGGAAAATTCCGGCGAGGCCGCACTTCGGGTTTTGGAAGAGAGCGATGCGACGGGTGATCCCGAGGGGTGTCTTTTGCTCATCCTCATCCCGGTTTTTACATTCCTAGTGATTGGGATTATTGGCTCGTTGTTTGTGCTCGTGTGCTCGTGTGGTCGGCTCCGGCACTGCTTGCCGAGGTGTTTCTGGATGCCGCAGTCGTGGCTTTACTGGCACGCCAGATGAGGCAAGACGGTTATCTAAACTGGGCCCAGGGCGTTTTTCGCAGAACCTGGAAATGTGCACTGGGAATGGCGGCTACCCTAGCGCTTACGGGTGTGTGCATTCAATACAACAACCCCCGCGTGAAAGCTTTCTCCGATCTCTGGCACAAAAACCCGGTAACTTTAACCGAGCCACTGGAGCAGCCTACTTCTCCAGCCCAAAAGCCGCGTGCACCAGATTCGCCGCCTCAATAATCTTGGCTTCCTCGATGATGACGGCGGTTTTGATTTCAGAGGTGGAAATCATCTGAATGTTCACGCCACCCGCACTGAGGGCGTCGAACATCTTTGCCGCGACACCACTATGCGAACGCATGCCGACGCCGATGATGCTGAGTTTGGCGATGCCTTCGGTGGACTGTAGTTCTGGCGCACCGATCTCTTTTACCACAGGCCCCAGCGTCGCCTCGATCTTCGGCAACTCATCCTTGTTCATGGTAAATGAAATGTCCGTTGTGCCGTCATGCGAGACGTTCTGCACAATCATATCAATGATCAGCCCGGCGTTTGCGATGGCGTTGAAGATTTTTGCGGCCTGTCCCGGACGATCCGGCACTTGGCGGACTGTGACTTTGGCTTGATTTTTTTCGATGCTGACGCCGCGAACAACGACGGCCTCCATGCTTTTGGTTTCTTCTTTCACGATAGTGCCAGGGTTGTTGTTAAAAGAGCTGCGGACTTCAAATTTGACGCCGAATTTTTTTGCGAACTCAACGCTACGCGATTGCATGACCTTCGAGCCGCTGGACGCCATCTCCAGCATTTCATCGAAGCTGATCTCCTCGATCTTCTTCGCATTGGGAACGATGCGCGGGTCGCAGGTGTAAACCCCGTCCACGTCCGTAAAAATCTGGCAAATGTCCGCATTGATCGCCGATGCAATGGCGATGGCGGTGAGATCGCTGCCGCCGCGACCTAGGGTGGTAATGCGTCCGTCCGCCGTTTCTCCCTGAAATCCCGCGACGATACAAATATTGCCGTCCGCAAGATACTCCTTGAGCTGCTTAGGGGTGATATTTGCGATCTTCGCCTTGGTGTGGCCGCCGTCGGTGATGATTCCCGCCTGCGCGCCAGTCAGCGACACCGCCTTCTTCCCCATCGCATGAATCGTCATTGCCGTGAGTGCGATAGTTGTCTGCTCTCCGGTGGAAAGCAGCACATCCATTTCGCGTTCGCTGGGATGAGGGGAACACTCATTGGCGAGTTTGATGAGATTATCCGTCACGCCGCTCATTGCGGATACCACGACGACCACTTGATTTCCCGCTTCCTGTGTTTCCACGACACGACGCGCCACGTTCTTGATGCGCTCGGTGGTTCCGACGCTAGTTCCGCCATATTTTTGGACAATCAGGCTCATTGAGAAAAAGGGCGCGCAGTGTTTTGTATCAGCCCCTTGCTGTCAATGCCGGGAGCCGTACTATTTATGATTTATGATGGATGATTTACGATTTGGGAGGACTTTCCGCTCTCGATAAAATCGTGATGGCATCTAAGAGCGGTCTTCTGCATAAGGTTGTTGAAGTGATGGCTTTTCGTTCCCTTGTCGCGCTCGCGCTCTTGATGGCTGCCCTCACCTCTTTTTCAAGGGGTGCTGACGCCCCTGTACCAAAGGAGGACGGCACCGTGCTGGCAGATCGTGTGCTGAGGATTTTCGAGGCGAAATGTCTGGATTGCCACGCGGCGGATATGCCGAAGCCGAAGGGTAAATTTGGCTATGTGCTGGATTTGCAACGCGTGGCGGATAATCCGGATTTCGTCGTGCGAGGGAATGCAGGGGAGTCGGAGATTTATCAGATGGTGAAGAACAATGAGATGCCTGGCGAAGACGCGGATGTGCCGCCGTTGACGGATGAGGAAAAGCGGATTGTGCATGACTGGATCATGGCTGGCGCACCCGCACCCAAAGCGCAGCCAAAGGAAGCGCAGCCTGCGCCGGAGGTTGCTGCGGTCGCAGAAAAGTCATTTGGAAAGAAACTCTTGATTTGGTTTGGGAAGTTTCATGCGGCCTCCACCCATTTCCCAATCGCCCTGCTGCTTGCTGCGTTTCTTGCGGAAGGAATCGCCTGGGCTCTCAAGCAACACTCATGGCTGCTCATCGTGCGTTTCCTCACCATCATCGGAGCCGCCAGTGCGGTCCTCACCGCCACGCTCGGCTGGTGTAACGGCTATTTCAGCAGTTACGGCAACGGACCCAGTGCATGGATTTACAACTGGCATCGCTGGCTTGGCACGATCACCGCAGTATGGTCGGTCGTTTGCGCCGTGTTGATCTGCCTCGCAGAGTGCGAGGAAGGCTCCATTGAAAGACGCCGCTTCCGTGGCGCACTGATTCTCGGAAGCGTCCTGATCAGTATCGTAGGATTTTTAGGTGGCTCGCTGGTATTCGGGATCGATCACTACAAGTGGTGAGAAAAAGAGTGGATGCAGAGTGAAAGAAAACCCGGAGGGTTTGACGGACCATATTCCTGAGTAGGACCCGGGGATAAAGATGGATAAAGAATTTCACCCCGGCAAGCCCGGCAGGGGTGGTGGACAAAACCCGTCCAGCACACCTCCGGCGTGCATGCCTCTTTTGCCTTTTTCCGGGGGTGCTACCCCCGGCTACGATCCCATAAACCCTCCGGGTTTCAGCTCACACCTAAAATCCATTCCCCTATTTTCTCATCACTTCCAATCACACCCAGTGGTATCTTTGGAGAGTAGGAACCTTCGGTTTCATTCATCCCAACCATATCCAAGGTTTTTCAACAAACCTCTAGCTGGAAGGCAGCTCCAGAAACTTCCATTTCCCGACCTCCAATTCTCCTAGTTCCAAGTCGCCGAACCGGCTCCGATGCAACCGAGTGACCGTGCATCCCTGGCTCGCAAACATACGTTTCACCTGATGATAACGCCCTTCGATAATCTCCAATCGCGCTTCTCGCGGACTGATGATTTCAAGCTTTGCGGGCAAGCATGCTTTGTCTTCATCCTCCAGCAGGAGCGTGCCTCTGGCAAAAAGATCGGTGAGGCCTGCCGGTAAATCGTTATCCACGGTAACCTCATACAACTTCGGCACCTTGTGCTTCGGCGACGTCCATTGATGAACCAGTCCTCCAACATCCGTGATCAACAGGAGCCCGGTAGCGTCCTTATCCAGGCGGCCGATCGTGGTCACGACTGGGTTCCGTTGTATCCACTGCGAAGGTAACAGTTCATACACTCCGGGGCCCTCGCGAGGATCGTGACTGCAAACGTATCCCGCTGGTTTGTGCAGCATCGCCAGAAGACCTTCCGGCTTTTCGATGAGCTCTCCATCCACCAGCAGTTTGTCTGGGGGTGCCTTATCCGAAGGCGACTTCACCGCCACTCCTCCTAGCATCACGCGCTCTTCTTTTAGCCACGCTCGCGCCTCGCTCCGGCTGCAATAGCCGTAGCGTGAAAGGATCTGATCGATGCGGGCAGGCTTCATTCGCCTGTTTTAACGCAATCCTCACCAAAAACGCGAAGGAGAAAAGTCAGCTCAAATCGCGTCTCACGCGTCTCACCGCCACCAAACCCCGAGGCTTCCCTTTTTTTTAAAGGAACGCTAAGTTGGACAAACTGTGTCGTCCGATTCCACCACCCCTGCCGCAAAGGTCCGCAAAAAGCGCGGCTTTCTTGGAAAAATCCGGCTCCTGCTTTTATGGATAATCCTATTGTTGCTGATTCTTCTGCAAGCCCCAGTCCTTCCGCACATCGTGTGGCTGGGGCTGCATTTTGAAGCCTGGCGCAGGGATGTCAGCCTCCAGATCGGTAGCGTGGAAGCCCGTCTTTTCGAACCGATAGTCTTGAAGAACGTGGTTTGCGCCAAGGCGTCAAAGACAGGCACCACTACAAACACCGCAATCGAACGGGTGCGCCTCTGGCCACTATGGCACAATGCACTTCCAAAACCGCTCTCCACTTGGATTGGGAAAATCAAGGCCGGCCCCTCGTCACCGCGCAACCTGAGTGACGCCCCGCTACAACAAATTGAACTCGATGGAGTCACAGCCACTTTTCATTTTTACGACAAGGCGACAACCGACGCTCCAATTACATTCAACGACTGGTTTCGCAGCAAGTTTGACAGCAGAGATTTCAATCCCGGGAAAATTTGTATCAACGACGCCGTCATTGAGCTTATTCATCGCGATAAACAGCTAAAGCTGGAGGGTGTGCACATCACGCTCGACGATCTCGAGCCCGGCGCTTTTCGCTGTCACTCGGCCGCCGTGCAAACGCCCTGGTTCTCCAAAACTTTCCGCACCTTGGAAGCTCGCACCACTTTGGATAATTCGGAGATACCCCGCGCGACACTCTCTAAGATGGCACTGTCGCCGGAACTGAGCTTTGACACACTGAGCCTTGATCTGATCGGCCTGCCAGACGGTAAAATCAAAGTCGAGGCTGATCTGACTGCGTTTGGCGGCAAGGTTTACGCGCAGGGGGAATCCATCGCGAAAGCACAGGGGCTGAATATGGAGATTGGGGGATCCTTCAGCACTATCCAGATCGCGAGTCTCGCAAATTTCTTCGCCCTTTCAGATGCCGCAGGCGGTGTCATCAAGGAGGGTAATTTCACCTTCCGTGGCAATCCAAATCAGAGTGACGATGGTGATCTATCTGTCCGGGTTCTCGCAGATAACTTCCAGTGGGAGACGCGTCAGTGGGATTCACTGATTCTGGGGCTGAGCTTGAAAGAAGGCCGTCTCGATGTTCCGGAGCTTGTCCTTCGACAGGGGGATAATCAGCTCAACCTCACCGGAACGATGGCGATTCCGCGTGCTGGGATTCCATGGTGGCGTCAACAGTTTGACCTCAAAGTAGATGCCGAACTCCGCAATCTCACCAATCTTTCAGCACTGCTTCTCCCAGATTTTAAATATGCCGCCGGGCAGCTTTTTGTGCGCGGTGCGGTAAATTGCACCGGATCAGCTGATGGCAAAAAAACACAGTATGGCGGTCAGATGATCCTGAACGGCAGTAATCTCACCTGGCGCACAGCCCCACTCGATGTCCTGCATGCCTCGTTGATTTTTCGTGGTGAAGAGTTGCAAATTATCAGCACACGATTCTCCCATGGAGCCGATTCCCTTTGGGCCACAGGCGCAGTCAATCTCCTGAATCCACCGGAGTATCGCGGGGAAATTCGCGCGGATGTGGCAGATCTCACGATCTATAACGCCCTGATCGAACCGGTCATGCCGGTGCTGTTTGCCGGGGGCGGAAATTTCGAATGGACGGGAAGTAGTTCCGCGTCCGGACACGAAGGAAAGTTCAACATTCATCTCAAAGACGTCCGAGCGATGGATGGGCGCGCGACACTGCCGCTGAATGCGGACATGACTGGCACATACGGAAAGGAGCGCATGGATTTTAGCAAGTTTGCGCTTTCGGGCAAGACAGCCAGCTTGGAGGCAAATGTAGGAATCACTCCGAAGGCGTTGCACTTACAGCAGATCAAACTGAATCACGGCAGCTATACCGCACTGGAAGGCGAAGCCCTGCTCGCGCTCGATTTGTGGCAGCAATGGCCAAAAGTCACTTTCAGCGATCTTCTTTCGGAAGACACCGTGAATAAAATTCAGCTCAAGGCGACCAATGCCGATCTCCATGAAATAGCCAAGCTGACAGGAATCGCATGGCCGGTGCATGGAGTCATCAATGGAAGCATTCAGGCGGATGGAACCCTCAAGGCATTTGTTTTAGGGGGCGGATTTACCATTTCAAAAGGACTGATTCCTTTCGGCGCGAAAGAGCCCGCCCGTGAGGTGGAGGCAGAGCTGGCGCTGGATAAAATCACACTCAATATTATCAGGTGCACCGGTCTTCACGAAGCAGACGCGTTCACATTAAGCGGACCGGTAAACCTCAACAATCTCCGCGCCCCTGCACTCGCTTTGAAAGGGGACCTACGCACGGGAGATAAAGTCACCACCGTGGAATTTGGCGGCACGCTTGCGCAACCCGAGATGAAGCTCATCCTCCAGCCGGAACCGTCCGCTCCTCCAGCCACACCGGAAACTCCTACGACAGCCGTGGAAGCAGTCCCTACAACCAAGGCAGAAACTGGAAGCTGAATCCAAAATGGCGACAGAAGGTAAAACGTTGAAATGCGCGATATGCGGCAAGCCTACCACGCTTGATGCAAAGCCTGTCGGCGTATTTTGTTCAGAACGCTGCAAGCTCGTAGACCTCGGACGCTGGCTTGGAGAAGATTATCGCGCAAGCGAACCGCTGCGCCCGGATCACTTCGTCGAAGAGGATGGTGAGTAGGATGACTTGCCGTTTGAAGACACGGCCACGCTGGGGATCGCGCGCAATAATGGGTTAAATGAACGCCACCGCATTTTCAAAATACAGACTGGATGAATTCCAGCTTCCAAGCATGGTGCCGCAGTGTCCAATCCAGCGCGGCAAGACGGTTCACCTAGCGAAACGACCTTCGACGGCGTGGTCGTAACTTTTGCGCGACGCGAGGAAAGCGGGGCGCTAATCCGCAAGCTGAGCGCGGTGAGACGCTGCAAGTGGGGAAAGCTGGCTGTCGCCATCGGTACGCTCGATGTGCACTCCGTTGCCGTGGTGCATACCGGGATCGGACCCGTTGCCGCAAAGGCAGCCGCGCAGACGATTCTTGAACACGCCCGGCCACACTTATGGATTGGAGCCGGTTTTGCAGGGGCGCTCGATCCTAGCCTGCAAGTGGGCGATGTCGTCTCGCAGGGCGACTTTGAACATGACACGAAGTCCAAAAAGCCGGGCATCATCTCCCACGCACTCCCTGTGGAGACAGCAAATGCCAAAGCGATTCTATTTCCCAAAACCGAAGCCTCCGCCGTGGATATGGAGACGACCACACTGGCTGCTGCCGCAAAAGCGGCGGGGATTCATTTCCAGGCGATTCGTGCAATCAGCGACATTGCCACAGACGACCTCCCGGTTCCGTTTAAAAAATGGTTCGATCCAGTTCGTCAGCGTGCAAAACCGATCACGCTCGCGACCTACCTCATCAAAAACCCGCGAAGAATCCCTCATTTTTACCGCTTTGTCGCCAACTTGCCCAAAGTGGCCGAAGCGCTCGCGCTTTCCATTGAAGCTACGATTCTGAAAGAATTTTAGGCAATTCAATGAAGCTAATATAAGACTTGAACACATAAATCGCTTCCCATTTGTCTCGTCGGTTCATCGCGTGGTATCGCGCTACCGCTCGTTTTTGAAAAACACCGAACGCTGGCTGGACGGATGCAGGGACTCCAAACTAGCCTGTGCGCCGCATAGTCCCATAATCCATGGCACACGAACTCATCCGCGACATCACCCTTGGTATTTCCGCAGCCTGGCTGCTGGGATTGCTCGCGCATTTTTTTAAGCAACCGGTATTACTCGCTTATCTGATCGGCGGATTCGCTCTCGGTCCGTCCGGACTGAAGTTGATCCACTCTGCACACAGCATTGAATCCATCGCCGAGTTGGGGCTAATTTTTCTGCTCTTCATGATCGGGCTCGAAATCGATCTGAAGAAAATCATGAGCGCGGGGAAGTCCATTACGTTGACGGCTTTATCTCAAATCGTCGGCTGTCTCGTGCTCGGGGTGTTGGTTTTCAAGTTGTGCGGTTTTGGATTGGGCGGCGGTGCATGGGACGCACTTTATCTCGGTGTAGCCGCTGCGCTCAGCAGCACGGTGATCATCGTCAAAATCCTGTACGAGAAGCAGGAGCTGGATACGCTGACGGGACGCATCACGCTTGGCGTGCTCGTTTTACAGGATCTGTTTGTCATCCTCTTTCTCGCCGTGCAGCCAAATCTGGAATCGCTTGCACCCAGCGTCATCCTCATGTCGCTCGTGCGTGTGGTGGCACTCGTGGCAATCGCGCTTGCGGTCAGCCGCTATTTGCTTCCGGTTCTGTTTCGACATGTCGCCCGTCTTCCCGAGCTCGTGCAGGTGGGTGCGCTAGCGTGGTGTTTTCTAGTTGGTGAACTGGGTGAACAGCTCGGTCTTTCCCGCGAAATGGGCGCGCTCGTGGCAGGCGTGGCATTGTCCACCTTCCCTTACGCGCTCGATGTGACCGCCAAAGTCACCAGCCTGCGCGACTTTTTCATCACGCTGTTTTTTGTGGGGCTTGGAATGAAGATTCCGATGCCGACCAAGGACCTCATGTTCTGGGCCCTGATCTTCTCCGCCTTTGTCGTCATGGCGCGTTTCATTACGACGTTTACTCCGCTTTTTCTCATGAAGCAGGGATTGCGGACGGGGATAGTCACCTCGATCAATCTTGCTCAGGTCAGCGAGTTTTCGCTCGTCGTGCTGGCAATGGGCGTCAATTCGCATCACCTCAAGCATCCTGCCACGGCGGGAATGGTTCCTCTCGCATTTACCCTGCTCGCCGCAGTCTCGGTCTTTGGAATGACCAAGTCGGACACCCTCGCCCCACGCATGGTAAACTGGCTGAAGAAGCGCGGCCTGCGTGATCTCGATCATCAGAAAGACGATTTGCATGCCGAAGGCGACCAAGGTCATGGCTCTTCGAAAATCGTCTTTCTCGGCTTTTTCCGCACCGCGAGTTCGTTGCTCGAGGAAATCCAACGGCACGCCCCCGATCTTATCGGCAACACGGCAGTCGTGGATTTCAGCCCGGTCGCACGCGCGGGTCTCATCGAACGCAAGGTGAAGGTGATTTACGGCGATATCAGCCAGCGCGATACACTCCTGCATGCCGGGATTGAAAAGGCGGAGGTGTTAATTTCCACGGTGCCGGATTCGCTGATGAAAGGGATTAATAATGAGCGTCTAGTGCGACTGATGCGCGGACTGAACCCAACCGCGAAGATCATCGCGACAGCGGAAGTATTGAGTCAGGCGGGTGCCCTGATGGAAGCGGGCGCGGATTACGTCTGCGTCGCGCGCTTGCTGGAGGCGAAGGATTTACTGGAGGCAGTGCGTGCCGCGACCGAGGGGCTCCTTGATGATAAACGCGCTGGCTTGAAGCAGATGCTGGAAGATCGCCGGGAAGTGCTCGGGTAAAAAAGCTGATAAACACCATGTCCACCACTACCAAACTCGAGCCCGTGGACATGCATGTTCACATCGTGGGCAACGGAAAGAGCGGCTCAAAATGCTGGGTAAAGCTAGGTGCAACCTGGTGGCAGAAGCCGTTAGGCAACTACATGCTGCGCAGCATCGGCATGGGTGCGATATCGCTGCAGGATCCAGATTTTGACGCACGCTACGTCGGCCATCTTCTACAGCTCGTACGCGAATCCTCGATCAGCCAGCTTGTGATTCTCGCGCAGGATGAAGTCTATGATTCTTCCGGTGCGAAGATGGAAGGAGTGGGTTCTTTTTACATCCCGAATGATTATGTGCTGGGTCTGGCGAAACGCTATCCTGAGTTTCTCCCTGCAGTGAGCATTCATCCGGGGCGGCCCGATGCCCTGGACGAACTCGAGCGCTGTCTGGAAGGCGGTGCGGTGATGTTAAAGCTGCTGCCCAACTGCCACAACGTGGATCCGAACGATCATCGCTATCGTAAATTCTGGGAACGCATGGCGGAGGCGCGTCTGCCCCTGCTTTCGCACACTGGCGGCGAGCACACCGTGCAGGTCATCAACCACGCCTACGCTGATCCTCAATTTCTCATGCAGCCGCTGGAGTGCGGCGTGAATGTCATCGCTGCACATGCCGGCACCAAAAGCGGTCTGCTGGACCCCGAATATTTCCACATCTTCACCCGCATGCTTAAGGAATGGCCGAATCTTTATGGCGACACCAGCGCGTGGAATGTCCCGATGCGCGGACGTTATGCAGGCCGGTGTGTCGGACCTGATGCCGGTCTTTTGGGGGAGCGACTGCTGCATGGAAGCGATTTTCCGGTTCCTTGTTCGGCGCTATGGGCTGCCTTGCGCCGCTATATTTCTTTTGCCGATTATCGCCGCTGTCAAAAGATTAAAAACGTGTTCGAGCGCGATTATCAGATCAAACTGGCGATGGGCTTTACAGACGAGCACTTCACCCGCGTGCACCAGTTATTAAGGAAGCCAGTTTAAATGTCGGTTGAAATAAGGAGAACCGCTTATTTCTTCTTCCCCTACCTATGGACCCAATCCCAACCGACTAGCCGATACCGAAGTCGCGGACGAAATTCTTGTCCTCGTCGTACGACGATTCTTTAATACCGAGTTGCTCAATAGTGATTTGCTTCACAAGCGTCGCGATTTGCGGACGCGCTAGTCGCTCATTTGCCTTTAAAAAGGTAGTCGGTTGTAATCCTGAAAGTCGGATTGCGAGGTCTTTCACGGTAGTCATTTGCGGAAAGCAGATGCGCCATGGAGAAGTCAGTTTTGCCAACAACCAGCAAGCGAGTGGCAATCCAAGTAATGGCAGGATCAGTTCAAAGCTATAAACCCCCGCGTTAAATTTTTCATTCAACCAGTCCCCAAACGCAAGCAGTCCAAATACCACTATGAAGACTCCAAAAACCGCTAGCTCTCTCGTTCGCCGGGAGCGAACCAACTCCGGCCAGGCGATTTTGCCTGATTGGTCTCGAACTTTCTTCCAGTCTCTCTGGCGGGTTTTAACAGGGAAGTATTTTTCCAACAGAGCGTTTGGTCGAACTTCCTTGCGGTTGTAACCCAGTCCCATCAGGCGGTTGCGCACTTCATGAAACGCCCTGCGGCTGATACAAAGTTGCACGTTCGATTCCTCAAATTGTTCTTCGATAAAATCGATCACGTGGCGAGGGGCGGTCATTTTCTCTGCTGCCGCCTCATCAATCTCGACTCCAAACGCCTCTTCGTAGGCCATGACTAGTTCTACGCCGTCGAGTCCCATATCAATCAATGGCCGAGTTTTAAGTGTGAAGTTTTAAGAAAAGTCAGTGTTTGCCCAGCGCCTGTCGCTTCTAACAACTAACAACCATCTTCTATCAACCGATGTCTTGAAGGAGTAAGATCCAGAGCAAGACAAAGAGTCCCCCGCCTACTTCAGCAAATCCCGAGCACCTTATGCACGACGTCAATCGGGCGCGGGAGCTGTTTCTTCTCCAATTCCGGACTGTAAATGGCTGGGGAATCGATCGAGCTGATGCGTGTTACCGGAGCATCGAGATCATCGAATGCCTTCTCCATCAGCATGGAGCTGATTTGCGCGCCAACGCCGCAGAACGGCTTGTTCTCTTCGACCAATACCGCGCGGTGCGTCTTGCGAACGCTCTCCAGAATGGTGTCTTCATCAAGGGGACGAATGCTGCGCAGATCCACCACTTCTACCGATATGTTGTGCTCTTCCTGCAACAGTTCGGCGGCTTTCAGCGCAGTGAGCACCGCACGCCCATGCGCCACGATGGTCACGTCGGTTCCTTCACGCTTCACATCCGCTTTGCCGAGCGGGATGAGATATTCCTCCTCCGGCACCTCGCCTTTATCGCCGTAAAGCAGGGTGTTTTCCATAAACATCACGGGGTCATTGTCGCGGATGGCGGACTTCATCAAACCCTTGGCGTCATACGGCGTGGCTGGGCACACGACTTTCAAGCCCGGGATATTGGCGAGGAAGTTTTCGTGTGTGTGCGAATGGGTTGCGCCGACGTTGGTTCCACCGTTTGCGGGGCCGCGAATAACGATGGGGCAATTGATCAATCCGCCACTCATGTAACGGATCTGTGCGGCGTTATTAATAATCTGATCCCACGCAACGGCCGCAAAGCTCCAGAACATCAGTTCCATCACCGGACGAATCCCGAGCATCGAAGCACCGACGCCCATGCCGATGAATGCAGCCTCGGAAATCGGCGTATCCACCACGCGTTTATCCCCAAAACGTTTCCACAAACCGCGCGTGACTTTATAAGCGCCGTCGTATTCAGCGACTTCCTCGCCCAAGAGAACGACATTGGGATCGCGCTCCATTTCCTCGGCAAAAGCCTGATTTAGTGCGTCGCGGTATTCGATGAGTGGCATGGTGATGATGGGTTAAATGAAGAGAGGCTCAGTGCAGGCAGCCCATATAAAGCCGGGTTTTCTTAAAGTAAGTATGTTTGGAAGCCGACAGAAAACGTGCGGTCTCCTGCTTCGCATGGGCGGCGCTTTCTGCGATGGAGCCAACCACGATGTAATAACCAGGCTTCAAATCTTCGTAACCATCCGACTTCTCCACAGAGAGATATTCGGTCACATCGAGCCCTTTAATCGTCGAGGTGTTATAACGCCGTGCGATGTATTGACCTTGAAATGCTTCATCATCGAGTCCGTCCGGATAGCGCAGACCCTTTTTGTCAAAAATTCTACCGTCCATCGTGAAAGACACTTTGCTCACAGCGGCAAATTTTTTAGCGTCCGCCTTTGCTTCGGCAAAATCGTTATAAACACCCAGGATCACCACCCATCGGTCTTCGATATAATCCGGCTCCCCGGAATCATTCACTGCTTTTTGCGACGCATTCTCCTTTTTCTCAGCTGCTTGCACACGGCAATCCAGCGTCGAGGTAACGGTGAGCAAAAAAGCGATGAGCGAGAGAATGCCCCTGTTCATTTAGTTTCGTCTCCAAAATGAGTGGAGTCTGAGGGGGTGGAGTCTGAGGGGGTGGAGTCTGAGGGGGTAAAGGTGCCTTCCGACTCAGGCGCGCTAGGGAGTATTTGCGCAAAGAGTGAGAGCAGGCCCACCGTGAGAAACAGCACCGGCGCATCAAGATTCAGCTCCAACTTGCCTGTCTCGCGCAGCACGCAAAGCACACTTGAAACGATCAAGCTGCTGCCGATCACAAAGCTAAAGCGGTCGAACCGGGAAAAAGCCAACAATAGAATCCCCAACACGCCGAGACCCCCGCTCCAAAGCCAGATTCGTCCAGGAATCACGCCCATGATATTCAGCAACCACGCCACGCTCAAAGCGATGACGAAAAAGGAGATGGCAATGGCTGGATTCTTGGATTTCACGACAGGCAATGCAGAGAGGCCAAACTAGTCGTTAAAGAAATGCCGCCCGGTACGACCGGCTTCGGTCTGGCGATCCACCTCAAAATAGACGTCCTGGGTAAATGCGTCATCACCGGGATATGGACTTTCCTCGGCAAAAACGGCTGAAGCCGCAGCTTCTTCGCGCGCGGCTTCTTCAATGTGTTCAAAATGTTCCTCAGTGACGACACCCTCTTCGGTCAACCGCCGTTTGTAGGTTTGAATCGGATCGTGGTTCAGTTTGTAAAATTCGATTTCGTCCTTCTGACGGTAGCCGCCCTTGTGTTTCGCATCAGCAACCGAATGCCCGTAGTAACGATACGTGGCAATTTCCAGAAGCGTCGGTTTGCTTTCCTTGTAAGCTCGGTCGAGAGCCTCATGAACTGTTGCCCGCACCTCAAGGACATCCGTCCCGTTGCACTTGTTCCAGGCGACATTGAATCCTTCCGCTCGTTCAGCGAGGCAGCTCTTGAATGCCGAACTGCGCGCCTGACTGGTTCCCATCGAATAACCGTTGTTCTCAATAATATAGACGACTGGTAGCTTGAAGAGCGAAGCCATGTTCAGGCTTTCGTAAAAACAACCCTGATTCACCGCGCCGTCACCCATAAAACACATCGCTGCTCCTTTAACGCCCTTGTACTTCAGCGCGTAAGCCAGCCCTAAGCCGAGTGGCGTCTGGCCGCCGACGATTCCGTGCCCTCCCCAGTAATTCTTGTCGGGTGCAAAAAAGTGCATCGATCCACCCTTGCCTTTGGAGCATCCAGTCGCTTTGCCGAAAAGCTCAGCCATACACTCATTCATGCTCATACCGGCGGACAGGGCATGACCATGATTTCGGTAGGCGGTAATCATATGATCGTCGTCCCCCATCAGAGAAGAGCACCCCACGGCTACCGCTTCCTGACCATTATAAAGATGCAGAAATCCACCCATTTTCCCTCGTTGAAACTGTCGGTCAGATTCGATCTCAAATGACCGGACCCGGATCATTTCAGTCAAAAGTTTGAGTTTTTGGTCTTTGGAAAGCTTCGTGTTAATCGAGGCTTTGGCGAAATCGGTAACTTTAGCAGAGGATGCCATAAGGAAGTCGTCGGGTTGTCATTCCAACAGAAGGAATGTGTCGCCCAGCTTACCGGACGACTGAGATGAGGCAACCATGGATTCCAATTTAATTAAGCAGATTAATATCACCTGCGAGGAACAGGGGGATCAGCTCACGCAGACCGATGCGGAAGGGTGCGCGGCGATTCTCCAGCGGCTGATCCACCGCCGTGACATCGCGAGGCCTCGTATTCCCAGTGAGGCGTCCGTCGTCTTTCTTCTGGTGGAAAACGGACGCTGGCTTTTGAAAATTACCTCTCGCGATAAACAGCGCACCGCAGATGAAAACGAACGCGAAAACAAGAAACCACCCGGCGCATCGGTAAAGCAGCGGATGGCGAGGGAAGGACAATCAGCTTTTAATACGAAGATTACTGGGGTGAAAAGCGGTGGTTTTGTCGGGAAATGAGTGTCAA
>Ga0105047_10003500_pt1 | contig 27639 bp, 20 predicted proteins | sample MAT04_FD_78384 | JGI IMG/M metagenome (GOLD analysis project Ga0105047, IMG submission 78384) | Freshwater microbial communities from Lake Fryxell liftoff mats and glacier meltwater in Antarctica - MAT-04 (megahit assembly) | ecosystem: Environmental > Aquatic > Freshwater > Ice > Liftoff... | reverse complement strand
CATGTGGCTTACGAAAATGTGGATAACTTTTGCGAGGCGTCAATTCTCTGAACACCCGCCCGGCCCGCATGATGCCGTTTCACCACAGAAAACACAGCGCCGCAGCCCTCTCGACGGAACACCAGCCGCCGCCACCACATACGCGATGATGCCGAAACACCACCGCGGTGCAGTTCGGCCACACCAGGTCGTAGCGAGCGGGGCGGCGAACGTAGCGAGCGATGAACACCGTTCCCCGAACCATCCGGCTCATGCCGGGCGCTCGCCGGGGGAGTGGCAGCCAACTCTGGACCCGGCTATAAATCGATCACTGGCCTTTCCTCTCGCCGGGCGTGTTGCCGTAGCAGCGGAGGGCCGTTTCTGGAAAGCTTTGTCGATGTCGCGTTCACCTCTCGAATCGTCGGATCCCCTTGTCTGGAAGAGTGTTCAGAACGAGCAGCGTCGCCAAAAAGAAGGCCTGGAGCTGATCGCCTCGGAGAACTACACCAGCGCTGCCATTCTGGAAACGGCTGGCACCGTTCTCACCAACAAATACGCCGAAGGCTACCCCGGCAAGCGGTATTACGGCGGCTGCGAGTTCGTCGACGAGGTCGAAGTCCTCGCTCGCGACCGAGCCAAGCAGCTGTTCGGGGCGGAGCACGCCAACGTCCAGCCGCATGCCGGGTCACAGGCGAACATGGCCGTGTATATGTCCGTGCTGAAGCCGGGGGATACAGTCCTGGCCATGGATCTGTCTCACGGGGGTCATCTGACGCATGGGATGGGGCTGAATTTTTCGGGGAAGCTGTACAATTTCGTCCACTACGGAGTGCGAGAGTCGGACCATCGCATCGACTTCGACCAAGTGGTCCGCCTCGCAAAAGAGCACAAGCCAAAGATGATCGTGGCGGGGGCCAGTGCGTACCCGCGCGAGATCGATCATGCGAAGTTCGCCGAGATCGCCCGCGAGCATGAGGCGCTGTTCATGGTCGACATGGCGCACTACTCCGGGCTGGTCGCGGGTGGTGTTCACAACAGTCCAGTGCCGTACGCCGACTTCGTGACGACCACGACTCACAAGACGTTGCGTGGCCCACGCTCCGGAATCGTGATGTGCAAGGAGAAGTTCGCGAAGGAAGTCGACAAGACCGTCTTCCCTGGCCTGCAAGGGGGCCCGCTGATGCACATCGTGGCCGCTAAAGCTGTGTGCTTCGGCGAGGCCCTGCAACCGTCGTTCAAGGTCTACGCCCAACAGGTCGTGGCCAACGCGAAGACCTTGGCTGAAACCCTCGTCACGGGTGGCCTCCGGCTCGTCTCCGGCGGGACCGACAATCACTTGATGCTGTGCGATGTCACCGCTATCGAGGGACTCTCGGGGAAGATCGCCGAGCACGCACTCGAACTGTCCGGAATCACCGTCAACAAGAACATGATCCCCTACGACAAACGCAAACCGATGGACCCCAGCGGCGTCCGCATCGGCACAGCTGCGCTGACCACACGTGGGATGCAAGAAGCGGAGATGCAGCAGGTCGGGGCTTGGATTCTGCGGAGCTTGAAGTCTGCTAGCGACGACGCCTCACTCACTAAAATTCGTCACGAAATCGCCGAGTTCGCGAACGCGTTTCCCGTGCCGGGGATTGAGTGAAGCGAGCGGCAGACGTGAGTCTGCCGTGTATCCGCGTCGAACGCACGACAGACTCACGTCTGCCGCTCGCTGACTGTTCAATCCCCTCTCGGGCGGGTACACCTAGAGTCCGGCATTCGCCGATTGATCGACTCCTTGGGGAACAGCTTCCATGAAGATCACCTTTCTCGGCGCGGCGGGCGAAGTCACTGGCAGTCAGCATTTGATTGAGACGGACAACCTGCGTCTGCTGCTGGATTGCGGGCTGTTTCAGGGACAGCGCCGGGAGTCGCGTCTCAAGAATATGGAGTTCCACTGCCGACCGAAGGAGCTCGATGGCGTCATTCTCTCGCACGCCCACATCGACCATTGCGGCAACCTGCCGGGTCTCTATCGGGCGGGTTTCAAAGGGACGATCTTCTGCACCGATGCCACGGCGGATATCGCGGACATCATGATGCAGGATGCAGCGCATATCCAAGAAGAGGATGCCAAGTACCTGAACCGCAAACGCAAGGGCAAAGACCTCATCGAGCCGCTCTACACCTCGGACGACGCCGAAGATGTCGCGAGAATGCTCCAGCCGCTGCACTTCAACGAGTGGCACGAACTGGCCACCGATGTGCGGGTGCGGTTCAGTCCGGCGGGGCACATTCTGGGCTCGGCGATTACGGAATTGGAGATCCGTGAGCGGACGCAGTGGAAGCGGATTGTCTTTACCGGCGACCTAGGCCGATACGGGATGCCGCTCCTGGTCGACCCTCAAGCGGTCGAGAGCGCGGACATCCTCATCACTGAGAGTACCTACGGCAACCGCGTGCATCCTCCCGTCGCCGATATGAAAGATGACCTTCAGCGAATCATTGGCGACACGTATAAACGAGGCGGCCGCGTCATCATCCCGGCCTTCAGTCTGGGACGCACCCAACAAGTGATCTACCACCTGAACCAGCTGTTCAACGAGAACAAGCTGCCACGGATCGAGGTCTACGTCGATAGCCCGTTGTCGAATCGTTGCACGGCGGTCCATCGCCGCTATCAAGAGCAGCTCGACGCGGACGTGCTGAAGTCGCTGCCAAAGGATGGAGACATCTTCGGCTTCGAGACGTTGCACTACACGGAATCGCCCCAGCAGAGCATGGAGCTGAACGACAAAGCGGGTCCGTTTGTGGTGATCTCGGCCAGTGGGATGTGCGAAAGCGGGCGGATTCTGCACCACTTGAAACACACGATTTCAAGTGAGCGAAACACCGTCATCATGATCGGCTACCAAGCCCCCGGAACGCTCGGCGCTCGCATCGCCCAGAAGCAGCCGTTTGTGAAAATCCATGACGCCGAGTACGCCGTCAAAGCCAAGATCGAGCAGCTGGGCGGGCTGTCGGCTCATGCGGATGTCAATGACTTTAAAACGTGGCTTGAGGCATCGACCGAGCACGGCGACTTTGGCCGAGCGTTCATCGTCCACGGAGAGAAGGACGGAGCTGCGGGGCTGGCTTCGATGCTCAAGACCTACGTCGATGGGGAAGTCACGATCCCGCAGAGATTCGATAGTTTTGTGGTGTAGAAGAGAAGCTGTCAGCCGTCAGCTTTCAATGAACAGCCAGAAAGAGGCTTTGAGTCGGTGACTTGGGCCCAATATCGGTCCCGATCGCTCTGCGGAGTGAGAAAACGGTTTTCATTGGCCGTCTCTGATTGACGGGATTCGTTTTCTCCCGATATACCTGCGATCCCCCGGTTTTCCGGCGTGTCACTCTGTTTGAGGTGACACGCTCTGTGCCGGTTGGTCCTTTTCGGAATCAGTGCGATGGCTCAGCGAATCTTCAACTTCTCCGCCGGTCCGGCGGTTCTCCCGGTTCCGGTTCTCGAAGAGGCCCGCGATAACCTGCTATCGCTGGGCAACACGGGCGTGGGCATCCTGGAACATTCGCATCGCGGCAAGGCGTTCATCAAGATCCTGGAAGAGGTCGAGGCCCGCTTCCGCGAGCTGGCCAGCATCCCGGCCAACTACAAAATCCTGTTCCTCGGCGGCGGGGCTTCGACCCAGTTCTACCAGATCCCGATGAACCTGCTCGGTAAGACCGACACTGCGGATTACCTCATCACCGGCTCCTGGGCCGAGAAGGCGGCGAAGGATGCCAAGCGATTCGGCAAGGTCCACATCGCCTGCTCCAGCCAGGACCGCAACTTCTCGTACATCCCCGACACGGTGACGTATAGCGAGGCTCCGACCTACGTCCACTACACATCAAACAACACTCTGTTCGGCACTCAATTCCAAACCGACCCGACTCCCCCCGCCGGGACTCCGCTGATCTGCGATACCAGCAGCGACATGTTCAGCCGACCGATCGATGTCTCGAAGCACGCGCTGATTTATTCCGGAGCCCAGAAGAACCTCGGCCCCGCGGGCGTGACGATCGTCATCATCCGTGACGACCTGATCGCGAAGGGAGCGGTCGACATTCCGGCGATGCTGCAATACCGCACGCACTCCGAAAACGACTCCTGCTACAACACTCCGCCGTGCTTCTCGATCTACGTCGTCGGGCTGGTCCTCAAGTGGATTCAAGCTCAGGGCGGACTCTCGGCGATGGCGACCCGTAATGAAGCCAAAGCAGGCCAGCTTTACGCGGCGCTCGACCACAGCCAACTCTTCAAGCCCACAGCTGCGAAGACCAGCCGGTCGCGAATGAACGTGACGTTCGTGACCGGGAACGAGGAACTCGATACGAAGTTCGTCGCCTTCGCCAAAGAGCGCGGCATGGACGGCCTGAAGGGTCACCGCAGCGTCGGCGGCATGCGTGCGAGCATCTACAACGCTTTCCCCGCCGAAGGCGTCGACGCCCTCGTGGCTGCCATGGCTGAGTTCGAAGCAGCGAACCCACCGGCATAGCTGCGGAGCGCCAGCTTGCACCAATGCAATGTCGTCTGGACCCCCGGGTCCGGACGAATGGCCACCACCTCCGTCATAGGACTCAGTCGAGCACTACCTCTGCGTTTCCACTCCTCACAGTCCGACTTCTTTTGGGACGAAGGGTGAATAGAGGGATCACACGGAAATGGGCGAGGTCGTACGATCCATTGTGCGGGATGAATCGTGAGCAGCACAGCGAGCGGCGAGACGAAACCCCGCATGACACGTCCACACTTCCGGGCCTTCCGCAAAGCCTCCAGACCCGGCCACCCAGCCGGAGCTTCGCCCTCCCGACACGCCGGTCGCCGTTGCGACATCAATCTCCTCGCGACGATTCGGCGTTCCCGGTTTTCAACGGCCATCGGTGCTCGACGAAAATCCATTCTTGGTCGAGTCCGAGGTTTGGAAACTGTTGCCGCGAACCCGAGGGCCACTCGACTTCGACGGAATCGACAGCTGGTCGCTGACCCAGACCGAAGACGAGTTGCCGCTCATTGGAAGCTTGAAAACCATCGCCAGCTGTCAATTGCTGCGTCCAAGTTTGACCCCCAGCTGTCACTCGCACGGTCGTGCCGATCGCGTCGCGTGCCGAATCGACGGCGACAAGTCGCATCGACAATCTGTGACCAGTTGACTCGGCCTGGTTCGTCAGCAATGCAGCGGGTTGATTGAGGGGAGAGATGCAGACATCCTGCTTTCCATCCCGGTTCCAGTCCAGTTTCGTCAGAGAACGCCCGCTCCATTTTTGTTGGAAGTACTGGCCGAGTGCTGTGGACGAAAGTTCTTCGAATGTCCCGTTCCCCCGGTTCCGGAAAAACTGTGGCGGCATGTCATAGGGAACCAGTGGATCGAGCGGTTCGTGAACGTGTCCGTTGGTCACTACCAAGTCGGAAAGCCCATCGAGATCGGCATCAAGGGCCTGCGTTCCCCAGCCGAGTTGCAGAAAACTGGAGTGATAGAGATCCGCTTCACGGGACTCATCGCGGAAGAGTCCTCCGGGCTGCTGCAGATACAGATCGTTGGATTGCCTATAGAAATTGGTCACGAACAGATCGAGGAGACTGTCCTGATTGAAGTCTCCCGAGGCAATTCCCATGCACGCTTTGGCCTGCCCTTGGTTGTCAAAGGCCAAGCCCGAGAGCAACGCCTGCTCGACGAATTGCGGTGTGTCAGGCGCGGTCGTCTGGTTCACAAAATAGAAGTTCGCTGACATATCGTTGGCCACAAACAGGCTGAGTCGGCGCGACCCGTCGAAGTCTGCACACATCACTCCCAAGCCGCGTCCCTCGGGCGTCGTCACTCCGCTCGTCTCGCTGATATCCCGAAAGCGTCCGTCACCCAAATTCAGATAGAGACGATCCTGTTCTGCCGGAAAGTTCAACGGACTGCAGCGGACCGATGCTCGTTTCGAACAGGGTTCAAAAACTTTCTCGCCGCCCAGATAGTTGACGACAAACAAATCTGGAAGCGCATCTTGATTCAGATCGGCCAATACACAGCTCGATGTCCATCCGCCCGCCTGAACTCCCGCAGTCTCGGTGATATCGGAAAACGTGCCGTCCCCGTTGTTCTGGTACAGCTGGTTCTGACCGATATTGCCGACATAGAGATCCGAGAATCCATCGTTGTCGAAATCGCCCACAGTGGTCCCTTGACCATAGCCCAGATCGTGCAGGCCGGCTAACTCGGTGACTCGAACGAACGCACCGCCAGAAGATGCGTGGGAGTCTGCATCGAATTGATTTCGGTAGAGTTGGTCCCGCTGTGCCGCATCGAAGGGAGCGGGCGGCAACGGGCCTCCTTGAGTGAAGAACACGTCGGGCCGCGAATCTCCGTCGTAGTCCAGAACCGCGACACCTCCGCCATTCATCTCCAGCATTGATTCCAGGTCGCCCGTGAGTGCTCCATTGCGGTAAGTGAATCGCAGGCCTGCCCGTTCCGCTTCCTCTTCAAATTTGATTTGACTGAGTGGAGGCGGACTGGGAGCGGGAGTGCTGGGTGGCTTCTGCTCGTCGCCGAATACAGGCAATGCGTGACCGGAAAGATCGATCTTCCGCGAGGGGTCGATAGCCGCCGCGGCCCAGGAATCGGATGCCAGCAGGCGGCGATAGAGCCTCGCTTGCGTTTCTCGGGCCCACGGCGGCTCCAGATTCTTTTGCAACTGTAACATGCGGCACCAGCCGACCGCCTCCCAGTCTCGGCCCAGTGCTTCGAGTTGGCGAACGACCGACTCAAGCTTGTTGGGGTCGATCCCCGCCATGAGCGAGGTTACTTCAAAGGACAGGGAGGTGAGATGCTTCGCGCGTTCGGCAAACGGGCGAGCCACATCGGGCTGCCCCAATTTCACCAATTCCTGAGACAGTCGATAGTTGGCATTGGGAAAATTCGGCTCGATCCGGAGTGACTGCCAAAAGCAGCGAGCGGCCGCTTTCTGTTGGTTGTGATTCGAAGCCCATATTCCACGGGCCAGCCAAATCTCCGGATGCGCATCGGCATCGGGCGGCAGGCGACTGCACGCCAGTTGGAACTCCCCGGACGTCCCCGATTCAGCCAGTACCAGACACAGGAGTGCATGCGCCTCCAGGAGGTTCGGATACTTTCGTAAAACCAACTCCAGTTCAGAGCGAGCTTTTTGCGGATCGTCATCGCGCCACGCCTTGCGGGCGAGTACTAACCGCGGGAGGGGATCGTCAGGGATGGCCGACAGGCACTGCGTGGCAAAAGTCTGCGCGAAGTCGCCGGTCGGATGAGGCGTGCTGGCGATCGTCAAATAGTTGGGCGTCACAACTCCCGAACGAAGGCGATTCAACACCAGCTGACGCGCCTCCCAGGATCGTCCCTCCAAAGTCAGGAGATAGATCAAATGGTCCAAACAGGCCGAATCATCAGGGGTGATTTCCAAACATTTCCGCAATCGCTCCTCGGCCTTCGATGCGAAACCGGAATCGAGCGCGATTCGTCCCAGCTCTCGCTCGACCTGGCTCACGAACGGCGGATGATCCTGCGAGACACGTTCGAAGAACGACTTCGCTCCGGCGGGATCGTTCAAGGATCGACAGACCGAGCCCGCCACCATCAGCGCTCGATCGGAGAAGGGATCGGCCTGCAACTCCTCCATCGCCAGAGTAAACGCTTCGCGAAATTCGCCCCGCCCGAGCGCTCGCTCAGACAGCACCATCCGGCCATTCGCGATCACCAGATACCACAGAACCAACGGCACCATCACGCAGCCATACCACAACAGGCTGCGCCATTCGAATCCGCTGAGTTGTGGAGACGTTCCGCTGTGCCGAGGACCGCTTCCCGAGCTGCGAGATTTGGGCGGGGTACGGCGGCTCATGTCGGTTTGTGATCACGCAGGCATCCAAACACCAGAAATGCGAGTCCCAGGAGAACCGCCAATCCCGCAAACGGGATCAGGATTTTCTGTACAAAAATCTGATGAGGGAACCCGATCAGGAACGCATGAGAGAACCCTTGCTCCCCCGCGAGAATCAGGATGGCTCCAGTCAACGCACGCATCAAAGTGATCCTTGAAAAATTCTCGTAGGAATCATTCGCCTTGTTCTCCCGGACATCTCTCAGGGAGAGTGACCAGGAATCGATCCTCTGCGATTGCAATTTTAGTTTAATCTCTGGCTCTGCCGTGTCTATCGCTGGGGGCGATTCCCCCGTCACTATCCCGGTTCACATCAGTGGAGGAATTTCCATTCGAACGGCAACTGTCTACAATTGTCCGTTCTCATCAGTGGGTTGTTGTGCCATGTTCCCGTACCAGTGACAAATTGGGCTGGCGGGCAGACGGGTTCCTCAACTGCTGCCTCATCGCCTCAACACGCCTTTCCCTCCCGGGGTGAAGGCTCTGACCACGATTTGTCGTTCCTGCGGCAGCGTGGAGGATTTAAGGAGATTCTCAATGATTCGTCGCTGGATTGGCCTGACAGCTGTGGCGTGCGCCCTGGTAGCTGTGTGTACAAGCGGTGTGACTCTCGCGGAAGATAAGGCCCCGGCTGCGAAGCCCAAGGCGGTGGCGAAGCAACCTGCGGGAGAAAAGGCGGACACGGAGAAGAAGCCGGTTGATCCGTTTGCTGTTCCGGAAGGGACCGATTCCAAAGTGCTGGGGATGTTCTTGTCCCGCCTTCAGCGAGTGGCGCCCAAGGACCGCACACCCGAGGGGACTGTGGAGCATCTGAACAAGCTTGAGAAAGTGTCGGATGAACTCCTCAGCCGCGAACTCGATGATCAGATGGTGGAACAAGCCATCGGCATGAAGATTCAGATCTTGTCGCTCTACCCTCAATTCGAGGTTGAAGGAGCCGCAGAGCGCCGCGCGGAGTTCTTGGCCAAGGCCGCTGAGGACACTCGTCCCGTGGTGGCCGCCATGGCGAAGCAGTACCTCAAGGTCGAGCGAGTTCAGAAAATCGGCGACCTCTCGAAACCCGAACGGGCAGCGATGATCAAGGAACTCGCCCGGGATATCCAGGATGGGGAACTCACCAGAGAAGAAGTGGAGGTGGCCATGCTGGCCGGAACCGCCTTGGCCGAAATCGGCGATACTGAAGAGGCCGCCGCCGCCTTGAACCTCTTCGCCAAATACGTCGAAGCCAGCGGCAACCCCGGTGCTGAGAAGATCGCCACAGCGATGCGAGGGACTGCCAAAAAGCTGATGCTGATGGGGAACCCGATCGAAATCGCGGGCACCAAGATCGACGGCACCGAATTCAAGATTGCCGAACTCAAAGGCCAGGTCGTACTCATCGACTTCTGGGCGACTTGGTGCGGACCGTGCCTGGCCGAACTTCCAAATGTGATGGAACAATATGAGCTGTACCATGACAAGGGATTCGAAGTCGTCGGCATCAGCCTCGACGAAGACCGCGCAGCGTTGGATGAGTTTCTGGCAGAGAAGAACCTGCCCTGGATCCAGCTGCACCAGAATGACGGGTCAGGTTGGGGCAATGAGAATGCCGCTCGTTATGCGATCCAAGGCATTCCGGCCTGTTTCCTGGTCGACCAGGAAGGCAACGTCGTCTCGCTGGAGTGTCGAGGCGAAGTACTGCCAGCCATGCTGGAGAAATTGCTTGGCCCAGTGGAAAAGAAGCCCGCCGCGCCAAAGGAAGAGCCCGAGAAAAAGTCCGAAAAGAGCGAGTGAGAGCTCAGAGATTCGTCTTCTCGCCAGATTTAGCGTCTAGACTGAATGTGAGTCCGAAACACACCAGCCGTCAGGGAGCGACAGTGGCCCCCTGACGGCGGTGTCGTTTTTGCTTCGGCAGTGGTGAGTCTCTCCCGAAATGCCCCACCGCAGAGCCTGCACTCCCCGGAGAAATCTGCATGACCGGAACTTGGCGAAGAGTGGCTCAACTATGGCTAATACTCGTCGTAGTATTGACCCATCCCGTGTATTCACAAACTCCAGAGGCCCAGCTCGCGGGACAATCGCCAGCCACGAATCTCCCGGCCCCCGGGCACTCGGTGCATGGCGAGGTGTTTGATGAAGGACCGCGGCAAGCGGCGGTTCTGATGGGAAACACAGGGGATGTCCACTTCCCCGTCTCCAGCCAAAAACCCGATGTCCAGAATTTCATCAATCAGGGGATCGGGCAGTTGCATGGGTTCTGGTATTTCGAGGCGGAGCGATCGTTTCGCCATGCGGCTAAGCTCGATCATGACTGTGCGACGGCCTATCTGGGTATGTCACTCGCCAATCTCGAGAACATGAAGCGGGCGCGGGGGTTCATGGCCGAAGCCGTGAAGCGGAAGGACAAAGTCTCGCCGCACGAGAAGATGTACATTGAGGCCTTCGAAGCTTTCCTGAAAGAGGAGCCAAAGTCCGAAGAGGTCAAAGACGCCAAGCCACTGAGCGATACCGAGAAAGCCGACAAAGACAAAGAGGCCGAGAAAAAGCGCCGCGAGAAGCTGGCCACGGACCTCGAAAAAATTCTCCACGAACACCCCGACGACCTCGAAGCCAAGGCTCTGCTGGGCTGGCACCTCTGGGTGAGCCGGAGCAAGAGCCTCCCCATTGTCAGCTACTTCGCGGTCGACGCTCTGTTGCATGATGTGCTTGAGAAGAATCCGATGCACCCGTGCCACCATTACATCATCCATCTCTGGGATTACGAGAAAGCCGAGCGGGCCGTCGACTCGGCTTCGAAGTGCGGGCAAGCCGCCCCGGCCATCGCACACATGTGGCACATGCCGGGCCACATCTATTCCAAACTCGAACGCTACCCCGACGCGGTCTTTCAGCAGGAAGCCAGTGCCCGTGTCGATTACGCGCAGATGATGCGCTTCGGAATTTTGCCCGATCAGATTCACAACTTTGCGCATAACAACGAGTGGTTGATCCGGAACCTGATCCATGTCGGAAACGAGCGAGCCGCCCGGGAGATGGCGCTGAACATGTTGGAATTGCCTCGCCACCCGAAATGGAACAAGCTCGAGAAGGGCGACTGTAGTTCCGGATTCGGCCGGAACAGATTGCTGGAGACACTGGCCCAGTTCGAGGATTGGGACCGGTTGCTGAAGCTCGCCGACTCGCCCTATCTGGAAGAGACCGGGGCCAGCGAGGAACAGAAGATCAAGCGACTGCAGTACCTGGGCTTGGCGGCTTTTGGGACAGGAGATGTGGCTCGCGGATGTGATTTCACGGCGACTCTGATTCGTCAGCGTGAGGCACTGGAAGCCGAGCAGAAAGCCACCGAGACCAAGGCCCGTGAAGAAGCGACAGCAGCGATGAAATCCACGGAAGAGATCGAGTCAGCTGTGAAGGCTGCCGGGGGGCCGTTCCCTGGGCGGCTGACCCCTCTCAAGAATGCGATCCACGATCTCGAAGCGCAGATTCATCTGGCTCACCATGCCTATGCAGATGCCCTCGCCGTCCTCCAGACCACGACCCGCATCGATCGTCCGCTCCAGGCTCGCACGCATCTCGCAGCTGGTGAAATCGATAAGGCGATCACAGTCATCAAAGAGTTCGTCGATTCGCACAAGAACGAAACGCTCCCGTTGGTGCATTCGGTTTCGATTCACTGGCAAGCCGGAAAGAAGGACGAGGCAAAGATTGAGTTCGAGAAGCTGCGCAAGCTCTCGGAAGCCATCGATCTCGACGCCCCGGTCTTTCACAAGCTCGCCCCAATTGCAGCCGAACTCCAATGGCCCGCCGACTGGCGATTGCCGCTCGAGCCACGAACCGACACGGGGATTCGTCCCGAACTGGCCTCGCTCGGGCCGTTCCGCTGGGAACCTTCCCTCGCACCCGCGTGGTCGCTCTCCGATCACGAGGCGAAGTCGGTGAGCCAGGAGGAACTGCGGGGGAAGCCCGTGGTCCTCGTCTTCTATCTCGGAGCAGCCTGCCTGCACTGCGTCGAGCAGTTGCACAAGTTTGCTCCGAAGTCCGAGGAATTCGCCAAACTCGGCATTGATGTGATCGGCATCAGCACGGACACTGCCGCCGACTTGCAGCAAGCTCACAAGAACTATGCCGGCACGTTCCCGTTTCGTCTGTTGTCCGATCCCGACTCGTCCGTCTTCAAAGCGTTTCGCTGCCACGATGACTTCGAGAACAAGCCACTGCATGGGACCTACTTGATCAGCCCCGATGGCCGAATTTTGTGGCACGATGTCGGAGCCGACCCATTTATGGATGTCGACTTCCTGCTGGGTGAAGCCCGCAGGGCCTTACCGTTCTATGTCTCACCCGCGTCGCCGAGGACCGACAGCCGCACAGCCGCCGATCAAACCCTGGAGTAAAAAGTCAGTTGGATCGCAATTCTCTCGTAGCCACGTTCGCCCGAACGTGGGCGACTGAGGGGGACTTCGAACTGGAGAACGACCCTCCGGTCGAGGCTCGATCACAGAAGGCGTGGAGCAGAAATCCACGCTGCTTCGCACTTGCCCAACTTCTGGCGAAAGTGGCTACGAGCATATTCATGACGCTGCGGGCGTGCTTCGTTCACTTATTTCTCATCCAGGCGAAACAGATCCTTCGGAGCCAGTTGGGTCAAATCAATCCCACCCTTGGCTTCTTGCTCAAGCAGTCCCAGCCGGGCCTCTAGACGCTGGAAACGCTGCTCGACTTGCGGTTCGAACAGGGCTGATGTGCGCGCAGCCTTGGGTTGCGGGACGCGAGGATAGCCTAGTTGGCGTTGCAGCGCGGCAAACATATAGAGCGGATCTTTGCCGATATTCGCTTTCGCAATTCGCCCCTCCTGAGCCTCGAACAGAATCGGGTAGGGCGGCAGATACTCGGGGTCGTTTTGTTGCCGCCGCAGTTCCACCACCCGGTGCTGTGACCGGGCATACAGCAGTTCCGCGAAGTCGGTCATCCCCAGCTGGGGGCGAATCTTGAGAATCCACTCCTTCCAGTCGGCGCTGTAAAACGAGTCCTTGGCGACTGCCTCAATGCCCAAGTCGTACCCCAGTCGGTTTCGGGCCAGGCATTCAAACTGATACATAAACAGACCCGGTGCGTTCGGGGTGCCTGACATATATTCAGCCAGTTGCTCAAGCATGGCTAACGCGATTCGCACGTCGAAGCGGGCTCCTTCTTCCTCAGCCATAGCCATGATGAACGTCTGGAACGGAGTGAAGTAGTGCCCCAGCTGACGCATCCCTTCGCTGACCCGGCCTTTGAGATTCAGCTCCCCAGCGAGAAAGTCGATCGCCATCGGCAACTTGGTGGTCGTCAGAATCTCGTCCCGGACCGAGGCGAGAATCTCCTGGGCCGGCGTGTTCTGTTCGATCCGCTCCCGATAGACCCGGAAGAAGTGCGTCTGTTCAATGTATTCTTCGCGGTCGAGCATGAGGGGTGGGCTCAGGGACGAGGACTGGAGTACGTGGCATCCAGATTGAGTATCAAATGCCCAGGCGAAAGGGGCAAGCGCCACGGCACCGAGGAGAAGAAGGTTGTATGCACCAGAAAAATCGGTGGAACTCCACTCCGCGCATTGACACGTGTAATCACGCCCCTGTTCAGCCGAGAAGAGAGGGCAGCGAGATCCGAGTCGGTCGGACTCATGGGGTCGAGTCCTCCCTCCGAACCGGAGGGCGTCCCGCGTCCGGCTCTGCGGTTGATGGTTTACGTGGGGCAAGTTTGACAGACCAGTGGGTTCGCGGCGGTCAGACTGCGCGGCCCCCCGTCTGCCAAAGAACAGGTTTGGCCAGCTGTGGTGACCGCGACTGTCGCCTCGAAGGTGGATGCGTCGCCGGAAGCGTCAACACGTTCTCATAACTCCGCCCAGAAACTCCGGATCCATCACAAACGCTCGCAACGACAACGTCGCCTCTGCCGACGGCACCTGCCGAAACACCTCAGTCTCAAAAGGACTTACGCCCCACACAAATTCTCCCGAACGATCATCCGGGATTCTTCCGACTCGACGGGAAAACGGAAAAGTCGCATCTCCCATGATGTCCACAGCAGTGGCGTCGCCCTCCCGGCGAGGTCGAGCCACGCGATTTCGCCGCGCCGGAGCACTACTTCGCTTTCAAATACTCCCCGAACCATGCGAACGTTTCTGGCCCGACGATCTCGGCTTGTTGTTCGGGGCTGTAGCCGTGGGCGGCTCCTTTGACAACGACCAGCTTGCCGATGGCTGTGGTCTTCTGGATAGCTGCTTCCATGTTCGTACTGTGCCAGAGCGGCACCAGTTCGTCTTTGTCTCCATGGATCATCAACATGGGAGCGGACGCATCAGTCACATGCAGGATCGGCGAGACGCTGGGCTCGAGGGCTTCGTCAAACTGGAGTGGCGGCTTTAGGGCGGGGATATCGCGGATGGCCTGCGGGGGGGTCTTCACGAAACCTCGTAAGTCGGTCGGGGGGTAGAGCGCCACTCCGGCGGCGATACGGGAGCTATGACGCAGGACTTCGTCCTTGGAACTCGCGTCCCCCTCTTCGCCCGTTGTCGCGAGCATCAAAGTCAGGTGGCCACCTGCACTCCCACCGAAGACTCCCAGGCGTTCGGGGTCAATGCCATGGTCCTTTGCCTTCCAGCGCACATATCGCACGGCCCGCCGGACATCAGCCACGGCGTCCGGCACTTGATACCGGGGAGCACTTCCATGACGGACAATGATGAGGGTGTAATGCTGATCGAGATACGCCTTCCCCGCGATGAGAAAGTTCTCGGGCTCCGTCCAACTCGAATACCAGCCGCCGCTCTGAAGCCACAACACCGCGGCCCCGTTCGCCTTTGCAGGCTGGATGATGTCGAGGGTCAGGGCCATTCCATCTTTATGCCCATAAACCAGATCCGCGTGGATCTTCGCCGGTTCCTCAGCGTGAAGAACCGAAGGGATCGCAGCCCAGGAACCGCAGAGGAAGAGGCAAGCCACTAAGAGTCGGGATGGAGATGCCATGGGCGATGTCCCAGTGAGTGAAATCGAGAGGTGCAAGAACTCCAGCGAGCGCAACTCGCAGAGGATAGCAGATCGACGCGTCTGGTCCCGACCATGTGCGTGTCTCCAGCGTCGGTGAAACGTTTCCGGCTCCCTCGCCCCCGCGATTGGCGTCGCGGTCAAGGTGGGCGTCACTGCGGGGGAGAGAGCGGGGGGTGAGGGGGATACAACAGTGCGAACGACTTTCGCAGCGGATGTGTAAGTGACCCGGAGCTAGCCGCCACCTCTACTTCGTGTGTGGAGAGGGGAGCCAGCGGCTAGCGCTGAGCCGCTCACGGAATGCCCCCTCACTCCGGCCCTCTCCCCCACAGCGGAGTCCGCTTCGAAAGCCATGCCGCCAGTGGGGGAGAGGGAGCAGAGTTCAGCCATCAACGGCCTTCGGGACGCACGCATGACTCGACCATAGAATCCCCTCTCGGGCTTGAGGACCGCATCCCCGCTTCGTATGGTGAATGGCCTAAGAACTCACGCCCGAGGCACGACCCATGTCCGCATCGCCCACCCGCTCCAGCTGTTGCCAGTCGTTTTTACCTGCTCCTGCCAGTCGGCGGGATTGGTTGCGTCAAACGGCGAATGGGTTCGGCTCGGTCGCTTTGGCCAGCTTGCTGTCGAATCCGGGCCACGCCTTGGCGGCTTCGCCCACGACCTCGCCGGCGATGCGACCGCGAGCCAAGAACGTCATCTTCCTTTATATGGATGGCGGACCGTCGCAGGTCGACACGTTCGACCCCAAGCCGCTGTTGACCAAAGAAAACGGCAATCCCTTTAAGATGAAGGTCCAGCCGACCCAGTTCGACAATATCGGCAACTCGCTGGGTTCCCCGTGGAAGTTCGAAAACTGTGGCCAAAGCGGTCTGCCGATTAGCGATCTGTTCCCTCAACTGCGATCGTGCGCGGATGAGCTGTGCGTGATTCGGTCGATGACCTCGGAGTTCTCGGAGCATACGACCGCGAACTATTTTCTCCATACCGGGCATGGATTACAGGGGCGCCCCAGCATGGGGGCGTGGGTGACGTATGGACTGGGGAGTGAGAACCAGAACCTGCCGGGGTTCGTGGTCGTGAATGCCGGGCTGATCCCGCCGGGGGGGCTCGATTGCTTCTCGAATGGGTTCCTTCCAGCCACGTTTCAAGGCTCGATCTTTCGGCGCGAGGGAACACCCGTCGCCAACGTGGAGCGGGCCGACAAGACACCCGCCTCGCAGCGGCGCAAGCTCCAGCTGATGGACACCCTTGATCGATCTCTATTAGCGCGGACCGGAAAGCAGGACGCTCTGGAGTCGGCGATTGCCAACTACGAGTTGGCCTTCCGCATGCAGACGGCTGCTCCCGAACTGGCCGATCTCAGCCAGGAAACGAAAGCCACGCAGGAGATGTATGGCCTCACCGACAGCTGGGGAGGCACACAAGCCTTCGGGCAAAGTTGCCTGCTCGCACGGCGGCTGGTGGAGCGCGGAGTCCGGTTCGTGCAGGTGACCACTCCCGGCGGTAACGGGGATCGCTGGGATCAGCACAGTGATTTGAAGGATGGGCACGAGAAGAACGCCCACTCGGTCGACCAGCCCATCGCAGCTCTGCTCACTGACTTGCGAGCCCGCGGCCTGCTCGACGAGACGCTGGTCCTGTGGGCGGGTGAGTTCGGGCGGACACCATTTGCCCAGGGCGCAAATGGCCGCGACCATAATCCGTATGGTTACACCATCTGGATGGCCGGTGGCGGCGTGAAAGGCGGCATGGCCTTTGGTTCGACCGACGAGTACGGCTACCACGCGATCGAGAACAAACTCGAAATGCACGACCTGCATGCCACGCTTTTGTATCTCCTCGGGATTGAGCATACCCAGCTGACCTATCGGTTTGGTGGTCGCGATATGCGACTGACCGATGTGTTTGGGAATGTCGTGCATGAGATTATTGCGTGAGGGGAGAGCCATCAGCGATCAGCCATCAGCCATTAGTCATCAGCCATCAGTCATCAGTCATCAGTCATCAGTTTTCTCGCGCGGGCGATGATACGATCTTCGACGTGGTTCTTCCCTGGCTGACGGCTGATGGCTGAATGCTGACAGCTTCTCGCCCTGTCATTGAAACCGGAACGCTTCCCGACCAGAATAGAGCTGACCTACCCTACCCACCTTGTACCCGGCGGCAATCGGGTTTCACTGGAACGTGAGATCGTGAACGCCGCGGAGTCTTTCATGCGTCGCCTGCTGACCTTCGCCCGAGGGACTCGCCTTCCCACCTACAAGACCGAGGAAGAGCGCGAGGGGTTGAGAGCCGCCGGGCGGTTTAACGCCCAGCTGCTCGATTTGCTGAGGGACAAGGTCCAGGTGGGCGTCACGACCAACCAGCTCGACCAGCTGGCCGAAACCTTCACACGGGATCACGGCCACATCCCCGCGTGTTACGGGTATCAAGGATATCCCAAGACGATTTGTACGAGCGTGAATGAAGTGGTCTGCCACGGCATCCCGAACGACAAGCCGCTCCAGAGCGGAGACATCGTCAATCTCGACTGTACGACGATCGTGAAGGGGTGGTACGGCGACTCTTCCGAAACTTTTATGGTCGGGGATGTGACTCCTCAGACCAAGCGTCTGGTCCAACTGGCGTTTGACGCCCTCTGGCTCGGGATCGGGGTGCTGAAGCCGTACAGCGCAGTGATCGACATCGGAACGGTGATCGCTCGTTTTGGTCGTCAGAACGATTTGGGAATCGTCGAGAACTTCCAAGGGCACGGTATCGGGCGCAAGTTCCACCAAGACCCCGGCATCCCTCATGTCCCCGTGCGCAAGAGTAGCAAGGACATTCTGACTCCAGGTGTCTGCTTCACGATCGAGCCGATGATGAACCTCGGGACCAAGGACACCGATGGCCCGCTCTCGGACGGCTGGACGATCTTGACCAAGGACCGCGCTCTCTCCGCCCAGTTCGAACATCAGATCCTGATGACCGAAGACGGTCCAGAAGTCCTGACCTTAACGAAGAACGGGCCACAGGTCGGGCATCGGTTTTAGGGGGAAGCCGCGACATCCAGACTTGAGGTCATTTTTCGATACGTACCGTTTTGCGAGTTCTTCCCTCTGAGCGACCCTTGCCTTCCCTACGATTCCTCGCGTCCAATCCTTCCGCGAAGGTTTTTGCTCTTCTCTCACGCTAAAATCCCGGCACCTTGCCGGAACGCGAGCTAGGGTCTCTCTGACCGTCCCCGTCCGTCAACCGATTGTCGGTTGACGTGTTGGAACCTCGGAGAGATTCGCATGTTGGCCCCTTCTTCCCGCGTCAGTCGTCCGCAGTCCACCGCCGAGCAGTATGTCGATTGCTCCGCGACAGTGATGCAGCTCCTCGAAGCCGAATTCGAACTCGACGGTCCCATGATCGATATCAACGAGTTGCAGGCCAATGTCAAACGCGCCGCCCGTGGCAAGGTGGTCGCGGTGATGCCCGCGTACAACGCGGCTGCCACGCTCGAACGCACCGTGGCCGACATCCCTCCCGGTGTGGTCGACGAAATCGTCCTAGTCGACGATTGCAGCCGTGACGCGACCGCCAACCTCGCCCGCCGCATGGGCCTGAAGGTGATCGTCCACGAAAAGAACAAAGGCTACGGCGGGAACCAGAAGACCTGCTACAAGCTGGCTCTGGAACTCGGTGCCGATTACGTGGTCATGATCCACCCGGACTACCAGTACGACAGCCGTGTCGTGGGAGCAGCGGTCGAGTTCCTGCGTCTGGGGATTTGCGATGTGATCCTCGGCTCCCGAGTTCGTACGCGGCAAGAAGCCCTCGCTGGCGGGATGCCGGTCTGGAAGTACGTCGCCAATCGCATTCTGACCACGATCGAGAACATCGCCCTCGGCCAGAACCTCGGCGACTTCCACAGCGGCTTCCGCGCTTACCGCCGCGAAGTGCTGGAGCAAGTCCCGTTCGATCTGAACACCAACGACTTCGCCTTCGACACCCAGTTCCTCGCCCAAGCCGTCCACTTCGGCTTCAAGGTCGGCGACATCCCGGTCCCGGTCCGCTACTTCGACGAAGCCAGCAGCATCAGCTTCCGCCGCTGCATCAAGTACGGCCTCAGCACCCTGCAAGTCATGGCCGAGTTCTGGCTCCACAAACTGCGGATCAAGAACTGCCCATACTTCAAGAAGGCAGCAGCGAAGCCCGAGTAAGGCTACCCTCTGTGACAGTGAAGAATTTCCAGCCACGCCCTCCATTGAGAGGGCGTTTGCCGTGGCTGCTTCGTACACGCTCGCGGATCGAAACGGTCATCGACCAACTCAAGAACATCTCCCAAATCCAACACACCCGCCACCGCATCCCGGCGAACGACCTAGTCAACATCTTGGACGGCCTGGTGGCCTGTACCCATCAACCCAAGAAGCCCTCTTTGAACCTGACACCTGAAGAACTCCAGCAGTTGGAGGCCCCGGCGGACACTCAGCTGTGGGTGGCGTAAACCGAACTCAGGTTGAAAGGGCAGCCCGATGCCGGCCCCGGGCAGAGCGAAACGGCAACGCCGTGCAGCGCCGCCCCGGTTCTCAGCAACGGGGAAAAAGCCCTGCTGAGCGATCGCCTCCTGGGGCGTCGCTGCGCTGTGCTTCAGGCTGACATGGGGCTGCCCTTTCGGGGCGAAGAAGGGAGCAAATCGCTGATCCCGGAGGGTGTCCACAGCATTGGGTCAGTTCCCTGCCTCTGGCCCCTTCAACGCCGCTGCTCGAATCTCCTCCTTCACCTTCATTAACCGCTCTGGCCAGACGAAGGTCGGAGCCTGCGACGGGTCGTATCCCTGCAAGTGATCGGTGAGCCGGGTCGTGGGGTCGGTGTAGACCAGCTCAGTCTCGCCGAACACCTCCTCGCACAGCTTCGCGAGGCCGGGGTCGTACGCCTTGAGAGCCTTCCTGGTCCGCACCTCGTTGTGGTCGTGGTCGGGGGGGCGGTTGTTGTCGAACCACGACTGCACCCCTTCCGCGAAGTATTCGTGGTGGTTGGTGCTCGCGTATTTCCCCTTCCACAGACCCTGCGATATCGCCGAGTCATATGCAGCTTGCACTCGCGAATCGAAGCTCGGGTCGACGTTCACCATCCCGCGCAGGTGGATGTTGTGCGCGAACTCGTGCATCAAAATGCACTCCGTCGAGTACGGGTCGCCGGGGTACTTCAGAATGTTCTCCTCCGCAGATGAGCAATACGGATCGGTCTGCGATCCTCCCGTCCCCCGCGCCCGTGCATCCCAGAAGTCCTTCGGAGTCAGCCAGGCAAAGTCTGGCAGGTCGGTCGTGAACTCCTTCCAGCTGATGATGCACATCCGCGAGCCGCCCTTGATCATCGCATCGCGGACATCGGGGCGGTTGGCGAGCATCAGATTGATGAGGTACGCCGCCTCGCGCAGGGCGTAGTCGTTCACGTTTGCCGAAGCGACGACCGGGTACCCATTCGCGCTGATGGACTTGGTATAGAACTCGGGCACCTTCCACTCTTCGAGGGGAGGCCCAATCGGAGACAATGCGACTGGTGCCATGGCCTCGACGCCCCAAACCTTCGCCAACAGCTCGGCCATCCCCGGATCGTGCTTCAGCAGCTCCTCGTGGTTGAACGGGTAGAAGTCATTGCGACCAAAGTACGCCTCGCTCGACTCCGCGAAGTACTCCATCGGGTTCGACATCGCGTAGGCTTTGTCGCGGGTCTTCGGAGCTGCAGCCTGCGACCCGTTCCACCGTTCCACACTGTCGTATGTGTGACTCTCTTTCGCTCGATCAAACGCCTTGACCACCTCGGGGTTCTCATAGCTCAGAACGCGGTCGTGATACGCATGGGCCAACTCGTGCAAGACGAAGTTCGGCATCCGGTCGACTTCCACCTCGAAGATGGCGATATCAGTGAACTCGACCCCCTGGACCATCTCCGGATTGCGGCCATGGTCAACCAGCCACTGCCGCCCCGGATGGTACTCCGCCCCCGGCCTGATCCCCGGATACTCCCGCGAAAACCACAGCGGAACCTCCTTCAGCTTCACCACCGCCGCAGCTGGCACTACCCGGACGACCTCTTGCAGCTGCTTCCGCAAGATCTCCAGAGCTTTCTCAGTCTCGGCCTGGAACTCGGCGACCAACGGCTCCGCCACATGGACCGTCCACCCTTCGACAGTTTGCGATTGGTAAGTCGGAATCACAGCTGTGGTCAGCTGGTCTTCGGCGAGCAGTGAGTGGTGTTCGATGACTAACACGTTCAATAGCAGCGTGATCAATGTGCGGAAGATCATCACTAGAGTCCTCTTCAATCCAAGTGGTTAAAGAACAGTACCACTCCGCCAGAGAAGATGGAATCATCGCCGATCGCGACCTCCACTCACGTCTCACACGGCACCTGGGTCGACTTGTCCCCTCACGACTTCACAACCTCATCGCTATCGATTCCCCACGTCTGGTATGCTGCGTCTCTGGATATGCTGAATAAGCTGTCGATCCCTTGCACTTCGCCGTCCGGCAATCACCCGCATGCCACTGATTCCGTTGACAGATCTGAGCGACACTCGGCTTGATCCGTACCGGAGTCTGAAGCTCTCGAACCAGACGCGCACGACGGGGTCGTTGATCGCGGAGGGTCACCGCGTGGTGAAGCGATTGGTCGAAAGCGATTTCGCGGTTGAATCGATCCTCGTGACCGAACGACGAAAGCATATGATCGAGGGGATCGACACCGACCGCTACCAAGTGTTTGTGCTACCCGAAGAACTCGCCAGTCAATTAGTCGGATTCGAGTTTCATGGCGGCGTCGTTGCAGCTGGAAAGCGGCGCGAGTCTCCCGCGATTTCGGAGTGGCTTCCCTCCGACTCCCGGAATACCGAGCTGGTGGTTGTCTGCCCGAGGATCACCGATCCCGATAACTTGGGAACGCTCATTCGGCTGTGCGTGGGATTTGGAGTTCGAGCACTAATCCTGGGCCCCGGCTCGACAGACCCCTTTTCCCGGCGGGTGTTGCGTGTCTCGATGGGGCATGCGTTTTACTTGCCGATTGTGCAAGCGGATGATCTTGGGCCGCAACTTATGGCTCTTCGAGAGCGTTACGGATTCCGCTTCCTGGCCACGGTCCTGGACGAGACAGCCACACCGCTCGATCAGTTTCCGTACGGTGGAAATGGAGAAGGCTCGCCACTACGACTCGGCCTCTTGTTCGGCAACGAAGCCGATGGGCTCGACCCAGAGAGCGTCGAGTTCTGCGACGAGCGGGTCACGATCCCGATGGGACTCCGGGCCGACTCGCTCAACGTGTCAGTCTCAGCGGGAATCTTCCTTCACTGGTTCCGAGGCTCCATGTAAGAGCCTCGGTCTCTGCACGGACAGTCGCCTACTTCCAGGCTCGGAAGAAGAACTCCACGAAGTTTCGGTGGAAGATCTTTTCGATGTCGTCACTTGAATAGCCGCGTTTCTCGAAGGTCGCTCGCATGTGGATGACATAGGCGATGGTATCGAGGTCACCGGGCGACTGTTCGCGACCGTACCCGCCGTCGAGGTCGGTGCCGATGCCACAGTGGTTGGCGTTTCCGGCGAGTTGGCAGATGTGGTCGATATGGTTAACGATCAACTCCATGGGGACGTCGGACGAGGGGGTCACGTACTTCTTGTAGCCGGGGACGATCATCCAGTTATCGAACGCGGCACCGATAACAGCTCCCCGCGAGATCAACGCCTTGATCTGCGCATCGTCTAATTGGCGATCGCCGGGAACGAGCGCTCGGCAGTTGTGGTGACTGGCGATGACTGGCCCGCCGTAGACTTCAAGGGCTTCCCAAAACGATTGATCCGCGAGGTGCGTGGCATCGAGCAACATCCCCACGCGGTCCATTTCCTTCAGCAGCTCTCGCCCGTCGGCTGTCAGTCCGCCAGCACTGCCGGTGCCATGGCAGTACTCGTTCGCGCCATAATGCGCTGGGCCGACCAGCCGCAGACCCCAGTCGTACCACTGCTCGACCTGGGCGGGCTCTTGAATCGGCGGAGCTCCCTCCATGCTGAGAATAAACCCGATCGGCGGGTCAGCTGAGGTGTCGTTCGGCTTTGCGGCGATGGCCGCTTGCCAGCGGTCGTACTCGCGCTTCAAGGTGACCTTGTCCTGAATCTCGACCATTACCCCTTTACGAACCAAGGCCCGGTAATAGGCGAGCTGGCCCAGGGCGACGGCATGAGCCGCCTCGCGTGACTGGTAGAAGGTCAGTTCCTTTTGCTTCCGGTGGAGCCGAGGGAGCAGCGTGGCCACGCACAGCCCGATCCGCCCCTTGTGCATTTCGGGGAAGGAGACGGTGCAATCACCGGGGACGATGTCCGGAAAGTGCTTTTCGAACTCGCGAATCTTCGTACAGGGCAATTCCAGATTGCGGTTCCACTCAACGCCGTTCCAGGCAAGATCAAGGTGTGCATCAAAAACGAGCATCGGCAAGCTCCAGAGCGAGGTGAAAAATGACTGGTGGCCGGATTCGATGAGAACACAGGGTACGAATCAAAAATTCGAAAGCGGCTCTCCATTCCTTCGAATCGCCCTTTGAAATCCTGACTTGCGGAACGCTCGCGGGTTCTCCTCAGCCGAGCTCACCTTAAACCCTCGATCACAAACCCTCAACCCTTCCCGGCAATTCTTGCCATTCCGACCGTCGGAATCCAAGTGATTGACGGGCTGCAATTGCCCAGTCAAGGGGGTCTAGCATACATGACGTTGACGAATCGCATTTCGTCGAGGACTACCCGTCGTCGTCTCCACAAAGGCCATGCCATCTTTCCGTCTTCGGACACTTCCCCGTTCACTCGCCGCAACGCCCTGAAATGGGGGAGTGCGCTGCTGTTGTCCGGGTGCCAGTCGCTGTTGTCGAAGAACGATCACGCGTCCCCGGCAGATGTCGCTGGTCAGCTGCTGAATCCCCTACCGAAGATGCGCGATGGAATCCGGTTGGATGTCTTCCGTGTGGATCGTTACGTGGGTGATCCCCGGATTAGTGATTCGATGTGGAAATCGGTCAGTCAGGGTGGGTCACTCGATCCGGCGACCATTCGGAATTTGAACGACCACGGTTTCCGGTTCGGAACCGTTCCCGCCAATCTCCCGATGGGACTCCAATCCTTGATCCTCGCGACGAGTTCGGGATCGGCGGAGAGGACTCTCCACGAGTCCTTCGCCTTTCCAACAGGCGAGCATGCGATTCTGGATGTCATGCAGCTGCCCGAAGGGATGGAAGTCGTCATTCCCGGCCCCGAAGGAAGTCGTCCACTCACGCTCCATTCCGCGAAAACGGTGTTGCGAGTCCGGGCCGATAAGATCGAAGACGGCTGGGCTCGCTTGGAAATTGTCCCTGAGATTCATTACGGCGAGGTTCTAAATCGGCCAGTCGCTGGCGAACGCGAATGGTTGATGCGGAATACACAATCGGTCGAACCGCTGTATCAATTGAAATTCCACGTCGAGCTCAACCGGAGCGAGATGGCCGTGGTGGGACTCCATGAGCCAGCAAAAACACCCATTGGACGTTGGTTCTTTCGAAATCAGCTGGAAAACTCACTGGAACGAGTCATGATGATCCGCATGGCGGATGTGTTCGCCGTCCAGGCGGAAGCGATCGGCTGAACACGAGCCAGACTAACACCAGCGAGACGAATCCGTGCCGTGATTTCACTTCCCCCTTTCATGGAGTGACTCGGCCCGCCTAACATACCCGTCGACCCGTGAAGGCAAGTTCCGCATTCCAAGACACGATCCGCTGAGGATCGGTCGGGTCAAGTCCGGCGAATCCCCTTGAGGTCTGATGTGTCTGAGCCCCCTGTTGAATCGAACACGGGAAGTGCCGACCTGAAGGCCAAGGTCCAATCGCTCCGCATCCCGACTGAACAGAAACGCCCCGGTGGCAGTCGACTGGCCTGGTTCCTGGTCTGGCTGCTGCTCGGGGCAAATGGCTACACCGGGTATCGGGTGTATCAACTTCAATCCGCTGCTGCGAGTCAGGCCAAAGAGCTGGCGACGGTCACCACGGCTGAATCCACCAGCCGTTCTCCTGGCGGTATTGAGCCAAACTCGGGTGCAGCGGACGGTGTCTCTCCCCAGCCCTCATCCACACCCCTTCCCGCTCCCGGGCGAATCGCTCTGGAGTCTCGCGGCTACATCATGCCCGCGAAACAGATCCTCGTCAGCCCCAAGGTCTCGGGGATGATCGTCGAATTGAATATCGCCGAGGGAAAACGCGTTACCAAAGGGGACGTACTCGCAGTCATTGAGGCGACGGAGTATCAGTCCGAGTTCGACCGGCAGACAGCCATGCTGAGCGCTGCCCATCAGAAGCTTCTGGAGCTCGAAACGGGGACCAGGCCCGAAGAGGTCTCCCAAGCGGAGGCCGATCTCGCACAGGCTCAGACTCAGTTGGAAGAAGACGAACGTCAGTACAAACTTCAGTTGCAGCTGAAAAAGCAGAACGCTGGAACGGAGACCGCTCTGACTCAGGCGGAGGCCCAATTTGAGAGTCAGAAGAAGCGCGTGGAACGATCCCGATTGGCCCTCGCTCTGCTCCGACAGGGAGCACGGGCCGAGCGAGTGGAGATCGCACGGGCTGAGGTGAAGGAAGTCCAGGCTGACTTGTCGCGCGCCGCGTGGCGTCTGGGGAATTGCGTCATTCGAGCGCCAATCACGGGGACAATCCTCCGCAAGAACTCGGAGGAGGGAAACATCGTGAACTCGATCGCGTTCAATGGGTCGTTCAGCATTTGTGAAATGGCCGACCTCGCGAACCTTGAGGTTGACCTCAAAATCCTGGAGTCGGATATTCGAAAGATCCAAGTGGGACAAAAGTGTTCCATCACCGCCGAAGCTTGGCCGGGCCGGGTGTACGAAGGCACGGTCGACCGACTGCTCCCCATCGCCGACCGTGCCCAGGGCGCGATCCCGATCCGCGTCAAAGTCAAGATCCCGGCGGACGAAGAGGGGGTCTATCTGAAGCCCGAGATGTCCGCTGTGGTGACGTTCTTCGTGGGCGAGCCGCCTGCGGAAAAGCCTCTCGTGGGGACGACCGCTCCGTAATAGAACGGTGTGATCGCATGCCCAAGCGAGGAACCCCGCCGAAGAGCGGGGTGACGGGTTCTTTTACGTCATTCGCCTGCTTTACTTTGTCTTTTTCAATTCTGCCATTTCCGTCTTGAACTCTTTGACCTTCAGCGGGTCGAGATGCAATATGGCCATTTCGCTGATCTGTTTGCACATGCGAACGATGCGGGACTCCTGGCCACGGTCTTTGTTTCTCTTGGCGGTCTGGACAGCGGGGTTCTTGAGAGCCTCAATCCGGACTTGAAACTGCTCCAGTGTCGGCAGGGTATCGACCTGCTTTTCCATGTCGGACACGAGGTCCCAGTTATCCTTCTGACTTGCTCCCCGCGCCCGAGCCATCAACACCTCGCGGCGGGCCACGACGTCCACCAGCTCGCTTTGGAGGAGTTCGGTTTCGGCTTCAACATTGAGACGCGGCGCATCGTCGGGCGCTTCCAAGACCAGCTTGCGGGCATGTCCGGGAATCAGGGGCGCTTTCGCCAACGGGGCAGCTCCGCTGTAGACGATGAGGTGTCGCAATGGTTTCGTCGGGTCGGCGGGAATGACGACGATGCCATTGCGGTCGGTCCGCAGCGTCACACGGTCAGTGACCTTGTCTTCCTTGGTTTCCAGACGATCCAGAACCTCAACTCGGTAACCGGCCATCGGGGAATCGGGCTTCCCGCGAGGGATCACCTGCAAGCGGGTAAGTCCCTGGGGGGGCCGGATCTTGAGTCCCATCATTTCGACCCGGCGACGACTCCCTCCCAGAGGTGAGGCGAAGGCCGAGATGATTGTCCCCTTCAAATAACTTCGGTCCGCCACATCGACGCGAATTTGAGTCCAAGGAATCATCTGCAGCCGCTTCAGTTCGCGATTCTTGTCAAGAAGACGCGTGAAACTGGAGATGTAATCTCCCACTGTAAACGGAGTCAAACTCGCATCCGGGGGTAGTAACTCACCGCCGCGCACTCGCATCTCCACCTGATTCTTGTCCACGGTTGTGATCGACACGAGAGGACGAAAGAGCGCAAACACCAAATCCGTCGCATAGTTCGGTATGACTCGACGATCGTACGTGGACCGCTCTTCAATCCCTGTGACTGACTGGGACGATCGGTCCCACTCGACCCCGCTCAATCGGAATTCGGTCCCCTCCCGATCAAGGGTCAAAGCGAAGCTCTTTTCGATGGCGGTGGGGTTCAATGCCGCGTTCCACTCCACAGCTGTCCGGTGGTCCAGCATCGCCCTGTTCAGTGGCTCGCCTGCCGGTGAAAGAAGCACTGAACAGCTCCACCATTTTCCGATCCGCGCATCCACCAGGCTTTTCAACTGGGAGACCAGCCGCTGCGCCTCGCGTCGCGGAATGCCGGAGCCGGGTTCTACGCCCAGTGTGACTGTGACCCGATAGATCTGCTCTCCGTAGGGAATGAGGACCGGCTTGGGAGCCACAACGGTCTTCTCGACAACGGTCGCCGGAATAGGTGTGGTCGCCGCTGCCTGAGCTGTGACCGCCTCAGCCAGGGCAGTCTGTCCCGATCCCAGCCGCAGCGCAGCCAAGGTGGCCAGTACAACGCAGAGGCTCCTGCCAGCGGAGTTTCCATTCATCTCGATTCCCCTTCTCACTGTTCCACTGCCCAATCCTCAGACGCCTCTTCCGAGCCAT
>Ga0105047_10003499_pt1 | contig 27647 bp, 23 predicted proteins | sample MAT04_FD_78384 | JGI IMG/M metagenome (GOLD analysis project Ga0105047, IMG submission 78384) | Freshwater microbial communities from Lake Fryxell liftoff mats and glacier meltwater in Antarctica - MAT-04 (megahit assembly) | ecosystem: Environmental > Aquatic > Freshwater > Ice > Liftoff... | reverse complement strand
CGCAGCCGGGACACCACCACGACCAGCCAACAACACCGACGTCACCGACTTCGCACCAACCGGCCCACCACCCTGGGAAACCCCATCAACCGTCGACCCACCAACCCTGGTGTCCACCACACGTGCCGGATTCAAACCATGAAACGTCGCCGCGAACGGCGCACCAGCAGCAACCGGCCCCACCCCAACAACCGGCCCGACCAACGACACCACAACCGACACGCAGCAAACCCGAAAGATACGCATTCACGAAAACTAGCTCAGGCGGAAAACCGTACGTCCCAACTCAGTGATAGAAGGGATTCTCGCCGGACGTGTGGTCCGTGAGATCGCGCACGCGCTCGATGGCGGGCAGCGCTTCGACGATCATCGTCTGCACGCCTTCGAGCATCGTCATGCGGCTCATCGAGCAGCCGTGGCAGCCGCCGCCCATGGTGAGATAGGCGGTGCCTTCGTTGTCGTGGCCGACGTAGGTGACGAACCCGCCGTGCGCCGCCAGGGCCGGGTTGACCTCGGCGGTGACGATGGCTTCCACCTCGGCGCTGAGCGCATCGTCGGCGATCAGACCCTCGATCACCGGAGCCTGCGGCTTGTTGGGGTTGCGAATGATGAGGCCGGCCGACGACGAGTGGTCGAGCGTTCCACCCTCCAGCAACTCGCGACTGGCGGCGGGGATGATGACCTTCAGCGTGGTGGTGACGCCAGCGTCGTTGGTGCCCGTGTGCGTACGCACCTCGTCGGTGAACGCGGCCTTGGTGACCACGTCGAAGCTGAGGTCGTACTTGAAGTCCTCACCCGGAGCACTGATGATCTCCAAACGCAAGCCGAGACGGTCGGCATCAGGTTCTGTATCGCGCAGCGCGGCGAGTTCAACCAGCGCGGTCGGCGTGATCGTGATGATCGAGCTGGTGACTTCAGTAGCAAGGGGGCTAGCAGCAAGTGGGCTCACGGTCGAAAACGCTACCGCCCAGCGAGGCCGATGATTTCCCGGCGGAAGGGAGTCACACCGACCCCCAGGTCAGGCGACTGCAACGACTCTGCGTACAACCGACCGCTGTAGACAGCCTCCGCGATGGTGCCTGGGTTGTGGGCGTCGCCGATGGCCTGTACGTGCTGCAAACCAAGCGATTGCAGTTGACCGACCAGCGGCGCGTGCGGCTCGCGAAAGGTGACCGAGACGACGGCGTCGCACGCCAACGAGTGCTCGCGACCGGTGTACGTACATGCCAGTCGCGCCGTGTCTCCCTCGTGTCCGAGGACGGTCGTGTCGGTGAGAATCGTGACGCCGACAGCGACCAACCGCCGGTGAATCTTGTGCTGCTCCATCGTGTTCACCGTCCAGGCCGACACCTTCGAATCCGGTGTCACGATCGTGACGTGGAAACCCTCGGCGGCCAGCAACTCGGCCAACACCCCGCCGATGTAGAACAGCTCGTCGTCGTAGACCACGACTCGTTTTCCAGCCGGCCGACGGCCGGCCAGCAGGTCGTCAGGGGTCAGCGCACTGGCGAAGGCGCCCGTGGCGTGGAAGCGACCAAGACCGTCGGCTCGCCAGGTTGCGCCGGTCGCGACCGCAACGTGGGTGAAGTCGTAGCCCGAAATCTCCTCGGCAGTCATCGGGCTTTCCAGCGTGACCAGTACGTTGTCCAGCTTCTCGAGCTGCAGCACACGATGGTCTCGGACACGACCCCACTCGGCCAAGCCCGGGAGTGCGGCCTCCTGCACGACGCGACCACCAAGCGTCCTCGAGGCTTCCGTCAGCACCACCTCGTAGCCACGCCGGCCGAGCCACATCGCCGCTTCCAGGCCGGCTGGACCGGCCCCGACGATCAGCACCTTGGCGTCAGGGCTCTCGGGCGGTTTGGGTGCTATCCGCTCCGGATGCCACCCGCGACGCCACTCCTCGCCCATCGACGAGTTCTGTGTGCAGCGGATGGGCACGCTCAGCCAGTCACCGCTGACACAAATGTTGCAGCCGATGCATTCGCGGATGTCCTCGACGCGACCTTCTGCGATCTTGTTCGGCAGAAACGGATCGGCGATCGATGGGCGCGCCGCGCCGATGAAGTCGGTGATGCCCTGATTGACCAGGCGCACCATCGTGTCGGGCGACGTGTAGCGACCAACGATTACGACCGGCTTGGTGGTGAGCTGCTTGAAGCCGTGAACGAACGGCTCGCTGTAGCCCTCCTGCTCGAAACGGGAGGTGCTGCTGTCGAAGTCCCACTCGCCCACCATCAGGTCCCACAGATCGGGAAGCTCACCGATCAGGCCGAACACTGCCTCCATCTCCGAACGGCCGAGGCCAACCCTGCGGCCCTGCCCGTCGACCCCCAGCAACTCGTCGACCACGATCCGACACGCCACCGCCGCACGCCCGGCGCACAGTTCGACCGTGTCTTCCAACACTTCGCGCAGCAGACGGACACGATTCTCCAGCGAGCCGCCGTACTCGTCGGTGCGTGCGTTGAAGCGCGGCGACAGGAATTGCTGAAAGACGGTGAGACCGTGTGCCGCGTACACGTAGATCACGTCGTAGCCGGCCTCCAGCGATCGACGCACGGCGGCCCGGTGCCATTCGCGCAGGTCGGCGATGTCGGCCCGTGTCATCTCGCGCCCCACCGAGGGCGTGCCAGAGGTGACCGGCCGCACCGACGGCCCGAGCGCGGGAACGCGGGAATACGTATTGGGTGCATTCAGCCCGCTGTGCACGAGTTCGATGCCGGCGAGGCTGCCGTGGGCGTGCACACACTCGACGGTCAGGCGGTGCACCGGAATGTCCATGTCGTCCCACAGACGCCCTTCGACGGCACCGTCGAGTGCCGATGTGTGGTGAATTTCGACCTCCTCGGTGCAGACCACGGCCCAGCCGCCCTCAGCCTTCACTCCCCGCATTTCCGCCAACGACGATGGGTGACGGTGGCCCATACCGTTGCAATGCGGCACCTGAAAGAAGCGGTTGCGAGCGGTGACAGGGCCGATGCGAACGGGTTCGAACAGGACGTCGTAGCGAGGATCGCGCATTCCCACTGATTAGCACGCAGAGGTGTGCCATCCGGCGGGCGCTGCCGTTTCGCGACCCGCAAGTGTCACAATCGACGGATGCGCCTTTCTCGCACCCTGCCATTCCTCGTCGCTGCCGCGGCGCTGGCCGCCGCCTGTAGTGACGGCGGCTCCGATGCCACCGCCAGCACGCCACCCGAGACCATCGAGCTCTCCACCCTGCCCGCGGCCACCACCACCGACCCGCCGGCCAGCACCACTGCGACCACCGATGCGGCCACCACCACGACAGAAGTGCCCGCGCCGGTCTACCCGCTCACCGGTCTGCCGATCGATGAGGCGAACCCGCTGTCGGCACTGCGATCTGCAGTCGTCGCCAAGGTCGGCAACTACGACGCCCATCCTCAGTGGGGCTCCAACTCGGCCGACATCGTCTACGAAGAAATCATCAACGCGAACATCTCGCGCTTCGCCTTCGTGTTCCAGAGCCAACCCGTCGACCGGGTGGGGCCGATCCGCTCGGGGCGGCGCCAGGACGTCGACCTGTTCGGTTCCTTCAACGCGCCGATCTTCGCGTGGGCGGGCGGCAATGGCACGGTCACCGCCGAAGTCAACAACAGCGATCTGGTCAACCTCAACGAGACCCGTTGCGCCAATTCGTGCTTCCGGACCAACGACGACCGCAAACGCGAGTTCACGCTCTTCTTCAACATCAACAAGGTGTGGGACGTGGCCGCCGGCCAGGGTGGCGTACCCCCGCAGCAGTTCCAGTACCGCAAGGCAGACGCACCGGCAGCCGGCGAGGCCTCCGACGGCGTGGCGCTGAAGATGGACACCTACAACATCGATTGGACGTGGAACGCGACGACCGGTTTGTACGAGCGCAGCCAGAATGGCAAGCCCGACAAGGACAAGTCCGGCGACCAGATGACGACCAACAACATCGTCGTGTTGTCGATGGTCTACCTGCCGGGCATCTCCGGCAGCCCCGATGCGCAGAGCACCGGCACGGGCGACGCATGGGTGTTCACCGGCGGCAACAAGGTGCACGGCACCTGGACACGCACCGACCGTCTGCAAGTCTTCACGCTCACCGCCGACGATGGCACGCCGATCCTGCTCACACCCGGGCGCACCTTCATCGAGCTCCCCCGCTCACAGTTCGGCAACGTCTCCCCCAAGTGACCGGGCAACGCTCCTAGCGGTTGCCGCCGCCGTCCACTTCGATGCGCTGGCCGGTGACATAGCCGGACCCTTTGCTGCACAACCACAGCGCCACGTTGGCGATGTCGACCGGTTGGCAGACGCGCCCGAATGGCGAGGCTGCATCCATCGATCGCAGGTCCTGCATCTCGCTTTGGCCGCTGATGGCTCGCGCCAGCCGCAGGCCCATGTCGGTCTCCACCAGGCCGGGCGCGACCACGTTCACGTGGATGCCGTAGCGGCGCTCCTCCTTCGCGAGCGTGAGCGCAAGGGCTTCCATCGCCGCCTTGCCCATGTTGTACGGGGCACCGTTGGCGGAGTGATGGCTGGTCGCAACCGACGAGATCATGACGATGTCGGCGCGACCACGAGTACGCATGGACGGAAGCGCTTCGCGGGCGAGGTGATGCGGGCCGAACGCGTGGGTGGCGATGACACGGATCATCTCCTGCGGATCCGTGTCGGCCACCGAGCGACCCCGTGAGGCGATACCGGCATTGCAGACCAGGATGTCGATGCCACCGAAGTCGGCCACGACGGCGGCCACCAGTGCCGCGCAATCGGCTGCGTCGTCCACCGAGCCGGCGTAGGCGCGGGCGCTGCCGCCGGCCGCCTCGATTGCGGCCACGGTCTCCGCGGCCGCGGCCGCGTCCTTGCGGTAGTTCACAGCCACCGTCGCACCGTTTGCGGCCAACAGTTCGCTGATGCCTCGCCCAATTCCACGGCCTCCGCCGGTGACGATGGCGACGCGACCGACAAGTTCGTTGTTGTTCCCCATTACGGCAGTATCCCGCGCGGGACCCCTGTGCCAACGGTTGGAGCGGCCCGATGCACCTTCGGTGCCCGACCGCGCACGCGGCGCGAACCGGCCCTGCGCGCCGCAGCGTCGGTAGGGTTGCCGACGTGCAAGACGGAAGCCGTAAGGCCATCATCGCTGCGTTCTTCGCCAACCTTGGCATCGCCATCGCGAAGTTGGTCGGGTTCCTTCTCACCGGTTCGGCCGGCTTGCTGGCCGAGGCCGGTCACAGTGTGGCCGACACCGGCAACCAGGGACTTTTGATGTTCGGCTCGAAGCGGGGCAAGCGCCCGGCCGACCGTGCTCACCCATTTGGGTATGGGCCTGAGCGCTACTTCTGGTCGTTCGTCGTCGCCCTCGTGCTGTTCAGCATGGGCGGGCTGTTCGCGCTCTACGAAGGCATCCAGAAGCTGGGCAATCCTCACGAAATCGAGAATGCTTTCATCGCCTACACGATTCTCGGCATCTCCATCGCCCTCGAATCCTTCTCGCTGACGACGGCGGTTCGCGAGGCGAACCTTGTTCGCCACGGTCGCTCGTGGTGGAACTTCATCCGCACCTCCAAGGCTCCCGAGCTACCCGTCGTGTTGCTGGAGGACGTCGGTGCCGAGATCGGCCTGTTGTTCGCGCTGGGTGGTCTGACGATGGCGGAAATCACGGGCAACGCCCGCTGGGATGCCGTCGGTTCGATCGCCATTGGCCTGCTGTTGGTCGCGATCGCGATCATCCTCGCCACGGAGATGAAGGGGTTGCTCATCGGCGAGGCCGCATCGGACGAAAACCTCGACGCCATCAATGCAGCACTCTCCGGTGCCGACAAGGTGAACGGCATCATCCACATGCGCACGATGCACCTTGGCCCCGACGACCTGCTCATTGCCGCCAAGCTGGACTTCGCACCGACGTTGACGCTGGCCGAGCTTGCTCGGGCAATCGATGGGGCAGAGGCCGACTTGCGCGCGGCTGTGCCGATAGCGACCACGGTCTACATCGAGCCTGACATCCGGCGTCACACGACTGATCAAACGAATGATCGAACGGCGGATCAAACGACCGATCAAACCACCGACCCAACGACCACGGAGCCCGCCACGTGAGCGAGGAATCCGGCCTCCTCGTCGACGACTCGCCGCCTGCCCAACGCAGATTCCGCAAGCCTGAAGGTCGTGCGCTCGGCCTCACCGCACTCGTTGCCGTCATCCTCTTGTTCAGCGCCGGCTCGACGCTGGTCAAGCTGGCCGAGACGCCTGGTGTTGCGGTCGCGTTCTGGCGGATGATCCTGTGTTCGTTCATTTGGATCGGCATCCTGCGCGTCACTGAACAACGGTGGCTGAGCTGGGCCGATCTGCGTCCGGCCCTGATCCCAGGCATCGCGTTCGGCCTCAACATCACCTTCTTCTTCACCGGCGTCACCAAGACCACGGTCGCCTCCGCCGAGTTCACCGGTGCGCTGACGCCGCTGATCGTGGTGCCGCTCGGGGCATGGCTGTTTCATGAGCGTCTGCGCTTGGGCGACTTGGCGTTCGGATTGATCTCGCTCATCGGTTTGGCGATGGTGCTGTTCTTCGCGCCGGCCAACGGCGAGTTTTCCTGGGTGGGGGTCGCATGGATCGGTGGCGCGCTGTGCCTTTGGTCGATGTATCTGCTGACCAGCCGTCGCCTGCGTCAGGGCCGCTCCGTCGCCGCCGTGATGGCCGCGATCACCCCGATCGCCGCTGTGGTCACACTGCCACTAGGGCTGTTCATCTTCCCAGGCAGCCTGAGCCAGATCACGTGGCGCTCGGTCGTCTTCATCGTCATCCTGGCCGTGCTCACGGGTACTGCCGCCCATGGACTGATGGTGTTCGCACAGAAGTCCGTGCCCATCGGCGTGATCAGCATGTTGCAGGTCTCGCAGCCGGCGCTGGCGGTGATGTGGTCCGTGATCTTCCTGGGCAGCACGGTGCGACCCATCCAGATCGGCGGAATGGCGCTGGTCATCATCGGGCTGGCGATGGTGACGATCCAGACGCAACGGTCACGCGAGTAACACCGGCACGCGTCAGAGCGGGAACAGTTACACTCGCCACCAACCGAAACGGGGAGCTCGCGGAACGTGGGCTGAGAGGGTGCACGCCGCGCCGACCCGAGAACCTGATCTGGGTAATGCCAGCGGAGGGATGTACATGGTGCAAGCAGTGGTGGTCATCGGAGGCGGCGCCCTTTCGACGCGGGCGCTCGATGCCGTCCACGCCGACGCTGTGGTCATCGGGGCCGACAGCGGTCTGGACCACGCAGTCGCTGCCGGGCTGCGGCCAGCAGTGCTGGTCGGCGATTTGGACAGCATCAGCGCCTCGGGTCGGATGTGGGCCTACGCCCGCGGCGTCGAGATTCACGAGCACCCGATGGACAAGGACGCAACCGACACCGAGATCGCGATCTCCCGCGCGTTGCAGGTACCCGAGATTCGCCAGCTGTTGGTGATCGGCGGCGTCGACGAGGCAGGAGAGCGACGGCTGGATCATCAGCTGGCCACCATCCTCGCGCTCGGCCATCAGTCACTTGCCGAGTTGGGCTCGGTGCGAGCCGTTCTCGGCGAAACCGGGTTCTCGATGCTGCACCCCGGTCGCCACAGCGTGCTCGATGTCGAACCCGGCCAGACGTTCTCGCTGCTCGCACTCCACGGCGCGTGCAGCGGAGTCACCGTGACCGGGGCTCGCTGGCCGCTCGACGATGCCAGCTTCACGGGCACCGAGGCCCGCGGCGTCAGCAATGAAGCAAGCGAACGCACCGAAGTGACCATCACCACAGGTGTCCTCACGGTGGTGATTCCGTGAAGAAGGCGTTACTCGCCGGGTTGGCAGCTGGTCTGTTGCTTGTCGCGTGCGGCAGCGACGAATCCCCATCATCGGCCACGCCGGCCGCCATCACATTGGTCACGTACGACTCGTTCCCCACCAAGGACACACCACTGAACACCGCCCTCTCAGCGTTCACCGCTGACACGGGAGTCGTGGTCAACATCGTCACTGCCGGCGATACGGGCACGATGGTCACCAAAGCGGTGCTGACTTCGGGCAACCCGGAAGGCGATGTGATGTGGGGCGTCGACAACACGCTGCTCTCCGCGGCAATCGACGAAAAGGTCTTCGACGGCGAGCCCTCCGAGGTCGACTTCGGTGACGTGTGCGTCAACTACGACATCGGCTGGTTCACCGACCACGGCGTGCAACCACCAACGACGATGGACGACCTCCTGTTGCCGGAGTACAAGGACCTGTTGGTGGTGGAGAACCCGGCGACCTCCTCACCGGGCCTTGCCTTCTTGATGGCCACCATCGCCCACACCGGCGAGGATGCGTGGCAGCAGTACTGGACCGACCTGCGCGCCAACGGCGTCGAGGTGGTCGATTCGTGGGACAGCGCGTACTACGAACGGTTCAGCGGTGCGGCGGGTAGCGCCGGCGAAAAGCCGCTCGTCGTCAGCTACGGCAGTAGCCCACCGGCCGAAGTCGTGTTCGCCGATCCGCCGCGCGACGATGCACCCACCGGCGTGGTCGGGTCGACGTGCTTTCGCCAGATCGAATATGCCGGCGTGCTACGCGGCACCGAGCACCCCGACGAAGCCGCGCAGCTCCTCGCATTTCTGCTGAGCGAGCCGTTCCAGAAGGAGCTGCCGCTGACGCTGTTCGTGTACCCGGCCAATCCTTCGGTGGCGCTGCCCGAGGTGTTCACCAAGTTCGCTGTCGTACCGACCAATCCGTTCACATTCGACCCCGCGACCATCGCCGCCAATCGCCAACAGTGGCAGGACCAGTGGACCGAGATCGTGCTGCGCTGAACCGGCGACCCAGGTGGCTGGTGCCCGCACTCGCGGCTGCGCCTGTGGCCGGACTCGCCGTGTTCTACGTGTGGCCATTGGCAACGCTGCTGACACGCGTGCTGGAGCCCGGATCAGTGAGCGACGCTTTGAGCGCACCAGGACTCAGCCATGTGCTGTGGTTCACGCTCTGGCAGGCGCTCGTCAGTACCGCGTTGACGATGGCCATCGGTTTTGCGCCGGCCTACCTGTTGGCGCGCTTTCGGTTTCGCGGCCGCGGCGCGCTGCTGGCGATGGTGACCGTGCCGTTCATGCTGCCCACCGTCGTGGTCGGCGCCGCGTTCCTTGCGCTGCTGCCCAATTCGTGGCACGGCACCGCGCGAGCGGTGATCGTGGCGCACGTGTTCTTCAACATCGCGGTCGTCGTGCGGCTGGTCGGCGCGATGTGGGCTGTGCTGCCCACCGATCTCACGGCCGCCGCTCGAACACTTGGCGCCAAGCCCGCGCAGGTACTGCGCTTCGTCGTGCTGCCGCTGCTGCGATCGGCGCTGTGGGCCGCCGCCACGGTGGTGTTCTTGTTCACGTTCACGTCCTTCGGCGCGGTCAAGTTGCTCGGTGGCGCCGCCAACCCGACTTTGGAAGTGGAGATTGCCCGCCGTGCCACTCAGTTGGGTGACGTCGATGGCGCGGCGGTGCTTTCACTCCTGCAGTTGCTGATCTTGGGGGCCGTGGTGTGGTGGTCGTCGCGGTGGCAACGGCGGGCGACCGTCCACCTCGGCGCCGGTGGAGTAGCGCGGACGGCGCGGGCTCGGCACGAACGTCGCTTCGTCGCATTCGCCGGGGCGTTGACGGCGTTGGTGATGGTCGTTCCACTGGTCGTTCTGACGTCGCGTTCGTTCCGGCTGGGCGGTGGCTGGTCGCTCAACGCGTGGCGAATGCTGGGCTCCAGTGAAGTTCGTCCAGGGATCAGTCTTGGCGTCGACCCGCTCGCGTCCCTTCTGACCTCGCTGAAGTTCGCGGTCGTTGCGGCCCTGGTCAGCGTAGTCATCGGCGGGCTGGCGGCGTTGGCAATTGCGGCTGCACGCCGTCATGGTTCGTTGCTCGACGTCGGCTTGATGCTGCCGCTGGGAACGTCGGCGGTCACGATCGGCCTTGGCATGTTGATCACGTTCGACACGGCACCGTTCGACTGGCGCGCACGCTGGTGGTTGATTCCGCTCGGCCATGCGCTGGTGGCGACTCCATTTGTGGTGCGTGCGCTGCTGCCGGTGCTGAGGTCGATTCCTGTGGACCAGCGCGCGGCCGCAGCGACGCTCGGCGCTTCGCCGTTGCGGGCGTGGCTGGCCGTTGATGTGCGCCGAGTGCTGCGGCCGCTGACTGCCAGCGCCGGCCTCGCCGCGGCCATCTCGCTCGGCGAGTTCGGCGCCACCACGTTCCTCACTCGCGCCGGCCGCGAGACCGTGCCGATTGCGATCTCGCGCCTCTTGGGGCGAGCGGGCGAGATTCCGCGTGCGCAAGGTTTTGCGCTGGCAACGATCCTGCTGGTCGCCACCGGACTCATCATCGGCGTCGCGTCGGGTGCCGCTCGAGCCGACGGAGGTGCGCGTGCTGGTGGCGAATGACATCACGGTTCGCTTCGGCGAGCGGACGGTGCTGGACCGCGTGTCCTTGACGGTCGCGAGCGGCGAAGTCGTCGCGCTGCTGGGGCCATCCGGGGTGGGTAAGAGCACACTGCTGCGGGTGATCGCCGGCCTGTTGACCGCAGACAGCGGCTCTGTGTCGTTGGACGATCGAGACGTCACGATGCTGCCATCGCATCGGCGCAACATCGGCCTGGTCTTTCAAGACGAGCAGCTGTTCCCTCACCTGACGGTCGCTGAGAACGTCGCCTTCGGGCTGCGGATGCAGCGGGTCGGGCGCGCGGCGACCGCCGCTCGGGTGGCGGAGTTGCTGCAGTTGGTTGGTCTCGCAGCGTTGGCGAATCTCCACGTGACGAAATTGAGCGGGGGCGAAGCGAAGCGGGTGGCGTTGGCTCGATCGCTCGCACCGCGTCCGGCAGTGCTGCTGCTCGACGAGCCGCTCACCGGGCTCGACCGGGAGCTGCACGACCGCCTGGCCACCGAGCTGTCGGCGCTGTTACGTGCCACCGGCACGACGGCACTGTTGGTCACTCACGACGTCGACGAAGCAACCGCCATCGCCGATCGCATGGAACGGCTGTAGGTCGCCAGCCATCGGTCTGGCAAGCTGACCGACCATGACCATGACTTCTGTCGAGCCCATTCGGGTTGGCTTCCTCGGCGCCGGCCTGATCGCCACCTATCACTCGAAGAGCCTCAAGCACAGTGGCGCCAATGTCGTGCGCGCCGGCGTCTACGACCCCGACGATGAGCGTGCCACTGCCTTCGCGGCCGCCAGCGGCCATACGGCCTACGACAGTGAGGATGCGGTCATCGCCGACTGCGATGCCGTCTACATCTGCACGTGGACCAGCGAGCATTCCCGGCTTTTGGTGAAGGCGGTCGCCGCCGGCCGACACGTGTTCTGCGAGAAGCCGCTCGCCTTCACGACGACCGAAGCCCTGCAAATGGCGCAAGCCGCCCACGTGGCCGGCGTCACCCACCAGGTGGGACTGGTGTTGCGCCGCTCGCCGGCATACCTGTGGGCCAAGCACCTCATCGACGAACCGGCGGCCGGACGCGTGATGACCGTTGTGTTCCGAGACGATCAGTTCATCCCCATTCAGGGCCACTACGCCAGCACCTGGCGGGCCGACAAGAAATTGGTCGGCGCCGGCACCTTGCTGGAGCACAGCATCCACGATGTCGACATGCTGCGCTACCTGGTCGGTGAGGTACGACGACTCAGCGCCCACACCGAGAACTTCCATGGCCACGACGGCATCGAAGACGTCGCCACCTCTTCGTTACGGTTCACCAACGGGGCCACCGGCTCGCTGACCAGCGTGTGGCACGACAACCTGGCGCGGCCCAGTCTGCGCCGAGTGGAGATCTTCTGCGAGCGGCGCCACATCGTGATCGAAGGCGACGACTGGTTCGGACCGGTCAGCTGGACCGACGCCGACGGAGTCACCGGCTCGCTGAAAGACGACGATCTCGTCGCTGCCGTCGCCCCGATGCGCGACGGCAGCGACAACCCGGACGGCGAGTTCATCCGCGCCGTCCGGGAAGGTCGAGCGGCCGCTCCGGACCTGTTCACCGCGGTCAAAGCGCACCAGATCGTCGACGCGATGTACGCGTCGGCAGCGGCCGACGGTGCCGTGCTGGACGTTCCCGAATGAGTGAGGCTGAGATCGTCGAACTGACGCCGGAGGAGACACACCCCTTGCGCCTGGCGGTGCTGCGTGCCGACACACCCACCAAAGAGGTGGTCTTTCCGGAGGACACGTGGCCCGGAGCGCTGCATCTCGGCGTCCGACTCGACGGCGAATTGGTCGCCACGTCCAGCTGGATACCGCGTGAGCATGTCGGCCAGCCCGCCATCCAGTTGCGGGGAATGGCGACCGCGCATGCAATCCAGGGAACCGGCATCGGCGGGCTGCTACTGGCGGCAGGCTGCGCCAGATACCAGGCGGCGGGCGAGTCGACTGTGTGGGCCAGGGCCCGCGACGCCGCGCTCGCGTTCTACCAGCGCAACGGTTTCGAGGTGGAGGGCGACGGCTTCATCGACCACGCCACCCAGCTTCCCCACCACCTGGTGGTCCGCCGGCTCTGATGGGAAACGAGTCTGTGCGAGTTTTGCCGATTCGGGGAACTCACCGTGCCCAGTACAGGTGAGATGTCCACCACGCCCGCCGCCACTCGCCTGCGCCAGCGAGCCACTGTGCTCGACACGTTCGCGCGGCGGCTGCAACGGGTGTACGCCCTCGACCTGTATCTGTTCGCCGGGCCGGACACGTGGGTAGGGCCATCGCCGCAGGCATGCGCCGACGACCTCCGCCAGCGACGCGACGCGATCCTCCAGCAGGTCGACGCCCTGCGCGCCGAGAGCCGTCGCTTCATCCGCACCGCCGACGAGATGGACGCTCACGCAGCCGCACTCCCGGGAGCTCGTTGATGGCCCTACTCGCGTACGACCCGCAGCGAGTCGGCCGATTACGCCAAGCATTGACTGAGGCCGCAGACGACCTGCGCCGTGTGGCGTGTGCGGACCCGGCAGCAGCCGATGCGATGCGCGTCGTTCGCGCTGCGGTGGCGCAGCTGGATGCAACCTGGCTGCCACTTGTCAGCCGGCTTCTCGCCAGCGACCCGCTCTCGGCCGGCCAACGTCGAGCGGCGAAGGCAAACTCTCTCGACCAGTCCTTGATTCGTGTGATGTCGGATGGCTACGGCTGGTCGGTGCAACTGGACCCGCTCTCGGACAACGTCGCAGTCGTGACAGCGCAAGAAGCGCGGGCACTGGGGGCGATGCTCAACAACGTCGAACCAGAATCGCTGGCGAACGACCCGAAGCAGCTCGCATGGCTGGCCCACCAGCTGAGGATCATCGGTCGCGACCCTGCGTTGGGTGCCGAGTTCCTGGCCAACTTCCACAACTGGGACGTGCTGCCCTTCGCCCTTGCGCGGCAACGTGCCAATTCGTACGGCAACGATTACAACGGCACGTCGCTCGCCGACGACATCGATCCGGTGATCGACGAGCTGATGTCGATCTGGCGGACCACGCTGTCGGCCGCCACGCTGCACGCCGGCACCGCCGCATCCATCACCGATCTTCTGCCGTCGATGCGCAATCCAGACCCGTATGTCCAGGCACTCATTTTGCGCTCATTGCGCCTCGACCCAATCGCGCTCGCCACGGTCACCAACGATCTCCTGCGCGGGTGGCTCGACGACAAGGCGACGCTGGGCGGCTCGCTGGACCTTGCTGTCCCCTTCGGCCCCAACGCCGCAGACATCCTCCTGCAGGGCATTGTCGACAACAAAAAGGCGAGCGCCTACCTCCTCGAGCTGATCGGTGACCGACCGGCGCTGCTGTTCCAGACACTCGACGATCCGGAGATCGGCTACCGGCTGGCGCTGGCCGGCACAGACCCGGCCCACGCCACATCTGCCGCAGCAGGTAGGGCCGTGCTGGCGATACTCGACCACTTCCGGGTCGACCCGTACGCCACCGACCTCCTGACCGATGGCTACGCGGGGGACTACGGCCCGTTCCTCGGGCAACTCGTGGCACCATGGCTGTTGCAGTTCACCGGCGCCAACAAGGAGTGGACCGCTGGGGTCGACATCAAGGTCCCCCTACTCGCCGTCGCGCTGAAGGACGAGCAGGCGCTGCAGGCTCTCGTTGCACACGGCGAGCGAATCGCGGAGGGCTTCGCACACAGTCTGGCCACCGCCGAGAGCGACGACGAGTTACTCGCACATTCGCGGCAGGTCGGCGGTCTGGTCAGCCTGCTGGGCCAGCTGGTGGTCAACGAGCACGTCCGCGACGAGACTGAACGCACGCACTTTCTGTGGGACCTCACCTGGACAATCCTCACCGCGTCGACCAACTTCGTACCGGGCGGCGTCGCTGCCAACGTGGCCGCCGGGACGACGGTCAAGGTGTTGCAGGCCGAGCTTGCCGACTACTTCGTGACCAACGATGCCGACGGAGTGCGCCACGACGCTGAGTTCGCAATGGACGTGGCGGTGACCACCTCCGCCGCGTTCACGCTGACCTCGCTGTTCCGATCGTGGGTGTTCGACGGTCGAATCAACGAGGACGCACCACCACCCCCGCCGTTGACAATCGATCCGAAAAAGTGTCCCAGTGTGCCGTATCGGAACGACGTCGAACAGTGGGCAGCTCCTCTTCCTCGCGAGATGCGGCTGACGGCGCAGGCCGTGGTCGACAACTTCATCGGTAACGGCCAAGCCGACGAGCACTGCGCCGAGCTGACGTTCTGACCTGGCACACTGGGCTCGTGACCCCGGACGAGATAGCTGCATTACCTCGTCCGTTGGCGTTCGTGTTGCCCGGCGGCGGCGCGCTCGGGTCGTATCAGGTGGGAGTGCTGCGAGCCCTCACCGAATCAGGCGTCACACCCGACCAATTGGTGGGCGTGTCGGCCGGGTCGGTGAACGCGGCACTGTTCGCGTGGAACGGCGGCCTCGACGGCCTCGACCACATGGCGGACATCTGGCGAGGCATCCGCCGCCGCGACCTGATGCGCGTGCACCCCGGTCGTCTCGCCCAAGCGTTCGCCGGGCAGCAACCGTCGTTCCTCGACAATCGGCATGGCAGCTCGTTCCTACGTCGCCACCTCGGCAACCGGGTGATCGAGCACTCACCGTTGCCGTTGGCGTTGGTGGCCACCGACCTCTCCACTGGCGAGTCGGTCGCACTCACCAGCGGCGACACGACGGCGGCCGTCCTGGCCAGCAGCGCGTTCCCCGGTGTCTACCCGCCGATCGAGATCGACGGACGCACCTTCATCGACGGCGGTGTCGTGGCCGACGTACCGCTGGACGTCACGCTCGCGCTGGGCGTGAAGTCGGCACTGGTCTTGTCGGTTCCGCCGTTGAGAGCCGACCAGCCGCCGCGCCGCGCACTCGACATCTTGATTCGAGCAAGCTCGCTCGGCGTCGAGGCCCACGGCCGCACCATGCTGCGCCGACCGCCAGCCGGGCTGACCGTGGTCGAGTTGCCCGCGGCGCCAACTGCGCTCACCACCTTCGACGTCGGCCAGTCGGCAAGCATGATCGAAGAGGGCTACGAAGCCGCGCGCGCTTGGCTCGCGCGCGCTCAGGGGATCGGCACCGTCGTTTTCAGAAGCACTGAATCGGCGGCCGTGATCTGCACGACGACCGCGAAGGTCCAGTCACCCGAACGGGGCAGCGTCACCGAGCCGCTGTAGTGATTCGGGCCCTCCTGCACCAGGGTGACCGGTGCGAACGGAACCTCCGCCGCCGGCAGCGACACACGAGCAGTGAGACCGACAACCGGCGTGATCGACCCGCCGGGCGGGGTGACCGTGATGTGTACTTCGTTGCCGCCAACGCTGCCAGGGCTGAGCGAGATGACCGCGATGAGGCCCGTACTGGTCAACTGCGTCTCGAACGGCTTCGACACCACCGGCGGCACGGGCGGCAGGGCGACCATGCCGGCGGCGATACCGATCACGAGAACGCCGATGATGAACTCGATGGTCACGGTGCGGCGAATGGACGCGACGCCATCGTGATGCAACAGCCAGCGCGACACGCCGCCAATCGCGACGAGACCGACGACTACGGTGACTTTGACCAGCAGCAGCCGCCCCCAGTCCGTGGCCGTGACATCGTCGAGCCCACCAGCAAGGCGCAGTGTCTGGGCCGCACCGGTCGCGACAATGATCGGCACGCTGATCGATGCGGCAAGCGAGAAGCGGCGCCCCATCCGTTCGCCTGCCGGTTGCGACAAGGTCGCTGCAGTCGTCAGGCACAGCGCCAGCAGTCCGCCGATCCATACCGTGATAGCGGCGAGGTGCAGGAGGTCGATGGCAATCCACAGCGCAGCAGGGTCTTGCGCATTCGGGTGCCCGGAGGCGGGAAACGTGTACAGAAGGAGCAGGCTGGCCGTGCCCGCAGCGCCACGCCACCAACCCCCCGCGCGATGGCGACGAGTGAACAGCAACGCGCCGAATACGACGGCCAGCGCAGTACGCAGCAGGATCATCCTGCCGGTCGCGGTGGTCGCAACATCGCCCCATCGATCGGTTGCCAGCGCGTCGCTCAACGAGCCAGCGACCGCCTGCGCGGCGAACAGGGCGAACGCCGTGGCCGAGCCGACGAGCAGCGCCAGCCAACTGAGTACCGCCATCCACCGCGACCGACGCCGACGCAGTATCTCGGGCGGCCCACCGACCAACCAACAGCCGGCACCGATCAAGGTGATCGCCCCGAAGAGCGACAGGAACCGCGCCACGCCGTACCACCAGCGCACGGCCGGGTCGGCCTGTGCCCCACTGCGGACCTGGTCGATCAGCTCCTGGCCGCTCCCGGCGGCCGATGTGCCGACCTGAAAGCTGAATGCGCCCTCGACCACATGACCATCCGCCGAGGTCGCCCGCCAGATCACTGCATAGACGCCGTCGTCCAGTTGCGACTGGCTGGACGCCGGTACCGCTGCTTGCACAATGCTGTCGTCGGCCCCCGCGGCGGGCGGGTCCAGAGGAACTGACGTGCCTGCCGCGTCGTACAGCACGATGCTGGCAAGTGAGGTCTCGATGGCCTCGTCGAAGTCGAGCACGATCTCTGTCGGCCCGACCTCGAGCACGCTGTTGGCTGAAGGAGTGCTGACCTCCAACCCTGCGTGCGCTGACACCTGACGCGCCGTGCCAACGAGCACGGCAGCCGCGCACAGGAGCGCGGCAATGACGCGGACCGGCGTGCGCAGCATCAGAAGACGCCTGCGGCGTCGAGGCCTTCGACGGTCGTGCGCCCTAGCAGCCACGCGACACGTTCGTGCTCGCCCAGCGCGAGTGCAATCGGTGGCAGCGTGGTTAGGCCCATTGGCTTGCGGCTGGCCCACTCCATGGTTCGCCGGGTCAGCTCCACGCGCACATAGTCGGTCGGCCAGTCGCGCCAGCTGTACGCCAGCCCGAGATCGGCGTGATGCACGACTACCTCGCGCCAACGCCGAAACGGCAAGTCGTTGATGGCAACTGGGCCGCAGAGGCTCAGCCCCTTCCCTGTCCAACCCTCGTCGGTCATGTCCAACCAGGCAGCTTCCAGGCGGGCGTTGGAGTCACCCAGATCGGCGACCAGCGCGGCGGCTGAACGACCGGCGCCGGCCTCGATGTCGGCATTGCGCTGCTCGACCCCGCCCGGGTACTGCGCACCGACCTCGCCGAGGGCGGCGGCCTGCAACATCAGCACATGACTGTCGGCGTTGCGGGCGATGTGCGTCAGTGTGTGAGCCACCGTCCAGCCGGGTAACAGCGAAGGCCGCTGCGCCGCCTCATCCTTCAGCCCGGAGAGATCGACGATCAGCCGTTCGTGGGCGAGAACAGCACAGCGAAGGTCGCGTTGAACGTCATTGGTCAGGCCTGTCACACTCGCCACAGTAACGACACGGCAAGGACGAAACGCGAGCAGCGGCCAAGCTCGCTACCTTGTGCATATGCAGATCGCAATGGTTGGCTTGGGGCGCATGGGCGCCAACATGGTTCGTCGGCTCCAGCTCTCGGGTCACGAGTGCATCGCCTACGACGTCTACGAGGCGGCGGTGGCGACCATGGAGGGCGAAGGCGTCCGCGGCGCGCGCACACCACAAGAGGTTGTGGACGCGCTGTCGACACCGCGCCACATCTGGCTGATGGTGCCGGCCGCTCACGTCGCCGACACGATCGCCAAGTTCGAGCCGTTGCTGTCGCCGGGCGACACCATCATCGACGGTGGCAACTCGTGGTATCGCGACGACGTGGACCGCGCCGCGCCACTGGCGGCGAAGGGCATCAACTACGTCGACGTTGGCACCAGTGGCGGCGTGTTCGGCCTCGAGCGCGGCTACTGCCTGATGGTCGGCGGGCCGGACGACGCGGTGCAACAGCTGTCGTCGGTGTTCGCGTCGTTGGCGCCGGGCATGGGTTCCGCCGCCCGCACCGAAGGCCGCGAAGGCCCAGTTGGCACCGAGGAGCAGGGCTGGCTGCACTGCGGCCCTATCGGCGCCGGTCACTTCGTGAAGATGGTGCACAACGGCATCGAGTACGGGCTGATGGCCGCATACGCCGAAGGTCTCAACGTGCTCGCGAAGGCCAACATCGGCAGTGAATCGCATGTGAAAGACGCCGAAACGGCGCCTCTCAGCAACCCCGAGTACTACCGCTACGACATCGATCTCGCAGCCGTCACCGAGGTGTGGCGCCGCGGCAGCGTCATCAGCAGCTGGCTGCTGGATCTCACCGCACAGGCGTTGCACAGCGATCCGCAGCTCGACGCCTACGAGGGTCGCGTCAGCGACAGCGGCGAGGGTCGTTGGACCATCCACGCGGCCGTCGACGAAGGTGTGCCGGTGCCCACACTGGCCGCCTCGCTCTGGGATCGCTTCTACTCCCGCGGTCGCGGCGACGTCGCCCACAAGGTGCTCTCCGCGATGCGCGCCGGCTTCGGTGGCCACCATGAAGTCAAGGACACAGCCGTGACGGAAACCGCCGTGAAGGACACAGCCAAGTGAGCATCGCGGCCAGTCAGCCAGCAGCCGACGCACTGGTGTTGTTCGGCGCCACCGGCGACCTCAGCAAGCGCAAGCTGTTCCCTGCGTTGTACCGCATGGAAGAACACGGACATCTCGATGTGCCGGTCATCGGCGTGGCACGCAGCGACTGGACCGATCAGGCATTTCGGCAGCACGCCCACGACGCCATTCTCGCCGCCATCCCCGACGCGAAGGCCGTCGTCATCGAGGCGGTGCTCGAACGGTTGGACCTGATTCAGGGTGACTACGCCGACCCCAAGACCTGGAGCGGCCTGGCCAAGGTACTGCACAAGCACAAGAGTGAGCAGGCCGTCTTCTACATGGCGATTCCGCCCACGATGTTCCCCACCGTCGCCCAGTCGCTCGCATCAGTGGGGCTCAACGAGCGTGGCCGAATCGTCGTCGAAAAGCCGTTCGGCCGCGACCTGGCCAGCGCCAAAGAACTGAACACGCTCCTGCACTCGGTGTTCCCCGAGGAGCGAATCTTTCGCATCGACCACTACCTCGGCAAGGAGAGCGTGGAGGATCTGTTGGTGTTTCGCTTCAGCAACACGTTGCTCGAGCCGGTGTGGAATCGCAACTATGTCCGCAGCGTGCAGATCACGATGAGCGAAACCATCGGGGTCGAAGGCCGTGGCAGCTTCTACGACGGCGTCGGCACGATTCGCGACGTCCTGCAGAACCACCTGCTGCAGGTGCTCGCACTGGTCGCGATGGAGCCACCGGCCGGCCCAGCGAGCAGCTTTTTGCAGGACGAAAAGGTAAAGGTGTTCGCAGCGATGCGCCCCATCGAACCGTCGGCACTGGTACGCGGACAATACGTCGGGTACCGCGACGAGCCGGGTGTCGCACCCGACTCGACAGTGGAAACGTTCGTTGCAGCGCGGTTGGAAATTGATTCATGGCGCTGGGCCGGCGTGCCCTGGTACGTGCGCTGCGGCAAAGGCCTCGCCGGCAATGCCACCGAAGTCGTGGTCGAGTTTCGCGAACCGCCCAGCCTGTTGTTCGACGAGGCTGGCGGTCCCAAGCCCGCACGCAACCTGGTGCGCTTCCGGCTGGGCAAGCACGACGGCGTCACCTTCACGTTGCAGGCCAAGACCCCCGGACCGCACCTCGACAGCCAGAATGTGGACGTCGCAGTCGACTTTGCGGCCGCGCTCGGCGAACGACGCGAGGCGTACGAACGGCTGCTCGACGACGCGCTCGAGGGGCTGCCGCGCCGCTTCGCCCGCGAGGACATCGTTGAACAGACCTGGCGCGTGGTGCAGCCGGCACTCGACAATCCTGGCCCGGTGAATCCATACTTCCGGGGCTCATGGGGCCCCGCCGAGGCCGACCGCATTCTCTGCGGCGAGGGCTGGTTCCCGCCCTCCGAAGGCTGACTGGGCCACCGGCGCCACGCCGAGTGACCAGCCCGCCGGCCCATGGCGACTCAGCGCAGGAATTCATTCAACTCGACGAATTGTCACGCCGATGAACAATGACGATTTCTTGCCGACGCCTGTCGATCAAGGCTGATCGTACGAGAGGTCGCAGGCCACGCAATACGTGCGTGTTCCGCTTATATTCGAATTGGACGGGAACAATGTCGAAGTACTGCAGTTCACTCAGATCTGTCGCGGTCATGCGCCCGGCATTGCGTGCCGCGCTCGCAACCACGTTGCTCGCGCCCGCGCTCGTCGCACTGCTGCCCACGGTGGCATCCGCAGCGCCCACGCTCACGGCGTCGCTGTCGATCAGTAGCAACCCCGACGTCGGCCCTGCCGGTGCCGGCACGCTGCGCTCGGGCGGCTGCGTGACGGTCCAGGTCGAGTACAGCGTGGGTGGCGAAGCGCTCACCGATGCTCGCATCGAAATGTCATTACCGGCGGACGACTGGCGGTCTGGTCTGTCCGGCGCCCGCGTCGTTGGAGGATTGCCGTTCGGCAACACGCCCGTGACCAACTGGGCGCCCACGTACGCATCGCCGGACTCGACCCTGGTGCTGCCGATCGGCAACCCCGACCTGGCCGCCGGAACTGCTGGCTCGATCTTCGTCAATCTCTGCAGCAATGCACGAGTGAACCCGAATGGCGCGGTGCTCGACATTGCGGCCTCAATCGCCGGCTCCAACGGGAACCTCGCAGCCAGTCCAATTTCGCTCGTCAACTTCGCAACAGCAGGTACGAACCCCCTCAACGTGACGAAGACTGCCGCCACGATCGTGCCTGTCCTCGGGCCCCCTGGCTCGCCGACAACTCCGGGTTACGAGCTGTCGTGGGATGTTCGAATGGGCCTCGCATGCACCGACACAGCCTGTGGACCGTTGGTGGGTGACCTGGTCGACACGATGCCGCTGAACTCATACATGGTGTCGGTCAACCGGTTGGGCCCCACGTCGGCGACGCCGATCATTCCTGCACCACACCCTGCTAGCGGCATCGACCTGACGGCCTTCCCCGTCACGGGCTCGCAGTTCACCAGCGGCGCACAGAACGTCACCGTGCCGGTGTTCATCTGGAATTCGGGCTGCACCGCTGCCTCAGGTGAAGTCGCGCAGGGAGGCTCGGGCGAATTGCCCGAAACCGCACCCGTCGGCTGCGCCACGGAGTATCCATCCTCGGGCAACCAGCGCGGCTTTCGCGTCACGGTCTGGGTGCCGCTGCCGGCAATGACGACGACGATCACCAACTCCTACTCCATCAACCCCGACCCGCAATGGGATGCGAACGCACTCCCCATCAATCGCACGGCCTCACACACGGTTGCCCCTGCCCCGGCGTTGACGCTGACCAAATTGTTCTCCAATGGCTCCGGTACATGCGGGGGCGCCCAACTGCCGTTCCAGCCCGGTATCGGAGGCAGCTCAGCGTGCACCCTGTATCCGCAGGGCCCGAGCAACACCTATCGCATCCAGTACGACACCACGGCGCCGGCGCTGAATGCCGTCGTCATCGACCGCCTGCCGGCAGAACTCGTCCTCGCCGCCGCCGCCACTGCGCCCGTCGGGTGGACGGTCAGCTACACGACCGACAACACCTGTTCGACTTCCACGAACCCCACAGACCCCATGTGGACCACGGTGCTTCCTCCGCTGGCCAATGTCGTGTGCCTGCAGTTCAGTATTCCGCTGACGAATTTACTTGCGAACACACTGTTGATTCCGGTGGCGTTGCGCGCCGGACAGATTCCGACGCCAGGCAACGTGCGGATCATCACCAACTCCGTTTTCGGGAGCGGCGACAATCTCACCGCGGGCACCCAGAACCAGACCGTGAGTCGCGCGGTCAGCGTGCTGAATCAGAGCAGCCACACTCTCGGTCTCGGCGCCGCCCCGGCCTCGATCGTGTCCGGGGCACAGACTGTCGTGTCCCTCAGGTCCACGCAGCTTCCGTTCGTGGGTGACTTCGGCGCTCACAACTGGACACTGCAAGCGGTGTTGCCACCTGACGTCGACTTCGTCGGGGGAGGAATGTCTGGCAACGACTTCCTGGTCACCTCAGCGCCACGCAACGCCACCAACCCGGCTGTTGCGCTGCCCATCTCGTGTGCGTACACACCTGCCACTCGCGTCGTTCGTTGCGTCGCTACGGGCGATTCGGTCGACGGGACCGCGTCGACCGGTGTTGGCTCGGTGAACTTCAATGTCGACTTTCGAGTGCAGGTCCGACTTGGCGCGGCCACCAACCAGCCACTCCCGGCAACCGCTTTCAACGACCTGGGTGCCGTCATCGATTACCCCAGCTTTGGTCCTGTCAGCGCAGCCGGCGCCTCCTTGTCGTACATCTACACACCAACCGCTACGAACTCGTTCGTCGGCTCGCTCGCCGTCAGCGGTGCACCATCGCTGAATCTGGGCAAGACGATCGTCGGTGGGGCCGCGACGATGACAGCCGGCAGCAACATCGCCTACGCAGTCACGCTCAACCACCTCAGCGACAGCACGTCCGACCTTGGCAATACGTACGTGTACGACTTCTTCGGTCGCAACCCTGCAACGGGTGCAGCCGTCGGTGCCGTGACCCCTGAGTTCGTTTCGGTGGACGTCGCCAGCCAGCCTGTCACCGTTGCCTACACCTGCACGCCGACACCAACAATTGCGGCGGCCGTGTGGGGCAGCTCGCCGTGCGGTGTCGTCACCGGCGTGCGCCTGCGACCGGGCTACAACAACTCGGCGAGCGTTCCGACCGACGGCCTCTACCCCATTGGCGTCACGGCCATGACCGTGACCATCGTGGTGCGGGCACCGGCCAACACCCCACACCTCTCGTCGATGAGCAACCAGGTGGGTCTCACCGCCACCCAGACCGCTGGGGTGCTGCTGTCGACGCAACCGTCTCTCGTGGTGCATCAACCGTTTGATCTGTCGATCGTCAAGGGTGATGGTGGCAACACCGGCGCAGCTATCGGCAGCACCATCTCGTACTCGCTGCTCGTCAGCAACGCGCCCAACACCGACCCGGTCCCGGCCGGCAGCATCTCGGTCGCCGACGTCGTGCCGTCGGAACTACTGCCCACCGCGGCAACCGGCGTCGGTTGGTCATGCAGCATCTCCGGGCACACGGTGACCTGCACCAACCCCGCCGGGTTGGCCGCAGGCGCCGCGCTGGCCCCCATCGCCATCCAGGCGGTCGTGCAGGTCACGACCATCGCCTCGGTGAGCAACACGGCCGTCGTCTCACCCACGGATGGCAACACGGCGAACAACTCGTCGACAGTCGTGACACCGGTTGTGCAAATCCCGATTGCCGTCGATGACACGTTCGGCGTCGGGAGCACACTCACCATCACTGGCAGCAGCATCATCGCCAACGATGTACCCAACCCGCTGGCGGCGCTGAACCCTGCCTCGATCGTCGTCGCCCCGATGGGCGCTGGAGGAGGAACCATCGTCAACAACCTCGACGGCACCATCACGTACAGCGCTCCGGCAAACCCTGGCACGTACATCACCTCGTATACGATCTGCGACCTGCAGCCGGTGCCGCGTTGCGACAGCGCGACCATCTCGTTCGTGGTGGCCTCACCCGCGCCAATCGCACCGGTGGCCGTCGATGACGCGGCAAGCGTCACCGCTGGGCTTTCGACCATCATCAACGTGCCGGCGAATGACACCGACGCCGACGGCAACCTCGACGTGTCGTCGGTGACCATCGTGGCCGGGCTCGGGCCCTCGCACGGCTCGGTCGCCGTCTCCCCTACCGGTCAGGTCACCTACTCGGTGGATGCCGGATTCGCCGGGGCTGACGCCTTCACCTACTCCATCTGCGATACGACCGGCCTGTGCGACACCGCGATCGTCACCATCACCGTGACCGCGGTGCCAGCGGTGCCAGCGGTGGCACCCGCGGCACCCGTGGCAGTCGATGATGCGCGAACGATCCCGGGGAACACGAGCATCCAGATCGTGGTCGCCTCCAACGACTGGGACCCTGACGGCGATCTGCAGCCCGGTTCGGTGACGGTGATCGCCATGCCGACACATGGCGCAGTGGCAGTCGATGCGCTCGGCAACGTGACGTACACACCTGCCGCCGGCTACTGGGGCAACGACACGTTCACGTACCGAATCTGCGACACCACCAACCTGTGCGCCAGCGCAGTGGTCACCGTGACCATCACCGAGGTCATACCAGTTCGACTGCCCGTCACGGGTGTCAACTCACTCGACGCGTTGCTGTTCGCCACCTCGATCGCGCTCTTGGGTTTGATCATCGCAGCCGGGTCCCGCCGACGCAGCACTCGCGCCGTCGCGGTCAGCCGGTAGGCGCCCGACGGGGAACCACTACGACGGTGCCGTCGGGTTCGTGGTGCACGCTGACGCTGACGCCGTAGAACTCGCTCAGCGTTTCGGGGCGCAGCACGTGCGCCGCATCTCCGCTGGCCACGACATGCCCCTGGTGCAGCAGTGCCAATCGATCGGCGTACAGGCCGGCCAGAGTGAGGTCGTGCATGGCCGACACCACCGTCAGCCCCTGCTCGCGACGAAGCCGGTCGACCAACTCCAGCGCTTGCTGCTGGTGACCGATGTCGAGCGCGCTGGTCGGCTCGTCGAGCAGCAGGATCGGTGCCTCCTGTGCCACCGCACGGGCGATCACCAGTCGTTGCCGCTCACCACCGCTGAGGGTGCCCAGCCGACGATGAGCGAACCCGACGAGGTCCAATCGCTGCAACACTTCGGTGACCAGCGCCCGGTCGTGTTTCGTCTCGCTGCCGAAGTAACCGATGTACGGGTTCCGCCCCAGAAGCACGTACTCCAGCCCGGTCATGTCGTCGGGCATGAGCGGAGTCTGGGGCACGTACGCCACCAACATCGCGCGGCGGCGCGGCGAACGACTGGCCAGCGACGCACCATCCACCATCACGGTGCCGCGGTATGGCACCAGCCCGGCCACAGCGCGCAACACGCTGGACTTACCGGCACCGTTGGGGCCGATCAAACACAGCCATTCACCGGGGCGAACCTGGTCGGTGAACGCGTACACGGCCTCCTGCTCGCCGTCGCGAACGCTGCCGTACCGGACGTTGAGACACTCGAAGCCGATGGAGCTCATGTCGAGACCCGCCGGCTACGAAGCACGAAGATGAACATCGGTGCACCGACCAACGCGGTGACCACACCGATCGGGGTCTCGCTGCCCTGCTCCAGAACGCGACCGGGAATGTCGGCCAGGATCAAGAACGAGGCCCCGACCACGATGCTGAGTGGTAGCACCAGCCGATAGGACGAGCCGGCCACCAAGCGCACGAGGTGCGGCACCATGATGCCCACGAAGCCGATCAAACCGCTGACGCTGACGACAGCGGCCGTCCCCAAGGTGGCGGCGATGACGACAACCAGCCGCACGCGACGGACCTGCGAGCCGAGGGTTGCCGCCTCTTCGTCGCCGACGCGAAACACATCGAGATGGCGACGGTGCACCAGCAGCACCACCGAGCAGACGATCACATACGGCAGCACCAACTTCACGTCGTTCCACGTGGCGGTGCTGACACGGCCACTGATCCAGGAGTAGACCTCCTTGATGACATCGCTGTGGCGCAACAGCAGGTACTGCTGCACAGCAGTGGCGAGCGCGGCGACGGCAACGCCGGCCAGCACCAGGCTGAGGCTGCTGCCACCGAAGGACGCACCGACGGTGTACGTCACCAATACTGCGAGCAGGGCACCGACGAACGCGGCAAGAGGCAGCGGATCGACCAGCCAACTGGCGGTGCTGACGCGGCCGTAGATGAACACGAGGGTTGCACCGAGCCCCGCGCCCGCGGCGGCACCGAGCAGGTACGGGTCGACCAGCGGGTTGCGGAACACACCCTGATAGCTGGCCCCGGCGAGCGAGAGCATCGCGCCCACCAACCCGGCCAACGCAACTCGTGGCAGACGGATGTTCCAGATGATGTTCCAGTTCGCCGACGAGATACCGCCGGCCGGGCCGATCATCGCGCCGAGAACGACAGCGGCGGCCAGCAGCACGAGTGCTGCCGGCAACCACCACCGCCGTGCGGCGCGTTGATCGACCCGAATCTGCGACATCTCGATCAGCCCTGTGCCGGGACCTTGGTCAGCGCGGTTGACACTGACTGGATGAATTCGACCAAGCGTGGCCCCCAACGCGACGCGATGTCGTCGTCGACGACGATGACGTTGCCGTTCATGACAGCGTTCGTGGCGCCCCACCCATCCCGGACGGCGACAGTCTCGGGCGACTCGCCGCAGCACTTGCCGTCGGCCAGGAAGATCAGATCGGGGTTGGCGCCGATGATGAACTCTGCGTTGAGTTGCGGGTAGTCGTTGCCCTCCTCGACGCCATCGGCCAGGTTGACCAGGCCGAACAGGCCGTACACCTGACCGATGAAGGTGTTGCTGGTGACGCTGTAGAGCGTCGGGTCCAGCTCGTGGTAAAAGCTGGCCGGCTCGGCCATGACAGGAACCGCCGCAATGGCCGCTTCGATGTCCGTCTGCATCTGGCCGACCAATTCAGCTGCCTCGCCGACGTGGCCGGTTGCGGCGCCGAGCTGTTCGATCTGGGCATACACGTCGTCGAACGTCACCGGTGCCGCACCGGACCATACGAGAATGCCCAGCTTGCCGAGCTGCCCGGTGAGGTCGAGGCCGTCGTCAGCCACCACGACCAGGTCGGGCTGGAGGGCGGCGATCGCCTCGACGTTGGGTTCGAAGCCGGACAGTTCGTGCGGCTTGGTCAACGCCTCGGCTGGGAAGTTGCTCTGGTCATCGACGGCGATGATCTGGTCGGCGGCGCCAATGGCGAACAGCATCTCGGTGTGCGTCGGCGACAAGCTGATGATGGCCATCGGCAACTTGCCGTCGGCGGTCGTATCAGGCGTCGTGTCAGGCATCGTGTCAGGCGACGCGTCGGCCGCCGTCGAATCGGACGGCTTCACGCTGTCGGTGGATGTGGACGTGGATATCGAGTCATCGCCGCACGCGGCAGCGGTGAGCAGGATCGCCGTCAGAGCGGCAATTGAACTGAACCTTTTCATGGATCAATCCTCCGTATCTCCGAAGGACTGAGTCCTCCGGTTCGGGAGGACAAGCTGGGAACCGGCGGCTGATGCCGCCGCGGACCGCCCTTGCCTCGAGGGTGAGTAACGCGCACGACAGGAGGCGACCGGACTCGTCGTGGGCTTCACCGTGAAGCCACGAACCACCGTTGCGGGACAGTG
>Ga0105047_10003498_pt1 | contig 27648 bp, 20 predicted proteins | sample MAT04_FD_78384 | JGI IMG/M metagenome (GOLD analysis project Ga0105047, IMG submission 78384) | Freshwater microbial communities from Lake Fryxell liftoff mats and glacier meltwater in Antarctica - MAT-04 (megahit assembly) | ecosystem: Environmental > Aquatic > Freshwater > Ice > Liftoff... | reverse complement strand
CCTGGGAGAGGGTGGACAGCTCGCAGGCGTCGGCGAGGATCCAGTCGGCGTCGGCGACCGAGGCCACCCGCATGGCGGACGGCTGCTTGTCGATGAGGGTTACCTCGTGGTCCGCAGTCAGCAGCTCGTTGGCGATCGATCGCCCGACGGAGCCGGCCCCTGCGATGACGATGCGCATCAGTCGGCCTCCGGTGGCACACGCGTGAGGATGCGCTCGACCTTGGTGAGATCGAGCGCCAGGACCAGGACGTGCACGAGGTCGTTCTCTTGCAGCACGGTGCTCGGCCCCGGCAGCACGCCGTCCCCGTACCGCGTGAGGTAGGCGACGCGGGCGCCGATGGCCTCCTCGAGGCGGGCGGTGGGTCGCCCGATCCAACCGGGATGCACGTCGACCTGGGCCATGACGATCTGCCCCGAGGCGTCGCGGAATTCGTCCGTCGCGCCCATCGGCAGCATCCGGCGCAGCACCTGGTCGGCCGTCCAGCGGACCGTCGCCACGGTGGGGATCCCCAGCCGCTGGTAGATCTCGGCCCGGTGCGGGTCGTAGATCCGGGCCACGACGTTGGTCACCCCGTACGTCTCGCGCACCACCCGGGCGGCGAGGATGTTGGAGTTGTCACCGTCGGAGACCGCGGCGAACGCCTGGGCCTCCTCGACGCCCGCCTGGACGAGGGTCTGTCGGTCGAAGCCCAGCCCGGTGACCTTCTTGCCGGTGAACGAGGAGTCGAGCCGTCGGAAGGCGTCGGGGTTCTGGTCGATGACGGCGACGGAGTGGCCGCGGCTCTCGAGGGACTGGGCAAGTGTCGCGCCGACCCGCCCGCAGCCCATGATGACGAAGTGCACAACCGCAGACGCTATACCGTCGCGCCGCCGTCGCGCCGCCGCGCACGGCGGGCACCGGAATCCATCGGCGCGATGCGGGCCTAGCATGGGCTCTCGTGTCGGACATCGTTGATGCGGCGAAACGTCTGCTCGTGGGCCGTCCGGTCCGCAGCGACAACCTCGGCCACACCCTCCTGCCGAAGCGGATCGCCCTACCGGTCTTCGCCTCGGACGCCCTGTCGTCGGTGGCCTACGCCCCCGACGAGATACTGCTCACCCTGACCATCGCCGGCCTCGGCGCCGCGGTGATCTCGCCATGGGTCGGTCTGGCCGTTGTCGTCGTGCTCGTCGTCGTGGTGGCCTCCTACCGCCAGAACGTGCACGCGTACCCCTCGGGGGGCGGCGACTACGAGGTGGCGACGACCAACCTCGGACCCAGGGCCGGCGTCACCGTCGCCAGCGCCCTGCTGGTCGACTACGTGCTCACGGTCGCCGTCTCGATCTCCGCAGGGGCTCAGTACGCAGCGACCGCCCTGCCGGTCCTGCGCGGGCACGAGGTGGCGTTCGCGATCGGCCTGGTCGTGCTGCTGGCGCTGCTCAACCTGCGCGGGGTCAAGGAGTCCGGGTCGCTCTTCGCGATCCCCACCTACCTGTTCATGTTCGCGGTCGGGACCATGGTCGTCGTCGGATTCGTCCGCTACGCGACCGGCACCCTGCCGCTGGCGGAGAGCGCCGTGCTGAACGTCCTGCCGGAGGACGGCTTCGACCAGGGGCTGATGGGCCTCGCCGGCGCCTTCCTCATTCTGCGCGCGTTCGCGTCGGGCTGCGCCGCACTGACCGGTGTCGAGGCGATCAGCAACGGCGTCCCCGCCTTCCGCAAGCCGAAGTCCAAGAATGCCGCGACGACGTTGGCGCTGCTCGGCGGGTTGTCCATCACGTTCATGATGTCGATCCTCCTGCTGGCCCAGGTGACCCAGGTCCGCTTCGCGGAGTTCCCGGCCGAGCAGCTGACGCTCGACGGCGTGCCGGTCGGCGACTCCTACGTCCAGAACCCTGTGCTCGGCCAGCTCGCCGCCGCGGTCTTCCAGGGCTTCCCACCGGCGTTCTACCTGCTCTCCGGGGTCACCGGACTCATCCTCGTGCTGGCGGCCAACACCGCGTTCAACGGCTTCCCGATGCTCGGCTCGATCCTCGCCCGGGACGGCTACCTGCCCCGTCAGCTGCACACGCGTGGCGACCGGCTCGCCTACTCCAACGGCATCGTCGCCCTGGCGGCCGGGGCGATCGTGCTCATCTGGTCCTTCGACGCCCAGGTCACGCGACTCATCCAGCTGTACATCGTCGGGGTGTTCGTCTCGTTCACCCTGAGCCAGCTGGGCATGGTCAAGCACTGGAACCGGCACCTGCGCACCGAGCCGGACGCGGTGGCCCGGGGGCGGATGGTGCGGTCGCGGACCATCAACGCAATCGGCCTGGGGCTGACCGGCACGGTGCTCGTCGTCGTCCTCATCACGAAGTTCACCCGTGGCGCGTGGATCGCGATCCTGGCGATGGCCGTGGTGTTCGCGGTCATGCAGGGTGTGCGCAAGCACTACGACTCGGTCCGCGACGAGCTGGCGCTCGGGCCCGACGTGAGCGCCGCGCGCTCGCTGCCCAGCCGGGTGCACGCCATCGTGCTCTTCTCCCGGCTGCACAAGCCGACGATGCGCGCCCTGGCCTATGCCCGTGCGTCGCGCCCCTCGGTGATCGAGGCGGTCACGGTGGCGGTCGACCCCGAGGACATCCCTCGGCTCCGCGCCGACTGGGACGCCCTCGAGCTGCCGGTGCCGCTGAAGATCCTTGGCTCGCCCTACCGCGAGATCACCCGGCCGATTGTCGACTACGTCCGCTCGATCCGGCGGGAGAGCCCGCGCGACCTCGTCGTCGTCTACATCCCCGAGTACGTCGTCGGGCACTGGTGGGAGCACGTGCTGCACAACCAGAGCGCCCTGCGGCTCAAGAGCCGGCTGCTGTACACCCGTGGCGTCGTGGTGGCCTCCGTGCCCTGGCAGCTGGAGTCGTCCGTCGAGGTCGTGCAGCGCCAGGACGAGGAATGAGCCGCCGCGCCCCCGGGGGTGGCGCGGCACGGCCGCCGGTGCGGCGCGCCGAGCTGCCGCCCGACGCCGTCGTCGAGGTCGGGGCGGTCGCCCACGGCGGACACTGCGTCGCCCGGCACGAGGGGCGGGTCGTCTTCGTCCGGCACACGCTGCCCGGGGAGCGGGTGCTGGTCCGGTTCACCGAGGCCGACCCGAGCGCCTCGTTCTGGCGGGCCGATGCCCTCGAGGTGCACGAGGCGAGCCCGGACCGCGTGCCCAGCCGCTGGCCCGCGGCCGGCCCCGGCGGCGTCGGCGGTGGCGAGCTGGCGCACGTCGCCCTGCCGGCCCAGCGCCGGTGGAAGGCCGCCGTGGTGGCCGAGCAGCTGCGCCGGCTGGCCCACGACGAGCGCGCCGTCGAGGTCGAGGCGGCGCCGGGGGAGACCGACGGCCTCGGCTGGCGCACCCGGATCGAGCTCGCCGTCGACCAGCAGGGCCGTGCCGGGATGCTGCGGCACCGCTCGCACCAGGTCGCGGCCCTGGACGACATGCCGCTGGCGACGTCGGCGATCGGCGTCCTGGACCTGTTCGGCAGGCGCTGGACCCCTGGCGCACGGATCACCGCCGTCGCCCCGGTCGACGGCGACCCGCTCGTCCTGCTCGACGGTGCGCCGTGGACCGACCGTGGCGCCGACCTGCGTCCGAACGCCAGGACCTCGGTGCGCGAGTCCGCCGAGGTGGCCGGGCGCACCTACTCCTGGCGGGTGGCGGCCGACGGGTTCTGGCAGGTGCACCGCGCCGCCCCCGGGGTGCTGGCCGGCGCCGTGCTGGCCGCGGTGGGCGAGCGCGACGGAGCGACGGTCCTGGACCTGTACGCCGGCGCGGGCCTGTTCAGCGTGCCGCTCGCCGACGTCGTCGGGCCGTCCGGCCGGGTGGTGGCCGTCGAGGGCGACGAGCGCGCGTTGCGCGACGCCCGGCGCAACGTCCATGACCACCCGCAGATCGAGCTGCACCTCGGCGGCGTGCTCGAGGTGCTGCGGGACGGTGCGCTGCCGCACGCCGACGTCGTTGTGCTCGACCCGCCGCGGGTCGGCGCCGGCCGGGCCGTCGTCGAGCAGGTCGTCGACAGGGCGCCCGACCGCGTGGTCTATGTCGCCTGCGACCCCGCATCCCTCGCCCGCGACGTCGCGACCTTCAGCGCCGCCGGGTACGAGCTGACGTCGCTGCGAGGCCTCGACCTTTACCCGATGACGCACCACGTCGAGTGCGTCGCGGTGCTCGACCGGGCCGCCTGAGCTGCACGACGAGCGACGTGCACGCACGCGCCGGACAAGGTATCTTGATATCAAGATACTTCGGTCGGCGGGTGTCGATACCCTGACCTCAGCGCCCGAGGGCGTCGGCCTCGTGCCCGGCGCAGCCAGCAGCAGATCGAAGGAGCAGCCGTGAGCAGCATCGATACGTTCGGGTCGAAGGGGATCCTCGAGGTCGGGTCAGCGTCGTACGAGGTCTACCGGCTCGGTGCCGTGCCCGGCCTCGACCGGCTGCCCTACAGCCTCAAGGTGCTGGCCGAGAACCTCCTGCGCACCGAGGACGGCGCCAACATCACCGCCGACCACGTGCGAGCGCTCGCCGACTGGGACCCGACGGCCGAGCCCGACACCGAGATCCAGTTCACCCCCGGTCGGGTCGTCATGCAGGACTTCACCGGGGTGCCCTGCATCGTCGACCTCGCCACCATGCGCGAGGCCGTGGTGGAGCTCGGCGGCGACCCGGCGCGGATCAACCCGCTGGCGCCCGCCGAGCTGGTCATCGACCACTCGGTGCAGATCGACGTGGCCGGCCGACGGGACGCCTTCGAGCGCAACGTCGCCCTGGAGTACGAGCGCAACGTCGAGCGCTACCAGTTCCTGCGCTGGGGCCAGACCGCCTTCGACGACTTCAAGGTCGTCCCGCCCGGCACCGGCATCGTCCACCAGGTCAACATCGAGTACCTGGCGCGCGTGGTGATCACCCGTGAGGTCGACGACCGGCTCCAGGCCTATCCCGACACCTGCGTCGGCACCGACTCCCACACCACCATGGTCAACGGCCTGGGTGTGCTCGGCTGGGGCGTCGGCGGGATCGAGGCCGAGGCCGCCATGCTCGGTCAGCCGGTCTCCATGCTCATCCCGCGCGTCGTCGGCTTCCGGCTGTCCGGCGCCATCCCGCCGGCCGTCACCGCGACCGACGTCGTGCTGACGATCACCCAGCAGCTGCGCGCGCACGGCGTCGTCGGCAAGTTCGTCGAGTTCTACGGCGAGGGCGTCGCCCAGGTCCCGCTGGCCAACCGCGCGACGATCGGCAACATGAGCCCCGAGTTCGGCTCCACCTGCGCGATCTTCCCGATCGACGACGTCACGCTTGACTACCTGCGGCTGACCGGTCGCAGCGATGACCAGGTCGCCCTGGTGGAGGCCTATGCCCGCACCCAGGGGCTCTGGCACGACCCGTCGTCCGCCGACTACCGCGAGCCCGTGTTCTCCGAGTACCTCGAGCTCGACCTGTCGACCGTCGTACCGTCGATCGCGGGGCCCAAGCGGCCGCAGGACCGGATCGAGCTCTCCGCGGCCAAGCAGTCGTTCGCGATCTCGATCCTCGACTACGTCGCCCACGACGTGCCCGAGCTGCACGGGCACGACGAGGCGGTGGACGAGACCTTCCCGGCTTCCGACCCGATCACCCCCGGCGAGCACGCCGACGACGCGGACGCCCCGGCCGGGCAAGCGACCGGGTCCTCCTCGTCCCGCCCGCACCACCGGGTTCCGGTCACCCTGGCCGACGGCACGGCGACCGAGCTCGACCACGGCGCGGTCGTCATCGCCTCGATCACCTCGTGCACCAACACGTCCAACCCGTCCGTGATGCTCGCGGCCGGGCTCCTGGCGCGCAAGGCCGTCGAGAAGGGCCTGGTCGCCCAGCCCTGGGTCAAGACCTCGATGGCGCCAGGCTCCAAGGTCGTCACCGATTACTACGAGAAGGCCGGCCTGTGGCCGTACCTGGAGAAGCTCGGCTTCCACCTCGTCGGCTACGGCTGCGCCACGTGCATCGGCAACTCCGGGCCGCTGCCGGACGAGGTCTCGGCGGCTGTCAACGAGCACGACCTGTCCGTCGTGTCCGTGCTGTCCGGCAACCGCAACTTCGAGGGCCGGATCAACCCCGACGTCAAGATGAACTACCTCGCCTCGCCGCCGCTGGTCATCGCCTACGCGCTGGCCGGGACGATGGACTTCGACTTCGAGCACGAGCCCCTCGGCTACGACCCGACGGGCGCCCCGGTGCTCCTTGCCGACATCTGGCCGTCCGCCGCGGAGGTCCAGGCCACGATCGACACCACGATCGACCGCGGGATGTTCACCGCCGGCTATGTCGACGTGTTCGCCGGGGACGAGCGGTGGCGGGCTCTGCCCACACCGCTGGGGGACACCTTCGCCTGGGACCCGGCCTCGACCTACGTCCGCAAGCCCCCGTACTTCGACGCGATGGCGGCCACCCCGGCGCCCGTGACCGACATCCACGGCGCGCGCGTGCTGGCCCTGCTCGGCGCCTCGGTGACCACCGACCACATCAGCCCGGCCGGCGCGATCAAGGCCGACAGCCCTGCGGGCCGCTACCTCGCCGAGCACGGGGTCGAGCGCAAGGACTTCAACTCCTACGGCTCGCGCCGCGGCAACCACGAGGTGATGATCCGCGGCACCTTCGCCAACATCCGGCTGCGCAACCAGCTGGTGCCGGGGGTCGAGGGTGGGATGACGGTCAACCACCTCACCGGCGAGCAGGCGACGATCTACGACGCCGCGCAGGACTACGCGGCGGCCGGGGTGCCGCTGGTCATCCTCGGCGGGACGGAGTACGGCTCCGGCTCCTCGCGCGACTGGGCGGCCAAAGGCACCAGCCTGCTGGGCGTGCGCGCCGTCCTGACCGAGAGCTTCGAGCGGATCCACCGCTCCAACCTCATCGGGATGGGCGTGCTCCCGCTGCAGTTCCCGGCGGGGGAGTCGGCGCGGTCGCTGGGGCTGGAGGGGACCGAGACCCTCGACATCACGGGCGTCACGGCGCTCAACGGCGGCACCACGCCGCGCACGGTGGCCGTCACGGCGACCCGCGCGGACGGCGCCGTCGTCGCCTTCGACGCGGTGGTCCGGATCGACACCCCCGGTGAGGCCGACTACTACCGCAACGGCGGGATCCTGCAGTACGTGCTGCGCTCGCTCGTCGTCTGACCCGGTCCGGCGTGCGGTCGGGACGGTCAGGGGCCAGACTGCCGCCATGGGAGAGGGTCGCGCACCGAACAAGACCACCGAGAACGACGGTGACGTCGAGGCCTTCCTCGCGGCGGTCCGCCACCCCGTCCGGCGACGCGACGCCCGCGCGATGCTCGACCTCATGACCCGGGTGACCGGTCAGCCGGCCCGGATGTGGGGGACGTCCCTCGTCGGGTTCGGCCGCTACCACTACGCCTACTCCTCGGGCCGCGAGGGCGACATGGGTGCCGCGGGGTTCTCCCCCCGGGCGGCCGCCATGACCGTCTACTTCGCCGACGGCTTCGACGAGCACGGAGAGCTGCTCGGTCGGCTGGGTCTGCACTCGCTCGGCAAGGCCTGCCTCTACCTCAAGGACCTCGACGACGTCGACCTCGCCGTGCTCGAGGAGCTGGTCCGTCGCTCGTACACCCGGATCACCTCCGAGCAGCCGTTCGGTCTGCGGCTGTCCTGACCTGGGCGGCGAAGGCCGCGAGACCCACCTCGGCGGCCGGAACGAGCAGGGGGAGCGCGCGTGCTGCCTGGTCGGACACGCCCTGGCGGTCCGGCACCCCTCGACGGCCGAGGTCGCGGGCCATCGTCGGCTCGTCGAGCCAGGCCGCGAGCAGGCCGGGGTCGACCTCGAGGTGGAACTGCAGCCCGAGCGCGCTGCCGGCCCGGAAGGCCTGGACCGGGGTGAGAGCGCTCGAGGCCAGCAGGCGGGCGCCCGCGGGCAGCTCGGCAGCGTCGCCGTGCCAGTGCAGCACGGTCGGCCGGCCACCGAGCGGGTCAAGCACGGGATCCGCGGCGACGACGTCGAGCGGGGCGAACCCGATCTCGGTGCCGTGGGCGGGGTTGTCCGGCGCACCCAGAGCCCTGGCCAGCAGCTGCATCCCCAGGCAGATGCCCAGGACCGGCAGCTCGGCGTCGACCGCCTCGGCCAGCAGACGCCGCTCGGCGGCCAGCCCGGGTGGCGGGCGTCGTCGTCGGCATTCGGCCGGTCATCGAGCCAGCACCCGGTCGGTGTCCCACGGCTCGGCCCAGCCGAGCTCGGTGAGCAGGTGGTCCAGGACCATCCCGGTGAACCCCCAGACCAGGTGCTCGGCGACCTCGAACGCCGGGCTGCGGTGCTCCCGGCCCTGGTAGGACCCGACGACGGTGCCCCGATGGGCGGGATCGAGCAGGTCGGCCACCGGTGCCCGGAAGACGGTGGCCGACTCGCCGGGGTCCACGACCCGCACCGGCGAGCTGACCGCCCACCAGCCGAGGACCGGGGTGACAACGTGCCGGCTGACCGGGACAGCCAGCGCCCCCAGGGTGCCGAGCACCTCGACGCCTGCCGGGTCGAGCCCGGTCTCCTCGGTGGCCTCCCGCAGCGCACAGGCCACGGGGCCGGCGTCCGCGGGGTCCAGCCGGCCGCCCGGAAAGGCGACCTGGCCGGGGTGGTGGGCCAGGTGGGGGGCCCGGCCGACCAGCAGCAGGTCGAGGTCGCCCGGCACGGCGGTCGTGGGGTGCTCGGCCGGATGTCGGTCGAGCACGCCGAACAGGACGAGCACCGCAGCCGGGCGCAGCCCACCCATCCGGACCCCCGCCCACGCCGGCCAGTGCACACCCCGTGCCGCGAGGTCGGCGAGCTGGTCGCGGACGAGCACGGCGCCGGGGCCCTGGGTCACCAGCCGTCCGGCAGCGGACGGCCCTCGTCGTAGCCTGCGGCCGACTGGATCCCGACGACCGCGAGCTCGGCCAGCTCGGCGATCGTCGTCGCCCCCGCGTAGGTGCAGGCGCTGCGCAGCCCGGACGTGATCTGGTCGACCAGGTCCTCCACCCCGGGCCGGGACGGGTCCAGGTACATCCTCGAGGAGGAGATCCCCTCCTCGTACAACGCCTTGCGGGCGCGGTCGAAGGCGGAGCCGCCGCGGGTGCGGGCCGCGACGGCGCGGGCCGAGGCCATCCCGAAGCTCTCCTTGTACAGCCGGCCGTCGCCGTCGGCATGCAGGTCGCCGGGGCTCTCGTGGGTACCGGCGAACCAGGACCCGATCATCACCTGCGACGCGCCCGCGGCCAGGGCGAGGGCCACGTCGCGCGGGTGGCGCACCCCGCCGTCGGCCCAGACGTGCGCGCCGAGCCGGGAGGCCTCGGCCGCGCACTCCAGCACGGCAGAGAACTGCGGGCGCCCGACGGCGGTCTGCATCCGGGTGGTGCACATGGCGCCGGGGCCGACCCCCACCTTGACGATGTCGGCGCCTGCCTGGATGAGGTCGCGGGTGCCCTCGGCCGTGACGACGTTGCCCGCGACGACCGGCACCTGCGGCGACAGGCTGCGCACCGCGGCGAGGGCGTCGAGCATCCGTCGCTGGTGCCCGTGCGCCGTGTCGACGACGAGCACGTCGGCACCGGCGTCGAGCAGGGCCCCGGCCTTGGCGCGCACATCGCCGTTGATGCCGACCGCCACCGCCACCCGCAGCCGGCCCGCGTCGTCGAGGGCCGGGGAGTAGACCGAGCTGCGCAGCGCACCGGTCCGCGTGATGACGCCGACCAGGACACCGTCGTGCCCGACCACCGGGGTGAACCGGCGCCGTGAGGTGTGCAGCCGCTCGAACGCGGCCTCCAGGCCGTGCGGGCCGTCGAGCACCTCCAGGCCCACGAGCGTGGGGTCGGGCGTCATCACCTCGCTGACCTGGGTGAACCGGTCGACGCCGTTGCAGTCGGCCTCGGTGACCACGCCGACCGGTCGTCCGTCGTGCACGACCACCGCCGCGCCGTGGGACCGCTTGCCGATGAGTGTCATCGCCGTGTGCACGGTGTCGTACGGCTCGACGACGACGGCGCTCTCCACCACCGTGTGCCGCTCCTTGACCGAGGCGATCACCTCGGCGACCACCTCGGTGGGGATGTCCTGCGGCAGGACGGCCAACCCGCCGCGGCGCGCGACCGTCTCGGCCATCCGCCGGCCGGAGACCGCCGTCATGTTGGCGACCACGACGGGGATGGTCGTCCCGGTGCCGTCGGTGGTGGTGAGGTCGACGTCGAACCGTGAGGCGACCTCCGAGCGCGACGGGACGAGGAAGACGTCGCCGTACGTGAGGTCGGAGGTCGCCTGGTGGCCGTGGAGCAGGTGCATGGCGCCAGCCTACGGCGCTACTCCTTGACCGCCCCGGACGTGACGTTCATGATCCGCCGCTGGAACACGAAGAACAGCACGGCCACCGGGATCGTCATGATGGCCGCCGCGGCGAGCTTGATCGGGTACTGGCTGCCCTGGCTCAGTGCGCCGGAGGCGAGCTGGGCGACGCCCTTGGTCAGGGTCCGCAGCGCAGGGTCCTGGGAGGCGACGATGAAGTGCGACAGCTCGTTCCACGAACCCTGGAAGGACAGGATGACCAGCGTGATGAGGGCGGGCCGGGCCATCGGCAGCACCACCGACCAGTAGGTCCGGAAGGGACCGGCGCCGTCGATCCGGGCCGCCTCCTCGACGCTGCGCGGGACCGACTCGAAGAAGTTCTTCATGATGAAGATGCCTGCCGCGTCGGCGAGCAGCGGGATGATCATGCCGGCGTAGGAGTCGTAGATCCCCAGCTGGTTGATGACGAGGAACTTGGGGATGAGCAGGACGACGCCAGGCACGGCCATGACGGCCACCACCCCGGCGAAGACCAGCGCGCGGCCGCGGAACTGCAGCCGCGCCAGCGCGTACCCGGCGAGGGAGTTGATGAACACCCGGCCCGTCGTGACGCACAGGGTGACGATCGCCGAGTTCTGGAACCACAGCGGGAAGTCCGATCGCAGCAGCAGCCGCTCGTAGGCCGCCGTCGTCCACGTCTGCGGGACCAGCCCGAGGGGCGAGCTGACGGCCTCCGCGTCGGACTTGAACGACGTCGCGACCGTGATGAGGAACGGGTAGATGTAGATGAGCGCCAGCACCACGAGCACGGTGTAGGCGGCGATGGTGGCCGTCCGCTGGCGGCCGGCGGAGCGGTCGGCGCGCAGGTTGCGGCGGTCCTGGGCCGCGCCGGCCTCGGTCCGCTGGCTGGTGGTGGTCATGGCCGGTCCTCCCGGACGAAGCGCTTGCGCCGGGGGACCGAGGTCCGCTCCCGCAGGACGATCCGCTGCAGGATCGTCATGGTGACGATGATCGCGAACAGGACGAAGGCGATCGCCGCGCCGCGCCCCCACTGATGGGACTCGAACGAGGCGGTGTAGGACAGGTATGCCGGGGTGAGGGTGGTCTTGGCCGGGCCACCCTGGGTGCCGGTGTAGATCTGGTCGAAGACCTGCCAGCAGCCGATGAGGCCGAGCGTGACGACCGTGAAGAGCGTCGGACGCAGCATCGGCAGGGTGACGAACCAGAACCGCTGCCAGCCGTTGGCCCCGTCCATCACGGCGGCCTCCTCGACGTCCCCGGCGATGGCCTGCAGGGCGGCGATGAACAGCAGCATGAAGGTGCCGGAGGTGGTGAAGATCGCCATGACGATGAACACGCTCATCGCGACGCTGGGACCGGCGAGCCATGCCCACCAGCTCAGCCCGAGGAACCCGTGCTCGGCCAGCGCCGCCGGCGCCTGGTCGAGCCCGACCGCCCCGAGTGCGATGTGCACCACCCCGCGGGCGTCGGCGAACCAGTTGGGTCCTTCCGCGCTGAGGTAGCCGACGAGCTTGTTGACCGCACCGGAGGCGGAGAAGAGGAAGAGGAACAGCACAGTGATCGCCACCGAGCTGGTCACCGAGGGGAAGTAGAACGCGGTACGGAAGGCGCCGCGCCCGCGCAGGATGCGGCGGTTGACCATGACGGCGAGGAACATCGACAGGGCCGTCTGCAGGGGGACGACGAGCAGGACGTACCAGGCGTTGTTGCGCAGGGCCGTCCCGAAGTCCTGGGTCGGCAGCCCCCCGGCGACCAGCTGGCGGAAGTTGTCCGCTCCGACGAAGCCCACCGTCGAGGACAGCGGGCTGCCTCGGCCGGTCCAGTCCGAGACGCTCACCCAGGCCGCCATGAGCACGGGGACGACGAGGAACAGGCCGAGGATGATCAGCATCGGCGCGATGAAGAGCCATCCCGCCGCCGCCTCCCGGCCCCGGATTCCGGGGCCGCGAGGGGTGGTGCGAGGCGCGGTCGTCACGCTGGTCGCACCGGTGGGCGCGCTCATCAGCCCGCGGAGTCCAGGACGGCCTGCATGTTGGTCTGCACCGAGGTCAGCAGGCCCGCCAGGTCGGCCGTCGCCAGGCCCTCGATCTGACCGTTGAGGTCACCGATGACGTCCGAGGCCCCCTGGACGGTCGGCATCCCGATGGCGAACTCGGCGCTGTCGAGGAAGGCGACCTGGTCCGGGAACGCCGTCCGGAAGTCGTCGCCGGCCGAGAGGACCGACGGCATGACGCCGAAGGCCTCGGCGAACCCGGCCTGCTGCTCCGTGGACGTGAGGAACTCGACGAGCTCGAGCGCGGCCTGCTGGTTGGGGCTGTCCGCGGCGATCCCCCAGCAGTTGGTGAACTGCAGCGTGCCCTGACCGGCCGGGCCGGCCGGCAGCTCGGCGACGAGGAACGGGACGTCGGGGTAGTCGTTGCGCAGGGCGCCCATGATCCAGTTGCCCTCGATGGTCATCGCCGCGCGCCCGCTGCCGAACGCCTCGCCGCCCCAGCCGGAGTCGATCGCCGACGGGAAGGCGAGCACGCCGTCGACGAGCATCTGCTGGACGTAGGTGAGCGCCTCGAGGTTCTCGGGGCTGTCCGCGATCGCTGTCGTGCCGTCCTGCGAGATGAGCCCGCCGCCGGCCTGCGCCATGAAGACCCCGAGGCGCTGGTACTCCGGGCCGAAGCTCAGGCCGACCTGCGTGTCGGTGGTCAGGGCCGCGGCGGCCGCGGCCAGGCCGTCCCAGTCGGTGGGGACGTCGGCGTCGGTCAGACCGGCGGCCGCCCACGCGTCGGTGTTGATGACCAGGGCGAGGGTCGAGAAGTCCTTGGGCGCGCAGAACAGCTCGCCGTCGTAGGTGAAGTTCTCCACCAGCGAGGGGTAGAAGTCGTCGGCGGAGGCGAGCTCGGAGCCGTAGGCCCACAGCGACCCGTTGGACGCGTACCCGGCCAGCTGGTCCGTGCTCTGGTAGAAGACGTCCGGCGGGCTGCCGGCGGCGAAGCCCTGGCTCAGCTCCTGGTTGAGGTCGGACGCCACGGTCACCGTGGCGTCGATCCCCGACTCCAGCGCCCAGGCGTCGACCGCCGCGGTGACGGCGTCGGTCTCGGAGTCGCCGCTCGACCCGATGAGCAGGGTGAGCTCGGAGGTCTCGGCGGGGGTCTCGTCACCGCCGCCGCCTGTGTCGGCGTCCTCGTCGAAGCCCGAGCCACCCCCGCAGGCGGTGAGGGTCAGGGCGCCCGTCGTGAGCAGGGCGAGCGGAAGCGCGGTGCGGAACCTGCGGTCGGTGCGATGCATGGTGTCTCCTTCGTCGGTGAGGCAGGGGTGTGCTGGTCGGTGCAGAACTCAGGCGCGTTCCTCGCGCGGATCGGAGGGGACGAGCGGGATGCTCGACTCGCGGCGTACGAGGCTGGGGGCGAGCAGGACGTGCGGCTCCCCGCCGCCACCCGGGGACAGCTGCTCCAGCAGCAGGCCCAGCGCGCGACCCGCCGCTTCGGTGAGCGGCTGGGCGATGCTCGTCAGGCCGACGGCCCTGGCCACCGGGGTGTCGTCGAACCCGACGACGGCCGGGGCCCGCACGCCGCCGATGGTGCCCAGCCCGCCAGCGGACCGGGTCGCGCTGAGCACGCCGAGGGCGAGTGAGTCGCTGGCGCAGACGAAGGCTGTCGGGCTGATGAGGGCGTCGACGCGGCGGGTCGCCTCCGCCCCGCTCGCCACGCCGTCCGGGACCCCCAGGTCGAGGGCGTCGAGCTCGTGGGCGGGCAGGGGACCGTCGGTCATCGCCCGGCGCCAGCCGCGGCGGCGGTCGTCGCCGGTGTCCGAACCCTCCGGCCAGCCGATGAAGGCGATCCGCTCGTGGCCCAGCGCCTGCAGGTGCTCGACCGCAGCCCGGGTGCCCGCGGCGCCGTCGACGTCCACCCACGAGTGCTCGACCGCCGGGGCGGTGGCGCCCGGGGGGTCCCAGGGCCGCCCGAAGGTGACGAACGGGACGTCGTGCTCGGCGAGCCAGCGCGTCCGGGGGTCGCCGTGATGGGTGGAGGTCAGGACGAACGCGTCGATCTCGACGGTGTCGAGGAGCTCGGCGTACTGCGCGATCTCCCCGTGGTCGTCGGTGGCCGTGAAGAGCATGAGGTGGTAACCGCGCACCTGGGCCTGCTCGGTCAGCGCGTGCAGGAACCTGTCGAGGACGGCGCCGTTGATGCCGTCGACGGACGGCTGCAGCCGCAGGCCGATGACGCGCGAGCGACGGGTACGCAGCTGGCGCGCTGCGGCGTGCGGGCGGTATCCGAGCTCGTCGATAACGCCCTGGACCCGCTCGATCGTCTCCGGCCTGACCAGGTGCGGGGCGTTGAGCACGTTGGAGACGGTCTGCCGGGAGACCGCCGCCCGCGCGGCAACGCTCTGCAGGGTGGGACGCGGGTCCACCGGCGCCTCCTTGCGCTGGGCCGGCCGGGGCCGGGCTGGTCTTGAGCGTTCAAATCACGTAGTGTCCGTCGTGATTTGAGCGATCAAATGATGGGGTCAGCCTGAAGCGGCGGCGGGATCTTGTCAAGTGGTCGCCCGAGCCCGGCATCATCGGGCCCGTCGTCCTCACCGGGGAGGTACCCATGGAGCTGCAACCACTGCTGCACGATCTGCTGGTCGCCGTCGCAGCGCCGAGCCAGGCATGGTCCGGCCCGGACGGGCAGATCCGGGCCGGGGCGCAGGGTGTGTACGACGGCGACCTGCGGGTGCTCAGCCACGCCGTGCTGACGGTGGCGGGCCGGGAGCCCGAGCTTGTGGCGGGGGGACCGGCGGGACCCGGCGCCGTGGAGGTGGTCTGCCTGCTCCGCGGCGTCGACGGTCCCGGTGCCGACCCGACGCTCCGCCTGCGTCGGCGCCGCGTCGTCACACCCGGCACCGTGACCGAGCACCTGCGGGTGGAGGCCGGGACGGCCGGACCTGTGCGCGTCCCGCTGCGCCTGGAGGTCGGCGCCGACCTGGCGGAGATGGAGGCGGTCAAGGGGGGAGCCCTGGGCCCAGCCCTGGCCGCCGAGGCCGTCGACGGGCACGTGACCTGGACGTCCGTCGCCGGAACCAGCATCCTGGCCGCGCCCGGCGCCGCGTTGGACCTGCACGATCCCTGTCGCCCGGTCCTCACCTGGACGCTCGACGTGCACCCCGGGTCCCCGGTGGAGGTCAGCTGGGAGGTCGCGTCGCACGTCGTCGGCGCCGTCGTGCTGCCCGCCCGGGAACCTGCGCCGTGGGCGTCGCCGGTGGTCCGCGGCGACGATCGAAGGCTGCCCGCCCTGGTGGACCGGGCGTTGGCCGACCTCGACAGCCTCCGGCTCCGGGCCGCCTTCGCCCCCGACGACACGTTCCTTGCCGCCGGCGCCCCGTGGTTCTTCACCCTCTTCGGCCGCGACGCCCTGTGGGCCGCCCGGATGATGCTGCCGCTCGGCACCGAGCTCGCCGGCGGCACGCTGCGCACGCTCGCCGCGCGGCAGGGCACCCGGACCGACCCGGACACCGCCGAGCAGCCGGGCAAGATCCTGCACGAGGTGCGCAGCAAGGAGCTGCCGCTGGGCGAGGCCGGCGGCGTGCTCCCGCCGCTGTACTACGGCACGGTCGACGCCACCCCGCTGTGGATCTGCCTGCTGCACGACGCCTGGCGCTGGGGGATGCCGGTCGCCGAGGTCGAGGCACTCCTGCCCGCGATGCTGGCCGCCCTGGACTGGATGGCCGACCACGGCGACGCCGACGGTGACGGTTTCCTCGAGTACCTGGACGTCAGCGGGCACGGGCTGGCCAACCAGGGGTGGAAGGACTCGGGGGACTCGGTCCAGTGGCGCGACGGCCGCCTGGCCGACGGGCCGATCGCCCTGTGCGAGGTCCAGGGCTATGCCCACGAGGCCGCGCTGGGGGCCGCCGCGCTGCTCGACGCCTTCGATCGGCCTGGTGCGGTCCGCTGGCGGGCGTGGGCCGGGCGGCTCGCCCAGCGGTTCCGCGAGCAGTTCTGGGTGGACGGTCCGGCCGGCCGTCATCCGGCCATCGCCCTGGACGCGGCCAAACGCCCGGTCGACTCCCTGACCAGCAACATCGGCCATCTTCTCGGCACGGGGCTGCTCGACGCCGACGAGGAGGCGCGGGTTGCCGCGCTGCTGGGGTCGGCGCTGCTGGACTCCGGCTACGGCCTGCGGACGCTGAGCACCGACGCCATCGGGTACTGGCCTCAGCGGTACCACGGAGGAGCGGTCTGGGCGCACGACACGGCGATCGCAGTCGCCGGCCTGGCCCGGACAGGTCACGATGCGGTGGCGGCGGGTCTTGTCGAGGGACTGCTCGCGGCGGCCGCCGACCTGGGCTACCGGCTGCCGGAGCTGCACTCCGGTGACGCCCGTGGCTCGGTCCCCTGCGTGGTGCCCTACCCGGCGGCCTGCCGCCCGCAGGCCTGGGCGGCGGCCTCGGCCGTCGTGCTGCTGTCCGCCACGCTCGGCCTGCACCCGGACGTGCCCGCCGGGGTGCTGCGGGTCGCGCCGATGACCCCGTCGCCGGTCGGCGCGCTGCACGTCTCCGGCCTGCGCCTGGGCGGCAGAGCGCTCGAGGTTGCGGTCACCGCCGACGGCACCTGCCTGCTCGCCCGGACGGGTGCGGAGGTCCGGGTCCAGGGCGCCGAGGTGGGCTGAAGCCCGAGCCGGGGCCCCGGTCCGCCGACCCGACCCGACCCGACCCGACCTGACCCGACCTGACCCGCCTGGGCGCCCGGCGGCCCGGCGGGGCACGTCGTACGATGTCCGGATGGCTCTGCTGCCCCGGATCACCTCGCCGGCTGACCTGCGGGCGCTGCGTCCCGGTCAGCTCGACGAGCTGTCGCGGGAGATCCGCGCTTTCCTCGTCCAGTCGGTCTCCCGCACGGGCGGGCACCTCGGCCCCAACCTCGGTGTCGTCGAGCTGACGATCGCGTTGCACCGGGTCTTCGACTCGCCCAAGGACACCCTGGTCTTCGACACCGGGCACCAGTCCTACGTGCACAAGATCCTCACCGGCCGCAACGACTTCAGCGAGCTGCGCCAGCGCGGCGGGCTGTCGGGCTACCCCAGTCGGACCGAGTCGGAGCACGACGTCGTGGAGAACTCCCACGCCTCGACGGCGCTGTCCTGGGCCGACGGGATCGCCAAGGCGTACGCGCTCAAGGGCGCCGTCCACCGCCACGTCGTCGCAGTCATCGGCGACGGGGCGCTGACCGGGGGGATGGCCTGGGAGGCCCTCAACAACATCGCCGCCGGCCGCGACCGTCGGCTCGTCATCGTCGTCAACGACAACGGACGGTCCTACGACCCCACGATCGGGGGCCTGGCCCAGCACCTCGACTCGCTGCGCACGGCGCGCGGCTACGAGGACGTCCTGGCCTGGGGCAAGCGGACCCTGCGCCGCAGCGGTGCGCCGGGGCGTCTGGCCTACGACGCCCTGCACGGTCTGAAGAAGGGCATCAAGGACGTCGTCGCCCCGCAGGGGATGTTCGAGGACCTGGGCCTGAAGTACATCGGACCGGTCGACGGCCACGACGTGGCCGCCGTCGAAGCGGCCCTGCGCCGGGCCAGGGCCTTCGCCGGTCCGGTGATCGTGCACGTCATCACCCAGAAGGGTCGCGGCTACAGCCCGGCCGAGCAGGACGTCGCCGACCGGTTCCACGCCGTCGGCCAGATCCACCCCGAGACCGGGCTGCCCGTCGCCCCGTCCCGGTTCGGCTGGACGTCGGTCTTCGCCGACGAGATGGTCGCGATCGGTCGCCGCCGCCCGGACGTCGTGGCGATCACGGCCGCGATGCTCCAGCCGGTCGGGCTCGCGCCGTTCGCCGCGCAGTTCCCGTCCCGGGTGTTCGACGTAGGCATCGCCGAGCAGCACGCCGTCACGTCGGCCGCCGGGATGGCCTTCGCCGGGCTGCACCCCGTGGTGGCCGTCTACGCGACCTTCCTCAACCGGGCGTTCGACCAGGTGCTCATGGACGTCGCCCTGCACCGCGCCGGCGTCACCTTCGTGCTCGACCGCGCCGGGCTGACCGGTGACGACGGGGCGAGCCACAACGGCATGTGGGACATGAGCCTGCTGCGCCTGGTCCCCGGGCTCGTGCTAGCCGCCCCACGGGACGAGGACACCCTGCGCGACGCGCTGCGCACGGCCGTCGACCTCGACGACGCGCCCAGCGTGGTGCGCTACCCCAAAGGGCCGCTGCCCCCTTCGCTTGCGGCGATCGACCAGGTGGACGGGGTCGACGTGCTGGCCCGCCACCCGGGTCTCGGCGGGCACCCCCCGGTGCCCTCCGTGCTCGTCGTGGGCATCGGGCCGCTGGCCCACACGGCCGTCGAGGTCGGCACGCTGCTGGCCGCCCAGGGGCACGCGGTGAGTGTCGTCGACCCGCGGTGGGTGCTGCCCGTGCCCGTGTCGCTGGTCAAGCTGGCCGGTGCGCACGACCAGGTCGTCGTCCTGGAGGACGGTGTGATCGAGGGCGGCATCGGCTCGATGCTCGCCCAGCGCTGCACCGAGGCCGGCGCGCTGGCCTCGGTCCACGCCATCGGGATCCCGCTCGCCTTCCTCGAGCACGCCACGCGGCTCCAGCTCGTCGAGTCGCTGCGGCTGCGCGCGCAGGACGTCGCGCACGATGTGACCACCCGGATCCGCCGGGGAGAGGTTCCCCCGGACCCGGTGTGACACACCTCACCGGGTCCACGGGTGGTCTGGTCCTAAGGTCCCGGGTCATCCCATGTCTTTGACCGTAGTGTCGCAATCACCGGAGCCCGACACGAGGGAGTTAGTCCAATGGCGATTACCGCAGATCACGGCACAGCGGTCACCCCGCAGCCAGGCGAGCCCACCGCCGCGTGGCGCGGCTTCGTGGCCGGCCCCTGGCAGGACGGGATCGACGTCCGCGACTTCATCCAGCGCAACTACACCGCCTTCGACGGTGACGACTCGTTCCTGGCCGGCGCGACGGAGCGGACCACCGGGATCTGGGCCAAGCTCTCGGCGATGTTCCCGGTCGAGCTGGCCAAGGGCGTCTACGACGTCGACGCCGACACCCCCTCGTCGATCACCGCCCACAAGCCGGGCTACATCGACCAGGACAACGAGATCGTCGTCGGCCTGCAGACCGACGCGCCGCTCAAGCGGGCGATCATGCCCTACGGCGGCTGGCGGATGGTCGAGGGTGCGCTGAAGACCTACGGCTACGAGGCGAACCCCGCCACGGCCAAGATCTTCACCGAGTACCGCAAGACCCACAACGCCGGGGTGTTCGACGTCTACCCGCCGAACGTCAAGGCTGCCCGCAGCTCGCACATCATCACCGGTCTGCCGGACGCCTACGGCCGCGGCCGCATCATCGGCGACTACCGCCGCGTCGCCCTGTACGGCGTCGATGCCCTCATCGCAGGCAAGAAGCTCGAGCGCGCCGAGCTGGACATGGAGCGCTCCAGCGAGGACGTCATCCGTGAGCGCGAGGAGAACGCGGAGCAGATCCGCGCCCTCGGCGAGCTGAAGACGATGGCCGCCTCCTACGGGTTCGACATCGCCGGCCCCGCAGGCACCGCCCGCGAGGCCGTCCAGTGGCTGTACTTCTCCTACCTGGCGGCGGTCAAGGAGCAGAACGGCGCGGCCATGTCGCTGGGCCGGACCTCGACGTTCCTGGACGTGTACTTCGAGCGCGACCTCGCCGAGGGTGTCCTGACCGAGTCGGGCGCCCAGGAGATCATCGACGACTTCGTCATCAAGCTGCGGATCGTCCGGTTCCTGCGGACCCCCGAGTACGACGCCCTGTTCTCCGGCGACCCGACCTGGGTCACCGAGTCCATCGGCGGGATCGGCGAGGACGGCCGCTCGTTGGTCACCAAGAACTCCTTCCGCCTGCTGCAGACGCTCTACAACCTGGGCCCGGCCCCCGAGCCGAACCTCACCGTGCTGTGGAGCCACAAGCTGCCGGACGGGTTCAAGCGTTTCTGCGCCCAGGTGTCGATCGACACCTCCGCGATCCAGTACGAGTCTGACGAGCTCATCCGCGAGGCCTGGGGCGACGACTCGGCGATCGCGTGCTGCGTCTCGGCCATGCGGGTCGGCAAGCAGATGCAGTTCTTCGGCGCCCGGGTCAACCTGGCCAAGTCTCTGCTCTACGCCATCAACGGTGGCCGCGACGAGATCACCGGCAAGCAGATCGCCCCTGTCTCGATGCCCGTCGCCGGTGACGTCATGGACTACGACGACGTCCGCGCCAAGTTCGACGTGCTCCTCGACTGGCTCGCCGAGACCTATGTCGACGCGCTCAACTGCATCCACTGGTCGCACGACAAGTACGCCTACGAGCGCATCGAGATGGCCCTGCACGACCGGGTCATCCTGCGGACCCTGGCCTGCGGCATCGCCGGCCTGTCCGTCGCGGCCGACTCGCTCGCGGCGATCAAGTACGCGACGGTCCGCCCGATCCGGGACGAGACCGGCCTCATCGTCGACTACGACGTCACCGGGGAGTACCCGACCTACGGCAACGATGACGACCGCGCCGACGACATCGCGGTGGAGCTGGTCCGCAGCTTCATGGACAAGATCCGCCGGCAGGAGACCTACCGCAACGCGCTGCACACCCAGTCCGTGCTGACGATCACGTCGAACGTGGTCTACGGCAAGGCCACCGGGAACACCCCGGACGGGCGCCGCAAGGGTGAGCCCTTCGCCCCGGGGGCCAACCCGATGAACGGGCGCGACACCCACGGCATGCTCGCCTCGGCGCTGTCGGTGGCCAAGCTGCCGTACGACGACTCGCAGGACGGCATCTCGCTCACCGCGACCGTCGTCCCGTCGGGTCTGGGCCGCGACCGCTCGGAGCAGATCACCAACCTGGTCGGCCTGCTCGACGGGTACAACGTGTCCTCCGGCTTCCACGTGAACATCAACGTGCTCAACCGTGAGACCCTCGAGGATGCCATGGCACACCCCGAGAACTACCCCCAGCTGACCATCCGGGTCTCCGGATACGCGGTCAACTTCGTCCGGCTCACGCGCGAGCAGCAGCTCGACGTGCTGTCCCGGACGTTCCACGGCGCGCTGTGACGCAGCGGCGGGCCCGCCAGACGGGCGGGCCCGCCGCTCGAACGGCGTCGACGCTGGTCCGGCCGGACCAGCGAGGACTGAAGGAGACGACGTGAGCGTGCTGCCGGCAGAGCACAGTGTCTGCTCCGAGGAGGTCGGCGCTTCGCGGATGCACGCGATGCGGTCCGGCGAGATCGGCTCCGTGCACTCGTGGGACATGGTGACGGACACCGATGGCCCCGGGACACGCCTGACGATCCGGATGGCAGGCTGCCCGCTGCGCTGCCAATACTGCTACGGCCCCGAAGCCTGGCTCATGCGTGACGGCGTGCTGCACACCGTCGACACCGTGATGGCGCGGATCCTGCGCGACTCGGCCCGGATCAAGGCAGCCGGTGGCGGCGTCACGCTGTCGGGCGGTGAGCCCCTGCTCCAGCCGGCCTTCGTCGCCCAGGTGCTGCGGTCCTGCCGCGAGGAAGGGCTGCACACCGCCCTGGACACCTCCGGCTACCTCGGCCGACGTCTGACCGACGCGATGATCGAGGACCTCGACCTCGTCCTGCTCGACCTCAAGTCGGGTCTGCCCGAGACCTACCGCGATGTGACCGGCCGCGATCTGGCGCCCACCCTCGAGCTCGGCCGACGTCTCGCCGAGCGTGGCACAGCCGTGTGGGCGCGCTTCGTCGTCGTCCCGGGGCTGACCGACCAGTGGCAGAACGTCGAGGCGGCCGCTGACTACCTTGCGACCCTCGGCTCGCTCGAGCGGGTCGATGTCGTGCCCTTCGACCAGCGAGGCCGGGGGGCCTGGCACACGCTGGGGCGCGAGTACCGTCTGGAGATGACCGGCCCGCCGGACGCCGAGCTTCTCGAACGGGTGCGCGCGCAGTTCCGCACCCGCGAGCTCGTCGTCCGCTGACCCTCAGGGCCGCGGAGCGTCCGCCCGGCCCGCCGGGAGCAGGCGCCGGCCCAGCACCCGCTCGGACCAGCCCGTGCGGTCGAGGTAGGGGCAGATCCCGCCCAGGTGCAGCGGCCATCCCGCGCCGAGCACCAGGCAGACGTCGACCTGCTCCGGCCCACTGACCACGCCCTCCGCGAGCATCAGCCCGATCTCCTGGGTCAGGGCGCCGAGCACGGCGGCGAGCACCCCGGCCTCGTCGAGTGCCCGCCCGTCCACCGGCGCCCCGAAGGCGTCCTGCACCCGAGGGTCGACCTCGTGCTCGCGGCCGGACCCAGCCGGCCCGACCACCCGGTGGCCCTGGGCGGCGAGCAGCTCCAGCCCGGGGGAGCGGGCGAACCGTACCCCCAGCCCGCCGTGCAGCGCCTCCAAGACGTGCAGGGCCACCGGCAGCCCGACGAGCTGGAGCAGCGCGAAAGGGCCCATCGGCAGGCCGAGCGGGCGCAGGGCGGCGTCGGCAACCCGCACGTCGGTGCCCCGCTCGACCGTCGCGAGCACCTCGCCGAGCAGGCGCAGCAGCAGTCGGTTGACGACGAAGCCCGGGCGGTCGGCGACCGTCACAGGGGACTTGCCCAGGGCCAGCGACGCGGCGACGGCGGTGGCGAGCGCGCGCTCGCCGGTCCGTTCCGCGCGGACCACCTCGACCAGCGGCATCTGGGCGACCGGGTTGAACACGTGCAGACCGACGACTCGCTCGGGGTGGCGCAGGTCTGCGGCCATCGCCGTCACCGACAGCGCCGAGGTGTTGGTCGCCAGCACGGTGTCCGGTCGCACGGTGTCCTCGAGCTCGGCGAAGACCCGCTGCTTGACCTCCAGCACCTCCGATACCGCCTCGATGACGAGATCGGCGTCGGCGAGGTCGGCCAGGTCAGGACCGACCGTCACGGCAGCGAGCACCCGCTCGGCCCGGGCGGTGCTGAGCCGCCCGCCGGCCACCAGGCGGGCGACGAGCTCGGCGACCCGGGCGCGGCCGGCTGCGGAGCGCTCCTCGTCGACCTCGCGCATCCGCACGGGAACGCCGAGCCGGACGGCGGCCAGGACGGCGATCTGGGCGGCCATCAGCCCGGCACCGACTACGCCCAGCACCTGAACGGGCTGGGCGTGCGCGGTGTCGAGAACCGGTCGGCGGGCCGCCCGGGTGAGGTCGAAGGCATACAGCCCGGCCCGTAGCTCCGGGCTGAGCAGCAGATCGGCCAGTGCCTCGTCCTCGGCGGCGAAGGCCGCATCCCGGTCGGCGTGCTCGGACACGAGCAGGGCCAGCGCGCGGACCGGTGCCGGTGCCGCACCGTGCAGCCGCCGGTCGAGGCGGGTCGCGGCGGCGGCAAGGATCGCGGCGCGCTCCGGTGGCGCGTCGGGCTCCCGCCGAGTGACGCCCCGACGGCCGGCGAGGACCTCGCCGAACCAGGCCAGGGCGGCCCCGAGGAGGTCTCGCTGGTCGACGACGAGGTCGACCAGGCCCATGCTCAGCGCCTCGGCGGCGCCGGTCATCCGGTTGCCGGCCAGTGGGCGTTCCAGGACGAGGTCGAGTGCTCCGCGCGTGCCGACCAGAGCGGGCAGCAACGCGCACCCGCCCCAGCCCGGCACCAGACCGAGGCTCGCCTCCGGCAGCGCCAGGGCAGTGACGTCCGACCCCACGGCGCGGTAGGTGCAGTGCAGCGCCAGCTCGAGGCCGCCACCGAGGGCCGGCCCGTTGACGACCGCCAGGGTCGGCACACCGAGCTCGCCGAGCAGCCGGTAGGTGTCGTGGCCCAGTCGGCCCAGCGCCAGGCCCTGCCCACGGGCGGTGAGGCTCGCGACCTCGCGCAGGTCGGCGCCTGCGAGGAAGAACGCGCCGGTCCCGGTGAGCGCCACGGCGCAGATCTCGCCGTCCGCTGCCCGACGACGCTGGCCGCGCAGGACCTCGCGCAACCCGGTCAGTCCCGCGGTGCCCAGGGTGGGCGGTCGGCCGGCGACCTCACCGGCCAGGGTGATGAGGGCGAGCGTGCCGAGCCCCGGCAGCTCGACGTCACGGACGTGGGCGTGGGTGACCCGCTCGACCGGCTCGCGCGCGTGGGGCATCTGCCTCCTGACGGACTCCTCGTCCTCAGTCGAGGCTAGCAAGCGCGTGCCCGACGGGCCCACTGACCACCTCGACCTGCCAGGGCCGAGCACCGCCCGCGGTGAGGGCCTCGGCCACCGAGGTGGCGTCCAGCGGGCGGGGCGGCGACCAGCACAGCCGGCGGAGCAGGTCGGGCTGGAGCAGGTTCTCGGCCGGGACGGCGAGCTGTTCGGTCATCCCACCCACCACGGCGCGTGCCGCGGCCAGCCGTGCTGCGGCCGCGGGGTCGCGGTCCGGCCAGGCGCGCACCGGTGGTGGCCCGTCGCCGCCGGGCCCGCGCGCGCGGGGCAGCCCGGACTCCGGCATCGCCATCGCCGCCTCGATCGCCGCGAACCACTGGTCGGCGCGGCGCCGGGTGCCCTTCCCCGAGAACGGCCGCAGGGCCGTCAGCGCGTCGAGGGTGCGCGGCAGATCGGTCGCCGCGGCGAGGATCGCGGCATCGGGCAGCACCCGGCCGGGGGCGATGTCGCGCCGCCTGGCATCGGCGTCGCGGGTCTCCCACAACGACCGGACCACGGCCAGGCGCCGCGGCTCGCGGATGGCATGCAGGCCCGAGGTACGGCGCCACGGCTCGAGCCGCGGCGGCGGCGGCGGGGCGGTGCGCACCGCCTCGAACTCCTGGCGGGCCCACTCGTCCTTGCCCGCGACGCGCAGCCGCTCCGCGAGCAGGTCGCGCAGGTCGACGAGCACCTCGACGTCGAGCGCTGCGTAGAGCAGCCAGTCCTGCGGCAGCGGCCGGGTCGACCAGTCGACGGCCGAGTGCTCCTTGGCCAGGCCGAGGCCCAGGACCTCGGCCACCACCGCTGCCAGGCCCACCCGCGGCATGCCGAGCAGCCGGGCGGCGAGCTCGGTGTCGAAGACGGCGCTCGGCCGCATCTGCTGCTCGGACAGTCCCGGCAGGTCCTGGGACGCAGCGTGCAGCACCCACTCGGTGCCGAGCAGCGCGTCGGACAGGGACGAAAGGTCGGGCAGGGCGATCGGGTCGATGAGTGCGGTACCGGCACCGGCCCGGCGCAGCTGGACGAGGTAGGTGCGTTGGCCGTAGCGGTAGCCCGAGGCCCGCTCGGCGTCCACGGCGACCGGCCCGGTGCCGGCGGCGAAGGCGGCGACCACCGTGGCGTAGGCGTCGCGCGTCGTCACCACGGGGGGCACCCCGTCGGCCGGCCTGGTCAGGGGGACGACGGGGTGCTCGGTGCCGTCCTCGTCGGGCGTCGGGGCGACCGGGGCGACCGGGGCGTGCGGCATACCTCCCACGGTAGGGGGTCGCGAGGTGCCAGAGCCGCAGGCGGGGCAGCGGCGAGGCGTCGTGATCAGCTGAGCAGCTCGTTGCGGATCGCGTAGGCGACCATCTCGGCCCGGTCCCCGGTGCCCACCTTGCGGGAGATCCGCGCGAGGTGGCTCTTGACGGTCAGGGCCGACAGCTCGAGGCGCTCGCCGATCTGGCGGTTCGACTGGCCGTCGGCGACCAGGGCCAGCACGCCGAGCTCGCGGGCGGTGAGCTCCGGTCCCCGGCGGGGAGCGATGGCGGCCCGGCCTGCGATCCGGACGGCGGACGGCGCCTCACCGGCCACGGCACCGCGCACGCCCCCGCCGAGCAGGACGACGAGCTCGCGACGTCCGGCCTTGCGGCTGAGCAGCACGGCCCGCGTGGACTCGCGGCGGCGCAGGTTGCGGACCAGCACGACGCCGTCGCCGTCGCCGATCTCGGGAAGCATGAGGCACACAGCCGACAGGTCCGAGGACGCGGAGCGCTGCGAGGGCGGGTACGCGGTCGAGGTCCGCGCCGGCGCGCGGAGCAACGGGGAGACCACCGGGGCGGTGGTTCGTACGTGCTCGACGGTCACGGGGGGCTCCAGGCGGGCAGGGCGCGTGCGGCTTGTCAACCCACCTATCGGCACGGCACCCCGGGCTCTTGAGCAGAAGTCAGCGACGTCGCCCGAGCGCCGTGACGCCGTCCGGGACGGGCGGCAGGCCGGCGGCCGTGCACAGCAGCGTCGCCCAGGCCCCGAGGTGCTCGCCGAGGTCGCCATCGGCCGTCCACGAGGCGCGGATCTCCACCTCGACCTGCGTCGGACGGTCCCGGAGCGTGCCGAAGGACTGGGAGACCACGCGCGTCACGGTGCCGCCGAGGGCCCGGTGGGCGACCGGCAGCTCGGCCAGGGCGTCGGTCACCCAGGTCCAGGCCGCCTCGCACAGCACGGGGTCGGCGCCCATGTCGGGCTCGAGCCCGGCCCGGACCAGGGTGACGGCGCGGAAGGTGCCATCCCAGGCCTCCTGGCCGGCCGGGTCGTGCAGCAGGACGAAGCGGCCGCTGGCAAGCTCGTCGTCGTCCTGGGTCCCGGCGCCGGCCGTCACCTCGGCGCTCAGGGCCACGGAGTAGGGAGCGATCCGCGCCGGGGCGGGGACCTCGGTCAGGCGCACCTCGCTGCGGAGCCGCCGGTCCCGCAGGGCGCGCAGCGCCTGCACGAACGGCGCGGGGACCTCCGCATCAGCTGTGATCACGCCTGGAGCGTACGACCGGGGTCCGACGTGGTCGTGGATCGGCGCGCTGACACGTCGGAGCGTGCCCCGGACGGCCGCACTACGCTGGCCGCACACGCTTCGAGGAGACAGGACCCACTATGACCAGTGCCGACCCGGCCGCGCAGATCGGTGTGACGGGCCTGGCGGTGATGGGACGCAACCTGGCGCGCAACCTCGCCCGGCACGGGTACGTCGTGGCGGTGCACAACAGGTCGCTCGCCAAGACGGCGTCCCTGGTGGCGGACCACGGGGGGGAGGGCACCTTCGTCCCCTCTGAGGCGATGGCCGACTTCGTCGCGTCGCTGGCGGTGCCGCGCACCGTGGTGGTCATGGTCAAGGCCGGCGGCCCGACCGATGCCGTCATCGACGAGCTGGTCGGGCTGCTCGAGCCCGGCGACATCGTCGTGGATGCGGGCAACGCGCACTTCCTCGACACGATCCGTCGGGAGGCGGCGCTGCGCGAGAAGGGCCTGCACTTCGTGGGCTGTGGCGTGTCCGGCGGCGAGGAGGGCGCCTTGCTGGGGCCCTCGATCATGCCAGGCGGCTCGGTCGAGGCGTACGCCACGCTGGGCCCGATGCTGCGCGAGATCGCGGCCGTCGTCGATGGTGAGCCGTGCTGCACGCACGTCGGGCCGGACGGTGCGGGGCACTTTGTCAAGATGGTGCACAACGGCATCGAGTACGCCGACATGCAGCTCATCGCCGAGGCCTACGACCTG